>QGNH01000547.1_pt1 | contig 48465 bp, 59 predicted proteins | sample 1735481 | NCBI WGS metagenome assembly QGNH01 (sample SAMN09239004, study PRJNA386568) | Viral metagenome, whole genome shotgun sequencing project.
ATCCATAAACCCGAGCCTACTCGGCCCTCTTTATTCGGTCAAGCTACCCTTTGAAGACACGCTCTGAGTCCAGTGGAAGGGTGCCTTGCTTTTGGCTCTGTTTGGCTTAGACTACCTTGGCACCAGTTTGATGGCTAAATCCATGTTGCCCAACCTCTCTGCCCAAGAATTTGTCGCCAAATGGCGCCGGGTTGACCTATCCGAGCGTAGCATGGCGCAGCAGCACTTCCTCGACCTGTGCCGCCTGGTGGGCCAGGAGCCGCCAGCCTCGTTAAACTGCGCGATGCCTGGCTCAACCCGCCCGGCGCCAGCGAGGCCGACCTAAAGAAGCGCACGCTGACAAACCTGTATTACCAACGGCCCACCTGGCTGGACAACGCGCACCGGCGGCTGGACGAGGCGGTGTTCGCGGCCTATGGGTGGCCGGCCGATTTGAGCGATGATGAGACGCGAAGCATGGCGCGCCTGCTGGCGGTGAATTTGGAGAGGGCCGGCAGCCAAGGCGAGACTCGAGCAACTGCGGAAGAAGAAACAGAAGAAACCAAGTATTAGCTGGGTCTCTACTTCTCAGCCGGGGCGCGGGTGAGGGTGAACCCAAGCTGTTTCCAATAGCCCAAATCGTCAGCCATAAGCCAGTTTTCGACGCTGCGGCCGTCGACAAAGCGATTGATGCTGATCCAGGTGCTGGTAATTTGCCTGCCGGTGGGCGGGATGCGACCCAGAACGGGGTCGTTGATCTCTATGGTGTGGGTGTAAGTAGCCGTCGCGAAGTCAACCACTTTGTCGCCTTCTGCGATTATGGCATTTATGGTGATTTTGAGGCCGGGGGCCGCAGCGCGGAAGTCGGTAACAAATTGCTTGACGTCCTCCGGCGTGATTTGACCAGGCTCAGCATTGGACCCATGGGCAATCTGTACAGGGGCCACCAGATCGTCTATGACGCTCAGGTTACCTTTAGTCATGGCCTCTTCGTAGAATGCGCGGACTTTGGCCTTACTCTCTTCGACAGACATCGGATTACCTCCGTACGGCTTAGGCGCCCTGAAAGGCGCTTTCGGATTGCAATGGGCCACACGCAACCGGGGCTCGCCAATACCTTACCACCCCAGCCTGTACCGAATGTGACATTTTGTGCCAAGTGTTTCCAAAAGGTGGAAAGTGCCTATACTTCCCGCCACCGGCATCGTCTGAAGCGCAGCGGTGACAGGGAGGGCAAATGCCAGGGTCTAATCACCCGGTGAAGCTAAACACATTTACGACCTTTGGCGACCTGCTTCGATATCTTCGCCGCCGGGCCGACCTGACCCAAACCGAGCTCTCCATTGCAGTTGGTTACAGCCACGCCCAAATCAGTCGCCTCGAACGAAACCATCGCTTACCCGACCCGCTAACCCTGGCGGCCCGCTTTATTCCAGCCCTCGGTTTGGAAAATGAACCTGACATTGTGGCTCGCTTGCTGGCGCTGGCGACCCCGTCCGAGGCGCAGCGAACGTCCCCGGCGCCCGCCAGCCCCACACACAACCTGCCGCTTGAAGTCTCCCGGTTCTTTGGCCGGGAATCCGAAATTACCCAGCTCACGGAGCACCTGGCACAGCACCGCCTGGTGACGCTGATCGGCGCAGGCGGTGTGGGCAAGACTCGCCTGTCACTCCAAGTCGCCAGGCAGGTCTTGGGCGAATTTCCCGACGGCGTCTGGTTCATCGAACTGGCGGACCTGAACGATCCGGCACTTTTTTCCCAATCGCTCGCGGCCACTTTGGGGGTGCGCGAATTGCCGGGCACGCCGATTCTGACTCTGGTGAGTGAGTTTTTACGGGCCAGGCGATTGTTGCTCATTCTGGATAACTGCGAGCATCTCATCCAGGCGTGTGCCAAACTGGCCGACACCTTGCTCCATTCAGCGCTGGATGTACGGATATTGGCCACCAGTCGGGAACCGTTCGGCATCCCCGGCGAAGTGCCTTTTCGTGTTCCCTCGCTCTCGACCCCCAACCCACATGATCACCTGTCAATTGAAACCCTGGGCCAGTACGACGCCATTCGCTTGTTTGTCGAGCGCGGGGGCGCGGTTCTGCCCGGCTTTCGGGTGACCCAGCAGAACATGCTGGCGCTGGCTCAGGTTTGTTATCAACTCGACGGTATACCGTTGGCGATAGAGTTGGCTGCGGCGCGGGCGCAAATATTACGGATCGAGCAGATTGCCGCGCGGTTGGACGACCGCTTCCGCCTTCTAACCGGCGGCAGCCGGGCGTCTATCCCTCGTCACCAAACGTTGCGAGCCCTGGTTGATTGGAGTTATGACCTCCTCTCCGAACCCGAGCGTGTTCTGCTCGCGCGATTGTCAGTTTTTGCGGGCGGTTGGACGCTCGCGGCGGCCGAGCAGGTTGCCGGCGAGGCGCCGGTCTCCGCTGCGGCGCCAGGCAACCTGTATTCCTCAACACTGAGTGCTGCGGCGATCCTGGATCTGCTGGCGCAACTGATCAATAAGTCCTTGGTCATCTCCAAGCGCGTGCAAGGCCAGGAGACGCGCTATCAACTGCAGGAAACGATCCGCCAATATGCCTTGTCGAAGCTGGCGGCCAGTGAGGAAACGGACGCCGTTCGGCAGCGACATCTCCTGTACTACCTGGCGCTGGCAGAGGCCAATGAACCGTCAGACCAGGCCTGGCATGACCGCATACAATTAGAGCTCGACAACCTGCGCGCGGCTCTGACTTGGTCGCAGAAAACTGCCGATGGCGCCGAGCCTGGCTTGCGCTTGGCCCACGCGATAGGGGATTTTTGCTTTGTGCGGGGATATTGGAGCGAAGGGCAAGCGTGGCTGGAAGCCGCGCTGGCGCACCCAATGGCATCGCGTTATCCGCGGGCCCGTGCCCGGGCTCTGCAACAGCTGGGAGATATGGCTGGGCTCCAGGGCGACTATGCCACCGCTGAAACCCAAATGGCACACAGCCTGAGGATTTTTCAGGAACTCGGCGACCGGCCGCAGATCGCCTGGGTGCTCGACCGATTGGGACGGACGGCGCGCGAACAGGGCAACACGGTCAGTGCGCGACTTCAGTTGGAAGAAAGCCTTGCGCTTTACCGCGAGTTGGGAGACACGCTAGGCATCGCGTGGGCGTCGGTCACGTTGAGCGAGGTTCTGGTGATGCAGGAAGACGCCGCCTTAGCAACTGCCCGCGTCCAGGAAGGTCTGAGCCTGTTCACTCAATTGGGGGAAAAGTTCGGTATGGGTTGGGCGCTCAACCACCTGGGTCACATCGATCAGATCCAAGGCGAGTATGATCATGCGCTGTTATGGCACGCTGAAAGCCTGAGATGTTTTCGCGAATTTGGCGAAAGAAACATGGGGGTTGCCTGGGCCGACCAGAGCCTGGGGGAAATAGCGCTGGCGCAGGGCCACGCCGAGCGCGCGCTGGCGCACCTGACGGAAGGGCTAATCCTGTTTCGTGAGTTTGGTGATCGATCGGGCATGGCCTGGTGCCTGGCGGGTTTAGCAGCGACAGCCGCCCTGGGCGAGGAACCGCAACGCGCGGCCTGGTTGTGGGGCGCAGCCGAGGCCGCCCGCCAGGCGATCGGATCACGCGAGGCGCCCGCGGCTCGGGCCACTCACCAGCGCCTCATGACGGCCGCGCGCGAGCAAATGGGCGAGGTCGCGTTCATGGCTGCTCAGGCGCAGGGGCAGACCGCGTCACCGGAGCAAGCCATCGTCAGGGCTCTCCGGTCGGACGAATAGCGCTGCACCTTAGGCCTTATTGCAATCGGTGGGAACCTTTAGTAGTCCTGCATTGAAGAATTCACCGTAAGTTGTAACTGCTCAGGGCTCTAGCCGGGGCATGAACGGCTGGCCGGCGAAAACGCTGGTGAGCCCATCGAGGACCGAATAGCCTTGCTTACGCAACGTCGAGATGTAGCCTCGAATGCGGCAGAACTGGTCGGCACCTTGCGTGCTGCGGAAACAGCCGGAGACCTTCTGCTTGACCTTGAGCATGCGCAGGTCACGTTCGGCTTGGTTATTATCGAACGGCACCCGGAAGTCATGCAGGAAAGACAATATCGCGGCGCGATGCGTCACCAGTCGATCGAGCAGGTTGCGCGCGGGCGTCTGTTTGGGACGGCCCCGCTTCCCAGTCGGTTTCGGGGGCGGGTTGGCCCGCAGACCTTCCTGGATGAAACGCGTATAGGCCGCTTCATAACCCGCCAATTGTTTGGGCCGCAATGCTGTCTTTCCGGCCGCTTGCGCATCGGCCACGGCCGCCTGCATGCTCAGCAGCAGTTTGATCAGTTTCGGCACCCAGGCTTGGCCGGTGTCTTCGTTCAGACCGATCAACTCGCGCAACAGGTGCGCGTTGCACAGCGCGTACAACCCGGGCAGGTTGAGGTAGGGTCCCCAGGCATCATGCACGCGCCGCCCCAGGAAGCCGATCAACAGGCCGATGGCGTCGAAGGCTATCCGCCCACGTTTGGCGTGATGCGCGTAAAAAGTCAACAGGCTGGTGCTGAACACATGCACCCAGGCGCTACGACCGGCGACGCGTACCCCCGTTTCATCGGCGTGCCCCACGGCCGCCTGCCGCAAAGCCTGCGCAATGGCCTGCTCCACGGGTGCCAAGCGCGTGTAGGCCAGGGCTTGGGCCGTGGCCAGCGTGCCTTCCGACGGGTAGACCCCAAACAGGTCCCCCAGCGCTTCGACCGTGCGCTCGTAGGGCAGGAGTTGATAGGTCTGCAAATAAACTGCCGCGGCTTTGGTGCGTGGCCCATATTGCACCGGTTGGCTCACCTCCGGCGGAAAGATCCCGGCCGTCACCGTCGCACACACCAGGCAAGCCAGCTGCACCGCTTGATGGTCGGTCACTTCCGGCTGCGGCTTAGGAATCTCAATCACCTGGCGCCGTTCCCGGTCGATCTCCAGCGCCGCAGCCAAGCTGGCGCCACACCCGCTGCACACCGCCGGCACATGCGCCACGATGAGGTCGGGGTCATCCACCAACGCGCGGGTCACGCCCGGATGCCCGGCCTGCCCCCCACGCTTCTTGCCGCTGCGTTTGCGCAAGCTGCGCGGGTGAGGTCGCTTCTGGGCCGGCCCATCACTCGCGGGCGGCTGGTGACTGTTATGACTATCCTGATTCAGCCGGGCTTCCAATTCCGTCAAGCGGACCGTCAACACTTGCACCTGTTGCTCCAGCCTGGCCTGATTGGCCAGCAGTTGCTCCGTTTGACCCGCCTGAGTCACCAGCAGTTGCTCGACCCACACCACAAGTGCCTCAGGCCCGGCGTGATAGATGGATAGGATTTCGGCCCGTGACGGCATGGCGCGCCACTATAGTCAATTTTTTATATCAGGCAAGCGCCAAGCGTTGGCACGCCTGAGCAGTTACCGAGAAAGATATAATCTTTTCTGAGCGGTTCCAGTTGCAAGCAATGAAGTACCAGAGAGTGGCTGACGCACTTGGAGTGAAACTCAACTATTGGTTCCTGGAAGCGTCTCAGGATCCCAACCTCATAAACTGGCTTGGGCAATTGGGTGTTGATGTCCATCTCGGCCCACCCGGTAAGTGAGTTGGCTATGGGCGCCAAGTTGCGTACGTATCGAAACAATATTGGCTCCAGCTTCTTTACGCGGAAGGACCTGCGTGATCGCGAGCTTGCTCGGCTACTTCTGAGCCTATTGTGCAGCAAGGAAGAGTTCAGACCGGCCGCTTTTCAGATTGGTCAGCGATGGATTCCAATCGCAAGCGATTTTGGCCTCGTGACTGACCATTGGATGGCTACCAGCAGCATTAACCTCAGAAACAGTTCTGAATACAAGGCACAGCTTACGCTAACGATGTCATGGTCAGCATCAGGCAAGTACAACACATCGCTGTTCTGGGTGGAGCAAGAGTATTTCACAGATCAGGAGAGGATCGAACGGTATCTTGAGCTCCAAATCGGCCTGTACGCTTTGCTAGAGGCCTCTTATGGTTATATCCACCAGACTCAAGACGCTATTGAGATGTCTACCTATAGACACCCGATTCATGGGCGCACAGTCAGGGCAATTGACTTGCCAAATGGGCTACCCGGCGTGTTTTGGGCTAACTTCTTCGGGCCAGAATATGTTGCGAAAGTGACGAGAGCAAAATTGCTGGCTGCCCTTTGCTACAAGGTGCAAGAGCTCTTCGACGGCGGAGTCATGATACTGATTTCGCCGTCGCCCATCGGGCCGAATCTAGAGCCTAATCGTGTCGCGCAAGCGCGATTGAGAAACTATTTGGGCAATCAGGTTGTTAGGCCTTGAGCCTGAGGTACGTCCAAGTATGAAGGAACACGCTTGGCTTACGCCAATACAAAAGAAAGACGAGACTGAACCAGAAACCGGCTCGTCTCGCCTTCCCTTGGGGGTAGCTGGATCATAAGCCAACTCGGCCGGGTTGCGCAAGATGCAATTGCGTTATGAAATTGGAGCTGCCTCGCAGTAGAGAACCTTAACAACTGAATATACCCAGTGCCGTGGCTGGCCGGCCCGTTTCGAGCTTGGCAACAGCTGTCCGGGTCAGTTGTTCAGCAGCTCAACCGCAGGCTACTTCGTCTTGTGCGGCCCTCGCTTGGTTCCCTTATCGGCCCGTGTCTTCCGCGGCCGACCCATGCGGTCTTCGGCCTGGGTCTGCTTCGCTGTCAGCTCCGCTGTCAACAACGGAACAGAAAGTCCGCTGATCATTTGGCCCAATTAACCCGATGCTTTAGGTACTTTTACACCCTTGCTGACGAGGGGATCGGGCGACCTGTCTGAGAGCTACTTTGAGTAATCCTGACGTGGTAAACTGCCAGCCACCAGCATCGCCCAGGCCAATCAGAGGAGCAGATCATGCCCATCGACGTGCAACAAGTTCGCGCGCAATTTCCTGCGCTCGCCTCCGGGGCAGTGTTCTTCGACAACCCCGGCGGAACGCAGGTGGCCCGGCAGGTGCTTGAGCGCATGACCGGCTACCTCGTTGGCTGCAACGCCAACCACGGCGGTGCCTTTAAGACCTCGGTGGAATCGGACGGTGTGCTGCACGCCGCCCACGCCGCCATGGCCGATTTCCTGGGCGCGGCCTCGCCCGACGAGATCGTCTTCGGCCAGAACATGACCACGCTCACCTTCACACTCTCGCGCGCCCTCGGCCGGCGGCTGAACCCCGGCGACGAGATCGTCGTCACCCGGCTGGACCACGACGCCAACATCGCCCCCTGGCTATTGGTGGCCGAGGACCGTGGCGCGCTCGTGCGCTGGGTGGACATCCGGCCGGAGGATTGCACGCTCGACATGGCCGATTTCGAGGCCCAGATCACCGACCGCACCAAGATCGTGGCCTGCGGTTATGCCTCGAACGCGGTCGGCACCATCAACGACGTGCGCGCGGTGGTGAACATGGCCCACGCGGCCGGCGCCCTGTGCTTCGTCGACGCGGTGCAGTACGCGCCGCACGGCCCGATCGACGTCCGCGCCCTCGATTGCGACTTCCTGGCCTGCTCGCCCTACAAGTTCTTTGGCCCGCATGCCGGCGTGCTATACGGCAAGTATGCCTTGCTCGACAGCTTGCGCGCCTATAAGGTGCGCCCGGCCGACGACCATCCGCCGTCCAAGTTCGAGACCGGCACCCAGAACCATGAGGGGCAGGCCGGCACCCTGGGCGCCATCGAATACTTCGAGTGGCTGGGCCGCCTCACGGCAGGCGGCGCGGCCGGCGACCGGCGCCAGACTTTGTTGAAAGCGCTGACCGCGCTGGCCGGCTACGAGCGCGAGCTGTGCGCCCGCCTGATCACGACGCTGCGCGGTATCCCCGGCCTGAAGATTTGGGGCATCACCGACCCCGACCGCCTGGCGCGCCGCGTGCCGACGGTTTCATTCACCCTGGCCGGCCACCACCCGCGCCGGATCGCCGAGCAGTTGGCGGCCGACAACATCTACGTTTGGGACGGCAACTATTACGCGCTGGCGGTGATGGAACGGCTTGGGTTGGAAGGGCAGGGCGGCATGCTGCGGGTGGGCCTGGCGCACTACAACACGCTGGACGAGATCGACCGGCTGGGCGAGGCGCTGCGGAGGATAGCCGAGAGTCGAGCGTAGGCGTTCTCGCGTCAGGTTGGAAGGCTACGGGCTATGGGAGATACTCTAGGTCGCTCAGGTCTTTCAGTCGACCGCTGACTCGCTTGTTGGCCTTTAGGTGTTTCAGGCTGATGAGGCTCACTTCAACGTCGTCGAGTATGTCAATGTCGCGCTCCCGGTAGCATTCTTCGAAGTTCACTCCCGAAATGGTCGTAAGCACTTCGATGCGGAAGGGTGGCACGCCCATGCGGATGATATTGTTCTCTTTCAAAAACAGCTCAGGGGTTAATCCTTCGACGGCAAAGCCAAACTCGCGGATGGCATTAACCATTTTCTCCGCATTATCGGGGTGGAGCGCGATCCAGATATCCAGGTCGGCAGTCGCGCGGGAATAGCCATGATAGCCAACGGCATAACCGCCGACGAGCAGGTATTCAATCTGCTTTGAGTTGAGCAACTTCAAGAATTCTTTGAAGTCGGCCGGTAGAAGACTGGTACCCATACACAACCTGTCGCATTAGCTCGACGGCCTGTAAACGCTCGTAGGGAGTCTTCGAATGCCAGTAAGCCTTCTCGTCCGACTCGTCGAAAAGCGACGCGACAGAGAAGGCGGTCTTATCCATTTTGAACATCGCAGGAGTGGTGCCCATTGGGAGAATTATACCCCGCTGTACTCGTTAGGGAATGCTGCGCAGCGCGGCGACCAGCGCCCATAAATTGACGCCAAACGCCAGCACCTGGCACACACCTCGGATATTGCCCCAAAACTCGAAGCAGTCAAAACCGACCGGTTCGTCGCCGATCCGCCACCAGTGGTTATTCGGGGAGTTAAAGCAGACAAGCCTCTGGGTGAGGGGGGGCACCCAGAGACTTGTCTGTGCCGAGAATATACAACAACTCACTCTAAAAAGCAATACTCCTCTTCACCCATTCTTGATACGTTAATAAAACTCTCAAGCTTTCAAAAATCTAAGCCAGTTAGCGTTGCCAGCATCGCTTCTAACTTGGCTTAAATCTTTGTACAACTGTTATGCCCCTGGCCGGAATTGAACCGACATCTAAGCCTTAGGAGTGCTCTATTCTGTCCGTTGAACTACAGGGGCCACGCTCCAATTATAACAAATTGCATACTTCATTATCGCCAGGGTTACGAAATTATTTTCAATTACCCGCGCACTGGCCGTGCCGACACTGACCCCACCAACCCTGCTGGAGGTGGCGGGCCAGCAGGCCGAGGGCGGATCAGCGCGGACGGGGACTCCGCCGGCGGCGCGGGCGTTCCGCTTCTGGTTGGCTCTGTGCGACCGGTGCCGAGGCGGCCGCCTCTGGCGGTTGTGGCACCGGCACGTGCAGCACTTGCTGAGACGTTGCGCGTTGTCAATCTTCCTTGCGCGGGATTCTTTTTTGCATTATGCTTGGCGGTCAATGGCCGATGCGCCGCCGAGTCTGACTGCTGAAGAGCAATTGGAAGCCGAGGCGCTGTATCGCCGTTTGAAGCAGCTTCGCAAGTCGGATGTCATCTGGGCCCTCGTGAACACCGACGACCTGTCGGTCCGCACCGTGGGGCCGCGAGTTGACCTAAAGCTAAATCGTGCTACACTGACGACAAGTACATAGCCTAACCGACGCTCCGCAATTGAGCGGACCCATGCGCCTGGCGATTCTGCAAAGCAGAGTCGGCCGGGCGTTTTGTTTTCCGAGTGCTACGCGCGTAGCAAGGAGTCTGCCTTGAACTGGCAAGCCATCCTAACCGCCTCGTCCCCGCTGCTGTGGTCTCTGCTCCAAACCGTCCTCGTCATTGGCATCCCCATCGCCATTGCCGCCGGGGTGCGCTACTTCAGCGCCCATGCGACCGGCGCCAACTACGCCGCCTTCCGGGCTGTGATGAGCGACGCCGTGAAAGCGGCCGAGCAATACCTGTCTACGAGTGACGGCCTGGCTAAAAAGGCCTGGGTGCTGGGCATCGTGCAAACCTGGCTGACGGCCAATCACGTCAGCATCGACGCGACGGTGGTGAATGCGGCTTTGGAGAGCGCGGTGTTTACCGACATCAACCACGGCGATGCACCCGCGCAGGTTGCCGCCAGTTCTTCGCCCAATGTCGGATCGGGTAAAACGGACGGGCAGGGGGATTTGCGCAAACTGACGGACCCGTCGCGGGCGGCCACGCCGAAAGGATAACCGACATGCCTGCAATCATCATTTTTCTGCTGTGGGTTTTGGTGATCATCCTGCTTGCGGTGGGCGGCTTTTGGCTGGTGGCGCAGGTCAAATTCCCCGAGCCGGCCGCGCTGGTGGCGCGCATCATCGTGTGCATCGTCGTGGTGTATTTGTTCCTGGGGCTGTTTGTGCCCAGCCTGGGCGTGCATTTTCCAGGGCTGAAGTAGGCGCCTTGGTCGCTGTGCGTGTTCCCGCAACTGTCGGCCGACCAGTGGACGTTCATCATCCTGGCCCTGATGGGCATCACGGGCTCGGCCGTCATCCCGGCCTTCAACGACTGGCGCAAATCGCGCGACGCGAAGCCCGAGCGCGCGGCCGCGGTGGCCAAGACGACCGCCGACACGAAGGCCTCCGAGGCGACCACGGCCGAGTCGATGGCGAACGCCGCCGGCCAGATGATGACCAACTACAAGCAGGCCCTGGCCGAGACGCAGGCCACGATCGACGCCATGAAAGCCCAGAGCCTGGAGGTGCTGGCCGAAAATGCCAAGCAGATCGCGGCGATCAATGAAAGCTATGCGGAGCAGAAGCAAGCGCGCGTCGTTCAGATGGATGACTTGAAAGATAAACTGCTGGCCGTGAAAGAGCACGAGATCGTGCTGGTCAAGGTGAACGAAAGCTTGGGCGAACAGCTCAAGACGATGACCGAGCACAACATCGCTCTAGAGCAGGCGGCGGCGGTCAACCGGGAAACAAACGCCAAGTTGTCGGCGCTGCGTGACCAGCTCAACAAATTGCAGGCGACCACGGAGGACGCGGCGAATGGCAAGCCGCCAGTCAACTAAGGCATGCAGTAACCGAGTAACACCTATTTGACGCAAAGGAGAACAGCATGACTACATTCGATGAACCCTACAACAGTTCTACCAGCTACACTCCCCCCACCGCCCTGGAGCGCGGTACTGTGGGCGGAACGATGCTGCCCCCGGCCAGGGAGTTCCCATCGTCCGCCCCGGACCAGGTGATCTACCTGCTGTCCGAGCTGCGCGATGCGCTGACCACCGGCCGCGGTGACGGCAAGGCGTCCGAGATTGCCCACCGGCTGGACCTGATCCTGCAAGTCGGCGCCGGCCTGATGGTGACGACCGAGAAGGTGTTGACTCCCGCCGACCGGATCGGCACCGATGCGGTTTCGGGCAAGCCCATCTACGCCACGCCCGTGGGTACCATCGTCCTAGGCCACCACGGCGATGGCACGCCCATCCACGGCCATCCGTCCGACGCGGAAGTGATCGGCCGCGGCCCATACGGCCTCGAAGCTTTTTCGTCACCCCAGGCCGGCGCTGTGGTTGGCCGAAACGCCGACGGCTCGCTCCACTATGGGCCTGATGTGCGTCTGATAGTCGGGCGCAATCCCGACAGCAGCCCGATCTATGGCGATGCGCGCACCAATCCCGATGCCCAGGTCGCCACTGGCCGCAACGCCGATGGCACTCTGGCCTATGCACCGGACGCACGCGCCGTGGTGGGCCGTAATGCGGATGGCACGCCCATCTTCGCTGACCCCGCGAACCGCTTCGTAACGGGGCACAACGCCGATGGCACGCCGATCTACGCCGCTGACAACCCGCCCTACTCGAACGACCCGCACTACCCGCGCTACCCGCAGGATGCGGGCGCGTTCGTTCCCGAGTTGGGGTCCACCCGCGCCGTCGTTGGCCGAAACCCGGATGGCACACCGATCTATTCCAGTCCAGATACGCGCGGGGTAATTGGCCGCAACCCGGACGGTACGCCGATCTACGCGGCGAACGACCCGCGCTCTCCGCAGGATGTGCCTTTCGTTCCCGCGCCGGCGCCTACCCGCGAAGTAACCGGGCACAACCTGGACGGGTCGCCGATCTACAAGACCTTGTAGTCAGCAGTCGGAGAAGGCGAAGAGGGCGGAAGCAACGCTGGAGTAAATGCCAAAGCTCACCAACCGGCAGCGCGTGTTTGTCGAGTTGTACCTGACGCTATGGAATGGCACAGAAGCCGCGCGTCAGGCCGGTTACTCGCCACGCACTGCCAATGAGCAAGCGGCGCGCCTGTTAGCGAAAGTTAGCGTCAAGCAGGCGGTCGAGGCGCGCATTGCCGATAAAACCGCCACCGCCGACGAGGTGCTGATGCGCCTGACCAGCCACTCGCGCGGCACGATGGACGACTTTGTAGTGGGCGACTACATCGATCTGGATCGCGCCCGCCAGCGTGGCATGATGCACCTCGTGAAGAAGTTCAAAGTAACTACGACGACTATCGTCAACGACAACGGCGACGGCGTCGAGACCCACAAAACCGAACTGGAGCTTTACGACGCCCAGGCGGCGACCGTGCAACTCGGCAAGGCGCTGGGTGTGTTTGCCAGCGAGGCGCCGCAAGTGACGGTGAATAACAACTTAGCAGTGATTGGAGTGAGGCCCGTTGACTATCGCGTTGGACTTGCCGATCTTGCGCCGGGACCAATGGGAGATAGCGACTCACCCAGCGCCAACGAAGGTGCTGGCGATGGGGAGGCGGTGGGGTAAGACTGTCCTGGGTGGCGCGTTAGTCCTGAATGTTCTCAGGCAGCACGGACATGCCGCCTGGGTGGTGCCGACTTACAAGAATGGCCGGTCGCTCTGGCGCTATGTGCAGGCTGTGTGTGCGCCGCTGGCGAAGCTAAAGGTGATGGACATCAGCAAGTCCGAGCGCACAATCACGACGCATTTGGGCGGCCTACTTGGTATTTACTCGGCGGACAATATTGACGCTATCCGGTCGGAATGGTTCAACCTGGTGGCTATCGACGAGGCTGCCCGCGTGAGCGAAGAAGCGCGCAACGACGCGATCATGCCGACCCTGGCCGACGCCGGCGGCTGCGAAGTGGACATCTCAACCCCCAAGGGCATGAACTGGTTTTACACCGAGTGGCAGCGCGGGCAGGGGAATGATCCGTCGATCAAATCTTGGAACGCACCTACCTCGGCTAATCCCTTGCCCAATATTCGCCTGATGCTCCAGAAGGTCATGCGCCTGGTCAAGCTCGGGCGCATTTCGTCGCGCACCTTGAACCAGGAATGGCTAGCCCATTTTTTGGGGGATGGCGCGAAGGTGTTTATAGGCGCCCGCGCTGTATCGGTATTGGTGCAAGAAGAACCGGACCCGGCGAAGCGCTATGTGATTGGGGTCGATTGGGGGCGAACCAACGACTTCACGGTGATTAGCGTGTGGTCGATTGGCGAGTTGAAGGAAGTTTATCTGGATGCGTTTACCGACCTGCCTTGGCACGTTCAGTACCAGAAGGTCAAAACGCAGGCCCTGCGTTACAACAACGCTTTGGTGATCGCCGAGGCCAACAATGCGCAAGACGCGCATGTGGAAGCGCTGGCGCTCATGGGTGTGCGGGTGATGCCATTCATCACGCAGAACGCTCCCAAGGCTTATGGAATCGACCAGCTCGTCGGCGCGTTGGATACCGGCATCGTAAAGTTGCAAAACGACGATACCGGCATACTCGAAATGGAAGCGTTCGAATCTGGACGAACGCCTACGGGTCTAGTTAAGTATGGTGCGCCCGAAGGCTTACACGACGACATCCCGATGGCGCGCTTGTTCGCCTATTCCGCCATTGCTGAAACCCGCCCGGTGATTTTGGACTGACCATGCCCAGCGTCGCCGCTCTCTCCCAATTCGTCACGGCCGAACGCAATCCATTCTTCGGCACGCCCGAGCTCAAGTCGCTCAATCTCACGCCGCTGACGGGCGGCCGGGACCTGTCGCAGACCACGATGCAAGTCGCCTATCAATCCGTGCCCTGGTTCCGGCGCGCGATCGACCTGCGGGCCAACGCCATCGCATCCTTCCCGCTGGAGCTGCAGGACGACAACGGCGAAGACGTGAGCGAGCAGCCCGAGTACCAGGCCATCATGCTGACCACGCGCAAGATGCTGCGGCGCATCGAGCGCAACCTGTGCAAGTACAGCGCGTGCTACCACCTGCTCGAAACCAACCGTTACGGCCTGAACGCCACGCCGCGCTTTATCCCGACGCACTTTGTCTATCCCAAGGTGGACTACGAAATCTTTGGGGTGGTTGGGTTCATCATCAGTTGGGTGAAAACATCCGGCGACTACCCGCTCGATAAGCTCATCTGGATTTGGGAGCCCAACGACGAGTCGGAGATTTGGCCCGGCCCGGCGCTGGGCGAAGCGGGACTGAAGGCGGCCGGTATCCTGTATTCGATCCAGGAGATGCTCAACCGCTACATGGGCTCGGGCGGCGTGCCGGTGACGGCGGTGCTGGTGCCGCCCACCACGGACAAGCCCGAGCGCGAGAAGATCGAGGGCTGGCTGGCCAAGTTCGCCGGCGGCTTCCGCAACGCCTTCAAGTTCCTGGCGGTGGATAAGAACACCGAGTTCAGGCAGATCGGCTCCCTTCTCAAGGACATGGAGTCGGACAAGCTGACCACCCAGCAGCAGGAAGAGGTCGCCGTCGCCATGGAAGTGCCGCCGAGCGTGATCAACGGCAAAGCCGCCAACTTCGCCACGGCCGAGAGCGAGATGGTTGGGTTCTACCAGAACTCCATCATCCCGCGCACGGAGTGGCTGGAGCCGGAGTTGAACACGCAGTTCTACCAGAAGCGCCTGGGGCTGACCTTGCGCTTCAAGCCGGGCGAGCTGAAGGTGATGCAAATCCTTCAGCAGAAACAGGCCATGGGCGTCGCCACGATTGTGGGCCGGCCGTTCGTCACCGTCAACGAGGGCCGCGGCATGGTCGAGCTCGATCCCATCACGCTGGATGACGAAGACGGCACGCCTGACCCGCGCTACGAGAACCTGGACGGCGTGGCGGAACCGGCAGTGGCGCCAGCCGCCTCGCCGGCTTCCGCTGGCAGCATTGCCCAGGCCCAGCCCGCTGCGAGTGCCGGCAGTGTGGTGCAGGCCGATCCTGGCGCCAGCTCGGCCAGTGGCGCCAGTGGCGACGCGGCGCAGATGCGCTCCTGGCTGGCCACGTCCCTTTCGATGGTCAAGGCCGGCAGTCCGGCGACAGTCGGCGCGTGGTTCGACGCGGAGCTGGCGGCGGCTTCGAGCGGCAACGCGGTGAGGCGAATATACGAACAGCACTGGCCGCGGGCCGAGAAAGCGCCGACATTGCAGGAGCGGGCTGTCGCTGCATTAGAGCGCTACAACGACTTGGCTGAGGTGGGTCGATGACCGCCGACAGCCCGTCATTCTTCGACACGCAATACCTGGGCGAAGTCAAGAAGTACGTCTACGACTTCGCGCTGCTGTCCCCCGGCGCGTCCGTCGCCGCCTCGGGCGCCTCGGGCAGCTTTGCCCAGTCGTTTGGCTACACCGGCGGCAGCTTGCCCGGCTCGGCCGGGTCGTGCGCGGTGAGCGCCTCGGCTGGCTCGGTGACGCTGACCGCGCCGGTGCTGACACAGACGGGCAGCTATACGTTTACGGCGGCGGCGACGCTCAGCGATGGGCAGACGCGCGAGGTGGTGTGGTATGTCCGGGCTGACCGCTGAGCACCTCGCCGCCGCGCAACAGGTGGCCGAGTGGCTGGCGGGGCGGGATGGTAGCGGGCCGCTCAAGGCTGAAGCGGCCCACTCGGGCGCGATGCTGGCGTTTATGCTGGACGAGGACGAAAGCGCCTTGCTGGGTTCGATTGGCGACTACACGCCCGACCACATGACGCTGCTGTTCTTGGCGCAAGACGCCGGCGACCTCGACCGCGAACAGATGGCGGCGCTGGTGGCCGTGCTGAAAGCGTTCGGCGAGAGTAGCGCGCCATTTGCAATCGAGGTGTCTGGGGTGGGCCGGTTCCTGACCGACGAAGGCGCCGGCGCCAACGCGGTGTATGCCAGCGTGGACAGCCCCAGCCTGCCCGGCTTCCGGCAGGAGCTGCTGCAGCGGGTGCGCGCGACGGGCATTGAGCCGAACACCGAGCACGGCTTCACGCCGCATATCACGCTGGGCTACGTGGGCGCCATGCTGCCCACGCCCGACGTGGCGCCGCCGCTGATCACGCTGGCTTTTGACACGCTGTCGCTGATCGCCGGCGACACGCGCACGGATTTCCCGCTCAGCGGCAGCGCCGATTACAAGTCAATCAAGATGGGCCTGCCCGACACGGAAGACTACGACGTGGTGCGCGCGGATTTTGTCAACCGGCTGACCGATGCCTTTCTGATCTTCGCGTCCACCGGCGGCGCTTCGAGTCGCGCCTCGCGCAACGCCGCTGCCCGCGCCGTGGCCGAGGATGTGCCGGCGGCCTTCTACGCCGGGTACAAGGATGCGGGCGGGGACGACACCGAAGACGAGGACGAATCCTGGCTGACGGCCGAGCAGGGGCGGCAACTGGCCTTTATGACCGACGCGCTGGCAGCGGTGCGCGGGGCCGGCGACGTGAGCACCGAAGACGCAATCGGCGCGCGGGTGGAGATGTGGGCGGCGACGCTGGACGGGATATTCTCGGAGGGCAAGCTGCGCGGGTCGAAGAACATGATGTGTTACTTCGACGGCGACGATGGCGACGAGTCGTGTTCGGACTGCCAGGACCTGAAAGCCGGTCCGCCGCGCTCGGTGAAATACATCCTGGCGCACGAGCTGGTGCCCAAGCCGGGCAACGAGAATTTTGAGTGCGGCTGTTGGAAGTGCAAGCACAACTGGCGCAGCGTCAAGACCGACGAGTGGATGACGTTCTAGGCCGAGGAGAGCGGTAAGCGAAAACCGGACCAATTGGTCCGCTGGAGTCCTGATGCCAGTTTTGATTGTGGATGCCAACCGCGTGCTAAGAGACTTCACGATCGACGTGGAGGTGCGCGTCGTCAATCGGCGCTGGGTTAAGTTGCGCCTATGGCTGGCGGTGCGGCTGTGCCATCTGGCGGCCTGGATTGGCGGCATGGGCCTGAAGGTCAACCAGCAGGTGGGCGTGCTCGTGACTGACGTTCCGGGCCGGGAGGTGTATAGGCCGTGACCACCATCACGATCCGCGCCGACGGCGACGACCGTATCCGCCTCGGCCTCAACCAGTACGCCACGACCATCGAGCCCACCACGCGCGAGAAGACCTACGCCGCCATCGAGCGCGCGTCGAAAGTCTCGCCGGCCTATCTGGGCGGCAACGCTTACGACATGCCGCTGCCGCCGAGCGGGGTGGATGTGCGCACGGGGGCGATGGGCAGTTCGGTGCAATTAGAGCAAGACGGCTTATCGAGCCGCATCACGGTCAACGCTTACTCCAGGCAGGGCTTCCTGTACAGCGTGCTGGCGCTGGGCGACGCTTACGGCCAGGGGCAGGGGAAGTATTTCCAGCACTGGATCAAGCTGGCCGATGCGGTGCAAGCCGAGTTTGACAAGCTGGCCGGCAAGGGCGGCGAGCTGGATACGGCGCTACAGGACAGTGCGAACGAGTTAGGGTTTTAGCCACGCAAGCAGGCTCGCCAGGAGGCCCGCCAGATTGTCACTCACACTTATTCTCGCCATAGCAATATTCGCTGCACTTTGGGTCATCGTGCTGAGCGGGCGGCGTGACGAATGAACGTCACTTTCGTCCAAGCCGACGACGCGCAGGCCTGGAACTCCGCCCAGTGGCGCAGCGCCATCCCCGCCGCTGCCTCNNGCCTTTAATAGAACCCGCCGGCACCACGCCGAGCTGATGGCGATCCACGACTTCGCCAACCACCCGCAGCTCGCCGAGTATTACTGCCGCCAGGCCGACGTGATCGTCCTGCAGCGCGGCGCCATGCCGGAGGTCTGGGCGATGGTGCGCCAGTGGCAGGGGCGCGGCAAGATCGTGCTGGCTGACATCGACGACGGGTACCCGCAGATCCCGCCAGGCCACCCGTCGTGGTCGTTCTGGTTCGAGGGCCTGATGCCCCAGCCGGACGGCAAGATATTCAAGCGGCCCCGGCCGGCCATCCTGGACATGGCCGACGGCCTGCGGCGGGTGAACGGCCTCGTGAGCCCGAACCAGCTCATCCTGGCCGACTGGGAAAAGCAGACCGGCGTGAAGGGCGCGTTCCTGCCGAACTACCCCGACCTGACGATCTACCAGGCCAAGCGCACGCGCTCGCCGGCCGACGACGGTATGGTCTGGGTGAGTTGGGGCGGCTCGGCCGGGCACCTGCAATCCTTCACCGACACGGGCATCCTGTACGCGCTGGCGCGGGTGATGAGCAAGCGTCCCCATACGCGGTTTGTCTATGCCGGGAGCGACACCCGCGCGCTGGAGGCCGTGCCGCTGAAGGCTGCCCAGAAGCAGCACTTCAACTGGCGCGCCTACCGCGAATGGCCCAGGCTCGTGGCCAACTTCGACATCGGCCTGGTGCCGGCGGCTGGCGACTTCGATGCCCGGCGGAGCTGGATCAAGCCGATGGAGTACGCGCTGATGGGGATTCCATGGATTGCCAGCCGCTCGCCGGCCTACGAGGGCCTGGAGGACTACGGTGTGTTCGTGGATAACACGCCGGACTGCTGGGCCGAGGCGCTGGCGGACCTGATTGACCACGGGCCGGACGAGACGCGGGTGAGGCGGGCGCGCAAGTGGGCGCTGTCGCTTGACATTGACGATCATGTAGACACGATGGCGAATATCTACAGGGGCTTTGGCAAATGACCACAGAACATAACGAACTTGACCTGGTGGCGCAGTTGGATCAGTTGAACACCAGTATGGAAAACATTTCGGCCATCATGGGCAATTACTACCAATCCCTAATCAAAGCGGGCGTGCCTGAACCGCTGGTGTTCGACCTGGTGCGCGACTATCACAAACGCATGATTTATCCACCGCAAACAAAAGGAGACTGACATGGCACTGCAATGGACCTCCGTACAACCCACCGCGCCCGGCCGCTACTGGGCAGCCATCAAGGACAGCGAGAAGTTTGTCATGGTCGAGATTGGCTCGGACGGCAATCTCATCAATGACACCTTCGCCGCCTACGATCTATGGTCGTGGCCGGTCGAGGTGCCGCCCGCGCCGGTGCGCGCGAAAGTGGCCGAGGCCGCCGCGCAATCGATGCCTGCCGCCCAGCCCGCTCCCGCCCCGGAGCCCGCCAAGGATGTGACGAGTGAAGCCGCCAGCCCCGCCAGCGTTCCCTAGCGCAGTCACGATCTGCGGCAAGCGCTACAGCGTGACCTATACCCAGGAGCTGGGCGAGACCGACGTGGACAAGCGCTACGGCCTGTGGGGCCAGATGGACGCCCACACGCGCAGCATCCGCGTGTACGTGGGCAAAGCTGACCGCCAGCGCCAGCCGGCCGACGTGCTGGAGACGCTGCTGCACGAAATGATCCATGCCATCCTAACCGACAGCAAACTCCTTACGGCTTGCCTGAAAGATGGCATGGAAGAGAACTTTGTCGATACGCTCGGCGTGCAACTGGCCGACACGCTCACCCGCAACAACTTGGTAAGGATGGCGCCATGACCACGCCCCTCTACCGCCGCCTGCTTCAGCCTGAGACGCTCGCCGCGCTCGACGCGCTGCACGCCGACCGGCTCGGGCACGGCGTCCGGATCGTCGACGACATTACGATCGTCGACGGTGAGCCGGTGCTTGGGCGGCTGGCCGCCTACGTGCGCGACAACAGGGTGCCGCTGGAGATGTGCCCGTCATCGAACGTGCAGACCGGAGCCGCCGAGTCGATCGCCGATCACCCGATCGGCCTGTTGCGCAAGCTNNCCCGCGCCTACCAGATATTGCAGCTTGGCACGTTCCTGGGCGGCTCCGCGCTGGTGCTGGCCGACCTGGCACGGCAGAATAACCCGGAGCAGGCCAAGGTGCTGACGGTGGACCCGGACCCGGCCATGAACGCGGCATGCCACAAGTACGCCCAGCTTGCCGGGCTGGAGAGCGTCATTGAAACCGTCGACGGCTTCTCGACCGACCCGAGACTCCTGGCGCAATTCAGGGGCACCGAGTGGCAGGCTATCTATCTTGACACCACTCACCAATACGGCCAAACAGTCGACGAAATCCAGTGCCTCGCGCCGCTGTGCGGGCCGGCGACGCTGTTCCTGTTTCACGACGCCAGCGTCCACGCGGCGAACGCGCTGGACCTGGGCGGCCGGGGCGGCGTGCGGCAAGCCATGCGGGAATACTGCCTGATGAATCCGCGCTGGCAGACGTTCACCTTCGAGGCGCCGGCGTTTGGGAAGTTCGGTATCGGCTTGATGCAGAAGCGAGTCGCGGCGTGAGCGCGCTGCTGTTCGCCGCCGAGGGGCTGTGCCTACTGCTGCTCGTGGCCGCGTTGTACCGGGAGTTGAAGAAGTGAAAATCGCCTACCTCGGCCCAACCGGCGTTTTCGGCGGCGTGCGCATCCTGGTTGAGCATTGCAACCGGCTGGCCGCTCGCGGCCATGACGTGACGCTTATCTCCATTACTGGCGCGCCGGCGACCTGGCTGCCGACTCACTTCGAGCAGCGCGACGAGAAAGACCCCGGCACGGGTTATGAAGTGGTGGTAGGCACATCCATCAACAGTTGGCCGCAGGCGATTGAGATTGCTGGCGCTGGGCGCGTGTTCGGCTTGCTGCAAATGGCCGACTGGATCTTCTTCGCCAAAGGCAGCAAGGAACAGGTTGAGATGCTGGAGCAGTTCACCGCGCCGGTGGAAGTGCTGGCCATCAGCGATTGGCTGGCGCATCTCGCCGAGGCAGCCGGCCATGCGACGCACCGAATCCGCAACGGCATTGACACGCACCTGTTCTACCCGGAGCCATTCACTGACCGGCCGGCCTTCGACGGTCTGACGCTCGTGACGGAAGGCTACAGCCAGAACCCGGCGAAGGATGTTGACGAATACTACAAGCGCGCCATCCGCCGCCTGAAGTGGGACGAGGGCCGCAAGGTGCAGGCTATCGGCTTTAGCCAGTACGACGCGACGTTTGAGTTCGACGCCTACTGGAAAACGCCGCCGCAGGACGTGATCCGGCGCGTCTATTCCAGCGGGGACATCTTCCTGAAGGCATCGCGCTACGAAGGCCGGCCGGGCCCCGATCTCGAAGCCATGGCCTGCGGGGCCGTGGTTTGCCGCGCGATCGGCACCGGCGGCGACGATCTGCATGACGGCGAGAACTGCTTGGTCGTGCCTTATGGCGACTTCGATGGCTTCCTGGCCAACTGCCGGCGGCTGATGGACGACGCCGATCTTCGCGCCCGGCTGCGCGCCAATGCGCTCGAATACGTCAAGACCGAGTGCGGCTGGGACGGCGCGATTGACTTGGTGGAAAAGGCGCTGACGGGCAGCGTTACCGCTGCGAGTAGCAATCCGAAGAGTTACCAATATGATCTATTGGACTACAACGCTTTGCAAGCGCAGATCGTCGGCTGGGAGACGCCGCAGGCCATGTGGCTGGGAGAGACGCTGGCCGATCTGCTGCAACCGCGGAGTGTGATCGACATCGGCTGCGGGCCGGGAACGTACCTGGTGCCGTTCAAGCCGGCTGCGCGGGTGCTGGGCGTGGACGGGGCACCGGAGGCGGGCAAGGCGCTGGAGCGAGACGAGTTTGTCACGGCGGATTTTCGGGAAGATTGGTTCCCTGGCATCATTCCAGATTACAACTCCGGCAAGTGTGACGGGCACTTTGACCTAAGCCTATGTGTAGAAACGGCGGAACATCTGCCCCCGCCGCGGAGCGACTACCTGATTAACCTGCTGACGACGTGCTCCGACGTGTGTTTCTTCTCCGCCGCGCATCCGGGGCAGGGCGGCACGCTGCATTTGAATGAGCAAACGGTGGAGTGGTGGCAGGCCAAATTTGCCGAGCGCGGCTGGGCGCTGCATCCCGACCACGCCCGGCTGAAGGCCATGATCGCCGCTTCGCCGGAGTGCCGCAAAGTGCAATGGCTGATTCCCAATTCGTTACTGGTCTGCCGCAAGGTCAACGGCCATGTTTGAACGCCCGCACTCCTGGTGCAACTATGCCAACCTCGACGGGCACGTCCTCGACACGATCTACACCGCCGATTTTTGGGAGTGGTGCCTCATACTGGAAGTCCGCTGGAACGGCGCGCACGTTCACTTCTTCAAGCGCACCGCGCCCAATCGGTTCGACTTCTTCGGCGGCTTCATAGAGGGTCTGGAAAAGACCGAAGAGGATTTGCTAAAGATGGGCGTCGATATACCGGCATTGAGTGCGCAGATTGCCAAGAGCGGCGACATGGCAAAGCACGATCACGAAACGGAACCGGACGATCCGCAGGGTCTCATCATCGGCGGCCTGTGGGGACCGCATTGGGACTGGCTAGAGAGTTATTACGCACAGGCGAACCATGCCGCAAACACCGAACACCCTACCTAGCACGCCCGGCGGCAGCCCAGCCAGCGCTGGCAGCCCGGCGCTGGATCCGATGATGCGTGCCTTCCTGGAGGCCCGCTGGCGCACCTGCATCACGGAGCTGCGCTCCATTGCCCCGCTGCTCGGCTGGGTGGACCGGCTTCCGCCCAAGGCAGGCTAATGGCAGAGCAGGGACTCCAGCCGCGCCAAACTCGCCGCGTCGTCACATCCGACCACCCAAACTTTTTGTACCTGATGGTGGGTCAGCCCGCGCGGCGGGCGAGCACGCAGGAAATGGGCGTGATCGTGGGCTACACCGGGACCTACCTGAATGGCCGCGTGGTGAACTCGAAAGTTCAAATGCGGATCGGCGGCGTGGTGTACAGTTTGGACATGGCCGACGTGGAGTTTCCGAACAGCATTCCGGTCTGATTGACGTAAGCGCAAAATAAGCGTAGGATGTAGTTGCAACCCGCGCCCGCCCCCGTGGCCCGCGCACAATCAAAACCTTCGGTCCGCCCCGGCCCGCCGAGTTATTCATCGGCGGGTCTTTTGTTTCCGGGCGGGCACATGGCACAGCCAAACCACACAACCAAATCTGGCAGCCGTCACAATGCCGAGGACCGCGCCCACGGCGCGCAGGCCTTGGATCATCTCGACAAAGCTAAGGACCATTTGCAGCAAGCCGGCTTTGGCGCGGATGATGCCCCTAAGAGCATGATGCTGGTGCGCCAGATGCTGGCGGCGGCTAAGGCCGTGCCGGCCTGCTGGGACGCGGGCCAGTATGCCGTATCCGAGGGCTGGGACGCCGCGACGGCCTTCAGCCTGATCCAACCGCTCAATCAACTCCTGGCCAGCGAGATTAGCGAGAACGACGCGGACGGCATCGCGCTGCTGCAAGCCGCCATCACCAGCCTGTCGAAGTTCGGCATGGGCGAGCTGGCCGACCAAAACGAAGCCATCGCACAGGACGCCGAGAACGAAGCGGCGGCGCAGGCGGCTGCGATGGGCGCCATGCCCAACATGCTGAGCCTGAACGACGCCTTGGTATTCCAGGGCACCGAAGTCAAAGCGCTGGGCGACGGCCTGGTGGGCGGCTACCTCGTGCGCTACGGCGACGAAAAGAAAACCGACCTGACCGGCGATTTCTTCACCGACAAGACCAACTTCGGCGACGCCGCCGAGTCCATCGTTTTCTACAACCACGGCCTTGACCCGACGCTGGGCAAGAAACAATTCAAGAACAAAGCCGCCCTCGGCACGGACAAAATCGGCAAGTGGATCAAGCACCAGCTTGACCTGCGCGACGAATACGAAAAAGCAACCTACGGATTAGCCGAGCAAAAGAAACTCGGCTGGTCGTCCGGCACCGTCGGCCACATCGTCGAGCGCGAGCGAGTCGGCAGCGCCATGTGGATCAAGACCTGGCTGCTCGGCCTGGACGCCAGCTACACGCCCACGCCGGCCGAGCGGCTCAACGAAGCCATCCCCCTGAAAGCCTTTGTGGACAGTCTGCCAGGCCGAACGGCCGCACCGAACGGTGCACACGACGCGCCCACTGAAAGCCCCGTATCCGGTAAGCCTAAGCAGGAGATAAAGACAATGGCAGACGCAACCGCAACCGCACCGCCCGCGATCTCGCCTGAGATGCAGGCCATGTTCGACAAGATCATGGGCGCCGTGGGCGAAGTCAAGAAAGTGCAAGACGAAATGAAGAACGCCGCGCCCGTGCACGAGACGGGCACGATCCCCAACAGCGCGGCCAAGACGGCCGAGATACTGGCCGCCCAGACCGCGCCGGCCACCGTGCACACCGAAACGCTGCACGAGAAGTACGCCGACGAGCAGATCAATGCCCTCAAAGCCTACATGGCCAAGGAGATGGGCGTTGACGACTGGCGCAAGCACGTGCGCAAGATGCGCGAGGCCGACAGCAAAGTGGCCGACGCCTGGAAGTCGTTTGTGCGCGCGCCCGTCGATCCTTACAAGCGCCACGAATACGAACAGGCGATCAAGGCCTCCCTGGTGGAAGGCACGGCCAGCCTGGGCGGCGACCTGGTGCCAATCATCTATTCCAACCAGGTCGTGTCGAACCTCATCACCGACTCGGTGGTGCGCAAGTCGGGCGCGACCATCGTGCCGGTGTCGGGCACCAACACCTTCCAGGTGCCGACCCTGACCCGCTCCGGCTCGGCCCCGATCGCGTCCGAAATGAGCGCCGCCAGCCAGATGGAACCGACCATCGGCCATCAGAACTTCACGGCCTACGCCTACCGGGCGCAGTACATCGCCTCGCGCGAGGAGATGCTGGACAGCCGCATTCCCTTGGACAGCCTGCTCGTGGATAACGCCAGTTGGCAGCTCGTGCAGTCCGAGAACAACCACTTCGTGGTGGGCACCGGCGCGTCCCAGCCGCAAGGCATCGCCGTGGCGGCCTCGCTCATCAGCGCTTCGCCGGGCAGCACGATTGCCCTGGCTTTCGCCTCGGCCTCCGGCGCCGACAACATCGTCACGCTGTATCACTCGCTGCCTTACCAATACCGCGACACGGCGGTGTGGTTCGCCAACGACGCGACGATTGCCCAAATCCGCAAGATCCGTGTCGGTTCCAACGCGGCCAGCTTGGGTGACTACATCTGGCAGCCGGGCTTGCAGTCCGGCTCGCCGGACCGCTTGCTGGGGCGCCCGATCTACACGGCCAACAACATGACCACGAGCGGCTCGGCGGCGGGTAGCCTGCAAAGTTGCCTGGTGTTCTGCGATCCGCGCTTCTTCTGGATCGCCGACTTCAACAACGGCGGCATGAACTTCCAGGTCCTCAACGAGCTGTACGCCGCCTCGGCGGCCGTCGGCTGGTGGTTCTGGAAGCGCATGGACAGCCATCTGCTGGTGGCTGAAGCCGCGCAAGGGTTGGCGCTGCGCTAAGTAATCCGGCAGGGCTGGCCGAGTCGCCCGGCTGGCCCCGCCTACTGCGTAAGCGTCCTTTAGGATTCTCATGCCCACGCCCACGCCCGTCAACGGCTATTGCACGGTTCAGGAGCTGGCCCGCGAGATATTCGGGCCGGATGACTCGGCCGTGCCCAATGCGGTGGACGACCAGGTGCTGGCCGACGCCATCACCGACGCCAGCCGGGACGTGGATAACTACTGCCGCCGCCAGTTCTTTGCCACGGCGAAGACTCTCAGCCTGGACGCACCGGTCCCCTACGACCGTCAAATCTGGTTTCGCGTGGATGTGCTGGCCGTGCAAGGCGCGTCGGACGGGAACGGGGCATCGATCCCTGGCACTGAATTCTATCTGTGGCCGCGCGGCGCACAGAGTTACGCCGCGGCAATCGTGAACGCCAATTCCAGCTACGGCTGGTTTGGCGGCTCGGTTGGCGTCGTCGAGGGCGCGATCAGTATCGCGGCCAGCGTCGGCTTTGTCGACCGGGGCGCGAGTGACCCCGGCAGCGTGCAAGTTGTCTCGGCCACGCACCGCGCGACGCTCATCAAGGCGGCGATGCTGTACCGCCAGCGCAAGCCGCAGAGCAAGCTGGCGACGTATCTGACCGATGCCGACTGGCAGCCGCTGCTCGATGGCTACGTGCGGACGCTGTACTAGGACCACGGATGTCGGTCGGTCTGATCCAAATCCAGGACGCCATCGCGGCGCTGGCCGTGCCGGGGCTGAAGCGCATCTATACCAGCGCCAACGTGCCGGACGAGATGTTCAGCCGGCTATGCCCAGCGCTCATCCCGGACCCGGATACGCCGCTCCTGACCAGCCAGTCGACCCGCCAGACGCTGGGCAACTCGCCCTCGGTGGGCTGGCGGCGCCCGCGCACCGTGGCCTACGTGTGCCTGACGGCCGAGATCAGCGAGGGCCGCGGCGCTTACACCCACGGCCAGCGGCTGTCGGACGTGTGGGACGGGATCGAGAACGCCCTGGCCGATTTCACGCTGGCCGGGCTGCACGCCAGCGGGCCGGTGGAAATGCGCGGCAAGTTTCCCTGCAACGACCATTCCGGCAAGCTGTTCTTTGGCTTCACGGTTCGTTATTCGTTTTTGACCAGCTACTAACGAGGAGCTGACATGGGACAGACAACGACTTACTTTGGCCTCATTTCCGGCTCGCCGCTCCTGGAATACAACAAGACCGGCGCCAGCGTGGGCAGTGGGTGGACCGACGCCTCGGGCGAGCTGGTCAAGGTGGACATGCCCGACAACGTGCGCGAAGTGGGCGAGGTCCACACCCTGGAAGGCGGCGCCGATATGCCGCTGCTCCAGCCCGGCAAGATCAAGGGCGGCGCGATGAAGATCACCGGCGTGTACACCGGCGCCTCGAGCGGCTTCTGGCAGGACGCGCTCAACGCCTACCAGGGCGGCACCGCGCTGTACTTCCGCTTCTCGCCGGCGGGGTCGGCCGCCGGCCGCTACCGCTTCTACTCCGGCAACACAGCCGGGGCCAGTACCGACCTGAGCACCACCAATGGTGCCTGCTACGTGCAGAAGCGCCCGGTGCCGAACGTGGTCGACGCCGATAAGGCGGAAGTGTTCGTCTACGAGATCGACGTGTACACGCCCGGCTTCACCGGCGCGAGCATGTAACGGTGAGTCGCCCGGCTTTGCATCCCCCTTAAGGGGATATCGCGTAAGAAAGGTGCCGCGCCATGAGCGTCCCACACAATGCAGACGGTTCTCTCAAAGCCCTGGAACTCAATCTGAGCGCCATGAACAAATGGAGCCGGAAAGAGTCCAAGAAGTTTCTGCGGATGCTGCAAGGTGAAACCACGGCGGAGAAACTGGACCGGCAGGACCAGTTCCTGGCCGAGCATTCCAACTGGACGTTTGACGAAATACAAGAGTTGGACAACGACGAGATTACCGCCATCTTCAACCAGATCGGCGACCGCATCCAGGAAAACGCCGTCCCAAAAGCGAGCGCCGCCAGCTCCTAGAGTGGGCGGCGGGGCCTAGCAAACTTGGCTTGCCCGATTGGGTTGAGACCATGAACTATGCGGAACGGTTCCACGTCGAGCCGCACCGGGTCAACCCACCCAACCGCTGGTGGCTGCGCCTGCAAGCCTGGGACTACGCCCGCGCCCGGCGGGGCGCCCGCGAGGCGGTCGATGCGCACGGGTTGGGGGGCGTGTCGCAGGAAACGGCGAAGATTTACAGCGACCTCATCCTGGAAATCCGCGGACTAAAACCCAATGGCTGATTTAGCAATCACGATCCTCGGCATAGACGCTTTCTCGGACGTATTCGGGAAAGTGATCCAGGGCTTCGAAGAGATCGCGTCTGCCATCGGGGACATGGTAAGCCGCGCAGCCGAGGCCGAATCTCAGCAAGCGGGTCTCGTGGCGCTGCTCAATTCCACCGGCGACGCCTCGGGGCTGACCCAAGCCAAAGTCGAAGAACTGTCCCTGCAGTTCCGCGACCTGGCCGGCGGATCGGCCGAGGCGGTGGTGGGCATCGAGGAGATCGGCATCCGCTCCGGGGCGGTCTCGGCGGCGCAGATGCCGCAGTTCATCCAGACGGTGGCCGACCTCGGCGCGGTGATGGGCAACACCACTACGGCTGCGACGGTCCTGGCCCGCGCCCAGGACGATCCGGTCGGGGCGTTCACCCGGCTCGAGCGCACCACCGGCGTCTACGACTTGGCCCTGAAGGCCAACATCGCCACCATGGTAAAGCACGGCGACACGGCCGCGGCTACAGCCGCCATCATGGACTACGTGGCCAAGGCCACCGGCGGCGCGGCGGCCGCGGCGGCGGACACGCTCTCGGGCAAGTGGTCGATCCTCACCGGCCACTTCGATACGTTCCTGGCCACCATCGGCGGCCCATTCACGGCCGCGATTGAAAACTTGCTGAACATCGCCAATCCGAGTCTGGACGGCCTGTACAAGAAGTTCGAGGATACCTTCCTGCCGCTCATCACCAACATGGCGGCCTGGGGGCAGGCCATCGTCCAGGTGTTCGCTGAGGGCATGCAGAGCGCCCTCGGGCTGGTCGAAGATGTTGTCAACCAACTCGGTTCGCTGATTTCCAGCCTGATGGCGCCCGGCTCGCCGCCCAAGTTCTTGCCGCTCCTGGACGTGTGGGGCCGCGAGGCAGTCGACGTGTATCTGGCCGGCTGGACCACCTTCGACAAGTCGGTCTTTGACGAGATCGGCAAAGCGATCAAGGCCGGCCTCGACACGCAGCTCATCCACGATTACGCCAACACCATGCACGAGTTGTCCGACGCCGATACGGCCGTGTCCGAGGCGCAGGACGCCCTCAACGCCGTCACGGCGCAGTACGACAACATGATCAGCCCGCTGTCGGACAAGCTCAAGGCGCTGCAAAACCAGGACCAGGCCATGGCCGACCAAAAGACGCTGGTGGGCCTCCAGGCCATCCTGGGGGACGCGGGCGCCACGGCGGCTGAGAAGGCGCAGGCTCAGCGCCAGATCGAAGAAATCCAGCTCAAGGAACAGATCTCCAATCTGGACCTGGAGAAGAACACCGCGGTACAGGGCGCCAAGGAGAAGCTGACCGCGGCGCAGATGCATCAAAAAGAATTGCAGGAAGCGTCCAAGCTGCTGACCACGCAGATCGACATTCAAAGCCAGATGAATTCGGCCGTAAATCTGGGCGCGTCGGCCATCGGCAAGCTGGCCGGCGCGCTCAAGGCCATCCCGCCCACCCTGGCGCAGTTGGGCGGCGCGGCGGGCGACATGACCAACAAAATCGACACCGCCATGAATGCGCTCAAATCTAAAATCGATGGCCAGGCCGAGGCGATCCGCATCTCCATTCAGCAGAAGTTCGGCGCCTTGCAGGAGGCCGTCGCCGGCATGTTCGCGCCGGGCGGCGTCTTCGCCCCGGTCGCCACCGCCCTCGACACGCTCAAGACCCTGCTGACCAACCCGGAATTGGACGCCGCTTTCAAGTCGGTGTTCCAGTGGTTTATGGATAACAAAGAAGTCGTCATCGGCGCGCTGGCCGGGGCCACGGTCGGGGTACTGGCACTCGCGGCGGGCATGTTCGGGCTGGACGCGGCCACCGGGCTGCTGGCCAGCATGGGGGTCATCCTGGCCGCGCTCTTCTCCCCGTTCGTGATCCTGACTGGCCTGATTATTGTTTTCACGGCCGCAGTCGGCGCGCTGTTCGCCTACCTGTTGGTCCACACCGGCTGGGACGCCATGAAGGAAAACGCCAGGATTGCCGTGGCGGCTGTCAAGGGAGAGATCGAAGGCTGGGCCGACGGGACGATCACCAAGCTTAAAGACACCTGGACCAATCTACAAACCGACTGGGACGGCTTCTGGACGAATTTCCAGACCAGTTGGCAGGGGGATTGGGACCTGGCCCAAACCATCGTTGGAACGGTCTGGGATGGCATCCTGACCACCATCCAGACCAAATGGAAGGTGATTACCGACTGGTTTGGAGGGTTGTCCGGTCAGCTAAATGATATGGGCGCGGCCATCATCAACGGCATCAAGGCGGGCGTCGAGAGCGCTGTCCAGGGCCTGATTACGTCCGTGCAAGGCGCGGTCAACTCGGCGCTAGCCGCAGCCCGCAACCTGCTGGGCATCCATTCGCCATCGACGGTCTTTGCCGAGATGGGCCAGAACATGATGAGCGGTCTGGCGCTGGGCATCAGCGGCAACGCCTCTCTGCCCACCCAGGCCATGGCCGGCGCGGTGCAGTCGGTCACGAACAGCACCGTGTATTCGCCCACCATCCACGTGGACGCGCGCGGTTCGCAATTGGGCGCGGCGCAGATCGAAGCAGCGGTCAAGCGGGGGTTGGCAGCCGCCGGCTCCCGCGCCGATCAGCTCCAGCGCATGGGCGCGGCGGGGAGGTGACGCATGGCCACGCAAGCGTTTGACTATTTCGTCATCAGTGACGGCGTGACGACCTGCACGTTTCAGGACGGACTCGGCGGCCGTCCGAATTGGGCGCTCGTCGATCAGCAATGGTCGCCCGCCATCGCGCACCTGTCCACCTCGCAGCTCGGCAGCCGCGGGCCGTATGACGACGTGGCCGAGGCGCTCGACATCATGGTCAACGGCGCGACCTGGAACGCCGCCAAGGACAACCTGGCGAAGTTGGAGCGCCTGATGAAACAAGCGGTGCGCTGGGCGCGCGGCGAGAACGTGGCCGTGGTGCTGGCCAAGTGGGCGCCCAAGGGCAGCACAGTGGCCACGACCGCCGCGCCGTTTGAGGCCGTCGTGCTGGCTGGCGACGTGACGTTCCAGCCCGACTGGCATACCGACCAGCAGACGTTCTGGACGCCGGCGCATCTCAATTTCACACGGCGCGGGGCGTGGCTGCTGGCGAACTATGTCGTCAACGCGACCGGGAACGTCGCCAATCCAGGGCCGTGGCCGATTACTGGGCTGGCCTCGTATCCAGAACTGAGCCCGTGTCAGATCAAGCTCGACGGCTTCCCAGCCTTTACGACGTTCGATGTGGCCGACTCAAAGCCGATCCTGATATTGGGCGCTCAGGCCTCGGACATCCAGGTGGTCGCCGCGACCTCTGGCACGGCCACGGGCTACACGATCGTGTCCGACGGCGCCAATTTCGCCGTCGGCGGTTCGGTGCTGCGCTACACCCCGCCCAACACGGCCGAACACCTCAGCCTATTTAATTCGATGACCGGCATGACCAGCGGGGCGCGGCGATTCGCGTTCTTCGGGGCCGTTCGCAGCAACCTGATCACCACCACTTATCAGATCCGGGTGGCCGCGCTCTGCCTGGTCGACTCCACTGGCCCAATCTACGCGATCCGGGCCTACACGCGGCTAACGACCCTGGCGCCCGCCAACACCAACCCGTTCTTCGTGCCGCTGGGAATTCTGACGCTGTCGAGCGACCTGAAGGCGTACCAGGTGGCGATCACGGCCTCGGCCGCCGCCGGATCGCTGGACGTTAATTACGTCGTGGGGCTGGCGATTGACAACCTGTACGCGCGCGCCATCCAGCTCGACCAGATCGAGAGTTTCGGCGGCTACGTCGGCAACACCGCCGCTTCTCAACTGATCGTCGATCCACTGCCGCTGACGGGACTGTCGCCCAGCGTCTACCGCTACTTTCCGGGGAGCCTCGACTCGGAAATGATGGGGTATTACGGCGACGCCTGGCCGATCCAAAGCGGCGCGAACCTCGGCGCCGCGCTGATGGCCAAGCGCTCAGACAAGCTGACCCGCTGGGTTTACAGCAACAGCGCCGACAACGCGGCGGCCAACCTGGCGCTGACCGTCAGCCGTCAGAACGCATTTTTAGTTCCCGAATAGTCATGAGCCTTCAAATTAGCCTGTGCGATTCATACAACACGTCGCCTTTCCTGGATGTCACCCCGCGCATTACGGGCAACTCTGAGTTTGTCACCGGCGAGCACGGCTTTGGCCAACTGACCGTCACGATCTTGATGGGGCTGTGGGAGTCCTTTCAACTGATGGACCGGCCCGGCCTGCCCTACGTCAGCGTGCGCGAGTTCGGCGTGATCGTGTGGGAGGGCCGGCTGGAGGACGTGAAGCTCGTGGCCGGGGGCGTGACACTCACCGCCTTCGGCTACTGGCGCGCGCTGACCGACCAGCCCTACACCGCGCTGTGGAGCTATAGCCGCGTCGGCGATTTCAGGCTCTGCAAGACCAGCGACGACGCCGGCTTTTCCCCCAACCTGTACCAGACGGACCTGCTCGACCGCCTGTTCGTCACGGCTCAGAAGAACGCGACGCTGGGGTTTACCGGCACCAGCAAGTTCGGCGGGCTGCTGTATGACCTGCCCAACCGCCGCAGCCATCAAATCATCGCCGTCTCGTTCAACTACAACGTGACCAACCCGGCCGCCAATTTCGTCGGTAAGCTGTTCACGTACACGCTCGACCAGACCACGCTGGCGCCGACCTTCGTCGCCACTGCCTGGACCCAGGCCGGGACCGGCAGCGGCTCGCAGACCCTCGCGCTGACCGCCTGCGACCGGCTGGTGTTCGCGCTGGGCCGCAACGCGGCCGACGCAGCGTATGCCGGCGAGAGCGGATCGGACTATCTGTCGATCACGGGTCTGCGGATACTCACCACCGCCTCGGCCAGCCTGTACGCCGACGAAATCGCGCGCGACCTGGTGGCCACCATCCACGCCGCCAACCCCAACCAGCTCTCGGCCACGACGCTGCTGATCCGCAGCCCCGGTGTGGACCTGACCGTCGCCCCTTACCAGGACAAGTACCCGGCCGATATCCTTGACACCCTGGCCCACCTGGGCGACAGCGAATCGCCGCCCGCGCTGTACGAGACCGGCGTGTGGGAAGGCCAACTGCTCAGCTTCCAGAAGCGCGGCACAACGGCCCGGACCTGGTGCGTGGACATCACCGCGCTGGAATTGGAGCGCACGATAGCCACGCTCTATAACAGCGTGTACGCCACCTACACCGACGCGCTGGGCTACGTGCTCAGGACTCCGACCAACACTGACAGTAACTCCATCGCCCGCTACGGCGTCACGCGCACGCAGATGGTACAGACCCAGACGACCACCGCCGCCCAGGCCAACACCCAGCGCGACGCCGCGCTGCAGGACGGCAAAGACCCGCAGCCGCGCATCACGCTGGCCTTTGGCGAGCTGTATGACGCGGCCGGCTCGCGCTACCCGCTGTGGATGGCGCGGGCCTGGGACACGCTCATCATGCGCAACCTGCCAATGGGCATCTCGGCTGCCATCGACCGCATTCGCTCGTTTCGCGTGACGGAAACGCGCTACGACCCGGTGGCCGATATGCTCACGGTGACGCCGGAGCAATTCTTGCCGAGCCTGGATGTCCTGACCGCCAGAGCAACGGCGGGGGTGAGGGTCAATGCCTGATATTTTAGTGGCAGATTTTTCCTGCTATCAAAGCCGCTTCCTCGGCCCCGAGGCAGAGTTCTACAACCCCGCCGCCTGGGTGGTGGAGATCGACTGGGCCGCCGTCAAAGCGTCGGGCATCGCCGGCGTCATCCTGCGCGTGGGCGATGGCCCGCACAAGGACCCGTGCTTCGACCGCTACCTGGCTGGCGTCAAAGCCATCGGCCTGCCGTGGGGCATCTACCACGCGTTCTGGCCCGGCGTCTCCCCAATCGCGCAAGCGCAGTCCGTCGCGGCCTGGTGCCCCGAGCCGCCGCTGGGCGTGTGGGGCGACTTCGAGCTGGCCGGCACCACCTACGCCAACGTCATCAAATACCTGGCCGTGCTTGACGCCGCTTATCCCCGCCGCGCCGGCGTGTACTCGAATGGCCCGGACCTGGCTGCCTACTTCGACGCGGCCGAGCAGGCGGCGCTTTCGGCGCGCAAGCTCTGGGTCGCTGGCTACCCGGACTTCATCGCGCCTGAAGGCTGGAGCAAGGGCGCGGACTACACGCTGCACCAATACACGGATGCCTACCAGATGCCAGGCCTGAGCAAGCCGTGCGACATGAGCCGGCTGGGCCCGGCGCTGACGATGGATGATTTGCTGGGAGTAAAACCGATGGCCTACCCCGTAATCCGCACAGGCAGCAAGATTGGCCTGCATAGCATCACGCATAATCAACTGTTGCCGCTGGTGCGCAGGTTAGCAGCGGCCGGCATCACGCTGCCGGTGGCGCTCTCACTGAACGACGCCGGGCCGTTCGCTGAAATCAAGCGGCTCTCGCCAGGCACGATCACCATTTGCCGAATCATCAACCCCAACGGCCGCTGGGAGAATATCAGCGACCCGCAGTTTTGGGACGACGGCACGCGCACAAGCTGCGCAGTCGACTCGGTCAACCTCGTCTTTGCCAACGCTGATCCGGTGAAGCTGGCGACCACCGACTATTGGATTGTCCACAATGAAATCTCACGGGTGGCCGTGGCATCCACCGTTCTGGCGCTGATTCCCTTGTGTAACGAAGCAACCCGGCGCGGCATCAAACTGGCCATTGCCGCATGGAGTCAAGGTGAGCCAGAGTGGGCCGATATGCAGGCCATGGCCGACCCGCAGCTCACCGTGGCCATGCTGGAGGGCGGCCACATTCTCAGCCACCACGAAGGGCCACAAGGGCGGCTAGGCGTTCGCCAGGGCTACGGCGACATTATCCCAGGCGCGCCGCACGTCGCCGGCGCCGGCAGCTATTTCTTCAGGTATCGCTATCAGTTGGCGGCCTTTCGAGAGAAGGGCCTGACGTCGCCGCCGATAGTCTTGGGCGAGGCCTACATGGGCGGCCCAGAGTATACCGGCCCTGTCCCCGACGTGCTCAAGCGGTTCCAGTGGGTTGACGCCGGCGTGCGGGAAGATCCCGAGGTGCTGGGCGTCTGCGGGTTCACCATTGACCCGGACGCTCAGTGGCTGCAAGAGGACTACACGCCGGCCATGGCAAGTGACGACGCGCTGAATTACTATGTAGCCGAGCAACACAAGCTCAACGGAGACGACGACATGCCTCAACCCTTGTATCACGCCCGCGCCTTGCAGGACCTGGCCCTACGCAACCCCGACGGCACTCCTGCTACCGCGCCGATTGCCGCCCCGCCGGCCCAGCCGGGACTCGCGGGCGTCGTGAAGAAGGATACGCTGGTGCATGTCTACGCCGAAAACGTGAGCGCCGGCGCGTACACCAACCGGGCCGCGATCACGCCGGACGGGCTGTCGGTGTGGGGCGTGGCGACGGCGCTGCAGAAGGTCTGAACAAAAACCGGACCAACTTGGTCCGCTTTCAGTTCCGCTCCGCCCGNNCCCGCCACTCCCGTACCGTCAGCCGGCAGCGGTGCTCGCTCACTGGCCCGCTCGGCCAGCGCAGCACGTCCAGGGTAGCCGCCGCCGTGGGCAGCGCGAGCCGCCGCACGAGCACGGCCAGGACCGCCAGGCGGGCGTCGTCAGTCATTGCTCATTTCGCGCTTGATAAGCCTTCGGAGCGTGGCCGATATGTCGCCCTGCCCGCGCAACCAATCGGCATACTCAGGCGGCACGGTGGCGCTGATGCGCACCTGGCGCTGAGTGCCAGCAGCAGGCGGCCGGCCTGGCCCACGGGCCAGAACCGCAAAAGCCTTGACAGCTTTGTCGCCAGCAGCATCGAGTGCGGCCTGGTCCCCACTCCGCATTGCCTTGACGGATGCATTCTGAGCGTTTTCGAGTTGCTTGCGTGCTCGTTCGCGTCTGGTAGGCATCGCCACTCGTCAATCTACAGCGCCGCAATCGTGCCAGCAGGGGTCGTGTACTTAGTCAGCAGTTCGGGGTCAACCACCCAGCCCTTGCGCGCCGAGTCCCACTTGCCGCCCAATTTGTCTTGGATGAACTTCTTGCAGGCGAAAGTGTCGCCGGTAACCAGGTTGCCGTTGATTTCCACGTCGTGCCAGCCATTGCTCTTGATTTGGGTCTTGATGGTGTCCATTTCCTATCTCCTTATCCTTAGCTGAATTGTATCATACACAATTAGATAAGTCAATATCAGTCATCGGGGTTAGCGGCCAGCACGCGGCCCGGCGTGGCTCCGCACTGCGGGCAGATCGGCCAGGTGCCGTGCGGCTGGGCCCCGGTCAGGCGCGAGTAGGTGCAGCGGCAGTCCTGGCAGACGATCGCCAGGATCGGCAGCGTGCGCGGGGCCGGCGGGGCAAGCTGGTACCAGCCGCCGCAGTCGGGGCAGACGGTGGGCCGCTGGAGGCCGATGGTCTCGCGCTCGCGCGCAGTGAGACAGATCGGACAGGCCAGAGTGGTGAGCATAGCTTGAGTGTAGCGAGTGATTGTTCCCTTTGGCCAATGATTAATGCATCGGCCATTAGTCATTTCGGGCGCCGGGCGACACCGGGCGCTACATAAATACTTTGAGCATGCCTTCCAAAAAATTGGTCGAGAAACGGGGAAAGTCCCGGTGAAATCGCAAAAACCGACCCTCGGTAGTATTACTTTACCTCATTGTTTTTTCTCATAATTGTCAGCGGGGATCGGCGGCTTGCGCGAACAGCTACCGCAAGCACATTTGTCTGATAGTATTCGCCTGGGACCTGTGCTATACTGCCCGCGTCGCAGATTCTAACTATTCTAACCTTGTCTCTAGCCTACCTGGCCGAATTAGGTATGGCGGCGGTCGAACTTCCCAGGCACACTTTTTGTATCATATCCAAATTCCTAGCTCAGACAGGGGATAATGGGCTTGAGACCAGCGGGTTCAACGGACCTATTTACAGTCGTTGACCCGCATGGATACGTGATTCGTTGCACGCCGGCGTGCTGGAGAGATCACGTTCTTCCCGACCACGATTCGCTGCGAGACCGCGAACAGGATGTGGCCCTGGCCATCAAACAGCCGGAATACGGCATGGTGTACCGGGACCGGCAATTTGAAAACCGCCGTGTCTATTACAAGCGAGATGGTGGCCTGCGGTTCTACATCAAAGCAGTCGTCGAGGTTGACGATGAAGGGCGTACTGGTGAATTGATCACTGCCTTCCACACAGCCAACAAGCCGGAAGGAGAGAAGCTCATCATATGGAGAGAATAGAGCCCTTGATCCCATTGTCCGATTTGCGGAGGACGTTGATTTCCGACGCGATCGCGCACGGTCGCAAGCCGGTGCACAGCAATTATGACCAGCGCCTGGATACCATAACGATGTTGTTCGTTCCGCCCGGGAGAAACACGTTTGTATACTATATTGATGGCGACCTTGCGCTGGTGTGCGACATGGAATCGCTTGAGGTGCTAGGTTTCCAGATAGAAGCCTTCGTCAAAGAGTTTTTGCCAAAGCAGGCCAACCAAGACTTAGCCCGGTCGCATGCCCCCTGGCGTATCCCCGAGTTTGCCTGAGTCGCACCCCGCGATCGCGCACGAGAAAATAGAGCGGACCCCTTCCAGCCGGTCCGCTCTTTCGTTATTTCCCCAATGTTAGGTTCGATATGTTACGTTGTGGCCAACGTTGGCGCGGCTGCCCCGGCCACTTCCACGGCGAGCAGAGGAAGTGATCCGTCCAGCAGTCCGGCCAGGAGCTGGTAGAGCGTGCGCCCCTGGGTCAGGAACGTCCCGCCATTCTTGCCGCTGGCCTTGGTCACGTGTCCGGCGCGCATCAGCACGTCGGTCAGCGCCTTCCACCCGTCGGGGTTGGTCTGCCAGCCGGCCAGCCGCGAGTAGCGCGGGATGCGCGTGCCCGCCTCGCCCTCCACGGCGATCGCCGCCCGGACCAGCTCGGCGATAGCGGTCCGCTCGGCGTCCAGCGCTGGGCTGCGCCACTCGGCCACGATCGGCGCAGCCGGGTGCCCGTTCACCGTGTGCTCGATTAGGTTGGCCGGGTCCACAGGCTCTTCCTGCATTTCTTCATCCATCATCCTTCCGCCTTCATCCTTCGGCGCCGCCGGCGCCGTCAGCAGCCGGGCGGTCAGCATCCCGCGCGGATCGGCGATCATGATCACCGGGCCCAGCGGCGTGTCGCGGTAGGCCGCGGCGTTGCGCCGGCGCGTCAGGTCCGCCCCGATGGCGCCCGCCAGCCACCACAGCCCGAACGCCAGGCCCACGGCCCCCAGGAACTTGAGCAGCGCTGTCATCGCGCCGCTGGCGGTATCCACCAGCGTCCGCTGCTGTTCGCGGTGCACGGTTTCGGTGGCCAGGGCGGCGGCGAGTTGGGCGGTAGACGTGGCATCGGCCATGCGCGCGCCGGCCGTGGCGGAGCCGGCGGCACCCGTGGCCAGTTCCGCGGAGCGCTGGGCGGCGCCGGTGGCGGCCGCGGCAGACGTGGCGCCACTTTGTGCGGTGGCAGCCGCAGCGGTGGCGCCGATCACATCCTGTGTCTTGGCGGCTGCCAGGGTAGCCAGCGTCTGGCTATCGGTGATCGACTCGAGCGTGGAGACGCGCGCGGCGGTGGCCACGGCCTGCTGGGTGGCCATGGCCGCAGCGGACGCCGTGGCTTGCGCGACGATGTGGCCAGCTTCCACCGGCAGCACGTCGCCCGGGCCGCTGGGCGCGGGCGTGATATACACGACCGGGGCGCAGGCGGCAAGCAACAGGCAAGCCAGGAGCACGATGCAGAGCTTCACAAACTTAGCGTAGCATGGGTGTCAAGCAGCGCGGTACGGGCTCTCATCAGACTCTCAGGGAATTTGCCAATCCGGGAATGGCCTTTCCTGTTCGCGCTCCCACCAGCGATACCGGAAGCCGCGAAAGCCGCGGATGGGCTCGGCAATGGTCACGGCCTCGGCGCCGCCGCGGCGTACCAGGGCGAAACGACGATAAGGGACTGGATAGCGATGGATGCGCACCAACGGCGCAAAGCCGCGCAGCTTGCCGTTGTAGACCACGTACACGCGCTCGCCGGGCTCGATCTTCGGCAGCGGGCCACCCAGATAGAAATGCCACTCCTGCCCGGACCACGGCGCGCCGGCCGGGTCGCCCTCGGCGATCCAGCGCTCGAGTCCAAAGCTTTTGGGGACTGTCACTACAACGTCGGTCATTTCATCGCCCTCGCCAAGTGAAACGCCCACGCCTTCACGGATGACCAATAGACCGCCATCGGCGCCTTCTTTGCTTGCCAGGCAGACTCGGCCCGGCCGGCGGCGTAGCGATACAGCCAGCGCGTGAAATCGCGCAAGGCCAAACGGGCCTCCGGAGGCAGCGCTGCGAAGCGGGCCACGATCACCGGGTCGGTCAGGATGGGGTTCTTAGCGGCCATCAGCCTGTTGCCTTGGTCGCCCGCCCGCACTCCGGGCACCGCTCCGGCGTCTTCATCGGCAACTGTATTCCGCATACGCAGTAGCGCGGCTTCACCTCGCGCGGCGCCGACACCTGCCGCCAGGTCGCCGGCCGGATGTGCGACGCCACCGGGTGCGACGGGTTGGGCGTGGGAATTCCTGGCTCGCCGCGGGCAGCCGCCTCGCCGTGATCGGCCAGGCGCTCCGGGTCGAAGTCGTCAGAGTCGGGACTCGCTTTTACACTAGGTGTAATAATGATATTTTGTAATTGCGGTTTCAGCGGCGGCAAGGGCGACTCGGGCGCGAGCGCCGGCGTGCCTTCCGGCCACAGCGGCTTCTTAGGGTAGACGCGCTTGGCCGCCGCGGGCGCCAGTGAGCCGGAAAACATCGTTTGGTGCCGGGTCCGCTTGGCAGGCGACTTCGCGGGCGACGGCATGTCCAGCAGACCGGCTTGGTCCAACTCGGACAGGCTAGAGAAGCGTGCGCGCTGCGGTTCCGGCGACGGCTCGAATTTGAACTCGACGTGTTTCTTCTTCCGGGGGCGGCCAGGCTGGCGCGCTGGCACATCGGCTACCGGGGCAACCGGCGCAGTCCCCACCCACAGCGTCATCACCGCGCCCGAGTCGGCGATCTGCGTCACCGCGTGGCACGCGTGCTCGAGCAGCGCCGTCAGCGACGGGCCGCGCCAGGCGCAGCGGGAGCAGGCGAAGGTGAGCGCTGTCATCGCCGCTTACCCCTCGGATACCAATGCAGCGGGTACACGGCGCCGCTCACCCCGGTGACGTCGTCCGCCACGATGCAGCTTAGGTGTTGCCGGCCCACGTGCTTCCCGCGCGCTTGCACCCGCACCTCGGCCACGACATATACCCGGCCGCTCGGGGTCTTCAGCGCGTCGCCCGGCCGGACGCTCGACCAGCCGTCGTAATAGATGCTCACCAGTGCGCCGGCGGGGGCTTTGGGCATTAGTGGTCATCAGGCGCGGTTGTTAGCGCGCCAGACTCGAAAGTCTGCAATCGTTTGGGACGCCAATTCGTCCCCGCCGCCCAGCGTCTTACTGACAAACTCGAACAGGAACGCATCGGCCACGGCGCTCTCGGCCACTTCGAGAATGTCTTGGGCGTGGTTGCGCGCCGTGGCCACGGTCATTTGCACCTCGAACTCTTTGCCGGGCGCGTCGTAGGTCAACACCACGATGGGCTGGCGCGTGGCGGCCCCGAACATGGACGAGACGTGCAGCGTGCCGCTGGGTTCATTTGCCATCGGTGACGCTCTCTTTCGGCGCCACTTCAACGGTTCCTAACTGAATTGTCGGGGCGTGCTCGAAGTACACGAACGTCTGCGCCTTGCTCTCAGCCCGGCCTGGCTCATGCTCGCAAAACGTCGTGGTGCGCACATTCACCACGGCGCCGAACAAGACTCGAAGCCGGTCCCAGAAGCCCAGGTGAACATCCGATATGACATGCACGGCATCTTTGGCCCACTCGGGAAGGTCAAACACTTCGGGTAATGTTTTCATCGTCTCGCCTTTCTTCGGACCCGCTGACGCGTAGTTCGCTTCCGCCTCGCCTTCGCCGCCATCCCTGCACACCGCTCGGAGCAGTAGCGCTGCTTGGCCGCGCCCACGAAGTGCACTCCGCAGCGCGCCCGCTTACAGCGCCGCGAGCGGCCCAGCACCACGGCGCCGGCGCGGACCCGGCGCGCCCAGACGGTGACCGGCGCGAGGCCGTCGGCGCCGCGCGGGCGAGTCGCCGTGCATGTGCCGGACACGTGAACCTGGCCACAGTCTGGGCAGACCGGCGCGGGCGCCAGGTCGGGGAGGCCCAGCGCGCGGCGGACGCTGTGCTTCTTCGGCTCGCGGCCCTTGAAGATGGCGCACAGCGTGCCGGCCGGGACGCCGGGATAACGCTCGGCGATCTTGCGCCAGGGGACCGGGATGCGCCGTGCCCGCAAACGCGCCAGGTCGCTCCTGATGGCGTCCAGTCGCTGGACAGACCCGGTGTCATCCATTCCTTGCCAACGCGGCGTCAATCGCATCCCACATCGCTGTCCGCGCTCGCATTTCCGCCAACCACAGGCCGCCGTATTCTTTACACTCAGCGCCAAAGTCGTCATTGCAGCCAGAATGGCATTGCGTCCTATGGCTGGCACAAGCAAGCTCAGACTCGCGGTAGGCCTGAGCCGTGGATAGCAGCCCCGCCAGCCGCTCGTGCTCCTGTGTCAACCGCTCGATGTGCGCGCAGGTTTGCAGCAGTTGCACGGCCAGATCGCGTTGCCGCAGAATGTTCGGCGGCACGCGCCGCGCGGCTTCGGCGTCGGCGCGCCAGCCGGCCAGTTGCTCAGCACTCGGAACGATCATTGCCCTTTCCCTTCCCACGTCAGTTCCCACGGCCAGAAGTTGAAGCCGGCCACCCGGTACAGATGCACGCCGCGCCCGTGGCCGGCACGTTCGCCATGGTTGACGCGCACCCGCTCGATGGTGGCCACGGTAGACGCCGGCACGGCCGAATACGTCGCCCGGATGACCGTCACCGGCGTGCCGACGGCCAGCGGCGGATGCGCGGGTTGCTCCGTCATCGGTCCAGCGCCGCGGCCAGCGCGTACACCAGCCACCAGTAGAGTCGCGTGCGCCAGCGGCGCAACCGGCGCGCGACGTCAGTCTTGTTCGTCCCCGTATCAGTCGTCCAGTTCGTCATCGTCATCTTCCCAGTCGTCGCCGATCCTAGAGATAGGCCGGGCTGCCCTGGCCTTGCACGCGTCGCACAGCAGCTTGTTCGTAAATTCTTTTTCACGTTGGGTCAGTTCGTTCCCGCAGTTCGAGCAAAAGCCGTGAGCGTAGGCATGGCGCTTGCAGTAGTCGGCCACGTGCTCCAGCTCCATGCTGTAACACGCGATGGCGTAGGCGCCGCAGGTCAGGCCGCTCTGCGCGTCGATGTGGGCGCAGACCTTGACCAGCTTGCGCGGATCGATCAGGCTGGCGGCGTTCTGCATGCGGCGGTGGGCGCGACTCATTGCGCTTTCCCTTCCAGCTTACCCACCCGCCGCGCCACGGCCGCCAGCAGCGCCCACGACGCCGGCAACCGTTCGCGGACGGGGGCATACTTGGTATGCTTGATCGTCAGATCGGGCATCACTTCCCGCAGGCCGCACTCGACGGGCATCTCCGACTCGTTCAAAAGTCCCACTGGCGCCACGAAATAAAACTCGTTGCTGATGAGCAATCCAAAACGGCGCTTGCCCGGCTGCTTCAACTCGTTCAGGAAGTCTTGACGACTCACCTTGATCTCGTAGGCGACACTCTTGTAGCCGCCGCTGGGCCAGCAGTTGACGGCGAACGCGTCGATCCGGGTACTGCTCCCCGACGATGTGCCGGTGCCGGGATAGAACTCGTCAAACACGGCCCACTGGAGCGGATCGGCGTGCAGGCCGTGGATGGCAGCCAGGCATTGCTTCGCCGTCAGGTGAGTCGGGAGTTCGAGCTGGCTGATGGCGGCGACGTTGGTGCGCATTTTGTCTCTTTGCGACAAAGTCGGGATTCCTAGTCGTCGAACAGCTCTCCGGTGGCGCGCACCTGGCCGCGGCCGGCGAAGACAACGAGTTCCTTTGCCGACAGCCGCATCAGATACGTGTCGCGGCTCGAGCGCTTGTAGGGCGTCAGCTCGTCCAGGGCCGCGCGGTCGATCCCGTTCGGGTACTTCGCGATCAACACCTCCAGGATCGTGCGCTCGCCCTGGGGCAGCCGCGCCAACCAAAAGTCGCGCAGCGCCTGGCCGGTGGGCAGCGGCTGGGCGTCGGGCAGCGCGGCGATTCCTTCCAGCGTGGCCGTGACTCGCTCGCTGTCGCTCGAGGCATAGCCCCGCTCGCGCAGGCGCTGAATGTACGTGTCGCGCGACGAGCGCTTGTAGCCGGTCAGGACGGTCAGTTGCTCGCGGCGCAGGCCGGCCGGGTATTGGATCAGCGCCTCCAGGATGAGACGTTCGCCTTGAGGCAGCTTGCGGTTTTCGCCTTCGGGCTGGGCCGCGGCCGCTTCTCGCCCGATGACGCCGCGCGCCTTCTGGAATGAGCCGCGCGGGCTGGGTGCTGGCACTGCCGGGCGGACCGGACCAATTGGTCCGGTTTTGATCGGCGCGTTCACGCGCGCGGCTGCTGCCTTCAGCGCGCCCGACACTTCGGCGCTGGCTGCCTGGAACTGTTGCCCCGCGCTCATAAGCTGCTGGCCGAACTCCGTGAACTGGTTGCCCACCGTTGCGAGCGTGGCCACCGCCGCTTCCAGTCGCCCCACTTCGCCGTCGCGGAACACGGTCACCTCCACGCGCTCAACAACTTTATCCGCTGGCGCGAGCTGCATCTGCACCGGCCGGGCGCGGAGCTTCTGCTCCAGGTCAGCCACCCGGCGCTGATAGCCGGCCACTTCGTCCACCTCGGCCTGCGCCTGCTTGGGCAGGTCGCCCAGCTCGGCCACCAGCTTCTTGATGGCGTCCGGCGCCGGCGGCACCTCGGCGGCGTGGCTCTGGCCCGGCTGGGGGTGCGAGGTGGCCACCGCGTCGGTGCGGAAGCGCGTCACGCCGCGCGGCAGGGCTGGGCCATAACAATAAAATTCGCCCGGCTCCAGGTCGCGCAGTTGGATGCGCTCGGCCTTGGGCATGCCCAGCTCGTCTGCCGCGCGGGCCTGGTCGTTGTCCAGCGTGATCCCGCCGATGAAGCGGTTCTTGGCGTCGGCGATACTGTCGTTGTGGATCTTGGAGATGCGCTGGCTGGCCAGGATGCCGCAGAAGCCGCGCTTGCGGCCGGCCGACATGAGCGCGTTGACCGCGCGCCGGCTCACACCGCCGGTCTCGCCGCTGTCCGACTTGGGCGCGAACTGGTGCGCCTCGTCGATGGCGATGATGACCGGGTGATACAGGCTCTTGGGCGCGTTCATGATGCCGTTCAGGAAACCGGCCACGTACAGCCGCCGCGCGTCCCACACGTCCAGGCCGTCCTCGGCCGGCAGGTCATACAGGTCGATCACCGCCGACAACTTCAGCTCCAGCAGCTTGTGCGCCAACAGCTTGGCCGTGCGCACGTCCGCCGCCAGCTCCCCGCCCTCGCCCACCAGCAGCATCGGCAGCTTCTCGCGCAACGATGGAAATTCCCCCTCCGGGTCGATTACGATCACCTGGGCCCGGCTGCCGATGCGCTCGATGAGCAGCCGCATGAGCCAGGACTTGCCCTGGCCGCTCGAGGCCGTGATGAAGCCGCGCGTCCCGATGAGAGTCGGAACGTCGATGCGCAGCGGGCCGGCGGCGCTATGGCCTAGCGTGACGTGGGTATGGTCGGTGGTCATGCGGGCACCCGCACTCCCGGAAACTCGCGCACGCGCAAATCGGACGGCCACTCGGACATATCACCGCCGTGGTTGTCGCGAAGGTGCAAGTGCTCCAAATCACTCCAAGCCATTGCGCCGAGTTGCTTCACAAAGCAAGACACACCCGCCGCCTGGCATTGGCGCACAATGTCACGTGCCCAACTGATATGAAATGGGCGCGCGCCGTTGCCGCTCTCGCCTCCTACGATCACCCATTCGACGCGAGGCCGCAGGCGCACCGCTGGCATTGCCTTGCCGCCAATTGTTCCCTTCCTCGGCTCAATCATGGGACCGGAATACCATTGCGGAGTCAGATACGACGACAGATCCAGCGGTCCCAACAGCGGCTCGCAACTCAGGAAACGCACCGCTGCTGGCGTTTGCAGCAGCAGCGGGATACGCTTATCGGCGTTGGCTTGATCTTCGACAGACACGCCCAGCCAGACGTTGGGCAGCGGCCACGACTCGGCCTCATCCACACACCAGCCCCGCTCTCCGGCCCTGACCTGCATGGCCGCGTCAACCCGGCTCATCCAATCACTGTTGGTCAATAGCTCTAGCATCCGTTCGGGGCGCTTGGTGAGCACCTGGAACGTGTGTTGCGTGGCCTGGACCATCACGGCGAAACACTCCGCGATGAAGGCGGGCGGAATGGACTCGTGGAATAGGTCGCTCATGCTGTTGACGAATATGCGGGCCGGATTGCGCCAATGGAGCGGCTGCTCAATGCGGTCAGCGTGGAGGCGAACATCCGTGAAGCTGCGCGGGCTGCCGTCGGCATTTGGGTGATACTGCGTCGCCCACAGCCGTTTAGCAATCGACTCTGCATAACAGTTTTTACACCCCTGGCTCACTTTGGTGCAGCCGGTGACGGGGTTCCAGGTCTTGTCGGTCCATTGAATTTTTGTGTCAGCCATGTCACACCTCCAGCGCCAGTTGCGTCCGCTTTGCCCTGTAATAGATTGAGCGCGGGTTAGTTTCCGCAATCGCCCGAATGTCTTCGTGATGCTCTGGTTCCAGCCCTGGAAGCCGGGTCCGCCATGTCTGAATGCCGCGGTCGTTGGTCCGGTAGAGCTCGAACCCCGCCGCGCGGTAAATCGTGCCCCGGTGCAAGCGCGTGTCGCAGTAGCTCAGCAGCCAGCGGATTTCATAAGGTTCATCTAGGAAGCACGGCGGGCGGAGGCATAAGTACCACCAACCGATAACAGCCATTGCCGATTTGATAGCTTCGCTGGCCAGCGTTGAGCGCCACATATCGGTGCGGTCCCAAAAGCCCGGTACGCGCCCAGGGCTGGCGAGTCGGCCACCGCAGTTGTAGTCGGTATGAATCCAGACGCGCGACAGATTGAGCACCTGCCAACGCGTGACTTCGCAGCGACCAGCCGCCACGTCTTCAACGGAGCCATACCAATCGGCGCAGCGCGTCGCTTCCGGCCGGCCAAACACCAGCGCCCCCACCGGATCGCCGCATTGGATGAGGAACAACTCGGCCGAGGTGCGCGGGTCCGGCATGCGGCCGAGGTAGTGGCCGGTCTGGATGCCAGTGACTGCCCAGCCGAACCACCGGGAATCTTTGGCAAGGTGTTGTAATTCGATGTGCGGCATGGTCAACTCAGCGCCGCCAGGCACAGCGCCTTAGCCAATCGCCTCGGCACGCTATTGCCGATCTGCTTTACGATGTCGCGTTTCGTGCCGCTGAACTTGTAATCGTCGAGCGAGTGCGCGCGGGCCAGCTCGCCCGGCTCGAGCATCCGAAACAGAATGTCCACAATGGCGTAGCCGTCCCCGACCGGGATGCACAACCCGAACCGCTCGACGCTGGTAACGGTGCCCAGCGGCTCATCTAAAGGCTGTCCGATGCCATTGCCGTAATACTTGACCAGGTAGGGTTGGGCCAGTCCGAAGTGCGCCTTGCTGGTAATGCCGGGCATGGGAGCGTCCACCGTGTGCACGCGGTCGTCGGAGGTGTGCTCGGCCTGCACGATGAACGGTTCGACCAGCGCAAGATGGCCACCCTGCCCAGTGATCGTTGGTGCTGGTTCATTAATCCCCGCTGCGTCAGATGTGCCATACAGCTTGACCAAATAGGGCTCGGCCAACCCGAAGCGCGGCTCGGTGGTCAAGGTTGGCAGCGGCCTGTCAATTGCGCTTACGCGGGCTGCCTCCCCAGTCCGCTCACTGTGGAACGCCACTACAAACGGCTCAGCCAATCCAAACGGCGATGTGGCGACAGTTGGGATCGGCTCGTCCACCGAATGCGTGCGCGCGCCCTGGCCCTCGCGCTCGCGGTGGTAGGGTACTAAGAACGGCTGCACAAGCGCCCGGTGATCTTCGCTCATCACCGTGCCGAGTGGTTGGTCCACTGACTGCGGCCGCCCTGCCCCACTGGGTCCGCCTGCTCCGACGATGAACGGTTCAATCAGCGCGATGGCTCCGGCCGACGCCACCGTGGGCAAAGGCTCGTCTACCGAACGCGGGGCGGCACCGCTCTGCTGGCCGATCACGAACGGCTCGACCAGGTGCCCGGCGCCGCGGCTGGCCGTGACCGTGTGGAGCGGATCGTCCACGCTGTGCGGCGCGTTGCCCCGGTAGATGCCCGCGTCTGGCAAGATGAAGGGGAGTCCCGAGAATTTCGCCAGGCCAGCGTAAATCCGGCGCAGCGTGTTGGGGCTGAGCGGCCGGGGGCGGTTATAGATGCTCTGGCCCTTGCTTGACCAGTCGATGATTTCGCGCGCGGTGCGGTAGGGCGGCAAAGTGCCGAAGAGAGTCTGCTCGCCCTTCGCGCTGTACAGCGGCTCGGGCCAGCACACGCGCCGGTTGCCCTTGCGGGCGATGATAAACAGGCGCTTACGGGAGGTGGGGTCGCCATAGTCGGCCGCGTTTAGAATGCGGTCCTCGACGTTGTATCCCATAGCGCGCAGCGCGTTGAGAAACGCGCCATACAGCTCGCCCTTGCGTTTCTTGATCGGCCGGCCTTTGCTATCCAGCGGTCCCCAATCGCGGAACTCGCGCACGTTTTCGATCAGGATGTTCGACACGTGCAGCGCCTCAGCCCAGCGCGCCACATGCCAGGCAGACGCGCGGGATTGGTCGCTCATAGGCCTGCCGCCGCGCGCGTTCGAGTGGTGGGTGCATTCTGGCGACGCTACTAACAAATCGAGTCGGCCGCTCGGCACAACCTTGCGCGGATCGACGGTATCGAGCGACTCGCACAGATGCTCGGCGTAGGGGTGATTGGCCGAGTGCGTCTCGATGGCAATAGGCCAGTGGTTGATAGCCAACAGGTTGAGCTTTAGCCCCAGGTCGGCGCAGGCATCCAGCAGGCCGCTGGACGTGCCACCAGCTCCGCAGAACAAATCTGCGGCCCGGATCGTACGTTGCCTAGTCACCCAGCACCTCCGGTTTTGGGCAGGTGTTTCCGCTCCCGGTGCAGCCGCGTTTGATTTTCTGGCTCTTCACTTTTACCGNNGCTATGACCATTGCCGGCGAAGAGCGGCAGCTCTGCCACCGAATCGGCCACGGTGAGACCGGCCGCACGCGGCAGGGCGTTGTGCCGCAAATAGACCAGGCTTAAATCGACGCCGTACCCCTGCCGCCCTAAGCGACGGGCAGCAGCCACGGTGGTCCCACTGCCCACAAACGGGTCGAGCACACGGCAGGGCACGGCCTCGCGCCCTCCTTCGCACCGGCACGTCGAGCGCCAGCCCAGCGTCTCCGGCAACTGGCGATCGGCCGGCATGGACGGGTAAACGCTCTTGCCTTCCACGCCGTCAAACCGCCGGCGGTCGCGGCGTAAATCCCCAACTGGCGCCCGCAGCAGCACGCGGACCCACGGCTGGCCGCAGATCGGGCAGCAGCCGTGGTGGCTCGTGCCAGCGCGGATCGCGCGCTCGGGCAGCTCATCCGGGAACGTGGCAAAGTGCGCGCCGGA
>QGNH01001287.1_pt1 | contig 48437 bp, 82 predicted proteins | sample 1735481 | NCBI WGS metagenome assembly QGNH01 (sample SAMN09239004, study PRJNA386568) | Viral metagenome, whole genome shotgun sequencing project.
TGCCTGGGCCGCTGCCTGGGCCGCTGAAACTGAGTGGCAGACGAATCGCTTGCGCGAGATCGTCAACCCGTTCAAAAAGCCGTGAATCTGGAACAACAATCTGGCCGGCGGCGCGAGACGCCAATACTCGCGGGGACTTCCAACCCTACCGACAGCCGCCGGCCCCTTTTAACCAAAACCAAAACACCAAATGAAAATAAACGACATCCAATTGACTCCTGAGGAAATGCGGCAAGCCGTTTCTGAATGGTTGGCCCGGCGCGGGCTGGCCGTCACTGTGCGCAGCATGGACTCAGAAGGCTACCCGATACACGCCTACAAAGTCGAATGCTCCACCGACCTGGAGCCCGACCAGCTTAAGCCCATGCCTGAGATTCTGCCCATCACAACCCAATTGGCGCCCGCGCCCCAGCCCGCCGAGAAAGCCGCGACATGACCGACCCCAACCTTTCAGTTATCAAGAGCGAGGGCGGCGCGGTGGCGCCTGCGCAAATCCTCACCGTCGAGCAGGTATTCCGGGCTGTGATCGAGCAGGACATAAACCCGGAAAAGGTGGCTGTAATGAAAGAGCTTTTAGCCATGTCGGCTGAGCGCGAGTTCAATACCGCCTTCGTCAAGCTGCAATCGGAACTGCCTGTCATTGTAGCCATGACCGTTATCCCGAACCGGGGCAAGTACGCCCGATTTGAGGACGTGATGGACAAGATTTCAAAGCATCTCGCGGCCAATGGATTCTCGGTGTCATTCTCACAGGACTTCAAAGAGAACCGAACTGTCGAGACCTGCACGTTGCGACACGCCGGAGGGCACAGCCAAAGCAATTCATTCGCCGTGCGCACGACCGGCGGCAGGTCTGATAGTGACGCCCAGGCCGATTGCAAGGCCAGCACGACCGCCAAGCGCAACGCGCTGCTGAACTGCCTCAATATCGTGGTTCGCCAGGACTGCCTCACCAGCGAGCAGGATGCCGGGATGGAAGGCGACCCCGACAAGCTGATAACCAAAGAGCAGGCATTCGAGCTTGAGCGCCGATGCGGCGAGGTCAACGCGAACGTGCCGGCGTTCCTTGAGTTTGCCAAGGCCAAGACGTTTTCAGGCATCCAGGCCGACCGCTACGCCGAACTGGACACCATGCTTCGGCGCAAGGAGAAGTCCAGCAAGTGAAGATCCACGACCAAATCGAGCAGAACAGCCTTGAGTGGTATATGCTCCGGGCTGGCAAGGTGACTGCCTCGGAGGCTGACCGGCTGATTACTCCACTGGGCAAGATCAAGACCGGAGACGGCCCGAAGTCGTATCTGATGGAGAAGCTGGCCGAGAGATGGTTGCAGGCCCCACTGCCCGCCGCGCAAGGCGTGTGGGATTTAGACCAGGGCCACTTGCTGGAGGATTACGCCAAGCCCGCCTTCACGCTTGAAACCGGCCTGCCTGTGCGCAACGCAGCCTTCATCACCGGCAGTAATGAGAACGTCGGATGCTCGCCTGACGGCCTTCTGATGGGAGACACTTGCGGCCTGGAATTGAAATCGCCGCACCTTGAGAAGCATATCCGATACTTGCTGGATGGGGTTGTCCCGCCTGATTACGTCGCGCAGGTCCAAACAAGCATGTACGTTACCGGATTCTCGCACTGGTATTTTTGCAGCTTTCGACGCGGCCTGCCACTACTGATTCTGAACGTGCCGCGAGATGACAAGTTCCAGAGCGCCTTGGACGAAGCTGTGCAGGGGTTCCTGGAAGACCTAGATGCCGGCTGGCAGAAGCTCTGCGAGCGCAACGGCGGCCCGCCGCCGAAGCGCAGGGCGTTCGTACCCAGCCCCGAGAGCGAGGACAACCCCTACGTCGAAGTCGGAATTACCCCATAGCCTATGACCATCCAGCATTTGCGACTCGTTCGGATGGTTCGGACCTTTGAGATTGACCATCCGCCGCAGGGATACCCGCCGATACGGATGCGCGCCGTGAGCGTCCTGGCCGACGCCGTGGAATCCCTAACAGCGCGACTGGAAGAGTGCCGCAAGGTCCGAAATGCACTCATAGATCAACTTGCGGGTCGGCCCGGCGGCGTTGAAAGCGCAGACCGCCAGCGCCGGACCGGCCCTAACAGCGAAGTGAGCAGCGGCGCGAAGAATCTATGACTACCAGCACATCCCAAACCATCGACAGACCGGCGAGCCCGCCGTCTGCTGGAGCGCCTGGTTCTGCGTCTGGTAAAACGGTGCTGAGCCTGTTCGACTACTCCGGGAACTGGTCGCTGCCTTACGAGGAAGCCGGCGCGAACGTGGTGCGGATAGACCTCAAGCACGGAATAGACGTAATGGACCTCAGCGCAACATGGCTGATGGAAAACGTGATGGACAACTTCGGGACCGTGGATGCAATCCTCGCCGCGCCACCATGCACAGACTTTGCGGCGAGTGGGGCGCAATACTGGAAGGCCAAAGACGCGGACGGGCGAACTGACAAAAGCCTGGAACTCGTATTGCAGGTGCTCCGCTGCGTGGACTTCTGCAAGCCCGACTGGTGGGCGCTCGAAAACCCGGTGGGTCGGCTGCACAAACTCCTGCCCGAACTCGGCAAGCCCTGGTATTTTCAGCCGTGTGACTTCGGCGATCCCTATACCAAGAAAACCGCACTCTACGGACAATTCACGCGCCCGCTGCCGCTGTGGGTAGGAGACCGAAGCGTGAAGCCCGTCCGGGCTTGCAGCCAAGGTAGCTGGCTACAGAAGCTCGGCGGGAAATCTGAGAAAACCAAAACCCTGCGATCTGCTACGCCAAAGGGGTTTGCAAACGCATTCTTTGCGGCGAACTGCTGGCGAGACGTGAAGACGCAGAACGAGAAAGGTCAGCGATGAGCACCACTCCCAAGCATCCTGTTGCCCCTGACGGTACGGCGCTCATTCGCTGCACCGGCTGGTTGGGCCGGGCCGTCGAACTGCTGAAAGTGGCCAAATGTCCATGCTGTGACGGAAGCGGAGCAATTGCCGCGCAAATACGATCTCGCCAAGTGGTGACGCGAGAAATGGCATTGGACGCGGGCGAACCGTCAATGGAAGGCTCGCTCTACTCGGATGACGAATGGGAACAACAGCAATGCCAATGGTGCGACGAGAAGAATAGGTTGATCTCCGAAATCGCATCTCAGCCCAACGCAGAAGTGAGCCACGGCGGGGGAGACAAGCGTGGAACGTAAAATGAGCGACCAAATTACAGCAACGATGGAGCGCACGGCAATCCCGCCGTTGTGCTCCACTGATTTGTTAGGCGACACGGCTATTTTGCAACGGCGTATGCCTCTGTGCATGGTTGGAACATACCGCGAATGGCATGACTGCAACGCATCCGATATAGATGCCCGAATAAAAACCGAACGTGACATGGTGCTATGGGGCGAGTCTGAAACAAATGATCGTGTAAAGTATCGAGTCATACGGAGAAAAGAAACAGTGATATGGTCGCCTAACGCAGAGCTGAGCCACGGCGCGAAAACCAAAATGTATGAGCACTGAGCCGACCCAATGCGGTCACTGCAAGCAATATTTATGGACAACAACAGATTGATTCGCCGGGTTCTGGAAGCCAGAAGCGATAATATGAAACCCCAAAGATCGAAAACCAAAGGCGCGGCGGCTGTTGTCCTCAAGCGACTTGTTCGGTGTGCTAGGTGCGGACACAACCACGGCAGGATCAGCTTCCACAGGCTCACGTACCCGTGCGGCGCGCTGACGCACTGGACGCGATGCCCGCGAAGCGGTCAGCCGATTCTGCTGCGCATCGTGGCTTCACCGAACACCAAACTGAGCGATGCAGGCGGCCACTGACATACCCATTTGCGAACAGGCAGCGTCCGCCTGCATTCGCTCTAGTGACTTGGTTCGGATGCGGATTGTGCCGACGAGCCTCGAAGAAGCAAATGCCTACGTGAGCGAGAACCACCGCCACCACGACCCGGTAACTGGCCACAAATACAGCATCGCCCTGGCCGACGAAGCCGGAAAGGTGCGCGGTGTGGCTATCGTGGGCAGGCCCGTGAGCCGGATGGCGGACAACGGCTGGACGCTGGAAGTAAACCGCTGCTGCACGGACGGCGTGCCCAACGGATGTTCGATGCTCTACCGGGCCGCGTGGCGAGCTGCGCGGGCGATGGGATACACGCGACTGATAACCTACACACTGCCCGAGGAAGGCGGCGGAAGCCTCAAGGGTGCAGGCTTCCGGCTCGTGGGCGAGCGCGGCGGCGGCAAGTGGACACGAGCAAGCCGCCCGCGAGTGGATACGCACCCGACGCAAACCAAATGGCTGTGGGAAGTGCAAGACGCTAAGCAGCCGAACGACAAGCGCAGCCACGGCGCAGAAAACCACTGACTATGAGCACGACTACACCAAACGAAAACCCCAACCCGCCGTTGGCTGACGCGCCTGGTTCGGAGGCAGGGAACGACTGGGCCAGATACGAGGATGGACCTCCGGTATGCCAGCGATGCGACGGCCAGGGCGAGATCATGGTCTGCATTGACGACATATGCAACGGACTCGGAGAGTGCATCCACGGCGACGGATATGCGACATGCCCAACGTGCACAGGGTCAGGGGAATATGAGCCTCCGAACAGCGAAGTGAGCAGCGGCGCGAAAACCCCATGAGCCAGAGCACGCAAGAAACCGTCAAGAGACCGGCGAGCCCGCCGTTGCCTGGACCGATTGGTTCGGCGCTGCTCGTAACCACGCACTTCCCACGGCGCTGGCGGCAAAGCAAATGCAGGACGCATGTCCTGCATCCTGAAGTAGGGGGAGAGTGGTGGGTGCTGTGGGGCCGATCACCAAGTAGTCTGGCTCATTATGCCGAAGTCTGGCAACCGCCGAACGCCAAGGTGAGCGGCGGCGATGACCACAAAGGCAACCCATGACCAAGAAACTCGCGAAAACCCGCAACTCCCGTCCGCTCCACCGTCTTGTTGGCTGGACGCGCCGCGTGGTGCTGCATGGATACGTTGTGCCGGTGTTCATCTGGGACCACGACTCGCCGCCACGGATGTTCCTGCCGACGCTGACAGGGGAGCCGGTAAATCTGAGTGACCGCAAATGCACCATCACTATCGAGTGGCAGGCCAACGCAAAGGTGAGCGACAGCCGCGAATGACTACGATGCCCGCCATTCAAGACGCCCTCCCGCCGACCAGCGATCCGGCTGTTCGCTCGACCGTCTTGTTGGCCTGCCCGTTCTGCGGTAAGACGCCAATCGCATCACACGGGAAAGTGAGATGCAAAAACCAAGACTGCAAAATCCAGCCAAGCACTTTCGCATGGTTCGTCAAAACGGCAGATGCGATACAGGAGTGGAACGCCGTCATGGCCAACAGCGAAGTGAGCAGCGGCGCGAAAACCCCATGAGCCAGAGCACGCAAGAAACCGTTCGACTGACCGTCGAGTCGCCGTCTGCTCGACTGATTGGTTCGCAGGCTCGCGCCCGGCTGGTCCTGATCGTGACGCGCTTGAACGAGATCCTGAAGGCCGCGCCAATGGACTGGGAGACGCGCAACCGGCTGGAGCGGTCGCTCATAGATGTTGATTGGGTGCTGAATCACTTCGCTGCGAAAACCATGAACACAACCACGCAAGACAAGCCCTCAAAGACCACTGAGCCCGGCGATTCGCTGGACCGACCTGGTTGGACGGTGAAACATCTAAGCTACCAACTCTACAAAGACGGGTGTGGCTGGGCGGTGTATGAAGTGAACGATGGAAGCATCCGGCACACACACCACTATTTGGATGCGACCGAAGCGCAACTATCTGACTGGGCCGACGTGCTCGGAGATGACCTGCCGCTCTATCACCATATTCTGTGCGCTGGCGACGCAGCAAAACTCATAGCCTGTTCGTCCAACATACGAAGCTGAGACACCCCGAACCTATGACGCCCAAACTCCTAAAATCCGAAGCGGACAACTGCGATGCACAATCGGGGTTGTCTCCAGCGCCCTTGTTAGGCGTCGTCGTCGAAACCGCAAAAGTCTATCGGGCTGGCGGTCGGCGATGGTTCACCAAGCGAGCGGCGTGCCGTGCGCTCGCAAAACAAATCATAAACGAGCGGTGCGAATGTGAACCAGACGACCGCTGGGGCGATGACTCATACGACATCACTCCCGGAATAACCTGCTGGTATCACAAAGACCACGACCGGCTCGAAAAAATCATCCGGCGCATGGCGCGTATAATCATGCACGCCAAGACGCCTAACCATTGATTAACAGGATGATGTGACCTGTAAGCGCGATATTACGGGAATTACGAGTCAAACCCAAATTGCCGAACTTGAGAAAGAGCGACCATGATCCTGCTCAATGACAGATGGAGCGACTACGAGCGCGCGCGGCGCCAGGCGCGTAGAAATGAAATGCTGCGATACATCCTATTTGCGTTGTGGCTCGTCGGCATCGGCGTTATCTTTGGGATGATCTTCAGAAAGTGATTATGAGTGAATTTGGAGCCGCATTTGACCGCGCCCAGGCAGCTTACGACGCCCGTGATCCCGAGGACGACCATGACTGCGAACTAGACGGCCACGTGTGGAAACGCATCCGGTCAGATGACGAGGGCAATGTCGAGCTTCGTTGTCGGTATTGCGGAAAGCGAGAATTGGTGTGAGCCTGCCCGAAATTAAAGTCACTGGCAGGGTGCTTACGCTGAGCCAGAGCACGCTGAAGAGGAACCCGAATTTGGCGGGCGGTGCGGAGTCGCAGCGACGTGTGCTGGCAGCCGGAAATCATGCCGAGCAATCGGCCACTGAAACCCATAGCGCCGGACCCACAGACCGGCCCGCCCGCCCATCCCGCATCCGCCAGAGCACCAAGCCATTGCTGAACGTCCTTGAGACGGAATACGAGCGCCGATTTCTGGATCACGAGCCAAACCTGTGTAGGCAGGCCATCCGATTCAAACTAGCAAACGGCCTCTGGTACAAAGTTGATTTCTTCTGCCCGGAATTTAATCCACCACTGGGAATCGAGGTCAAAGGACCCCATGCTTTCCGTGGCGGGTTTGAAAATCTAAAAATGGCCGCTCACCAATACCACTGGATAAAATGGAAGCTGGTCTGGAAATTGGCTGGTCAGTGGCAAGAGCAGGAAGTCCTTCCGTAAGAAAACCCCACCCGGCCTTGCGACCGGATGGGGCACCTAACCCTTCCCATGATCCGAGGTTACCAGCCCCGGAAATTATTGTGACGCTTGTGCCGCCCGGTCCCTGTCGAAAGCTGACTGCCCAAACTCCCTGACGGCCCGGTAGATGGCCTGCGCGTGCAACGGGTCAACTCCCAGACTCTGCATCCCCTCCAACAACACCGCGTCGCAGTCCTCCCGCGACCAATCCGTGTGCCGGTAGAGGTAGTCATGCACGTAGGCTGCCCGCCAGTGCGTTCCAAACGGTTGGAAGCCCGGCAGCGCCCAGCACTCGGGCGGGATGCTGGCGCCGTCTGAATCCGTGCCGACCGGCAGCGTAATCTTCTCAAGCAGGTTGTGGACGTTGGTGACATAGACGGCGGGCGAGGTCAGGGTGAAGTTGCGACCGTCAGCCGTGGCCACTTGGAAATTGGTTTCGGTGAATGGCATTATGTCTTCGCTTTGAACCGTGTTGACCGCCATCGAGGCTGGAACGCAATCCGGTGGGCCAGCCTGACCGAGTTCACTGCGCGGGAGAGTATCGTGAGAGGGTTCGGCTCAAGGACCTGGGGAGCGATGCCGTCCAGTAGCCTGCGGAAGTTCTTTTTCATCTCGGCCAGCGTCTCAGCCCACTCGAACGACTGATAGGTGGTGTTTGTGAAACCGCACGACACCGGCCTGAAGCATGTGTAGTTGGTCAAATAGAATGTGTGCGGCCAGGGCATCAGTTGTCCCTCACGTACCTCTTCAACGCCCAACCGGTGGACTTCCATCCATAGCCGTTTGCCTCCCAGATCGCATCAGCCTTGGTCCAGTGGTCGTGCCGGACGCGCCATAAGATTCCCAAGGCACCGCTGCGGTTTTTTCCACGAGCACAATGCCAGAACACCTGTTGCGGATTTGCCTCCAGGTCCGCGTAAGCCGCCTCCAGCTTCGGGCCGGGGTTGCCCAAGTATTGGTCCCAAAGCCCAATCGGGTGCCGCATGACATGCGCCCAGGTCGGCGCGGAGTGCCCGTAATCAAGCTGGACGATGTTGGTAACGTCCATCGCTCTCAGTACCTCCCATCCCGCCGCCGTAGGTTCTCCACCGCGATACATCCCGGCCACACCGTTTGTGCCGGGCTCAACCACGGCGAAGTTCTGAATACCATGGACAACGGGGTATGACGTGCAGCCGCACAGCAGCAACAGCCCGGCCAGCAACGCTGCGATAGAGAACACAAAGAATCCGGTCAAGAAACCCGACATGTGAGCATCATCCTGAATCTCCGCTATGATCGGGATGAATCGTTCCTGGCGGTCGTACTCCCCGCCCATGAAGTCGTGCTTGTGGAGCCAGTATTTAGGAGGTTTCACGACACTTTTTGGAGCAGCCAGAAGTCACTGGCTAGATTCGGGTCGGTGAAGTAAGCATAAGGAATTGTGAAGTAGCCGTTCTGACCCCAGGACGGAGACCAACTGTTCCGCACCTTGAAAAGCCGCGTGGCGTTGTCGTAGCCCACAACAACGATGGCGTGCCCGCCTTGAACCGACTCGTTATCCAAATCCGGCATCGGCACCATCCCGGTCCTGGCCACTTCTTCGCTCTCGAAGGAGTCATAGACGGTAAACCCGCCCACGACTGGCCCCTTTACCAGCGCGGCATTGAGGTCATCCAGCACGGTGTTGTCCACGCTCTGATAGAGCAGAACCAACTCCTTCAAGGCGTCCGTGTAGCAAGCGGGCGGCGGCGCAGATGTCAGCATCGTCTCGTCGTAAGGCCATTCAGACTCGGGACACACCCCTTGAGCGTTGACCGATTTAATTCCGTCCATGATTTCGGCCCCGGCATCGCTGTCGATGCTGCCCTCCATGACGCGCTCATTGAAGTAAATGAACAGCCGGGAAGGCATTACCAGCGGCTCATTCTGAGCGCCCTGGAGGAACTGCAAGACTCCTGCGATAGCGTTGGCCGTGCAACTGCCCAACTGGCCCTGGTCGTACGCTGGAGGCAGCGCCGTGGTCCAGTCCACTGAATCGGGCAGCGCAACCGGGGCGCGAAAGAATTTGAGCGTCCGGGCGTCTTTGAGTGAGGGATGCCATCCGTATCGTCTGTTGGTTTTCATTTTGCAGGAGTGACGACGATGTTTCCGGTGTTGTTCGTGAGGACGTTGACAGTGTTGGTGGGTGCCTTGGCGGCGAACATCGTAGCCAGGCTGACGACGCCATTGGCCAGCGTGGCGATGCTTTGCTGGTCGGGCGTGGTGCTCGACGTGGACAGCACCATGCCGTTAGTGGTCGCATACGTGCCGTCCGTGATGTCGGCCAGGAACGATTTGACCGTGATGGTTTCCGTGACGGGATTTCCCGCCACGGTGGTTGTGCGAGTGGCTGTCACTGCCACGCATCCGCAGAGCGCCACGGCGAATAGGCCGGCAATGAGAGCTTTCATTTTAGCGCAAATGGGGTGGAAGGATTTGGCGACTCACTCTGGCGGTGGATGTCACAGACGGCAAGCCTGCCGTGAATCCGTCGCACAGCGCCGCCAGATAAGGCTGAACCTGAGTCGTGGTGTTCGTGCCAATCAGATCGTACACACCCTCATAAACTAGCAACGCGGCATCCACGATGATCTTGGAGTTGCTGTTGGTGATGCCAAGGTTTTGCAGGTCGGCAACAATGGCGGAGGGATTCACGTTGGTCGAGGATGCGGCGCTGCATACGACATCCCGGGCCATCGCCACGTCGGGCGTGGCGGCGGGATCCACGTCGAGACCAATCTTGATGCCCTGGCTGACTTCCGAGGTCAGCGCAGCGGGAGTGAGGTACGGCTTGACGGTGTTGCAGCCGCATAGGAGCACGGCCAGGATCGAGGTTGCGAGGAACTTAAACTGACTTTTCATTCTGCTTTGCCTTTCGTTAAAAGCCCCGCCACCCGGTTGCCATTGACAAGACGTGACTCAGCCGAAGGCATTGTTCGGAAGGCGGGACCAGATTTGATTTGCCGAGTCACGCCCCGAATTTAGCAGACCGGCCCCGCCGTGGCAAGCAGATTCTCCAGCGCCGTCTCGCTCAGCCGTTGTGATGGCTCATTTCACCAGCGCGTTGACGGCCAGCAGGAGCACTGCTACGGCCACCAGCGGCCACTGCGGTCTGATAATTCCTGCGACCGCCAGAATCAGCGCGATAATCGGGAGGATGATATGAATATTGTCTGTCATGTGATGTCTTTCTTTTGATGGTTGACTGACTGAACCTACGCTTTTGGCGGCTCCGCGGCAATCGGGGAAGTTCCACCGACTGTCCCCGGCACGATGACGACCGGCGCTCCCTTGTCCACTGTCTGCACCACCACCGTCTCCGTGTGGCTGGCTTCTGGGGCGCCGCTCGGCTTCACCGCCAGGAAGTCCTTCAGCCATGGGAATTGGTCCTCCAGCTTCGCCAACACCTTGTCATAAAGGATGCAGGACGCCACTCCAATCAGGAAGCCTATTGCCGCGAGCCTGCCAAAGTGCTGCACGAATATCCACACCAGAACCGGCCAGTCGTATTCTCCGGTCAGCACGGGCAGAGCGCGGAAGAGCATGTTGCCGACAATGCCCCAGCCCACAACCCACTTCGGTATGCTACGGGTGCTGCACAGCGACGACATCTTAAGGAAGTAGCCGAGCGCGTTGCACGTCACGAGCACGAGCAGCACCCCCGGCGCTCCGTAGAGCGAATCGAAGAACGTCGTCATTTTGTTAAGCGCGTCAGCCATGTCTTTTCCTTTCGATTACTTGTGCAGTGATTTGACTATTTCGTTGGCAAAGAATCCAACCCCTGCGCTCATAGTGCAAAGGAACCATACCCATGCCCGCCACATGATCGTCATGCGGGTTTGCAATCCCATTTCACCATTTCCATAGACGGTTTTCTCCATCTTGTGGATTCGGTTAGCCAACCCAGGACTTGAGTCTCCATCTCCTTCGAGCAAGTAAATCACACGGTCAACCTTCTTGTCCATCGTTAGAAGCTGCCTTTCCTGCTCTTCTTTCCTGGCTATCTCATCGGAATTATAGGTAGCAGGAAGCTCGCTTGTTTGTTTGATTTCGCTCATAAAGTCATGGCCCCTTCTGAATGGTCGTTCCAGCCGGTCCCGGTTCCGCTTAGGACGATATTCCCAGTCTGTTCTTTGTCTTCAGTCATACGGTTTCGTTTAGTTTCACCAGCTTGCGAGAAATGGCCAGATGCGTCAGTCGTGCCACGTCGTTGTGCCCCAGCTTGCGCTTGACGTTCCCCAGGTGCCATGAAACCACCTTTTCGCTGCGATGCAGCAGATCGGCGATTTGCTTATGGCAGAGGCCCATCGCTCGCCAAGCCACGATCAGGTCTTCCTGCACGGTCAGTTCATCCTGCGTCGGCTTCATGGGCTCTCCAGGTGAGTGGCCGTGTTGGAGGACGTGACGACGAAGAACACGCTCTGCTTGGACTGGTCCACCGTGAATGGCCACTCGTTGGTCTTTACCACCGCCACCACCGGATAGGAGTAGCGCACCGCCATCAGGGTGGAGTTGGACCGGATCAGGAACACGACGTTGGAGGCGGGATTTTGGGCGTCAGGCGTCCAGTCCCAGACCAGCTTCTTGCCCACCTGGATTACCAGCATGGGCCGGGCTGGGGACTTCTTGGCCAGAAGGTCCTTGGCACCCGCGCCCTGATACGCGAAGGGCTTGTGGTGCCTTGGAGGCAGCGGCGGCATCGCGGCCACGGCCAGTAGGGCGATGAGCCAGCACAGTTTAGGCGTGGGGGCCTTCAATTCACGTACCAAATCATAAAGAGCACAATCGCGCAAACTGCCAGTGAGCAGGAAAATAAGATGTATTCGTTGATTTTCATATGAGGGTGATTAAGAGAGTGGTCATTTTGGTATAGACTTGTGATTACCCGTTCAATTCACACCGCGCGTCTGCAACCACGTCGGCACCGGCTGCACCGCTGGCGGAGTCCACGTTGGGCTGATCGGCATGATTGGCATGATCGGCGCGATAGCGTTGGTGTTTGTCAGCACATTGGTCTGGTAGAAAGCAAGCGCGTTGGTGTAGGCAACCAGATCGTTGCCGTAATTCACCATAAAGTTGGTGTAGTTAACGAGGGAGTTGGTAAATCCGGTCGCATACGCCGCCTGAATTCCATCCTGAACGCTGGTCCAGGTTCTCGTCTGCAAGTATCCCGGCATTCCGGGGGTCAGGCCCAGACGTGTGTTGTAATCGGCATAAGTCTCAGTCCGGGTCACTTCCTGCTGCGCCGCATTGGCTATCACAAACGCCTTCATGGTTTGATACCAGTTTGTTCCCATCGCCGACTGCGCCCAGTTCACTCGGTTGGTCGCCCACACGTTGTTGTTGGCCAAAAGCGCCACGTTGGCGCCGGCCTGAATCCCGAGCCAAGCCTCGTAGGAGTTGGCGTTCAGCTTGATAACGCCAGAGGCCACCAGCGCCTCACGGCTGCGGTTGATCCATCGCACGACGCCCAGGTAATCATTCCACTCCTTGTCCACATTCGGAAACGGGTCGCTATCGTCCAGCATTGATGGCGGAGCATCCATCGCGTGCTCGCTGATCTGCTTCACTACACCGGCCCCGTCCATCGTGAAAATCTCAGCCGTTCCTAAAATGTTAGTCCCAGAGAACAGGAACGAACTGGCGGCTCCAGAACTCGGTGGAGAATAAAGACCGATGTTCTTCCAATTGATATAAGCATTGGTCGAGGGTAGGACGATGCCGTTCGTAAAAGTGCCGCTCCCTGAGGCGATTACACTTCCCCCCACGTTGAAAGTGGCCACTAAATTGGTAGTGTTAACACCAAGTTTTCCCCCACTTGGACCGTAGCTGGGAGAATTTACTGTGTTCATGCCATTTCCGAAAATTAGCGATCCGATGTTGAGAATGCCTGATAACGTGCCGCCGTAAGGCGACTCGCTTCCCAGCCCCAACAATACATTGCCGTCGCCGATGGTCGTGGCGGAGTAGGCGTTTGCGTGGCCCTGAAACGAATTGCCGGTGCCGATGGTCGTGGCGAATTGGGCGTTTGCGTAGCCTTGCAACGAATTGCCGTCGCCGATGGCCGTGGCGGAATAGGCGTTTGCGTAGCCCTGAAACGAATTGCCGGTGCCGATGGTCGTGGCGGATTGGGCGTTTGCGTTGCCCTCGACAACGTTTCCATAATTGGTCAATATATTCGGCGAACCGGTTCCGAGTAGGTAGCTCCCGAAGGTGCTGTTTTCGATGACAGACGAGTTGACGATTGCATTCCCGGAACTGAATTTTGCGATATGGTTCACAGTGCCGACCCCGGCCAGTCCGGCCAGCCCATTTGTCACCGTTGTCGGTCCAGTTACCATCGAGCCCGGAAACGATCCAACCAGTTGCCCCGCATTAAGCGCCGTCAGCAGATTCGTCAACTGACCTCCCGTCGTTGCGCTACCGTCCGCGTTAATCGGGACAGCCCCGGAAGCCGCTGCCGAGACTTCGTTGTCGTTTACCCCGGTCAATTTTACCCGGAACGGAGTCAGAGCGGTGTTGGTTATTCCTGCTGTGGTAAGCTGGCCGCTGAACACTCCCTGACCGTTTGAAATGGTTACACTTTGGCTGCCGCTGAACCAATTTCCGCTTCCGTTCGTCCCGAGGAAGTAGCTGCCGGTCACGGCATTAGTTCGCAGTTCCTTGCTCGCGTCATAAAGAGCGTAGTTCCCGGTAGTCGCGTTTGTGTTCATCACTTGACCGGTGAAAGTACTTGCTCCCGCCGTCAGGTTGCTCGCCGTCACCGTCCCACTCACGATTTCATTCCCCACCACATGCAGCGCCGCCTGGGGATTATTGGTCCCGATGCCGACGTTGCCACCCAGTTGATTCAACAGTAGTGGAGAATAGACATGGCCAAACCATCCGGCTTGGATGGATCCATAAAGTGAGGTTGTATTATACCCAATAACGATTCCCTTGGTTGGGTCAGTAAGCAATGACCCTTCAACTTTCAACTGCACTGGCAATACTCCAGCGTCATCCGAATAAACCTGCATCTCTGCCAAAGCTGTCACGTTTTCTCCAGGAAGGCCGTGCTGAAAGGTTAAAGTTCCCCCCGAATCGGTTAACGGAATACTCGGCAACATAAAACCATTCGTTGAACCGTCGATGTGGATAACGGTAGCAGGCTGTGTGCCGTTTGTTTGATTCTTCATGAACTGCAATCTTAACTCGCTGTTCATGTTTGTAGGACTGCTGTCATTCCACCAAGCGGAGAATATCCCCGGTGTTACGACGCTGTTGCTTGAATCGTAGGACCCAAACGCGAAATGGCCAATCTGTTCAGGCATGGTCTGCGGCATGCAGTAGTTGTAAATCACAGTGGAACCACCCTGCGGATCGTAACTGAAGAGGTCGATCCTTCCTTCCGGCTTGATTTGGGCTCCAACTCCGTTAGTCGAGTTGTTCACCTTAAACGCAGGGTCGCTATAAACCGTATCCGTGGAGTTTATAATCATGGCGGTTGAGCCGATGGTCCCATTCACCATCAATGCGTTCGTTAAAGGTGTCGGGCTGGCAAATCCGATCCCAACGTTTCCACCTAACTGGTTCAGTAGAAGTGGAGAATAAACGTGCCCAAACCACCCGGCCTGAACCGATCCATATAGTGAGGTTGTATTGTAACCAAATGTCATTCCCTTCGTGGTATCCGTCGATTGAGCACCACCTATTTTCAGTTGCGTGGGCAATGCTTCGGTATCATCCGAATATATTTGAGTCTCGGCTAATATTGTCGCGCTCTCTCCAGCAAGCCCACGCTGAAGTGTAAGAGTCCCGCTGGAGCTTGTTAGGGGTATTCCCGGCAACATGAAACCATTGGTTGTTCCATCAATATAGACCACGGTCGCAGCCTGCGTGCCATTGGTTTGATTATTCATAAATTGCAATCGCAACTGGCTTATCATATTAGTTGGACGGCTATCCTCCCACCATGCAGAGAAAATTCCAGGCGTGACAACATTCGTGTCCGCGTCATAAGCCGCAAAAGCATAATGGCCTATTTGCTCGGGCATAGTTTGCGGAGTCGCGTAGTTTTCCAGCACTGCCACAGCACCTAACGGATCGTAGCTGGTCAGATCAATTCTCCCTTCAGGCTTCAATCGGATACCAGTGCCATTCGTGGAGTTGTTGACTGTAATCGCAGGGTTGCTATAAACTGAATTGCTGAAGTTAATTGTCACCGTCCCCGCCGTCAGGCTGCTCGCGGTCACTTGATTGAACGTGTTGCTGCCGGCGAATGCGTTGAAAGAGTTGGTGCGGATGTCGGGGATGTTTGTGGCTGAGCCGCCGCTGCTTCCATACTTCGAATCGCTGGAGGTAATCGACCAGGCCGTGCTCCCCGGGGGATAGACTGAATCGGTTTCCACCGCCAGATTGTCCGCGGCGTTGATCATCCCGAGGTTGGTTGACGTAACGGCGAAGGCGAAGTTCTGGCGCACTGGCGGGGCCTGAATCGTCACCAGATACGCCCCGACCTGAAGGTTGGAAAGCGTCACATCCCCATTAACATCCGTTTGGGTTATGATTGGCGGCCCCAGGACTATTGATGGTGATATGGATGTCGGGAATCCCTTCGGCTGAATCCACAGCCCACGATTGGCGTAGCTGCCAATTTGAAGTCGGCTATCGCGCAAGCTGATGGCCACATCCGTCTCGGAAAAAGCGGTCATTACCCCCAGAAAAAAAGCCAGAATGAAACACAGGCACTTCATAGTTTTAGTTTGGTCAAATTCGGTTTGGTGTCAATGGAAATCATGGCTGGTATTTATCCCCATAATTCGGATTGGTTAGCGTGGGAACAATAAGAATGTAGAAATCCTGAATCACCGGAACATCGTGAATGTCGATCAACGGGAATGGAGCATCATCCGTAAATGGAACTTCGTAGACGGCGTGCCCAGTTGAATCGGGAAACAAAACCACGTCCCGAACCTTCGTCACACGCTGAATCCATTGTCCCGATACAGGGCCAGAGTTGTAGCCCTGAAATTTCGCAAGCGAACAAAGAACCGGCTTTGTCAGCGTGAGACGCACCTGGCACCGGCGCATAAAAATGGCGCCGCCACCTTCGCTCCCAGCCCAAAAAGAAGCGCTCACATCCCAACCAGAACCAAGCGCGGATGAAGTATAGGCGGTAATCTCGTTGGTGTACAAAGCGGATACGATTGTTGCCCCGTCATAATTTGAAGGTGTCAACGCCCAAGCATTGCTACCGTCTCGGCCAGAGAATTCAAACCAGTCGTTGAACGTCATTTCGAACTGAGAGTCGACCGACCAATTGGTGCCAAACGATTGGCCCATGAATGCAGTAAGTGCAGCGCCGTATTTTCCCGCGCAATCCTGGAGATTACTAAGAGTCATCGTCAGATCCTCTGACGCTTCCCCCCAAAGATCAGTACTTGGGTCATTATATACTCCGTAGGCATCGACGTGAAAAGTCTTGCTCGTTGCGGTAACTCCATTCGGCGGAAAGTTCTCAATCCCAATCCCAATCCCAATATTGCTCGGCGGGTCCTCTCCGTAGAAATCCCACCACCCGCTATTGGCCAAAGACGGCGGTCCGGGAGGGCTTAGATATGTTATGTGCCATATAAACTCCGTTGTGTTTGGCCACGGAACATCAGGAGTCCACCCAATGAGATTTGGGTATCCGCTAACCACGGGACAATCACCCGCCCCTGAAAGGCTCATACTCCCGCCATATCCGGCGTTATAGGCGTTGCTACCAGTTGACGGAGGATCAATATTGGTCAGAACGCTAGACCATGCATCCGACCGGTCCTTGTATAGAGTCCAGTCGCGTTCCCAGCGCTCATAAATGGTAGCCGGATCAACGCTGCTCCATCCTGGGGCCGGCCCAGTCCAGTAACCGGCTTCTTTATTTCGGAAGTCCGTCAAGCCCGCAACTGTCTTGCGGCAGTTGCAGTAACGATATTCAACGGCAGTCGGCAGTCCCGTCTGCAAACCTTTAACCAGATGCGGTGAAAGTGTGACAACCTTCTGGGGAGATAATGGAAGTGTAGCGCTCATTAAAATGGACACGTCCACTCACGTTCCGTGTTCACCTCGATATACTTTATGTCACCTCCGTTGTTCGGGGCGTTAGCCCCACTGTAATCCACGGGTGAAATATGGACAACCATATTGATCGAGAATGGCTGCGTCATTACCTGGGATTCGCTGCTCGTACCGTTATTCGATGTGCGGGTATTGTCGTCAGAATACGTGTAGGTAAAGCTCTGTCCGTAGATCGTGGCCGCATTCGGCATCCTCGATGGGATGGACTTCGCCACATAGAAGGCGCTGTTAGACAGTGTGACATTATTGAACGGTTTAACTTGAAAGTAATTTGCAGCACTGTTAGAGTTTGAAGAGGTGTTTCCTCCGTAAAGCCCAGTTATCTGGCATTGCCGCAGGCCTCCATTTGATGTCGAAGCTGGTGTTGAATACGCCGCGCCAACAACTCTTCGGCGCATCTTCTCTATTTTCCTCTGAATCTGACCTATCGCCAAAGTATTGTGGGATTCTTGAGCCGACAACTTCTTTGAATGTTTCCACGCCTGTCCAGAAGTGCCGGACTCCCTCGGGGATTGCTGAGACGAAGCCTCAACAAACTTCGGGATTCCGGTCCTTGGAATTGGATTGTTAAATCGCATGGAGCATCAGGTCGGCTTCGGTGGAGTTAAGGACTTGAAGGTTGTGACATAATCAGATGCTTGAAGCGGGCGTATCCACGAGGAATAAAGCTGAGCGTCCCACATCCCTATCGGAGCCCCAAGCCAAGTGCGAGTTCTCTTGAACCAAGTCCTCTGGTAATCAATCTGGTCGGATTTTCTTAGCCAGGATATAGCGTAATCAACCCCGTACACTCCGCTTTCTCCCGAAAACACCCCATATACAGAATAACATTGCTGGTTAAACACCGGGAGTTTGTCGAATATCGTAACGCTTCTGTCTGGTGGATATTCAGGAGAAATGAAATAGTCCGGCACTTCCTCAATTCCATTAAAGATTGGATCGTCCAACACTCCCCCAGGATGGACAAACGGAGGTCGAAAGTAATAGGTGCTCCAAGTCAACTGATAGCCTACGATGTACGGTTGTTCCTCTTGCCTCCAAATCTTCTCGATAATTTCCCGGGCCGCAGCCATTGCGAGCAGAATCTGAGGATTGTTCGTAGGCACCTGAACCCAAAAGTATTGGTAGTTTCCTGTAGGAATATTTGCCGTTGTCCCGTCCCACTGAGGATAATTATCACTTGGCGAGTCGGCGAGCGGATTGTAGTTCGGGTTGTAGTAAGGAATCTGTATGTAGTTTCCGCTGATGTTCGCCAAGGCAGAAGCGTGGAATTGAGACTCAAAATTGAACACCGTTGGATATACCGGAGAATCCATGTAAAGCTGAATCAGTCGGATGATCCTCTGCTTAACATCGGCAAGCGTTACCCACGTTCCACTCGGAAGCTGGAAATAGTTTGTGTTGTAATCCAAGGATTCTGGATTTAGAGCATAGAAATACCTCGGGTGCTTAATAATATGCACGCCAAGTTCAACTGGCTCGATTGAAAACTCATCTGGTGGCGTGTCGAAACTGATGCTCTCAGATACAACCGTCAGGATTACATGACCCGGTCTGGCCCTGTCCATCTTGGAAGACAAGACCCTGGTAACGTCGCCATCTTCAGAAACTAACAATGTTCCCCTGCCAAGACTTGCCAGGAGAATCTTTCCGTTTTCGTAGTCAGTTACAAACTCTTTGGTTATGGTTGCCTGTTCTGCCCTTTCCACGGTTGGAGATGTTGCAACCTCCCTGAGGATTAGCGAATAATCGTCATCCGTTATATCCATCAGTTTCCCATTGTCATTCACGAGAATTACCCCGGTAGGCGTTGGAATGCCCGGCCTTTTACCGCCGTCCATCATGTCCCCGCCGTCGCCCAGATCGAACAGAGACGGAACCGGAAAACCGGGATTGGGAAGGTCTGAATAGTCGGGCATATATCAGAGCACGGTAAGCGTGACCTGAGCCGTGTTCGTTGTCCCGGTCGCGTTCTGAACGGAACACAGCACCAAATAACTGCTGGGCGAATTGCTGGCTGGGGTAATCTTCAAGCTCGTCGGGCTGACAAGCGCGTATCGTCCGGCCCCATTGTTGCTCGTGTTGCTAACATTCGTGACCCAGGAAACGCCATTGTTCACCGCCCATCCGTACGTTAATTCGCTTTCAGAGTTTGCCGCCGTATTGAACGTCGCATAATTGCCGCCACCAGCCACAATGCTCAGCGCTTGTGGTTGAAGAACTATGAGCGGAGAATAAGACAGTCCGGGCGCTTGTCCGATTACAATAGAAGCAAGGTCAGCAAGCGGTATTGCAACCGTAGTGGTTCCCCTTTTGGTTAGTAGAAAATTGTCTGTGAGTTGCCAGTTGCGGTAAAATCCAGCGTTCCCAATAGCGGCTTGTCCAATCGTCTTTTGCTGGCTTGGTTGAGTCAGGGTGACGCTGTTTGAATAAAACGTAATTCCACCTGTGTTTGAAGGTCCATAAGCCGAATTGGTTGTTAAAAGTATAGCCATATATTAAGGACTGTTATAGGCTGGATTGGCAGAAAATCCTCCGCTCCTTGGAATTGCAGAAGCCCATTTCCCAACCGCATCCGCCGTCTTTTTTGTGTTCGCTACGATTTGTCGAAGATGATTTTGAGCGCCCATCCCGCCACCCATTACAAGCCCCATTTTCTCCCATTTGCTGGCCCCAAGTTGATCCATAAACGCCATTGCCGGTGGAATGTTTCCGCGATGCTTTTGGGCAGACCATGTTTCAAATCTTGCACGCTGATCGGCGAGTGGATTGTTTATCCCAGAAGTGAACTTTAGACCTGCTCGATATTCCTCCGGTGACATTTTGAATGCCGCCTTTAATCCCGGCTCACTCAGACCAAAGCCATGTATCTTGGCATATTCCCGCATGTCCTTAACCATGTCTCTGGTCTGGAATGCCTGCGCAAATGCCTTAGTCCCTTCGTCGATCTTTTTGATGGCTCCTTGTACAGGAGCGCGGGCGGCCAATACTGCTCCAAATGCCTTCAAGTCCTGCCAGAACAACTTCATGCTCCAACTGGTTTCCGTCAGAGTCGGATTGTATTGCGACAAAATGGATGTTGATGTTTTAAGTCTCTCATTCAGGTATTGAACCTGGAGGCCGAACTTGAACACGTCTTTTTCGCTAACCCCAAGAATGTCAGCAAGGGCCGCACGACGTATTGAAAAACCAACGCCTAACCCGCCGGACATCAGTGATTTTGCATAAGAACTTCGTGCGTATTCAAATGACGAAACTGTTTCAGAAACTATCTTTTTCAACACCATTAAGGCGACACCAAGCGCCGTAGCCGCCCCGACCAGAACCCCGGTCGCCATTGCCGCGCCACCCAATGTACCGCCGACCATACCTTTGCCAATCGCCGTCTTGGAGAATGCGGAGAATGTCTGACGGGTAGAAAACAGGGTTGCCCACACGCTGCCGGGATTCATCAGCGGCATCATCAGGAAACTCATGTCCTTCATGAAGTTGGCGCGGTCGCCCATCATTGTGGCTGCAGCTTTCTTCGCGTTCGATTCTGCCTTTAGAGATTCCCTAGAAAGCCTGACCGACTCCTTTGCGGCCTGCATTGCATCCGCCCCGGTTGCATCAACGGCATCCTGAGAACCTCCCATCCTTAGAAAATCCGACTTACCCTCTGCGGCCAACTGGCTCTTAATTCTCTGGCGTTCGGCCTGAATTGCTGATCGAAGGTCCCGCTTGGATTCCGCAAGCGCATCTCGCTTCTCCTTTGCGGCCTGTTTTTGAGCCACCAAAGAATTGTAAGCGTCCATCTTCTGAGCCTCGACCAGCGCACGGGTAGAATTATCACCCGGACCAAGAGGATCAAATCCGGCACGCGCTACACCAGGAGGCTTGATTGCGGGACCGGAATTCATCGCCGCCCATGCCGATGCTAAATGAGGATTTGCCGCCATTGTCCTTTGGCGTGCCGCAACAGACATTCCGTTCAGTAAATCCTGAATCCCCTTGCTGACCCCCTTAATCGAATTGGTTGCCGCCGTTCCAGCCGATGCCACTCGACTTAATGATGACGCGAACTTGTCCGCATCCGCCGCCTGCTTTGCGCCAGAGGTTCCTTTATAGTCCAGATTCCCGAGCTTGTCCTTGACGTACTGTTCCGCCGCGGCCACATCCCCCTTGAAGAGGTCCAGCGCCAGCCTGAGTTCTACTGAAATCGGTTCCATTATGTCTTTCGGTTGGCCTTTGCCTGTTCAAACAGCCGGTCGGATTCCTGGGCGGCGTATCCCTTGCCAACCCGTTGCCAGGTGCGGCCCATCATCGTCGCCTCGTTTTCTTTGGCCCACGAAAACCAAACCCAACCCTCGGCGCTGGCCATGTGGCGGCAATGCTGGCGGGACCATCCGAAGGTCGCCATAAGCCGACCGTGCTTCTCAACAATCAGACCGAGGCCGTCGCAGAAATAGGCTCCGCTACCGAGTTTTTTTTTACCACAACCTCACCATCGTCAGATTCTGTGGCGGCAGCGTCGTAAGAAAGCATCGGCTGCCAGGACCGGAGGTACTGAGCAATGCAGGCATCGGCCACCTGCCGGACGATAACTGATTCAACTCTGGAGAACTCTTTCTTGGCCGCTTTTCGGAGAGCTTCCAATCCTCCTTTGTCGAAAACGGAGTCATTCTCGTCGGGCGTATGGGTGAACAGGAATGCAAGCTGCCAACCCATCGGCCCGCGGCTTCTGTGGCTGGCAATGATCTTCTCCCAGATGGCCTCGAATGCAGCCTTTCTGGCCTCTGGATCTTCAACTTTTATGTTGGCCACCTGAAGCCTCAACTCGTTCATCGGATGTTCCAGCAGGGACAAATACTCAATGTCCCCGTCGCAACAAGCTCGCACAGAGTAGTCGCCAACTTTGATTGGGGTCCTCTGCAAAAGCGCATCCCGGACAGCGCCCGGCACCGGCTGTGACATTGCCTCTGAATTAGCCTGCTTGCGAACTTCTCCAGCGATTAGTTCTTCAGCCGGAATGCCGGTCAGCGCGGATGCTCTTTCAAGTTCCCCTGTCATATTTGGTTAGGTTCCAACGCCACCGTAACCAGCACCCTCAATACACGTCAGGTTTTCACAGGAAATAACCCTCTGCCCCTCGACCTTGCGGGCGGCTTTGTAGTTGTTGTCAATGACAGTAGCGATGGAACTATTGGCGGTCATTGAAGCCCCGGACCCAGTGCCCGCGATGATGTCAATGAGCGTTATCGTCCCGCCAACTGTTGGCGGAGTACTGAATGCAATTCCAGAATCAATGCAGGTTATATCCCAGACCTTGCCGTGATTCACGATAAAGCGGGTTGCCTCAACCCCATCGCCCTGTTCGACGTAAATCTTGTCGGTCTTTTGCCGCTCGTCAACCGACAGAACGATTGTGGAGGCGATGGTGTTGCCGGTTCCCCACCGGATCGTTGAACCGGACGGCTGAACCGTTACACCGGCTGATACTGAGGGCCATGTTGCCATATTTATGTTCCTTTCGTTTCTAACACTGGTAGATCGTTGTCGGTTGAAAACTCGATCAGATAGCCGTCAATGACGAGGTTCCCCAGTTGCATTGGTTTGATGCCCTTGTAATCAATCGGGCCTTCCATGTTGATTCCCTCCAAGCTCCGTATGATGTCGCGCACTTCCTCAACTTGGTCAGGAAACGGGTCAGCATTTCCAACCGTCTGAGTAAGGGTGTCGCCACGATGAGCCGCAAACCCCCTGCCGCGAGTTACAGCGACGGTCCATTGCCGGTCAACCCGGCCCATGATTGCCGCCGCCCCGAACGGGCCGCGAATCTTCTCCCCCATGTAGCAAATGAAGATGGTCGGCTTCTGACTCGAAAGTGATGCCTGGCTCCAAAGCTCTTTCAGGTTGGACACCGGAGAAGTTTTCCCGCCCAGCGGCTCCGCCCATTCCGCAATGGCCTCCCGAATCGTTTCAAGTTGTTCGGAAATGTTCATCGTGAGCTTGCCGGATAGTTCCCCGACCCGAACACGGTTGGCGTGGTAACGGGAGCCACCATGTCAAAATCCTGGCCTGCGGACAGGTCAAGGAACTGCTCCCGCTTGTTCACTGCCACCAGCATTTGCATCGCAAGCCGGTAGTCCTCAGCGAACTTGTTCTTTTCGTCCGGGACCTCCCGGCGACGATAAAGGGTGTAACACGCGATTGCGATGGCCAGAGAATTGACCGAAGCGGGAATGGGATTGAACGGAATGTCATAGACATTGCCCACCATCCGGTCAATCACTCCGCTGGCCTTGGATATGACCGCATTCAACACAGTCGAATTGAGCACGCCGGTTGCCGGGGAATCATCATCCGTTAGCGTAATCAGATCCGCCATCTGAATGTCGCCTAGCAAATCGTTTTGAGAACAGTAGGCGCTCATGCGAAAGTAGCGGCAGCTTCGCGCGGTGGGGAAGCCACGGAAGCTGCCGCAATCGACTCCACAACCTTGTCGGGTGCGGAACCGAAAAGCCCAAGCTCCCGCATTTTCTTTTCCTGAGATTCGAGCGGATAGATGGCGTTGCCCGAATGCTTGAGAATCACGCTGTTGTCGCCCCAGACCTTGAACCCAAGGTCAATAGCCGTCTGGCAGAAATACCAATCCTCAGTCAGATAACGCCGATTGCCGTCCGGGTACTTGTAAACGCCGCGCCGCCAGATGTCGAAGCTGAATACCCCGGGGTTTTCGTCCACGCCATAAACCAGATCGTCGCCCAGCACTTCGAGCATCTTCTCGATGACGTTGCGCCGGATGCAGAGGAATCCGGTGCCCATGTAGTTCACTTCCGTAAGCCCGCGACGATCCATCTTCACGGCAGACGGCTTCACGTTGCAAACCCACTCGGCAACTGATGACTGCTTTTTCTTCGGGTAGAACCCGCCAACGATGTCCTCATCGTGTCCGATAAGCCGCTCGATCTGATCGGCAGAGAATATCAAGTCCGAATCCACAAACAGGAGGTGGGTGCAGTTGGTCTTGAGAAAACCCATCGTCAGATTGTTCCTGGCGCGGGAAATGTCAGCATCGCCAATCAGCCGTCCAAGCTGGTAGTCAAACGGGGGACGATCCACGATGAAGGAGATCATCGCAGAGAAGAAATTGGGGTCCACGTTGAAAAGGACCGGAACGGCAATGAAAACCTTCGGCTTGGTGGTTTTCACCCTGACTTTGGACATCCATGCCTCAAGGCGCGGTATGAAGATGTTCCAGTCATTGGTATGGTCCGGCTCCTGGTGGGGAGGGAAATCGTGGGTCAGCCGGGCGGTTTCGCACCGGGCATATAGGCCGAGCGCCTTTGCCTTCTCGGTGAACTCGTTGTCCACGCAATACCGTTTGAACGGCGTGGGGTAACAGTACTCCATATAGAACATTTTGGGCATCAGAGCGAAACAGGCGATATGAGCCCATAGCGGGCCATGATTCAATCCAACAACACCATCCCCATTCGGGAACCGTTCGTTGTAGAATCGGATGGCCTCTGCCAGGCACCCAGCCTCAAGTTCAACGTCATCATTCAGGAGCAGAACATGACTAGTCGCTGCCGCCACGATTCCGGCCTCCCAAGCCTTCACAGAACCCGCATCCGGCTTGCATTTGACGATGATCTGGCCGTTCAGCGAAGCGGGAAGGTCAATACCTTCCCGGCCCTCATCCACCACGATCAGAGTTCGGTCGTGTGGATGATTTAGCGCGGCCAACAATGCGCCGACCCGGTCCTTGCGGCCCCGGGTCGGCACGATGACGGTTACATCTCTGGCTTCAATTTTCCCCATATAATTGAGCTTCCCTTAGAATAGAAGAGCCAGAGTTCCGGTTGCGTCTGCCAGATTGCCAGTGTTCGCCGGGAGGACTGTAATCGCCCGGATGAACTGCTTGCAGGACGGAGGCAGCTTGACCACCCAAGCCCCGGCGACCGTTGCCGATGCTCCCTGGACGATAACGCCAGAGCCGCCATCCGTAACGAAGTTCGCAAGCGCTGACGTGTTGGGGCCCCCAGCCGCGTTGGCGCTGGTATGCTGAAGCACTACGGTGCCGTTGACGCTGTTTCCACCCGCAGAAGCCGTCCAAGAAAACTGGACGTTGATGACTTCCGTGGTTGGATACGGTTGCGGCCCGAGGTCGATCCAGGCGCTGTTGGTCGTTCCCGCCGCACTGCCCAGCGCGATGGTGGCGATCTTGAGTCCGTCCGTGAGAATTCGGGAATTGAACGGATAATTGTTTGGCGTGATAGCCGTTAAACCTGGTATAGCCATATTCGTTAGTTCGTTTCGGTGTTGAGAATGCTGTCAGTGATCTCAATGGGCCATCCATTGAGCATGTTTGGCAGAGGCGAAAACATCGGCCTGCCCGCTGCGTCTGCCGGAACCGATGAGCCCAATATGGTCGAGCTCGTGTTGAACACGGCGCTGCGCTTCTGCTGGAGTATGGCCTCGCTCGTGCGATTCATAAACCAGCGCAGATTGTTGCGCCGCTTCTGCGGGATCTGCGCGTAAAGCTGCTGCGCGTAGGTGTCCAGCGGCGTGGTGGGAACATTGGTCGCATCGCCTGGGATGCCAGATATTGACCAAGCCGAAAGGTTCGACCCGACGAACAGACCGATGTAGGCCTTCAGGTTGCCGACGTAGGCAAAGAATCCTTTGGTGGAATCGTTCGGGTCAGTTACCCATTGACGGAACGGAGGGCTCAGGGCAAAACTCCCATTCTTGCCAACGTCAAACCGAACGCCCTCCCTTTCGTCGCCCCAGACCATGTATGCGGAGGTGGAGTTTGCGGTCCCGGTCGTGCCTGCGGACACACTGTAGGCGAGTTGCGAGCGAATGCCGGCGAACCCCTTCGGGTCGGCGCTCGTTCCGTAGTAGAACTGCTGGCCAATAACGATTGCGGCAGCCCTCATGGTGGCCGCTGCCTCCAGCGACCAGATGGAACCGGCTGAGGCATCGTCACCATCCCAGATTGCCTCATCCACGATCATCTGCATGTCGAGGAAAAGCATTTCCTTGATGGCGTTGGTCCAGATGGCTTTGCTGGAAGTGACGCCCTGGTTCGGACTGCGAAAGCCGCCCGAGGGCAACCCGACCATTTTGACGATCTTGTACCAGGTGCCCTCTCGCGGGTGCGCGGCGATAACGTCCCATTCCCTTGGCAGGGTGGTTACGTCGTCAATCATTCCAGTGTACTGGTCATTCCGTTGCAGGCATGCCAGATCGAATAATGTTGGGAGAATCATAGTTGTTCCTTAGTTCTGCCGGGTTTGGGCGTGGATGATTTCGGTCAGGCGAATCTCGTTCTCAGACCGGCGCTGGCGGCAGAATTGCTCCAGCTTGGATTTGCCTTCCGGCGTGTGACGGTCGAACGTCTTGCCGTCGGCGTCGATAATGGCTGCGGCGCTCTTCTTGGAAAGAGTCACTTCGCCCTTGCGGAGCTTGGCGATGACCTTTGCCAACTGCGCCGGCTGTTGGAGAATTGTGATGACGCCATCCTTGATGGTGTATAGGTCGTCATTCTCGAATGGAACAACCTTGCCATCCCGGGAGGCTTCAGCCAGGAGCGCGTCAATCTCGCCTTTCTTGGCCAGACTCAGGGCGGTATCGCGGCTCTTGGTCAGCGAGGCGAGTTCGGTTTTGGTGGCTTCGAGCTGGGTTTCAGCCGCCGTGACTTTTGCAGCCAGGGCGGTGACAGCAGAAAGGTCTGGCGGCTTCACGGCCTCAAACCGTTTCTTGAGTTCTGAGGCAAACTCGGTATCGGTAGCCGTCTCCGGCAACCCGAGCGCCACTAGCACTTCTTTGGTCATAGTATTGTTCTGTTGATGTTCTTTTGGTTTGCTGAAGAGGCCGCTCGGATTGGCGGCGGGAGAGTCCACTAGGTCCGCGCTGTAGATTTCGACGCAGCGGGCGAATTTCTTGCCTTCGATTTCCTCCGGGATGTTGGCGAAGGTAATGGAGACGCCGAAGGATTCGGGCATGGTGTCGGCCATTTCGAGGACCTTGGCGCGGTCCTCGGAGGCGTCCAGTAGATGCAGGTTGGCCCGGACATTCTTTCCATCAAGGACGAAATCCTTGAGGCGTCCTGCGATAGATTCCAAGCCCGTGCCATGATTGACCTTCACTTTTAGACCGCCCTGATAAGCGGTCGCGGTTTCCATAACCTGCTTGAGCGTAGTGCCGTCAATGAACAATCCGTGGCCGCTCGCCTCGCCTTCGGTGATGACGGAAACTCCGTGAATTACGCCCGCAGCCTTGTCAACTCTCTGGCGTGTTGAAATCGCGGAAAACTGTGCAGCTAATAGCATCTGCACAAATCCTTAGCCTGATTACGAATCCTGACAATCCGACCTTGCGGATGGTGCGGATGAAACTATTTCGGGAGAAGATCGGTTATTGCCTGCTCGGCAGCGCCGCGGATAAGCGCCTCTGCGTAAGGATCAAGCTCTTCGGACTCGTTAATCGGGAGCACGGGCCGCGGCGGAACTCCAACCTGAAACGGTCCGTCCCCGGAAACTCCATTGTGCTGGTCAGCGGCGTAGGGGCAATCGCTGAACACTCGGGCCGCTTCCGGGTCGCCAAGGTCGGCCTGATAGGATTCCTTCAGCGCCCCAGTCAGGATTTCGGTTGGCGTCGTGTTCCCGCCGTGGAACCTGTCGGCATAAGCCTTCCGCAGAGCCGGCCATTCGGTGGTGCGGTGGAGTGAGTATTCCCCGAAGTTTTCAAGGGTGATTTCCAGCAGCGCTGCCGCCATTGCGGATTGCACCGGGGACTTTATTCCTTCCGCCCACTCTAGCAAGGACCCCCCAAACCCATCCAGAGAATCCAGTTGCAGGGTGATATTCACGAATCCAAAGCGAACTGCTTCAGAAACTCAGAGTAAGACAACGGCAGGCTTCCGGTGTCCACCAGATCTCCATTCCTATTCCTGGAGGTGAACGCGATATACTTTACGACCTGCCCCGACCGATCATTCCCCGGCTCCGCTGTCGCCTTGTAGGTTTGTGCGCGGTGGTACTTCTGCATGAGCAGGGTCGTGTATGGCCGCTTGTCTCCTTGACCGCGCTCAGTCGGGTAATGGGACACCAACTCCCAGAAGAACTCCTTCGAGTTGGCGTGCGGCTTCTTCGTGACCGGATCAATGCGGACGAAGTGCTTGCCGTAGAGCCCGGCAATCTTGTCCTGAATTGCATCCGACATTTCATCCACCCAGACGGGCGATTCCAATATTGCTTGTTCCGTATTCATGTTTTTTGTAGCTGCGATGAGTGACCGGCCATCTTGTGATGGTAAATGTCCGTCTCCAGAATCCACCAGTGCGCCCGGGGTCCAGACCCGAGCTTTTGTGCCGATGGGAAAACTCCCGTCCGGCACATCCTCTCCACCGTATCCAACGAAATCGGGTAAAGGTATTTTCGATACCGAGCGACCACGGAGGCCGGAATAAGTTCGGGAGTTTTTGCCGGAGTCCCCATAATCAGGTCAACGTCGAAAACCCGGATTCAACCCGCCCATCTGGGACTCGGTGTATAGGTCTTGAAACGCCATCGTCATCATGTCGTCAGCAATACAGGCGTAGTAAACCGGCTGGGAATAATCCTGATTGGGCGAGACGATCAATTCGCTGGGCCGGTCGGGATTTGGCTTTGAGAACCATTGTCGGGGCACCGAGAACCATCCGGTCTGACCGCTGACCGATACCGGCTGAGGCGTGTCGTTGAAGTTTCGACCGAAGACGATTGGGATGATGGCCCTCATTGAGTGCTCCGCTGGTTGCCGTCGCCGCCCGGATTTGCGTCGGGAAGAATCCGGCGCTGAATCCCCATGCCGAGCCGCTGGCCGGCATAGACAATGCCCTCGTCAGTAAGCTCGTAACCGCCCGCTCCCAACTGCTGCATCGTCTGGCCAAACACCTTGGCGTCGGCCATGCTCATCCCGCCCCAGTAAGCGCAGCAACGCCCGGGATAGCCATTGACCCGTAGGATTTGATCGAAAAGCTGGTGGCGCAACGTGTCCGACAAATTGATGTTGTCGTACATCCTCAGATCGTCGCGTACGTGTTCAGCTTGCTCACTGGCGCCGCTGCCCATCCCGGTCGGGCTCGGCTTACTGCTGAGGGTCTGACCCACGACGAGCTTGGACGTTTCCGCGTTGAAATACTCGCTGAAAATCTTGTGCGCCGTGCTGCCGTCCACGCCTGCCATCGTCGCCCATTCAACCTCGCCCCGCTTGTCGATCACCATTCCACCGACGCGCAAGGCGGTGGCGAATGCGGCCTGCATGTCGGCAACCGCCTGCTTGTTCGATGAGTCCACCTTGCCCACCGGAATGGGCATCCCATACTTGGCCATCATCAAGCCCCAGGCATCCCGGTCCATCGTGGCCATGAGCCAGTTGAACGTCAGCGCCCGGAGGTGCCCACCGAAGTTCGGGGATATGCTGGGAGAGAGCAGGTTGCCGCGATGGATGATGTGAAGATTCGGGTCGGGGGGGTAGACGTCAGACAACGAATACAAGGTCCTGCCGTCCGGCTCCGTCTTGTAGAACGTCAACCAATTCTCCCATGCATCGGCGTCGAACAGGCTGGCGCCGTTATGCTTACCTCCAATGCCGGGCTGATAGGGCACCTTGAAGCAGAGCAGCGTGTAGTTCACCGGGGCTATTTCCTTCAGCCGCATCCGCTTCAGGTATTTGAAATTGCCGCTATCAGCCAACCCGACTGGTTCATAAATCTTCTCGGCAACCGCCAGGGGCCAGAGCGTGGCATCGCAGAGGTGACTGAGGCCAACGTGCCAGTTCCGGCAGTTATCAATCGCTTCGCCTATCACCTTGACCGCCTGCTTATCGTCGGCATCGTTCGGGTCCACCGGCAGGAGGTGGAGCGGCTGGCCGGTGATGACGGCCCGGCGCTTTCCCCACTCCGCTTGCAGGTGCGTGTACCCGGCGATCATGTCGCGGAAGATCGTGAACAGCATCCACGTCTCGCCGCGCTCTGCGGCCCGCATGGCGGCATTTATCCTGGCCACGTCAACCGTCTGGCCAAGATACTGAGTTTGGCTCAGGCCGGACTCGCGGGCGACTCGGTGGAAGGCGACGGGCTCGGCTGTGAAATCGCTTTTAGAGGCAACGGGCTTGGCGGGAGAAGTTGTAACGGGCGGCTTCCAGCTTTCCCAAATTTCCCGAGCGCGCTTGAATGTGATTGCCATTCAATGCAGAATTTGCACCAAGTGCAGAATTTGCACAAGTATTATTTTTCATGCCAAAATCACACATTCAGAAAAATATAGTGAGATTTATTTCTTGGGATTGTCGCGTCATGCAATATGACTTACAGCATGAAAGCAACTATTGAAAAAATAAATCCAGAATTGGCTAAATCCTGGCTTGAGCAGAATGTCAACTTTCGCAACCCGCTAGAGCACCATGTTGAAAGGATGGCGCGCGACATGCGGGATGGGCATTGGGATGAGAACGGAGAGAGTATAAAATTCAACACCAAAGATCAACTTGTTGACGGACAGAATCGACTTCTCGCTTGCATTAAGGCGGGCAAGCCGTTTGTGTCGGTGGTTGTTTATGGGGTTAATAAGGACCTCAACATCGACATTGGGGCAAAGCGGTCATTTGCCATGTACATCAAACATCATGGTTGCTCGAAATATCAGAACGATATTTCCGCCGCAGTTCGAGTCCTTTTCGGATTCAGAAAGGGAACACCATTGAGTTACCTCACCGGAAGCGCCGGGTCACTAAAAGCCACAAACGAGGAACTTATACGGCTCTACAAACAGGACAAGGACAAATTGGATATTGCCGCAGACGGCATAGTAAACGGGCATAAGGGAATCCTGCCAGCGTCTTTATCCATCACCCTGAGCGTCCTATTTTCGGAAAAGGACGCAGACCTGTGCGCCAAGTACTTTGGAGCCCTTTTGGGGGACTTGCCATTTTCGACAGATGATCCAATTATGATTCTCAAACTTCGTCTTTTGGAAACGGCCCGATCCAAATATAGAATGACCAGGGCTCAGAAGGCCGCCCTTAGTATTATTGCTTGGAATCATTGGAGAAGAGGAACCGCTTGCAAAATACTTAAATGGGCGCAATCTGGTCCATCCAAACAGGATTTCCCAGCTATTGAATGAAAACGAGAACGATGGAAAAGACTTCGGAAACTTATGCTTGGTTAAAGCATCAGGTAGTTGTTTCCGAAACAAGGCCGCTGGCGATTCCTCCATTCGGAACCGTTCCGGTATTGCGGCTGCTTGGTTTTGGCTCAACTCCTGAAGGGGCCGACGCGATGGCCAGGCGCTCATCTCATTACCCGAAAGACAAACCAGCCCTCAAACAAAATGCTTGCGGCGAAAGCCATTTATGATGAATGACTTCCTGAAATTAGAAGACAAAACTCGATGTCCGTCCTGTGGATATAAGCATCGAGTTCCTGTAAACGGAAGTTGCAGTGGCTGCGGAGTCCGCTTGTTTCCTACAACGGATCCGGACTTTAGGCGATTCACAGAAGAAACTGGAATTCGCCACTTTTTCGCGTTTCACAATATTGATGGCTGGAAACATGCGGATCACTTTCTGATTTCGGATGCCAAGCCATTGCATCGCAATCCGAGCATCAATCCAATTCCGAAGAACTACGGTCGCAAGACCACGCCGGGAGAAGTCGCCGGTCGCGGTGGTAAAATCTCAAAGCGAAAACGGGAAAGGTTACTGGCGTGAAACTCCTCACCTTTTGCTCTGATTCCCACGTCGGCCTCCTGCGGGACTTCTTCATGCCCAGCTTCTATGCCCACCCGGAAGGCTTTGACTCGCTCGTAATCGCCCGCATGGAGCAGGTCTGTCCATCGGGCGGATACAAAACCCCGGGATGGGACCACTTCTTCCGCGCGAAGATAAACCGGGTGATTGAGGAATTGGAGAACACGAAGGACGGCGACTTCCTTTTCCTGATAGACTGCGACGTGCAGTGGTTTGGATCAACTAACGTTTCCGAATATTCCGCTTTTGACCTGATTGGACAGCAGGACGGAACTGGAGGATTCTGCCCCGGCATTGCGAGATTAAGAGCGGGATATTCCATGCGCTCTTTTTGGAAATTGCTCTTGGAAAGAGTGTCCAATTCTGATCGAGATGAACAGTTCTCCATAAATGACTTGCTGGAAACCACAACCCTGCACTGTGGCTATTTCCATCCCGACCAAGTCTGGTCAACTCGATCTATTTGGAAACTGGGCGACCCAATTCCTGAAATTCCGAAAGGCATAGTCGCCCATCACGCCAACTGGACGCACTCGGTTGCGGATAAAGTTGGAATTTTGACCGCCGTTAGAAATGCAGTTCTGAGCCGATGACCGTCCATGAAACTCACCAAATTACCGAATGGAACGTATATTGACGCACGTACGATCTTGAAAATTTCCAAGTCAACGATGGTCATGGGCGGCCATTGCTTTCATACCCTGGATATATCACATAATGATGGGACTGAGTTTCTAATGTTCGATGATTCAAAACAAGCCTCAGAAGTAGCAAGGGAATTGTCGGAATACGCAAACTCCGTATAAGAATCAGCTATACCCTCCGATGAAGATTTCCGTAGTTTATGCCTACCCGCCGAATGCCGGCGTCCAGTATCCGCTCTATGCGCTTCGGTTTGTAAGGAGTTATATTTCGTTCCGTCCCGGCATTGAACACCAGACCGTAATCGTGCTGAGTGGCGCTCTGGTTACACCCGAACACGTCTCGCTGTTTAGCGAGCTTCCAGATGCGGAGTTCATCTGTCACAACAATTCCGGCTGGGACATCGGCGCATTCCAACTTGCCGCATTGCCAGCGCGTCCATGCGACATGATGGTGTTCTTCGGGGCCTCGACAACCTTCCGGCGCGAAGGGTGGTTGAAGCGCATGGCCGATGCGTGGGAAGCGAACGGGCCGGCGCTCTACGGCGCATCTGGGCACCACGGCAATGCTTCCTGGGGGATCTTCCCCCACATCCGCACAACGGCCTTCTGGTGTTCCCCTGACCTGATGAACGAGTATCCGATTCGGATTGTCAGGCCGGAGCAACGCTATCCATTCGAGCATGGTCAAATATCCTTCACACTATGGGCCAATGACCATGGAGCAAAACCGTGGGTCGTTGGCTGGAATGATGCTCGACCCCTCGAACTCCACGACGTAAACTCCAATCACTACCGACCCGATGATCCGGCTGAATTGCTGGCGTGGGATCGGTGGACCGAAGATTTCTATGCCAACCACTGAAGACCAATTTTATCAGGATCAGGCTTCGATACCGTTCATTCAGGCTGGGGGAGCGATCAAAGCGGAGCATTGCCGCATGAAGAGCTTCAGGTACTTTTTGGAGATCAACAGTCAGTGCAATTTATTCTGCCCCACTTGCACGAAGGGCAACCAGAAGGGCTACGAGCACCAGACCGGGCTGATGGACCCCGCCCTGATGGAGAAGATCATCGACAAGATCAAGTCCGAGAACCCGGAGGCCATCGTGTTTCTCTACGGCAATTCCGAGCCGTTCATCCATCCCCGGTTGGCCGAGTGCATCGCCTCGGTGAAGCGGCGAGGTCTCAACTGCCAGCTTTCCACCAACCTCAATTTCATCCGCAACGTCGATGGAGTCCTGGCAGCGAAGCCGGACATGATTATCATTAGCCTCTCGGGATTCACCCAGGATGTGTACGTCAAAGGCCACGCCGGCGGGAATATCGAGAAGGTCAAGGAGCACATGAAAGTCCTGGCGGAAGCCTACGCCAAGACCGACAAGGCCACCGCCATCTCGGTGAATTACCACGTGTACACCGACAACGGGCACGAGATCGCCCTGATGAAGGAATACGCCAAAGGCTTGGGGATCGGATTCTTCACGTCCTACGCCCGGGCGATTTCAATGGAGAACGCCATTCAATACAACCGCAACCTGGACGCGAACACCACTCCGTTCGAGATCCAGCCGGGACGCCCCGATCTGAACGTGGCGCTGCCGCCTATTGGCCAAACCTACATCGACGCCATGAAGCGGCTGGTCATTCCCCCGAATAAGGCCCCGGAGATGTTCAAGGATTTCCCAACGCACTCGGTCTGCCCAATCGGCTGGATGTTTTGCTTCATTCGGCACGACGGCAAGACGGAGATGTGCGCGTGCGTGGCCGACCGGAGGCTGACGCTGGGGGATTACCTCGACAACACGCAGGACCAACTCATAGAGCAGCGCACCGGCCACGCCATTTGCCTGCAATGCACCAAGTACCACCTGCGCTATTACTTCCACATGAGCCACCCGGATCAATACACCAAAGGATAATATGTATCACTTGCACACCCACTGCCGAGCTTGCGACTACGGCAAGCCCGGCGCTCAAGGCATAAAGTCTGCGCCCACCGACAAGCTGATCGAGGTGTTTGATTTGGGCGTTCAGAGTTTGGCAAACGATTTCGTGCATGATGGCGAGCCGCACGCCGGATACGCCCCGCTCAAAGTCCTGTTCTGCCCGCAATGCTCGCTGGCGCAGCTTTCCGTCGTGGTTGACCCGAAGGTGCTGTATTCGCACTACAGCTATGTCACCAGCCCATCCCAGATGATGCGCGACCACTTCATCCAGATTTTGAGCGACATCAAGGACGAAGCGCCCGAGGCCAAAACCGTGCTGGAAATCGGAAGCAACGATGGACGGCTGTTACACCTCATGCATAACAATGGATACTCCGTACAGGGAATTGACCCGGCGCATAATCTGGCCGAGATTGCGAGGGCGACTGGAGTGCCAACGCAAACTGGATTATTTGGAGAAGACCTCGCCCGAATGTTTCCCGATTACGACATCATCATCGCCCGTCATGTCTTCTGCCACGTTGACGACTGGCACGACTTCATCCGGGGACTGGAGGCGCTGTGCCACCAGGAAACGCTCATCTTCATCGAGGTGCCCTATGTCGGGGATACGCTGGAGAAGTGCGAGTTTGATACCGTCTATCACGAGCACACATCATACCTGAGCATCCGGGCTACGGAGGCGCTGCTGAAAGGCACGTCCTTGAAGATCCACTGCATCAAGAAATACAGCATCCACGGCGGGGCCATTGGGATCATGCTGCGCACGACCGAAAGCACCGCCCCGATCATGGGCAACACCTGGACGGACAACTTCACCGTCGAGTACTGGAAGGCGTTTGCAGTCACCGCCAAGGAACAGATTTGGAAACTCACTGCCACCGTGCGAAGCCTCACCGCCCAAGGAAAGCGCGTGGCCGGTCTCGGGGCTTCCGCCAAGTCCACCGTCTGGATCAGCGCCTGCGGATTCACCCGCAAGGACATTGCGTTCATCGCGGACAACACTCCTCAGAAGCAATACACGTTCAGCCCAGGGACGGATATTCCGGTGGTCGATGAGGGGGCCATTCTTAGGGAGTTGCCGGATTATGTGGTGATGTGGGCTTGGAACTACCGCTTGGAAATTCTAGAGAAGTTCGAGTTGGCCCGGAAAAAGGGCGTCAAGTTCATAATTCCCGTTCCTGCCGTGGAGATCGTCTAATCCGTCAACATCGACTGCGAACCCCAAGCTGAAATCGCCGCAGGCTGGCAGAACTTTAAAGACCCTCCGGGCGACGTGGAACAAATAAATCGGGCGCAGTCGAGTGCGTCATCGCCCCCGCTATCATCTTCCGCCGAGGCGTCCATTTTCTCGATGTCCTCTGGTTTCTTCTCGTGATGCTGAGCCAGCGGAATCTGCCCAATCAACTCCTTGCACCGCTCATGGATGAACATTGTTGGCCTAATTCCCTTATCCGGGTCGCCCAGACGTGCCAGCATCTTCGCCCAGCCATTTATCCTGTCAATCTCGGCTTCAACCAACTGAATCCCATTTTCCGAATAAGTATCTGAAATTGTGGTCCCATCCTCTTTAGCGGAGAAACAGTCTCTGCCGGCAGCTATAAACTCCAAATCCGAAGGTTTCAAGTTCCGGGGACGTAAAATCGCAAAGATCGAGGATGTATGATCCGAAATCTGCATTTGCGATGCCGAGTGCTCGTCTAGGAAAATCAGGTTCCCATCCCGGTCCTCGCCTGCCAGAAGGAAAACGCTCGGATGCGTCCACCCGTAATCCAAGCCCGCATACCACCGGACAATCTTCCGCTCGTCAAACGTCCTCAGAACATGATCCGACTCGCTCCAGGTCGTAAAGAACTGACCGGCCTGAAAATCTGGATTCCCCTCTAACCAGCTCTGGCGCTTCCATCCAACCAGACTTTCAAGGAATTTCATGTATTCCTTGTCCAAATGTTTGTTGTCGTAAGGCCGGGCCCGGATGAACTTTGTTTTCCCCTGCGTCTTGTTTGAATAGGGATCCCAGAAAAATCGCTTCACCCATCCGTGGCCCACTCCGCCCCAGTTCCATGACGCATAGAGCCGCGGGCGCCATCCCTCTTTGCTGGTTCTGAGGCAGGACAACAGGTTTTCCACCTTTTCCTTGGAAAGCGTCGTCAACTCCTCAATCACCATTTCGTCATATTCCTGGCCCAAATAGTTGTCGATCTCCTTTTCATCCTTGAAATGGCCAATAATGATGCGAGACCCGTTCTCGAAGGTCATATCCTTGCCCTGGCGGTAATTTGCCTTCAGCCGGCCAAACACCTTCACCCTCATGTCCTCGAACTGCTCCTTGGCTGCCCGGCCTACTTTCCTAAGATAAAGCACCTTCAACCCTGGAAACCTCTGGCAATCATCCGCCCCGCACTGAGAAAGCAGCGCAAATGACTTTCCCGGCCCTCTAGGTCCTCCAAACCCAACATAAATCGGACCGCCATCGAAATCGCACGCCCTGGCCGCCGCCGCGAATTCTAACTGCTTTTCTTGCAACCAGATGCCCGCCGCCTGCAAATTCACCATTTGCTGCTGCGGACACCCCAGAGCGGCCCCGGCCCTGAAATAATGCGCCCCAGCCCATTGTAGCGGCGTTGGATTCTTTATGCCGTGCTTGAGAAAGACCGCCTTCTCTTCTGCTGTGGCGTTGGCGAACGGGTCAATCTTTGGGATTTTTGGCATCAGCGAGCATTTTTTACGAAATCGAACCTATTCAGAAATTCCGATAGCGGCCCAAGCCAAGATGCTTCAAATCCTTCACTGACAGTTACGACCTCAGTTATACCGCCTGGCTCTTCAGAGGACAATACGCCAACCACCTTGTGCAGAATCCCCGGGCTTCCTGGGACTTCCCTCCACCACTGCCCTTGCTTTGGTTTAACTTTCACAGCTCAATCGTGCTTGTAATCCGCGTCCGGCATATTCCCACCGCCTTTCACCCAAATGGCCGCCGACCGCGGCAATTCATCGACCGGCGCTACCGGCGCCACTACCCTCGGCCCTGCCGTGCCGTAAAGCTTCACCTTCCTCTGATCCGACTTCTGATACGATTTCTCCTTCACCACCTCCGAACTGGCCTCCACCGACGCTTCCAGCCATTTCCGCATCCAGTTGCTGATTGTCAGCCTCTCCGCCCGAGCCGACGCCTCCCACCGCTCCTGCTGCTCAGGATACACCCGGAACTGCAAAATGATGGTCTTGTTGCGGCCCATGACCTATTTGTACTACAAACCCCCAGGGACGCAAGAAAATAATCTGTTGACAAGTTTAGAGACATGTGCGAATTGTTCGCCATGATGATCTTAGCCATCCAAGAATCGCCCGTTCTGGGCGGGGGAGCGCCGCTCCCGCTAAGACCGTCCAGAACCGGCGATTTTGCTTTCTCCCTGTGAAACTCACCCCCGAGGAGCAATCCGCCCAAATTTCCGAGCGCAACAAAGACCCGCGCTGGCAATGGAAGAAGTTCGCTCGCGGCGGGAAATCATCCGTTCTCAAGTCGATGGGCTTAATCAATCAGTCTAAACTCGACGCACACTTCAGCTTGGTCGCCACCTCAAAACCAATTTTATGACCGCTACCGACATCATGGTGGCCGCGCATGGGAGTCCCGGTTCATTCCGGCGACGTGGCGCGTTACGTGCCCTAAAGGCCAAATTAAACCGCGCAATCCAGGTGGCATTGACTACTCCTTGCCTTTACCTCAGCCCTCAGTGGCAGCGCCGCCTTACCGCACGCCTGCTCAACTACGCGCCCACCGAAGCTCTCCGTGGGTTATCTCCGGCCAGAGGACTAACCGTTGCTGTGTCCCTCGACACAACCGCCGCCCAATAGTTACCGGGCAACTGCACTGCGGGCCTGATAAGCCCTGAAAGCGGCGAAACCCCAAATTCGGGGCCATGCCATGTTTTAACACATCCAGCCTTCGAACAATCCCGCTGATTACCCATTCGAACAAACTCGGGTTTACAGACCAGAAAATTGACGGGATGGAACGTTGTTCCGACGGGGGTGCGCCGGGGACTTGTTTTCGACTCGGCGTGCCATGAGGCCGGTCCACACGATGCTGGACCTGCTTGGCAGCCTGCCCTCTGGACCATCAAGAGGCACGTCGTGGCCTTGGGGCAACCATAGCGGATTGGTCATGTATTGAGCATTACGCATAAGTGCCTATGGTTCAAGCATTTGCAATTGAATATAAGTGACATTGTGCGTCATTGTCCTACTTCTGGACGGTCTTATCACTTGGCGCACTGTCTGTTATCTGCTTGGCTTGCACGTCCACGACCTGTCCAGTCTCAGGCTTGGCATAAGCAAGGTCAATCCAGACGTTCACAGTGGTCGGCGCCTGGCTTGGTTGCTGGCTTGCGACCTGGGCTTGCTGCAATCCGAACCTTGATGGGTCCATGATGCCCAGGAGACGATCACTTGCGCGCCAATCCGCCCGCTTGTGATTGCCCGCACCGACAGAGCCGTCTTGGATGTTTTCGATGCAGGATTGGATGTGGGCCGCACGTACCCGAGCGAGGACCTCATTATTCCTCCGTGCATTGTTTTGGACGAGTTTCCAGTTGAACCAGTTCTGGACCTTGATGCCAAGGTGGGCGCAGGCTTCCGTTTCGGTCATACGGCAGACCGTAAGGAGCTTGGCTATGGATTCCGCGTCGGCGGGTGTGATGCGTCGTCTGGGGGCATTTGGTGGCGATTGTGGGGGCAATGGTTGGACGGGTGCGGTCTTGGTGCTCATGTTATTTGCAGACTTTGAAACGGTGTTTTCCGTAAACTCTCTCGCGTGTATGTACATTAGGACTTTTGGGAAAAGGCCATTTGAAAGTCTGCAAAGCCAGCAGGGTGGTTACCCGGGCGGGCGGCAATGCACCTCAGCCCGTAGTTACGCAAGAGGCGTTTGAGTGCGGCCCGCAAGCGTATTTCGGGGTTTGTGCGCCATCCTGAGCCGGTGGATTTCAGGGCAAGGAAGAAAACCTGCCCTTCAGTGTTGGGCGGCGGCTTCGGGGGGGCCAGGTAGTTCCCCGGCGCGGGCTCAAGCTCAAGGTAATACCGGGTCCGTGGATTCATGGCTGTAGCCCTTGTCTGACGTACATGGTCGCATGGTCCGCATGGTGTTTCCGTCTGTACTGAGAAAATACTTTTATGTACTTCGTCAGAAAGACCGTGCTGACCGTGCGACCGTGCGTACCTGTCTTTCATATTTGGCGAAACGGTAGTCCTGTGCTGGTGAGAGTCAAGGCTATTGGGTGAATACACCCAAAACAGGTGGGTGAAAGTCCCCAGTGTGGGTGAATACACCCAGTCTCAAAACGGGACAGATTGGCAGAATGCTGAGGTAAATCTCAGTTATTCGGTTGGCACGGCAATAGCTTATGTGTGATTTAGATGAAGCAGCAAGAATCAAATCCTCAAACCCGTTGGCCGGCTGGCGCGTGTGCGCTGGGCTGCTTCATCTCTTCCCGCGTGTGCGAGTCGGCTGGCCAACCGATTGGAGAGACGAAAATAAATATGCAAACATACTCTGACTACAGCGGTGACACCGGATTGGGCTTCGGAATCTCGTCGGACTACGAGGACGCGCCCGAACTCCGCAGAGCTTCGGACGTGGGGGGGTCTGAAATCTACTTCCGCTGCGATGACGACACCTGCGCCACTATCGAGTCGGAAATCGCCAGCGACGACCAATGCGGCCCAGACGATGACGGTCCTGACGGCTCGGATAGCGGCCTCACTCAATTCTGGGGGCATGTGGAGCGCGTGATCCGCGCCAACTGCGCCAAAGATGTGTGGGACAGCGAAGACGAAATGCTCAGCTTGGTCAACAAAAGAACAATATGAAAAACAAAATGACAGTGATGGAAGCGGGTCAGTTAGCGGACAAATGTGAAAAGCTTATTCCTCAAGAACGGTAATGCTATGAACACCTTACCCCCATTTACCCCGACCCAGATTAGCCCTTCGCTTGAGTGGTATGCCTGCCCTGTGTGCGGGAACCGGTCTAATCTTCGGTGGACCGATGAATCCAGGAACGTGTATGTCCTGGGCTGCAACGCGGTTTGCGCTGCGCGGATGCTCAAGCTCAACTCGGATCGGATTGCGCGGGACTGCGAGCGCGGCCTGGGCTTGATAGCCGCCGCTTGTCGCCCGGATTACCACGACGCGAAGCCGCCGCAATCGTGCGCGGACCTGCCGCAACACCTGACGCTTGACGGGGAGCCGTCGTTTACGGAGTTATGAAAACCGTAGCCGAATTTATAGCCGACTGGAAAGTGTACGGCGACGAAAAGGAGTTCGTGGCCGCGCTTTGGCATTTTCAGTCAGAGTCTTATGCGGCGGGTGTCGAGCGAGACCTCCAGGAAAGCGAACGTCTTCGGAAGGACCTTGAACTGGAAAGAATGAGGCTAGACTGGCTCGATTATCACTGCTCTTTTGTGGCCGACGATTGTTTTAACCTTGGGCCATTTAAGCCGGGCGAACTAAGGAAATTGGCGGATGCTGGCATGAAGGTGTCGGTGTAATTATGAAAAGCGCCCCCTTCCTTGTTGGCCGTGCCAGGGTCATCACCTACGGCAAGCTATGAGCAGAAACCAACCTGAAACCGCAATCTCCCGTCGCCTCAAGCGGCTCGTTAAACCGTGTGGGAACTGCGGCAAAGCCCCAACCATAACGAGTGGCGTCGGCGGATGCTACGTGGCCTGTTTCGCAATCGGATGCCCCGGACCAAGAACCGAGCGCCACAGGACGCGCTTTCAAGCCGTCGCAGAATGGAATGAAGAAACGGTCTAACTTGAGAAGGACTTGAAACCATGACCACAGCAAAAGCAGTCATTCAAGAATTGCGACAGATGGCCGATGGACGATACTTCGCAACCCATCGAAGTTCGTTGCTAACCGCAGCCGAGACTTTGGAGCTAATCAGTGCGCAGCTTGAAGAGTGGAAATCAGCCTTCCCTGGTAAGACTGTTGCGGAAATTACGCTTCTGCTGGCTACTTTCAAATGGGCGGTTAAGGCCAACGGCAGATTATTGGCCGAGAATGAACGATTACGCAGTCAACGACCGCTGACCTCCGAGGAAAAAGCCTGGGCCGAAAAGGCGTGGCAGGAATACAAGGCCAGCCCGCCCAAGGACGAAATCACCTGCATCAAATGCGGCTTTACCGTCTCGCGCCCAGTGGAAGGCAGGGTGCGCTCAAACTGCCAGACCTGTGGCGCTTCCTATGAACGCGAGGCATTCCTTTAACCCCTTTCAAGATGATCAAGCTCACCTATGACTGCCGGCCAAGTATTGGTCAACAAAAGAACAATATGAAAAACGAAACTCAAAGCTACCTGTGCCGGCCTTGCAAGGGGTCTGGTAAAATCAGCAAGGATATTTGTCCCGCGTGCCACGGCACGGGATACACGCAATCCGAATCCGCCCCGGCGCAAGCGGAGGCGCTGACTACTGGCTACAGCGTGAAAATGATTAAGGACGGCAACTGTTATCAGATTCAGAAAGTGGGTTGCCATTACGTCATTCTAATCCTGGGCGATGACGGGACATTGGCTGATTGGTTAGTGCGGCGATACGCCACTTTACGGGCAGCCCGAAAGGCGGTTGAAATCCTGTGAAGATTTGCAAAGTCTATTTGCGCCAGAGCGGACCGGACACTTTCCGCGTTGCTCGATTCAGCAACACGACACAGCTATCAGTTGGAATGGAAGTCCCCCGCGAACGTGTTGCGGAATGGTGTACCATGAAACGGGTGAACGTTGACATCATCGGCATGGTAGAAGATGAAACGGAAGAGACGCTGGAATTGCCTCCGGTCACCTCGAAAGACGTGCAACGCGTAGATGCTTTGCAGTTAGCAGCGCAAACAATGCAGGATACTGGCCCCGGCGAGAATCCCTTTTGAAAGGCTAACCATGAAACGCAAATTGAAGATTGAAGCAGATTCGGATTGCAGCAAACGCTACAAGCACTGCCCGCCGTCTAAGGTTAGACTCAAAGGCCAGTGGTTGCGCCAGCTTGGATTTGAGCCGGGGCAGTACGTGGAATTGACCGTAATCAGCCGAGGCGTGTTGGAATTACGCCTCTGCTGTTCCAATCCTGCCACACCATCGGCTGAATTTGGAATTGCAGCCATGCGGCTCGATCACGCTATCGCGGCTGATGAGGCGCGTCGAAAGGCGGGACTGTGAGCGCGCAACCATCGGCATTCATTCCTCGCGTCCCAGGGGACTTCATTGGTCCGGCGGGCAAGCTGGCCCGGCTGTTGGAAAGCAAGGCGAACGCGCTACGCGCCAGCGGCGCTTGCTGCAAGTTGCTGCTCTACGGCGAGCCGGGAGTTGCGAAAACGCGGCTTGCTGAGATGCTGGCGGGCATGTTGGCGGGCCACTCTTCGCAGGTTCAGAGCATAAACGGGCGCTCTGTCACCGTTGAATGCATCCGGCAATGGCAAGAGGAAGCGCACTATCGCGGAATGAATGGAGGGTATTGCGTACGAATCATAAACGAGGGCGACACCATACCACCAGCGGCTCAGGATTTGCTGCTCACGTATCTGGATGAACTGCCCGATTGGCGCTGTGTTGTGATTACGTGCAACGCGGGATTGGAATGCCTGAGCAAGCGGTTTCAAAGCCGGTTCCAGCAATTCATGGTGAAGCTTCCAAGCGCTGGCGAGATTGCGGAATTGCTCAAACGCTTTGGACTAAACGGTCACGCGGATACCATCGCGCAACGGTGTGCGGGCAATGTGCGCTCGGCGCTATTGGACGCGCAAAGCGTGTTGGATGCCAAGGCAATGGAAAGCTGAGTCTTTCCCGTTCTGCTCCCGCGCTCAGCAACGCGAGGGCAGACCGGGGGAAACCCTATCGGCCCCGGATTGCAGGGGTAAACGATTCTGAAATTGAGATTATGAAAAACGAAATTAAAACCGAATCCTCCCCGGCGCCAGCGGGCGGACACGACGCAACTCCGTGGGTCGGTTCCGACACCCCGGAAACCGACCAAGCGGAGGCGCTGCCTATTGGCTTCTGGTCGTGCGCGACCGTGACGGGCGAATTTGCGCGAAGGCTCGAGCGCGAGCGCGACTCCCTGCTGGCCGAGCGCGACCGGCTGAAGCTGTTATTGAAATTCGCCGCTGATCGCCTGCGTTGCGCAAACCTGGTGCGAACACGGAAGCAGGGCCAGCTTGCAACCGGCGATCTGGAAGCCGCCCTCTCGGAAGGGGGTAAGTAATGGTCTCCTCCCCCGTCAAGCGTGTCAGCGTCGAACCCTTGGACGGCTCATTCGGTGCCGACCGTGGCCGCAGAATTGTAGTTGCGTTCGTTCCTGGCCGCGAGGGCATTCCCGACCGTCTGGAACTTCGCCCGCTCGGAACCCGCCGCGCCGAAAGCCTGGCTGTGGTTGACGTGTACCGCTACGCCCTCCGCTGCCGCGTGGGCCGCGACCTCCTGGAGAGAGCCCGCGCCCGCAAAGCAGCCAAGGCTGTGAGGCTCGCCGCCCAGCGCCAGCAACGGGCCGAGCGCCGGCTGGTAATAACTAAGAAATTGGAGTAGATTGATTATGAATCAAGCAGCAAATGTTCTCACGGTAGCCAACACCATCGCGGAGCAGATTGGCTCCCGGGCGTTCTTTATGATGGGCACGCGGCAGAAGTGGGGGGATGCTGATTCCCTGCGCTTCGACATTCGCGGCAGCGTGCGGGGGAACAAGGTCGTCGTGACTCTTGACGCTTCCGACACCTACACTGTGCAGCTTTTCAAAACTCGCGGCCTGGCCTCGCGCCTGGTGGTTGAGAACAGCGGTGTTTACAACGATGGCCTGCGGCAAGTGATTGAGGGAATGACGGGACTCGCGCTAAGCCTATGAACACCCCCGCCCTTCCCCCGCCCGAACTGCTTCACGTCGAGCGCGACAACTCAGAAGTCTATATCACCGTAAGCGAAGGACTGGAACGGCTCTGCACCATGAGCCGGCCTAGAGAAGCGCAACGGATTGCGGATGCGCGGATGATTGTCCGGGCGTGCAACCAGCGCACGGCGATGGTCGAGGCGTTGCGCGGTTTAGTCGCAATCGTTGGGAAATGCGAAATCACCGGAAGGCTGATCGAGCATGAAAACGATGTGTACGCCGCAGCGCGCCAATTGCTGGAGGAGTCCCAATGACTGCGATGAAACGACTTTGGTTTTGGTTGACCACCAGCATTGATTGCTCGTGGTGCAAGCACAGGGTGCGTCAAGCGTGGATACCCTTGCCGGGCCGTCGCCTGACAGACTCAATACGACTGCCCCGTGTATCGCACACGATCTGCGCGAAGTGCAGTTCAGCTATTTTGAGCAAGTATGATTAACACCAACCAAGAAAGACACCAATGAAGAACGCAAAACTACTAGCCATATCCAACGAAGCCGCGCGAAACCTGTGCGCTCTCGTTAAAGAGAACGAAGAAAAGCTCCTCGAAGCGTGGGATTCTTGCGCGGAAGAGGCGCAGGCCAACGAGACCGCGCCGAAATTCAAGCTCGCTCTGTCCATCACGCTGGACCTCGACGGCGACAAGATGACCACCGACCTGTCCTGGGGCGTGCGATACAAGGCCACGGCGGAATGCGCCATCCCTGACCCGGACCAAGGCAAGTTGCCGTTCAAAGGAGTGGACACCATCACCATTTCAACGCCGGGCACGGACCCGGTGACAGTGACCGCGAAGCAGTTTCACGACTTCGCAAACGGAAAGATCAAAACGGCGAAGACGGAGGGTGACAAGTGATTACGATTGCACCCGGATACCGAACTGGAGAGCGCTGGTTCAAAACCATCGAGGAAGCGCAGCAGAATGAACTGCTCGCCCTGATGGGGGCAGAAAATTCTCCCACCGAATCCGACACAAATTCAGCAGCTTGGATCGTCGCTCACACTGACGAGGTTGTGGCCATACTCACCTGCCAACCGAAGTCCAAGAAACCGCGCAGCGACAAGGGCAAGAAAAGGTCGCCGAAGACGCCGGCCACGGAGGCCGCGTGAAGACTCGAAGCTGGATTGTGACTCTGGAGTGCGTCGTCACGAAAGAGATCATTACCCACGAATGCACTCACGCGAAGGCTCACGATGAGCCGTTCGAGGTAGCCGATTATGAGAATGAAACCGATCAGCGAGAATGGAAAGTGATTTCGGTCGAACCCAACGAATGAAAACATCACATCAACGAAAAACCAGCCCGGACGCGCCGCACTACGAAGCGTCCGGCGTCGTGGCACGAACCTCGCAGGGACAGCACGCGGCGCTGCCCGACGACGACGCCAACCCCTACCGCCTGACCGTGTTCACCAACACCCCAAGCGAGTCCCTGAACCCCGATCCCGAGGTTTGGACGCTGAGCGATATGCTGGTGCTGCGCTTTTATCCTGGGATGAACGAACTGCTGAACCGGAAGCTCTACGCGATTCGCTTCTGGCGACCGGAGTCGCCGAAGCATCTGGAACTGTTATGACCCCCGCCGAACTTGCCGACTTCACCGCCCGGGCTGAGCGTCTGGATCGCATCCTCCGCGCCCTGCGTGCGTTCAAGGACTGCCGCTACGAACTCGATGTCGCCGCCGCTGAGCGGGATTTGCAGGCGGCGCTGGCCGGCGATCCGAATGCCGAGCGCCTTCCTGACTGACGCGCGGAGGACGGAGGATAAATTGTGAAAATAGTGCTTGCTAATTCGGCCTAAGTGTGCTTTTTTGTATGCGAAATGAATGTCCAATTCAGTTCCTTAGAGATTTCCGCAGTAATGCGGGAAGGAACGCTGGACACGTTCATTTCACCTCGTCGCTCGAAAGGGCGACGGGGTTTTTGTTTTCCCCACTGGTCGGGTTCCATAGGCCAGCTTTTCATAGATCGCCCGTCCTCGACGCACAACGCGAGGCCGGGCTTTCCACTGCCACAGCGGCAGGACATACCGTAGCTGAAACCTGCGGGGCCTGCCTTATGGGCAGTGCTCCGGTTAGCGGTGCGCGAGGACACAAGACTCCCCGCCGAGCGAGAGAGAAAAGTTCTGTCTCGATTTGGGATAGACCTTTTCCCTTTCTTACTTGCTTTACAGGGTGCTGCGGATCGGGTAGGGCCGTGCCGCATACTGACCTTTCCTTGGGGGGTTCCTTTCTTTTCCGTTCCTTCTTTCCGTTTTACGATATCCGTTCCAACTGAGTTTATGACAACACAACTGAACCTTTTAGATCATCAATGGTGCAATCGAAACGCTCTCTTTGTCATCACTGCTATGGCAGGCATTGAGTTTACAGCCGACGACCTGCATCCAATTCTTGAGCCGCCAGACAATCCAAACCTTTTTGGCGTTCTCATGGCCAAGCTTCGATGCGAGGGAAAGATTCAACCCATAGGCTATCGGGCCAGCACTCGGCCAGAACGCAACGGCGGAGTTGTCCGCGTCTGGAGGTGCGCTTGACAGCTTTCGAATATCAGACCGAGCGGCGCCATATTTACGAAACTCGGCTGGGGATGTTCGGGCTTGGTCCTAATGACAATCCCACCGCTGACCAGCACAATATGGCGGTTGCTGAAGCTGATGGACACATTGCGGCTCTAAAGCAGCAGGAACGGCTAGATTCCATTGCCGACCTGAGAAAGTTGAAGGAGTCGCTATGACCGCAATCGAATCCTGCCACCAGTGCTATTGCCAGATGACGCATATGGAAATCAGGCTTCCGATATGGGAGCGGGCCTTCTCAGATTTCCTTGAACACGGTTTCACGGTTGAAGATTTGCAAATGGTGCTTGGTTACTTGATGCGTGAGAACCGGAGAATGAACGGCGCGAAGTTCAGCCTTCGATTAAACACGCTGTTGGATTTTGAGTATCGACGTTTCGACAGCTTTTTGAGCGAGGCGAAGGCAATCCAGCGCAACAAACGAGTGACCAAGCCGGCGGATAAGGCTTTGGATGAATGGCGCGGATTGCCCACCAAGACCGGCACAGACAACACAGCGAGGACCGCTGGCGACGTGCTCCGGTCGGCGGTTAAGGATTTATGAATCCGTATTACGACGACGAAAGCAGGTTTTATTCCAGAGTAGTGATTAAGCAAAACATAAATCCACTTTTACATATTGCAATCCTTCGGGCATCGAATAAGGTGTTGGCAGTGAAACTTAAATTGACTAAAACTCAGCGCGAGATATTCCGCAAGATTGGCAGGGCGGGCGGGCTCGCGGGCGACCGAAGGAAAAAGCAGCTCAGCGCGTTCGCACGCTGGGCCAGGGTCAAAGTCGAGCGCGATGCTCGCGCGTATGAACGCGAACGGCGCCGAGTCGAGCGCGACATTGCCAAGGTCAAATGACCAGCCTCGCTTTGAGCCTATGAAACCTCCCACACTAAAACAGATACTCGACTCCAATCCATGCTATGGCGGAGCGGCATTCCTAAAGAAGTCCAAGACCGTTTTGAGAGCCTGGAAAACGTGCAAACGAGCGGACTGGTTATGCTGGGGATTATCAAAGTTCCACCTTTGGACCGACGCACAAGCTCGAACCTTTGCCTGCGACTGTGCAGGACACACGCTACATTTTTTTGAAGAAAAACATCCTAACGACAACCGGCCTCGATTGGCGATTGAAGCAAGCCGCAGAACAATTACAGATCAATCCCCCGACGCTTTAGCTGCCAGGGACGCTGCCAGGGGCGCTGCCTGGGCCGCTGCCTGGGACGCTGCCAGGGACGCTGCCTGGGGCGTTGCCAGGGACGCTGCCTGGGACGCTG
>QGNH01001261.1_pt1 | contig 47940 bp, 89 predicted proteins | sample 1735481 | NCBI WGS metagenome assembly QGNH01 (sample SAMN09239004, study PRJNA386568) | Viral metagenome, whole genome shotgun sequencing project.
TTATTTGAACCGTCTAATGGATTATCTATAGTACCATTAGTAGGAAAGATATTACCGGTATTAACTGTAGATACCCAATACTCATTAGGTATGGAGGTAGAAGCTAAAATATAGTTAATTGATAACAATAATAGAATAAATACTTGATTCACGATCTTCATTTTAATCTACGGCTTGATTGCCGGAGAAATTGGTTAATTATTTTGGAAATCTATTCTTGTGGTCCTTCCACAATTGGATAAAACATCCAATTGTGCACAGGATAACCAAACTTAACAAAAATCCTATCGCAGACAGCTCAAGGCCAGCAACGAGAAATACAAGCGTTATCACAAGAAAAACCGTAGCAGCGACTGATCCTTTTCCGAATGGATAGCAAAAGCTCATTAACGCAAACTGCACAAAAAATACAGCGGACATAAACGTAAGAAAAAGTTCAATTATAGATGTTTTCATATTTTAACAATTGGTTTGCCGAAAAGCTTCCGGTAAGCGTTCGGAACTAATCCACCATCTCGGCTTTTCGGACATATCGGGTTGGGAATTTCATTTGATGATATTGGTCAAAAACAGGATTGCGGTGGTTAAGGTCATTTTACTTGTCTAAATGATGTCTGCCAATAACACGATGGAACATTATTTGCAGTCGACACACTCGCTCCAACGTTGATGCTGGTATAAACTCCGGTCGTAAACGAAGCAGTTCCACTGTTTGTCATCTGAACCGCATTTGACGTGCTTGGGCCAATCCAGGTGCATGTCAACCCAGTAGCAACACCATTGGTGAAAACAGTCCACGTTATGTTTGTTGATACAGGGAATGCCGGATAGTTGATTGAGCAAATAAGATTGCTGTAAGTTCCGGGTGGAAGCAAAGCCCCAGCATAACCCGATATGCTGTTAGCTTGGTATCCGTCAGGGAAAGTGGGTGTCCAGCCACCATTCATGTTTATCGATATGTTGGCGGCATATGCTGCGTGAACAACAGGGTTAATAGGAGTTGCCCATTGCAGATTTGTTCCTGTCCCGTCAGACGATGTCAATAACTGCCCCGCTAAAGGGCTATTGGTTGCTAGTTGACCCTTGACATAGCCGCCCAATGAATACACATTTCCGCCTTCGTCGATACTCAGTTCAGTTGAGAATGTTGTTCGCTTTGTGTCCCATGTGCCAAAAGCGTACCCCGAAACACCATTAGTCTGCTGTGTCCGTTTTCCGAATCGAATACGGCCATTTGAGTTGTCCCAGTCAAGTTCAGCAAAATAAGGTCCACCAGCCTGATTATCGGGCCAATCGTACAACCAATAACCGGCGCCGTTTTGTGGATATTTCCCAAGCGAGAAACCAGCCTGAGACAGAACTGGCCACGAATGACCAATATCATTCATTGCGTGCTCCATATTGGTTTCAGAATAAACGGATGCCCCGTTGGTTTCGCTGTATCGCTGTGACCAATCAAATCCGGTATCACCAACTAATGTGATCGCCGCGTTTTGATCCAAGTGAAACTCAGAGTATGATTGGTATGACTGATTGTCCTCAAATGCGCACTGCTCAACCGTAGCGTTTGCCGCGGAAATAGTCTCGAATAAAATTAGGTTTGTGAGCGATGTTGCACTGCCACCAGCGATGGCGTCAAAAACTGGCAGGTTGTAGTTTCCTACCTGATCTCGAATCATGCAGAAGTTGGCCACATGCCATCCGTATGTGCTGCTGTTGATGTGAATACCGACCACGGCGCCGAACACTGGGAAAAAGTCAGACTCCAATAAAGTGAAGTTTCCGGGATACTGATTGTTCATCGCAGTGTACTCGAATCCGATACCAGCGAAAACACTTTGCAGGTGAAGAAAGTCATTATAAAGACCGTTCCCAATGTGGAACGAGCAGCAGTTTGTACCTGAGCCGAGGCAGTAAATATTCTGCCAAGTCGAGTGCATGATACCATCATCATATCCATTGTTGATTCCCATCTGGGCGTTACCAGCCGCGCCAAGATAGTTTGGCTGGCAGAAAATTCCGTGACCGGCCCTGGTGAACATTGTATTAGTTGTCCAGCACAATCCGAAATCAGACGCATTGAATGACCGGCCACCGTTCGTGACTATAATAATTGACTGGTTTGTACCAGCCTGTAAAAGCACACTGCCGGTAAGGAATGGCCATTGCGCCGGAGCGTTCAACGCCTCCTGACTATTTGTTGCAGCTGTCGGGTAAATTGGTTTTACTCCCTTGCCTAAAATAGAAACTGAACCATTTGTCAGGTTAACCCACAGATTAGTCGTCAGTTTATAGGTTCGCGAATCCAACTGAACAATACCATTGAATGCCTGAGCATTCGTGATTGCCGTCTGAATCGCAAGTGTGTCGTCGGTCACACCGTCACCTTTCGCGCCAAATTGCTCAGGGTAAAAAGTGTATCCATTCGTCACCACACTCCCTGGCAGGCTGGCGATTGGGAGTGTGCCGGTTGCGGTGGAAACCGAGTAGTTGGTTGCGTTGACCAGATTCAATGCTGGTGATGCGCCATTAGTGACAAACGAAGGTAGATTGGTTGGGTTGATAATACCGACGATGTTTGGGCCGGACAGATTAGTCCCAGCGCCTAGATTCGATGGCTCGACGAGATTGAATCCATTCGTCCACGTTGCTACTAAGTTTCCACCAGAATCACGAAGCTGTCGAGTAGTTGTATTAATTGCCTGAAAGCCACCAATGAAATCAAATCCAGTTAGTCCGTAAACCGTCTCACTAGCTGTCTGTGTAATGCCATTCGTAGCCGTAAAATTACCACTCACCGATAGTGTGTTGTTCACGGTTACATTATTACTAAAGGTTACAGGTCCAGTAGCATTATTACTAAGGATATTCTGAGGTATGGTAAATCCTAACACTGTGCTATTAGTCAGTGTTGCAGCCAAAGCCGGAGCATTGGTCTGGAATAGATTAGTACTTGAACCTGCTAAAACCCCATTAGTATCAGTAATAACAGCTACTGATATAATATTAGCCTGGATTGATACTAAACTAAATAATAGGATTGATGATGCTATGAATTTCTTAAACATAAATTAATTAGATACTACCCAAGCGAGTTGAGGAGGATTATTGACACACTGTAAATTATAACTTAATCCAGTAGTGGTATTGCTATAAATAAACGATGAACCATTTGATGTACTAGATCCTACTACAGATAATGTTACTGGATTATATAGATTATCATGAGAGATCCAAATATATAGATAATTACCGGTTAAATTAAGATTAGTATTTGATTCAAAATCAAATAAGTTACTATTATAAGGATTAATAGTCTTTATAGTAGTAGACCCTGAATTACCGTCTACTACAACATTCTGCCTAATCGAACCAGCAATTAGACCAGAACTAGTTAAAGGTAGATTGGAACTTGTAATAAGATAATTGATACTTACTTCTGCACCTTGAGCTGGAGGATTAGTACCATTTACTAAAGTTACGGTAAAGGTAGGAGAAGTCCAGCCACCACCTACTTGAATAGCATTGGCATCATATTCATAGGTTGCAGCCAAAGTCTTGTTAGTTATTAGATTTGTACTCATAATTATACATTACCTGCATCTAATGTAGGTGTGGGTAAGGAGGTATTGCCTGTAGTTAGGGTATGCCATAGATTGGTTGTACTATTATGATATTGCATACCTTTTACCAAATCAAATCTAAAGTTACTACCTGAACCTGTAGTTGTGGTTCCATCATCAAAAGCTAGTTCGGCTGGATTACTTATACAAAGAAGCGTATGCCATTTAGTAGTAGAAGTATTGTAGAATTGAAAACCTAGATTGTCTATAAATCTCACATTAGAGAAGTTATTATTAAATAAGTTATTATTAAAAGCTGGTTGGGGGGTTGAGCCGTAATTCATTAATGTATACCAGGAAGTTGTAGGTATATGATATAATTGCCACCCTATATTCTCTTTAAACCTAACTCCAGTAACCCCTAATGTATAATTACCATATAAATCCCTGGTCATATTTAAACTACTGTTATTATATATATAATTAACGTAATTTAAACTTGTACCACTAACAATACCTCCAGCATCGGTTATGTCTGGAAAGAAGGAAGCTCCTGATACCGCTTGAGTAGAAACTGCAGTAATCAAACCTTTAGCATTAACTGTAATTACTGGAATGTGTTGTAAATCACCAAAAATACCTACATTAGAGTTTACTGTAGCTAAGGTAGTTAATACTGATCCTACTGAAGTTGTTATATCTCCGGTCAAGGCTGGCATTCTTAGCGTAGGCAATGTTCCGGATATAATAGCAGAGGCATCAAAAGTAGAAGTAGTAGCTGCTAATGTATTGATAGCAGATTCAATATCAGTAAGTGTTTTTGCTGTAACTACTAAACTAATTATATCCCCTACTAATATAGACCTTGGACTAGTTCCTTCCTGTGCTCTAGTTATTGCTGTAAATGTATCCCCACTAACAGCAGTAACTCTAAAGATTTCCGAGTTTAATAAGGTTGGGAAAATACCTGTAGGATATACTACTACATTAAATGGCGGGCTAGGAAATAAGGCTCCACCACCACTAGCTAGAGTTAAAGATGTTCCGGATAGGGCTGGACTAGGGGCACCTAATACTGAAGTACTAACCAGGTTCTTGTGAAGATCAAAAGTAAAAGCCATAAATTATGTTATGATTATCGTCTCGCCTATAAGTTTTCCATCATCTTCACCAGTATAACCTAAATGATACTCAGTATTAATTATTTTACCGTCACTTTGGATAGTTATAGTATTTCTTCTAAAGTGCTTCAATTTTATATAGTTAGGATTAGTATGGGTTGGTTTAAATATTATATGCTTTTTAAAATAAAATGTTAATGTAGCTAGGTCCAAACTAAACCAGTTTTCGTCATTATAGAGAGTAAATGTCTTAATTTCATCCAATTTAAGATCAGAATAACAGCTTTTAGTAGGATCTATAATAGAAATATCTTCCTCATTCTGTTCATAAGTAGACCCATCATTATAAACTACTTTGTATAAATATTTAAACTTCATTATAACTTACCTGGAGTATTACATTGTTTAAATCTCCAGCATTGGCATTGATGGCTACTTGTAATTGAGTTATAAAATATGTGCTATATAATGGAGTTCCTGAATTACCAGCTGCATTAGACTTACCATCAGCTCCAGCACCATCTACATTATTAGGAGCAGGACCTATTAACAGATTAACTGAACTACCTACACTACTTAAATCATTGGAGGTGATGGAGGTAGTTGCTGTAGTAGGTGTAATATAAAGTGGTCTATTACTAGTTTGAGTTATAGTTGGATTCGACATTAATTTCACTCCGGAAGGGAGGGTACCGGTTAAATGAGTAACTGATACATTTCCTATACTTGTAAATACTCCAGTAAATTTAAAATAATTATATACAGTATAGCTATTATTGCCTAGATTGAGGACAGCATTATAAGAACTATATGGAGTAGTAACATCATCTACAGCTTTCCAACTAATTGAGCTTATATTCTCTGTAATCAAGCCTGGTATAACACCATTCCTTTCACACAATGAGATAATAGCTGACATAACTATATAATACAATCAAGTTAATCTATATTCAAGGCAAACTTACTGATAGCTAAAAAAAGGTGTGCTTTGCAGCTATCACCTTAGGTAGATTAAAACAGAACATATCTGGGAGGGCTATAATTAAGTGGTCTAGCTTCATTCTTAGTCAACTTAATATCTGCCATTGTTGCTATATTATATAATATGTGAAGTTTCATAATTCTAATTCTAGCTTTCTATCATTAATATTGTATTCCTGTCTAATTTTAGCAATTTTATTCTTTTTCTTAGATTTAATAGGCTGTGGTTTATAGTTTTTCTTAAAGTCTAATTCTATTGACTGTTTGCAACCTTTACAATCTCTACAATAACTGCAATCTCTACAATCTCTACAATCATTACACCATCTACAATTACTACAATCTCTACAATTACTACAATCAATACAACTATAACAATCACTACAATTACTACAATCACTACAATATCTACAATTAATCAGCGTAGGTGAATATGTAGTAGCTAGTTCTTCAGTTATCCAACTATTATTATTTTCGTCATACCATCTATCAGCTCTTTTTGTTAGTTTCATGATTGTGTTACTGAAATATAACGTAAAGAACTACCATTTAAAGCATAAGCGTAATTAAGTATTCTAACTTCATCATCACTTAAATCAACTATGGTAAGGTCTTCAAAATTTAATGTTCCATTTATCTTATCAACCAATATATAAGTATCATCGATTGTATTTTTATTGTTTATTATCATAGTTCAATCTCCAATCTTCTATCATTAATATTGTATTCCTGTCTAATTTTAGCAATTTTATTCTTTTTCTTAGATTTAATAGGCTGTGGTTTATAGTTTTTCTTAAAGTCTAATTCTATTGACTGTTTGCAACCTTTACAACTACTACAACTAATACAACTACTACAACTACTACAATTAATACAACTACTACAATAAATACAATTACTACAATAAGTACAACTACTACAATTACTACAATTACTACAATTATAACAATCTCTACAACTACTACAATCTTTACAATTACTACAACCACTACAATTATAACAATTAATACAACCTCTACAATTATAACAATTAGTTAAGGTAGGTGAATATGTAGTAGCTAGTTCTTCAGTTATCCAACTATTACCGTTTTCGTCATACCATCTATTATTTCGTTTTCTTAGTTTCATAGTGCTGTTTGTAAATGATAATAGCCTCCTAATTTTGTAGGAGGCTATGTTAAGATTGATATTATTTATTTAAATAATGGACTAATTTCAATTTAATTTGATTAGCTAACTTCTTCCAACCACTACTATTAGGATGTATTTCATTACCCCAGTCAGAAGTAGTTAATGTTCCTTGAAAATTAATATGAAGATGATTAGGTAGACTGAGCAAACTTATTCTTCTTTCAAATTCTAAAAGAATAAGCTTCGTTATATCAGCAGCATCTTTAGGATTAGTCCAGCCACAATGATCCATCCCAGGTTTAATCCAAGGACCTAACCACAATACACCATTACCAATCATTTCAGGAACAGGAAAATCATAGCTATGTGTAACTATGAGACAGTTAGGAGCTATTTCATCTCTTAACTGAAACAGATCCTCATAATCTGCTATAGCAAGATCCATGGCTGCATCAAGTCTATCAAGATCTATGGCTTTATTAATATTTCCATCCTTATTATCATTTAGAAATATAGGAAGCTGATCACCCACAAAATCATCACCACCACCTGAGAATAATAAGATATCACTGTTTGGTAGATATTGTTCCAACTTTAATCTCTTCTTTAAGCCCATTGTTTCTTCAGTACTATCACCGGGATGGGCATAGTTTTCAATATCAATATCTAACACAACAGCTAAATGATCAGCCAACCCACCACCAGAGAAAGGAAGTGGGTAGCTGTTCCAACTATCACCATCTGCTATTATTTTCATAATTCTAGTTCCAATCTTCTATCGTTAATATTGTATTCTTGTCTAATTTTAGTAATTTTCTTCTTTAATTTACGTTTAAGTGGTTGTGGTTTATAGCTTTTCTTCTCTATAAGATAATTACAACTCCTACAATTAACACACATATAACAATCATTACAACCAATACAACCTTTACAATGAATACAATTCCTACACCATCTACAATCTCTACAACTACTACAATTAGTTAGATTAGGTGAGTGTAGAGTAGCTAGTTGTTCTGTTATCCAACTATTATCGTTTTCGTCATACCATCTATCATCTCTTTTAGTTATTGTCATAGTGTAGTAGTATAAACTACTCTAACTAAATTAGAAGTTGTATTTCCAACTAACGAATAAGTGATATCTATGTCCAGACTCAGTTCCGGCATTGATCCATTCACCCCAAGTAAACCCGGCACCGAATTTACTAGTAGCAGTATTATAAATATCAACGTTATATCCTATATCCCACAACTCAGCTGCCCCAGATGACCCAGATAAGGGTGTTCCGATACCAGCAATAGCAATAGGATCAGCTTCAATGTTACGAATACCGGTAGGAAGCCAGTTTAATAGTGATGTTGATGCTAATGGATGCGTAGGTGTTGAAAGAGTTACTGAACCACTGACCAAAGACCAGGACCCCAACCAATCTGCCCCTAACGCTGCACCAACTGCTCCTAAAGACCCGGTAAGTGTTGGGACATTATATACTGCCAATACACCACCACCATATTTGTTAGCTGACTTAGGTGCATAAGTACCATAAGGACTAACTCCCCAATTAGTTGCCTGCATAATACCAGAATTTGCAATGTCCTGATAGATAGCCTGCACAGCTGTTGAGACAGGAATGTTGGCCATCAAGTTTGGGACTTGAGTGACATTAGTTTGACCGAAAGCAGAAATAGTGCATAGACTAATTACTGCCATTATTGATGTTATTGATGTTAATTTCATATGTTTATTATACGTTAATTTGTTTGTTTGTCTAGTTGTTATTCTTAAAAAATTCTTTGGTTAATCTTCTTATTCCTGATATCAAACCTAAAATTGCATATAAAGGCCAAATTGTTACATCTATTACAGCATATATGGCAATTACTAGGATAAATAATATTAACTTACACTTCTTAGGATAGTAATGGATGTCAGTATATTCAATAACAGTTCTTAAAGCTATAAGTATCCCTACTACTAAGTAACAGCTGGTTAATATTATATGGTTTGCTATCACAGTTCAATCTCCAATCTTCTATCATTAATGTCATATTCCTGTCTAATTTTACTCTTCTTAGCTCTACGTTTATACTTCATAGGTTTATAATAGCTTTTCTTAAAACCAAAAGCACAGTTTCTACAAAAAGAAAAGGTATTACATTTATAACAGTTTTTACAGTTACTACAATCACTACAACTATTACAATCATCACAATAACTACAATCAATACAGCCAGTACAATCACTACAACGATTACAATCAATACAACTACTACAATCACTACAATTACTACAATTACTACAATTACTACAATCCCAACAACCAATACAACCAATACAACCTTTACAATGAATACAATTCCTACACCATCTACAATCTCTACAACTACTACAATTAGTTAGGGTAGGAGAGTCAGTAGTAGCTAGTTCTTCTGTAGACCAACTATTATTGTTTTCATCATACCATCTATTATCTATTTTAGTTATTGTCATAAGTCTAGTTCTAATCTTCTCTCTCCTCCCTCACTTCTAATTGACTTATTACCTTTAAATTCTACTAGCTCAAACTCAAGAATTTTAGTAACGAGAAAATTAAAACTATTCATTAGTGTAATTTCATATAGTTCGTCTCCAATTTTTTCTCTATCTTCAAATACTCTAGCATTTTTTACTTCCCTTGTTGTATAGTCTATATAAGAATTCACTGCTAAATACCGAATTTCATCAGCATTATCATATAGAAAATCATTCAGTTTTAGAACCTGTATTAGGTATATTTTCATTTAGAATATATTGTGCTAGTTCATATTTATCTCTTAAACTACCTGGCTTTAAATCAGAAAGATTATGTTCCAAATCTGCTAATTTAACTAATGTAGATAAATTAGTTGTTTTTACCCATCTAATATAACTAAGATATGATTTATAATTGTCCTTATTTAATACATCTAAAAAGAATATTACATTATCTACTTCTTTCTCATTATTACAAAGCTTCAGCATCTCTTCTCTCAATTCTTCACTAGTAACTGCACAGTCTTCTAATATATCATGTCCTACTGCCACTGCTTTAATGATAGATAATTCATCAGCTAATCCTGTTCCATAATTCACTTTAGAATCATACATAGAGATGGCAATTTCAACCACAGCTCTAGGATGTGTTATATATTCCTTACCATCTTTTCTTAGCTGTCCTTTATGATACTTTTCAGCTAATTTATCTACTACTTCATATATGTTCATAATAGTTTAATTAATCTTGCTATTATTAATTCATAGGTATAAATAATGTCTGGATTAGATTGAACTGATTTACACATATGTATATCCCTTATACAATCTCTAACCCCTTCTCTCCTAGCATCTCTTTGTATTTCTTCAACTATATCTTCAAACCGATGCGCAAAAGTATCCATAAATACATTTTTGCCTTCTAATTTAGCTTTAGCTTCTCTCTCACAAGCAGCTATAAGTTCTTTTTGTTGTTCTTCAAATTCGTATAGTGTCTTCATAGTTCTATTTCCAGTTTTCTATTGTTTAAGTCAAATTCTTCTCTAACTAAATTTTCTTTGCAGCTTTCAATTAAACTTGCATCAACTTCAACTCTATCAAATAAAGAAGCAATAAACTTACAATTAATACAACCACTACACCTACAACAACTCCTACAATTACTACAACTACCACAATTATTACAATTAATACAACTAATACAATAACTACAATCTCTACAATTATTACAATAACTACAATCAGTACAATCAATACAACTAGTACAATGACTACAACGATTACAACCACTACAATCAGTACAATCATTACACCATCTACAATCTCTACAACTAATACAATTAGTTAGAGTAGGTGAGTATTGAGTAGCTGCTTCTTCTGTAGACCAACTATTATCGTTTTCGTCATACCATCTATCATCTCTTTTAGTTATTTTCATAGTATTCACCATTATACTGTTTAAGTTCTCTCCTTTTTATAATAGCTTTAACCTGTGTCTCTCCTACTTTATTATATACTAAAAAGTAGTTATTATTATCTTCTATAATTACATCGAATAAATAATGTAGATCACCCCACCACTGTACATCTATTTCTTTAGTTATTATGACTTCCATATTACTCAAAAGCCGAAATCGAGTAGGAAAGATACGAGGATTTGGATCTGACATACTAAATCTCGTCTAACATAGATTCCTGCTCAACCTTACGCCGCATTAACATACCAAGTACATAGCAATTAGGTGAAGAAGAAAGCCAAAAATTGTCTTTTAACACATATGAATGCATAATATGTAGATAGAGACAAATAGCTGAACTTCTAGATACCCCAGCTGCACAATGAACTATGAAATCTTTGGTTAAATGCTTATCAATGAACTTTAATATTTTAAAAGCATCTTCAGCACTAATAGGATGATACATTTCGCCTTCATGAGTTAAAGGTGCAGTTATATCAGTAAATCTTAAAGTTAACACATTTTCTGACTCTCTATCCAACTTTAAAGGATAAAGTGGCTCATATTCTTCATTTATTGATATCAATACTGTGTTATCTGGTAGTTTATTGATATCTTTGGCGGCATGACAATTTATATTTGTGGCTTTAGGCATATTGTTTATAATTCTAGATCTAATCTTCTGTCCTGGTTCTCTATTCTTATTTCAGGCTTACTTAACTCAGCTAATTCTATCTCAACTATTTCGTATTTGTACGCTTCTTTTATCATCCTTACCCTTTTAATTTCTTGTTCCACAGCTTCTTTACTAAGATACAAAGAGGCTTGGTATAAATCTACAGGTTCAATACTAGTCTGTTCTTCATTATCATAGTAACCTTCCCTATCCTCAAATTCGATATACTTAATAACTACTCTAACAAACTTATTAGGTAGGGTATTTCTACTATATTTAACTTTCAATATTTTAATAGCATATACAATCATAAATCTTTCCAATATCCTCCTTGGTTTACTAATATAGTACCGTTATGAACTTTTTGTAATTTAGGAGGGTTGTATATATAAATTCTCTTCTTTTCTTTAGTTAGCTGTATTAATTGTTTTAGTATATCATCTGGGTCATAGTCTGCAACAAAGCTCTTTTCAGGGCAATCTTTATACTTACATATATTAACTCCCCATCTCTCAACCCTTTGCTTAGTCTTGCAACTAGAACAAGTGTACCAAAGAGGATGTCCTATTAATTCTGTAATAACATTTGGATGTGGAATTGTCATAAATCTAGGTCTAGCTTTCTATTATTAATGTCTAATTCTGATCTTATTTCCTTATTAACTTCATCTCCATAATACATGGACTTAAACCACGATTTATCATTTTCTGAAGAAATATTACTACAACGATTACAACTAGTACACCTACTACAATTACTACAATCTCTACAATTACTACAATTAATACAAGTAATACAAGTAATACAAGTAATACAATTACTACAATCATAACAATCACTACAACCACTACAATTATAACAATTAATACAATCTCTACAACTATCACAATCATTACAATTACTACAACCACTACAATTAGTTAGGGTAGGTGAATATAGAGTAGCTGCTTCTTCAGTATCCCAGCTATTATCGTTTTCGTCATACCATCTATTATCTCTTTTAGTTATTGTCATAGATTTGGATCTAATCTTCTTTCCCCACCCTCACTTCTAATTGTTATCTCATCTTTCTCAACCGATACAAACTCCTTCAATTCAAATTCACCTACTACAGTACTATTATCTGTTAAAAATTTGATATATTCCAGGGCTGCCTCCTTATTTTGAAACGTTTGATATAGGACGTCTATAATAGCGTTAGTTGATGGAGATCTGATATGTCTTAGAAGGATATAAATAGTCATAACTACATTAACTTTTTAGGAAGTTTATATAGAGTAACTTCAATGTTACTTCCTTTAATAACCTCCTTAACCATAGTTTCAATAATATTCCAATTACCGCCAGCCCTGTCCGCACCTATCTTATAAGGTAAAGCCAATCTAGTCATATTCTGCTCACTCATTTGCTTTATTAATGACTCTAAAGCTAAGTAAAATCCTTCGTAATGCACATATCTAAGATGCATTGTACCATAACCTAATTGACCATATAGATTAGCAACGTATAGTAACTTGGTTTGATTAGGTAGAGTAGTGATAGGGACTAACACACATTTACCCAACATAGCTGAACCAAAGTTAATATAAGACTTGGTATCAGTTGCATATACTTCCGGAAATCTACATCTTAGGGCTCTGGCTACCCCACTACCCATTTTGTTCATATTATTACAGCAATGAGCAACTACTTGGGCGTCCGCTAATAATATGTTTTGTTCTACTATTTTAAGGTTGTTATTCATAAATCTGGTTCTAATAGTCTGTTAGTACAATCTATAAATGGTCTAATTACTGGTTCATACTTGTTATTATCACTACAAACACTACAATCAATACAGTTACTACAATCACTACAGCTATCACAACGACTACAACCACTACAACCACTACAACTACTACAACTAATACAATTTCTACAATTACTACAATTACTACAATTACTACAATTAATACAGTTACTACAAATACCACAATTACTACAATCAATACAATTATAACAATTACTACAACCACTACAACCACTACAATTACTACAATGACTACAACGATTACAATCAATACAATTATTACAATCTCTACAATTACTACAATTACTACAATCTCTACAATTACTACAATTAATACAAGTAATACAAGTACTACAATTACTACAATCATAACAATCACTACAATCTCTACAATCACTACAATTAATACAATCTCTACAACTATCACAATCATTACAATTACTACAACCACTACAATTAGTTAGGGTAGGTGAGTGTAAAGTAGCTAATTGTTTAGTTTCCCAGCTATTATAGTTTTCGTCATACCATCTAGTATCTCTTTTTGTTATTGTCATAAGTCTGGTTCCAACTTTCTATCATTAATGTCTAATTCTGGTCTTATCATAACTTCAGTCTTAATTTGAACTGGCTCTAGATGTGTTCCATTATCACATTTATAACATTTTTTACAATCACTACAACTACTACAACTACTACAACTAATACAATTTCTACAATTACTACAATTACTACAATCACTACAAACACTACAATCACTACAAACACTACAAACACTACAAACACTACAACTAATACAATCACTACAACCACTACAATAACTACAATGACTACAATCATTACAATAACTACAATCATCACAATAACTACAACCTCTACAATCATAACAATTAGTTAGGGTAGGTGAGTATTGAGTAGCTGCTTCTTCTGATAACCAGCTATTATTGTTTTCGTCATACCATCTATTATATCTTTTTGTTATTGTCATAAGAAAGGGTCTAGATTTCTATCATTAATGTCTAAGATAGGTCGTTTTTCATTTGTTGTATCAATGCTAGGTTGCGCTGACCAATTTTTCTTATTTATAAAATTATAAAGTCCTTCACAATCACTACAATTAATACCATTACTACAATTATTACAATCATTACAACCACTACAATCCCAACAATCAATACAATCACTACAATTGTAGCAATCATTACAACCATCATGATTTATTAGTATTACTTTATAGTCATAAGTTTTCATACTACTTCTTAATTAAAGGTCACGCATAGTATCGAATTCAGTTATATCAGCCCGCATAGTTCCTGGTTCTTCAACTTCACTGATAACCGGCTCTGGAACCTTGAGTACAGTTCTAATTTCTCTAATAATATCTTCAAATATAGGACGATCCAGACCTAAGTGAATGTTATAAGCTACACTAGTTGCAAAAGCCATTCTAGTACCGGTAGTGTCATCGATATTCTCTAATTGATTTAAAACTGCCCAAAGAATGGCATCTTTAGGGTCAGAGACTAGGGCTGGTAATGGTGATATAGGCATAATATTAGTTTGTTGGTTTGTTGGTTTGTTGGTTTGGTTGTTTACTTTTTGGTTTTTGGTTTAATAGCATCCTGGAAATTCTTGAGTTCTTGCTGAGCTGTTTTTATGCTTCTGGTAGTTAGTTTAGCATAATGTTTCTTCTTCTTTTCAATAGCTTTTGCTTTTCGGATCAATGCTGGAATAACACTACTATAATGTACAATCGACCTTTGTATTTTAATCAGACTATTATCAACTTCTATATATTCCGAACCAGGACTAAAATAGTGGTAATTATAGGTTAATCTATCAAACTCAAAATATAGAAGAGAACTTATTATTGGAATCTCTAAATAGATGTTAATGTCTCTACATTGACCTACTTTTAATTTATTGTTATTTTTTTGTTCTATCCCACCAAAAGTTAAATTAGAATAAGTATTATTAGTATTCCATATTTGAACCAATCTATTAACTAAATCTATATTAATTTTAACTATTGTACTATTATGGTCTTGGAAGCATTGTTCTAGTAAAGTCATATAAACAATATTTTAGGGTGTATTCTACATTTATTCAATTTAAGCTCATCATAAATCTGTGTAGCTAATTCAAAATCATCTTTATCTATTACTTTATAATAATTGGCATCCACTTTAGCAGCTAGATAGACTGTATCATTATTATCAAGTTCCACCTTCTTTAGTGATTCTTTACTCGAAATTCTAATATATACGGTTGATTCGTCCAATACCTTTGAAATATTTGTAGATCCACTAAATCCATCAAACAAATCTTTTATAATACTAAGTGGGACTAGCTCTTTGGTAGGTTTGGCTACGATGAGGAAATAATTCATATATTTATCATTTTTATATTAATACTTTGTTTAGTTGGTAAAATTTTAATCTTTTCTAGGAAGGAATTCATCATCCTTAAATTCATATCAGCTTCCATGAATACTGTTTCATTAGGTATGAAGTTTGTAAATTCTAGGTGATCTGGTTCAGTTATAATAGCTGTTTCTTCAGGTTTAAGCTTAAATTCTGAGGTTATAGTATTACCATTTACTATATTTTTAGCTATAACTATTGATATGTTTGGATTGTTCATAAGTCTGGTTCTAATAGTCTATCTCTACAATCTATAAACGGTCTAGTTACTGGTTCATACTTCTTATTATCAGTCCAATCACTACAATCTCTACAATCACTACAATTATTACAATTAATACAATGATCACACCAACTACTACAACTATTACAACCACTACAATTATAACAATTACTACAACCACTACAACTATTACAACCACTACAACGACTACAACTACTACAATCACTACAAACACTACAAACACTACAACTAATACAACTAATACAACTACTACAATTACTACAATTACTACAATCATCACAATAACTACAATCATCACAATAACTACAATCTCTACAACCACCACACCAACTACAATTAGTTAGGGTAGGTGAGTGTAAAGTAGCTAATTTTTTAGTAGACCAACTATTATTGTTTTCGTCATACCATCTATCATTTCTTTTTGTTAGTTTCATAGATTTGGATCTAAATTTCTATCTGCATCTGAATACATAGTTCTAATAGTAGATTGCTCTTCTGTCGGTCTTACTGTAGGTCTTAGAGAGGCTGTATAATTTGTAGGATCTTCATTTAATGATGGAACAACACTTCTAGTATCAACTACAATTTCAGATCCTCTAATTCCTTGTAGTACTCCTCCTACGCTAGCAGGAACTCCAACGACAGTATCTCTTCTCATAATATTGCTTACCTGCCTTATATATTCCATCTCTGTCCTTAAAGAATTAATCGAATTTGCTAATAATTCTATATTAGATCTTAGTTCACATACGTCTCTATAACGACTATCTAAATTACTTTTAAGTCCTTTTAATTCAGACTGGGCCGAAAATTGATGAGTAGGTAAACTACATACTTCATTACTCTTACCTATGTAAATTATATGCTTACCTACATAAGTTATATCAGCGCCTTTAGTTTCAGGTTTAATACTGTTGAATAACCAATTAATGAATTTAGCTTTGAGTTTGTTTAACATAAATTATGAATTTACCCCCAACCCTCCAGCCCCTTTAGATTTAAGCTTAATATTTGATATTTTAAGCCTAAGTTGTTGATTTATAAGCAGAGTATTGTCTGCTAATGAGTTAATTTTTATCGTATAAAATAGTAGAGCTGAATCAAATAAGCCAATACTTAATATTTGATCCAGCATTAAGGAAATCTATACTAACCTATTTATATGTCAAGGAGAGACAGTAATTGAGGAACTATTGATGGTAACGGTTTCAGGAGTGGATAAAGTACTTAAATCATCGGTTTGTTGACATAGAATTTGAATGTCAGAATATATGTGTGTACTTATATCAGTTAATAAAGTGGGATCTTCTGATATTAAAGATATGGCACTATCTCTGAAAAACATATTGCCTTGATTAGGACTACTATAAGGCAAATCCTCCATCTCAGTAGGTGAAGCTACAGTATAGAAAGTATCGTCAAAAGTACCATCAGCTCTAACAATACGTTGTTTGACAAATATATGAGAATCTATATTATTAGAAGAAGTGACGGTAATATTTAATAAGTAGTTGCTCGGTCTGGTTGATTGAGCAGTCTGTTGTGTTAATGTTATGGATGTCATACCACAAATTATTATATTAAACAAATTATGGCAAGTATTTTAAGCATACCTTATGACCCGGAAATCGTTGAAGTAAGCCCTGATGCTTCTGCTCCACCTAAAAGTTATATTGTTCCTAAATTCGATAATTTTGGTAAAAAGAAAGTAAATGGTGAAATGGTAGGTGGTAGTAAAGAAGCAGAGAAACTAAAAAGATTAATGTTAGATAGTATGCAGAATAGAGGTTCTTTGATGCCAGGGTTTGTAATGACTCCTACTGGCCCTATAAAAGCAGTACATGCTAAGCAGGAACCTTTAACTATTAAATTTACTAAGCAAGCAACTGAAGAAGTACAAAACTTAACCAAATCTAAAAAAGGTAAGAAAGCTAAACTACAAGAAATTGAATCATTACCTATTATGGAAGAAACTATGCCTACTAAAACAGAATACCCTGTCACTTTCATTATTGAGTCAGGTAAGATCAAGGGTATGATAGATGCAGTATTGGAAGATGAATTAATCCTAGCACTAGTATTTAATAATGAGGAATCAGTAACTTATGTACCAGAACAAGGCAGTCCATTAAAATTATTGTTACCTGATAAAAGACAATTAAATGTAGTATTTCTAGGTTCTCAATTAGCTTGGTACAATACTAATCAACAAATATTATTATTCCTTAAACAGGAAAAAGTTAGCTAAACATAAGTAATGATGCTATAATTAATTCTATGATTGATATTAATGATTTAATCAAGATGGCAATGGAACCAGAACCTGAAAAACTGGAAGAACAACATTCTAATACTAGAAAAGTATATGATGCTGTATCTAATAGTGCTACAGCTTTAGGTAGTGGTGTAGTGGCAGGTATTGCTAGTCTAAATTCATTAGATCAAAAAGCACCACCAAAAACTATATGATTAAATATGGCATCGTAGATAAAGACTCTCATTCAGATTTCGACCTTACTAAAAAGGCCAAGTACTATGATGAACTAGGTACTGAGATTGCTGATGAACAGAACAAAGATAAGCTTAAAGAACCTAAATTGATAGAAATTGAACCTACTAAGCAAAAATCTTCTTGACTTTTATTCGTTATCTGATACCGTAAAACATTAAGTTATCTAGTTAAAAAAGCTACCTGTTTCTGCTGCATCAGGACCCTAGTTTGGGAGTTAATGCAACTAACTAGATAACTACAATAATATATGAATAATCCAATAATGAGAGCTAAGCTTAAAGTAGATTCAATCACTTTAACTGAATATGGACAAATACTAAACTTAACTGTTAAGTATTCTGACAATCCTGAAGATAATAGCTATTCTAAATATACACCCGTAGCTTCAGCTTCACTTACTATTACTAATCCAGCTTTAACAGACAAGTTTAAACCAGGACAAGTGTTCTATGTAGATTTTAGTGAAGCGTGAATAACAATTCTGAAGAAATGAAAGAAGAGTACTTAAGTTAAACTACACTAATTTACAACCATTATGGATAGCTATGTAGGGAATTCAGAGAAAAGTAATAAATCATTGGTAATCCACAAATTATAAAGAATAATATATGAGCCAAGGCCACTTAACTGAAATTGATAATGCACAGATACCTAACTTTTTTGGAGCTGGTGCAGGACCATTAAGATATTCTAATCCCTTCTACGGGGTCCCGCAGCAATTTCTACCATTAAATATTGACCATCAAATTTGGTGGTCTGCACATTTTTTGGTACGCTTTGGCTTTTACAGAACCGCATTGGAGAGAATAGCTAACTATTTCATCACCTCTCTTAAAATAGAATGTGATGATATTGATACTAAACAGAAATATGAAGATGCCTTTGAAAAACTTAAGTGGAAAGAAAGACTTGCAGAATCAGGATTAAACTTGTTGTCTTCCGGCAATCTTATGGTCTCTGTAGCCCAGGGATTTGATAGATTCCTTCAATGTCAGACTGAAGGTTGTAAGAGAATTACTAATATACAAAAGATAGACAATTATGAATTTACAGCAAAAGGACATTATATTCTTCAATGTCCTCAATGCCAGGTTAAAGGTGATCATTTGTGCATAGATAAACCTAGTAAAGATCTGGAAAGACTTAATCTTATTTTCTGGAATCCTAGGGAAATTCAGATTAGATTTGATAGAACTACCAATACCTCAGAATACTTGTGGGATATTCCTCAAGAATACAGCAGTAAAGTCACTCAAGTAAACAATAAGTTTTTTAGTAAGGTTACTCCTAAAACTATATTTGATGCTATTTATAATAAAAGATTGTTTGCATTTAACAATAAGAACTTTGTACATATTAAAACACCTACTCCAGTTCTTATGCCTCAAACTGGTAAGGGTATTCCACTTTGTATTTATTTATGGGATTCGTTCTTCATGCTTAAGGTACTAGAACGTTATAATGAAACTATAATGTTTGAAGATATAGTTCCTTTTAGGGTATTTAGCATGGCTCAAGGTGGTGGAGATAATAAGCAAATAAGTCCTGTTATTCATCAAAATGCAAGTCAATGGAAAGCACACATAAATAATATGATAGAGAAGCATAGACAAGACCCAGGTGCTTATCATATGTTCCCCTTTCCATTTCAATATGACCATTTAGGTGGTGATGGTAAACAAATTGCACCTACTGAGCTTATTCAGAACACTATAGGTAATATTCTTAATGCCCTTAATATACCTCAAGAACTATATACCATGAATCTACAAGTACAAGCTATGAGTCCAGCACTTAGATTATTTGAGAATAGCTGGTCTTTTATGATTGATGTATATAATAACTTATTACAAGAAATAGCAGATATCATTAGTAAAATTCAAGGATACGCCAAGGCTAAGGTGAGTATATTGCCAGTCACTCTTTCAGATGATATTGAACGTAAGAGTATTATTGGTCAGTTAGTCAGTGCTAATTCAATTGCTAGAAGTACCTTGCTCGACATTTACCATCTCGACTTCAAAGACCAGCTCAAGAAGAAGATGGAAGAAGATGAGATTACAAAAGAATTGCAGGAAGAACAACAACTTAAAGATCAACTTAAACAAATGGCTGAATCTGGTCAATCTAATCAACAAGGTGGTTCTAGTCCAGGTGATGTATTGCAACAAGCCCAGACTATTGCTCAACAACTATTCCCGTTAGATGGAGCACAACGCAGAACTGAATTGCAGAAGATTAAAGCTACTAATCAAACATTATGGTCTAGTGTTAAATCTGCTTTGGACGATATGACTAGTCAGGCTAAGTCACAGGGAGTACAAGGAAGCAAACAACAAGCTCAAGGCGGGCAGCAACAATAATTATGTCTAAACCAAACAAACCCAAAACTACAACTACTGACGCTATTCTAGGTAAGGCTAAAATACTTAAAGAAGTAACTTATCCTACTACCTGTCTGATCTGTGAAAAGACCATACCAGCTGAAAGGTTAGAGGCACTTAAGTTAATGAATACTACTAGAGATAGATGGACTTGTATTGGTTGTAGTCAGGTAAGTAAAGTTAAAGGTTTATACTTGGGTGAGAGTGGAACTAGTCAATTACAGATCTGTACTAGAGTATATAATGACTCAGTTAGAAGTGTATTTAAGAGTGCAGAGACTGATTTAGAAGATAATAGTGAAGAGGAAAAAGTCTAACCTATGTCTAGTCCATCACTACAAGAAATACTTAGTAGATTAAATATAAATGGTGCCACAACTTTAGGTGGCATCAATTTTCCCAACTATCTTGTATCTACTAATAACTCTGGAGTAATAGATGCAACCTTATTCACTAGTACCCAATCAGTATATCAAGTAACGACTATTGGTGGTGGATTAGGAAGTATTACTAGTCCTAAAACTTGTGAAATAGCTATATTAGATAGTTCTTCAGTCTATGTTTACTCCTTAAGTGGTTGGTTATTGATAAGCTATACTGGTTCTGGAGTATTACCTTTTACTGGAGCTGGGTTTTCCAGCACTAATGTTCAAGCTGCGATAAATGAATTAGCAGGGAAAACCTTGCTTAATACTGGAGGTACAATAACAGGTTTAGTCTCATTCACTAATAATCCTCCATTCAGTGTTTCTAATGCTAGTCTAGTAACTAATTTAACAGCAAATTATCTTTATGTTAATAGTGTAATTGGTAGTCAGCGAGGAGATTACTTTACTAATGCATCTAATCTAGTTAATGGTACTATAGGATCAAGCTTGCTTAGTGGTGCATATAATATTAGTGTGCAATCTGCCAGTACTGCTGTTACTGCTAATAATGCTCTACACGCTAATTCGGCTACTACTTTAGATACCGGACTACCCTTCAATCAAGTTACTGTAGGTGGCAATAACGCATTATCATCTACTAATACTACCTTAACCATAGTTGCTGGGGCTAATATTACATTAAGTTTAAATCCAGCTACTAATACCTTAACTATATCTGCTAGCTAAAAAATAAAAATGAGCTGGAAAACTTATAGAGAAAATTTCCCTACAGTTCTCCATCTTGTAGTCAAACTAAAGCAGTTCAATACTAGGCCCCTCCTACTAAAGAATAGGAGGGGCGCAAAATTATGTTTTGTTCCTTTTAGCCAGTTTTTCTGCCAAAGGTGCAGGAAGTTTCACTTTCTCTCTAGGTTTTTTGATTGTATCAGCAGCACACCAATCATACTTAAAAATCGCCCACATTATTTTTATGGAAAATACTATAACTACTACTTTAAATAACAAACCAGTTTCATATAAACCAGCTACTAGAATAAATAATGCCAACCAACCAGAGGAAGTTAACTTCTTGTTCATTTTCTTATTAGGTATAATTGCCTCTAAATGGTGTATAAACCATAATAAGAAACGAATGCGAATTTATCTACCTGAAACTAAAAGGTATTTGGCTCTAGCTTTGCAGCAAGAGTGGGGTGGTACGGTTAGTAGAATAAACCGTGATAAACACCATAATGTTATGTGGCAAATAACCAGCACACGTTCCTTACAAGCAATTCGGGAGGCAGCTTTAGCTATTAAAACCTGGCTACCTCCCGAATTCTATCAGCAATTAATGATGTTTCTACAAGAACATATCTAGGCCTTTTCAGGCTTTGATTTGTGACCGGTATTGTGATTAAGCTTTTGGGCTTTCCGATCAGCCAAACTCAACACTTTCTTACCATTCTTCTTCACACCCTTCTTAATCCACATATCCCGTTTAGCAACTCGTTTAGCCAACTGCTGCTTTTTATGACGGATAGTGACTGATTTTTGGGCTTCGTAGTAGGACCTTTTCCAACCTGATCCCTTTTTATGTTTAGGCATGTAGGAGAAGGTTATGATTTGTGCTGTTCAGATTCCTCCAACACCTTATCCAAATCCGCCATAGCCTCCTGCATCGAGTTGATTGGAGGAGGGGCAACGAACTTGATTTTGGGCTTGGATTTCACCTTGCTGAAGTTGTAGCTCCCTTTAAACTGGTTGCGCCGGAATTCGTTCCGCTTCTCGTAATCCACACCGATATGTACCTCCAACTCTCCTATATCGATATTACCATTCTTGGAGAGAAGAGTATGCACATTGCTGGGTGTCCATATTTTCTTCGGTTTACCGCAGAACCAGGCCAGGAAAGTCTGCTGGTCCTGGGATGTGATGATCGTAATCACATCACACTTCAAGAACCTGAACCCGGCTGCATGGGCTACATAGGAGTAGGTGTTATGCTCCGGATCATAGTCCTTGGCAATACCCAAAGATTTGCCCCAGTTCGCCTTTTCGATTTCCGCAATAGTAGCGATGGTGCTGTGACCTTTCCCCTTATAAGAATCCACCAAGTTGAAGACCCAGGCCATGTCACCATCAGCCGTAACAGAGGTCAAATTCTTATCCATACTGGTAGGATGAGAAATGACCTCCATAAACATGGCTTCTACTGAGAGGAAGTCAGTAACACCAACAACCGCAGAGCCTTCCCGGTATCCATGAGCTAGCCGGATTTTCTCAATTTCGAATTCCTCCTTGCTTTGAATGTTTTCCAGGTTGTTCACTGCATTACGATAAGCAGTGAGAATGACCTCTGTAAGAGAGGGTGTGACTTCAGTTTCCGGCAAGTTTTGTGTTTCCATATACTATTTTTGTTTGTGGTTTACTAACTTTGGTTTACTGGTTTTGTGTGTTTTGTGTGTGTTCCGTAGAATCATTAACTATCTGTTTAACCATCCGCTTCGCTAACTTTTTACCGGTAGGAAAATCTTCGAGAAGTGACCCGTAAAGCTGACCCCAGGCACTTTGCAAACCTTTCGTATGATTAAAAGGATCAAGAACAAAACATTTAGACTCTCCAGTATATACCTTACCAGTAACTGGATGTGTAAATGATACTTTGGTTGATCCGCCGTTAGGAAAAATATAATTAGTATGCCGGGCATAATTTTCAGCTATACCACCAGCAATTTCATTCAGAACATCCAATTCTCGTCTTGCATGAAGTTGATGTACTGGTTGAAGTACATCCTGGCACATACGCTTAAACTTTGAAAGGGCATGGACATATTGAGCTTTATTGGTTGCCCCCAATCTTCTCAATTTTTCCTTCCACACATTTGTCAATGATACACCATCCCAGTCACTAAACCGCTTTACTTCAACGTTTACAGTGTAATTCAATTTTTCCAGAGTAGTACGAATTGTGGTTGGCTTTTCCAGATTCTCAAAAATGTCAGCCAGCACAATCACATTTGTATCTGTAACTTTGCCAAGCCATTTCCTTTTTGCTGGTTTCTTTTGTTTGTCTTCTACTTTTTCATTCATAATTCATTTTGTTTGGTTGCTGCTATTGCTAGTTTTGTTGCTCCTTCTATTGTTTTTGCGGTTGCCAGGAATTGAGCAGAATGACAGAATATTGCCTCTTCTACTCCCGAAATTGCTTGAAGTTTTTGGTCAGTTAATCCTGCCCATTCTTTAGGAAATGGTATTCTAAGATTTTCCGGGCCATTACTTTGATTGCCATCCATTCTGACTGCTGTGACTACATGAGCAGTTTTTTCCTGGTTAGGAAATATTACATGGGTTATATGAGGATGGTCTTTTACCACATCATACCAAGTACAAAACTCCTCTAAGTATAAGAAAGGACTATGCTTGCTAATCCTAGCTTCGATATAAGGCTTGGCCAGAATCTCACTAGCCTTCTTTAAGATCAATCTAGTAAGCACAATACCAGCAGTACCAACCGCTAGTTTAAATGCATCATCATCTAAATCATAGCCTACTAAAGGAATTGGATTAAAACTACTTATAATTGATTGAATTGTAGCTACTTCACAAATGAGTTCTGAATGACTACTATTTCTAGCTACAATGTTTAGTTGACCTTGGTCCTGCCAATCAATACTTTTGACGAAGTTATCAACTTTATCAACAACATCAAATTCTAAGTTGGAGTCATAAATCTTTAACTTCTGCATACAATCATAAAGAAGATAACTTACAACTTGCCAACCATGAGCTAACCAGACTAGACCAAATGAGCTATAGAGTGTCCCATCCTCCCTACAACTATTAAATCCAGGTTGGTGATGATCAAACTTACCGTTAAGAGCATCATACTCACCCCCAACGTCTACCAAATAATCAGCACCTATCCAATCAACAGGATCACGACTTCTTATTACCGTTACAGGGATCTCTTCAGAATAAAGTAGTTGAAGGGTGGCACAAGCAAATACTTCATCGGCGTGAAAAATTCCTGTATGGGTCACTATAGTTATTTTTTCAGTTTTTGGCTCTTCCATAAATCAGATTTTGGTTTTGATAATGTGTTCAACCAGATTGATTAACTTCTTATACTGCTTACCAAACTTATTGTTTTTATGAGTCTTTTCTACTTTGTTTTTGAACTCAGTCAAATTTCCTGTAAAACAACCACAATCTACTTGAACATTCTTTCCTACCCAATAAATGGTAGTTTGAGCGTTTCTAGAACCAATTTTAGAAGAAGTAAATCTTTGTGGGTTAGATTTGAAACCAATACAAGTAATACAACTTATACAATCACTACAATCTCTACAATAATTACAACTATTACAATCTCTACAATCACTACAACTAATACAACTATAACAATCACTACAATTACTACAATTACTACAATTATAACAATCTCTACAACTACTACAATTATCACACCAACCACAATCAATACAACTAGTACAATCGGTTAGGGTAGGTGAGTATAGAGTAGCTAATTCTTCTGATAACCAGCTATTACCGTTTTCGTCATACCATCTATTATTTCGTTTTCTTAGTTTCATAGTATTCAAAAGCTTCATCTAATTGTTTTAAAGCCTGGTCACGTTCTGACCCTTCCTTATACTTGAGATTAATACCTTTATTACCAGTAAGTCCAATATACAACCATGCTTTAAGTAGATCTCTAGGTTGAGGTGATGGACTATCAAACTCATTATATGCATAATAATTAGTTATAGCTGATAAAACTAACCTATGTCCATCTATAAATATAATTTTAGAATTTTTCATTGTTTTAGTTTTGTTGCTTTGGTTGGAGACGGTAATAGGAATTGAACCTATGAAACTTGTTTTGCAGACAAGTGCTTTGCCATTCAGCCATACCGTCTAGGATTAAAATTAGTACAGTACTTCAGCTTACGTGATGACTAAATATTTAGCAGGAACGAGTATGAAGTACTGTAATATCATCATAATATTCGCGACCTATAATGATGAAAGCGGAGCCGTGGGCCGGATTTGAACCGACATCGGCCGAATTTACTTCGGTGCTCTTCTTATTGAGCTACTTTTTCAAAAGACATTAATTAGCTAGATTAACGCGCGCTCTAGCCAACAATGTACAGTTAATAATTCACGGCATTAAGGGCTGTCAAATAATGAAATTGACAGGGAAAGTGGTGGACGTGGTTGGATTCTCACCAACGTGTTTACTTCAAAACAATATGATTTCTACAAGCTTAGCCAGAATTTTAATACTAGAATAAGGAACTGACTCAACCCTAGCTATTCCAGTATTTTGTCCTTGTTAATTAGATTGTAATAGTACATAGACTAAACTATCACAACTCACTTATAGATTACGGTTCGTTAGTCCCATAAGTTTCAGACCAGGAACCGGTATTGGTTAAACCAACACTTCATTGACGGAGGGAACGAACTCATCCGCTTGCGCAGAAATCGCCATCGCTTCATCAAGAATGCTCATTTTGTTAGCATTTAACGTTTGCATTCATTTTTAGGTAGCCGAGAATGCTTCTACCGCTTGCTGTCATATCTTTCTAAAATAAGTCGATTATGTTACACGCCCATAAAGCATATAAGAAAATGTTACACTACTAAATTATAATATGCTAGTATAATTTAGTTAAAGAAGGATTTGATTCTATTAAAGAACTTATCCTTTATTTTTGTTATTTTCATAAGTCTGGTTCTAATAGTCTGTTAGTACAATCTATAAATGGTCTAATTACTGGTTCATATTTTTTATTATCAGTCCAATCAGTACAACTAATACAACTAATACAACTAATACAACTAATACAACTACTACAATTACTACAATGACTACAATTATTACAAAGACTACAATATCTACAATCTCTACAATCATTACAATCAACACAATAACTACAACCATCACAATCTCTACAACTAATACAACTAATACAACTACTACAACCACTACAATAATACCTACAACCATTACAATTATAACAATTACTACAACCACTACAATCTCTACAAAGACAACAATAATTACAATCTCTACAATCTCTACACTCTCTACAATTAGTTAGGGTAGGTGAGTATAAAGTAGCTTCTTCTTCAGAATACCAACTATTATTGTTTTCATCATACCATCTATCATCTCTTTTAGTTATTGTCATGATTATATTTGATTGTTATTTCCACCATCTTGGTTTTCTGAGTTTCCATAAAGGCACAGAAAACAACAGTGCAAACAGCAGCAATCCAGCAATAAATGCTAGTAAAGAAATTAAAATCGTTAACCACCAAGGTAAGGTAGTAAAAATCGAAATTAAATAGTGAGCCATATTTTACTTCAAAAACTTACTAACTGCAGGACAAAGTTCAATTGCTTTTGATTTATCCATAATCAACCAAGTTTTTGGCCGCCTATCACTTGGCCAATTAAATGCTTCAAATTCATGAGCTGAGAAACAAATTGCCGCAGCATCAAAAATTCCATTCTCAACTACACAAACCAAAGCCTTGTCTTTTGGAGGAGGCCATGTAGGTTTGGTGATTGTTTCAGCATCAGTAGCAAGTACTAATTGTAATGCTTTGTGCAGTGGTTCTGGTGTTTCAATGTAGTATCCCATAGGTTTAGTTTATAGTAGTGTTGATTAATTAAAAATTGTGAGTTTGAATTGAAGTGAATACGTAATCCAAAGTTTAGCCTCTTCATAATTCATATATTCAGGGCAATTGAATCGTTTACGAAGACTTTGAAAGGCTGCAAACTGTTTTTCGCGTTCAGTTTCAGAAGGATAGTCGTTTGGAAAATCAGATGGAATAGTCATAATGATTCAATTTCTTTGGCGAGGTTGCGTTTTAAATACACCCGTTCTAATTTACGAGTCAATTTCTTAAATGCTGTTGGTTTTAAACCACTAGTACAACATGCACAATTTATACCACCCCGACCTGTAAGATTAGGAATTATTGGTTTACGAGTTTTATGCTGACTGCTACTGGATTAGGAGGCGGTTGTAGTCCTCTTTGTAGTTGATGTTGCTTAAATAAACCTGTATTCGCCTTAATTAAGTCAGCTGCCTCAAATGGTGAAATGGCCTGACTCGCACCAGCTTGTCTAAGGAATGCTCTAGTAATTTCCTTCTCACTACTTAATTCTGGAGCAATTCTAAGCATTTGTTGGTAAGCATCTACTACATGATGAGTAGGAAACTTACTTATAATAGGATCAGTAGCTACAAGTTCTTGTAGTAATAATGCTCTATCCCTGTTCGCTTCAGGAGTATTAGTACTGGCACTACCTTTATGGTTACAATTATTTTTCATGATAGCTTTCTATGTGCCCCTTGCTAGTAAACTGTCTACTAGCAAGGGGGCTTTATTGTTTAGTGCAGGAGGTAGGATTCGAACCTACAAGACGAATCTAATATCTTCAATGCTACGTTCGTCGACGGAGACCGGCTACTGATTGAAGTCAGGTAAGCCTACTATCCGTTGCGTCTGCCAATTCCACCACTACCTGCAAAACTATTCCTTAGACTTAAACTTACGTAATTGATACTGAGAAACACTAGAATAGACCTTGCTGAGGCTGTTGTAAATTGCTTCAAGTATATCACCGAACAAATTCCAAAACACACTCCAAGGCCAATAAGCAATCCAAGTTATAATCATAGACTTCCAATAAGACAAGGATAGCTCACTTTTTAAACTTATTAATTGAATTTTACTTAATTCATTGCCGTATGCTGTTTTAAATTTTTCTATTATTTTTGCAGAAAACTTGAACCACTGAAAAATGGACCAAAGCATTCCTATCACTAAATAACAGAAAGAATAAAGAATGACTGAACCCAAAGTTAAATGATGATGAATAGGTTCCCAACACATAAAAATCAAACTAGCCAGAACTATACTTCCAAATACTGGTTTATTGTGATCAATAGCGGCTGCCAATATCAGATTGGCAATTATGAGTAGCAACCAGAAAGCTAAGGTGCCAACTGCGAACAATGTGAATAGCGTATGCATATTGGTTTATTAGAATTCGAGTCCAATCCCTGCCTGCCAACGAACTCCATTATCACTCCCACTAGTACGCCAGCTCTTACCTGATTCTTGAGTAAACAAGTCATAATTAGCGCCAGCGTAAGAATAGGTATGATCGTTAAAATACCATTGCAGCAAGATTTCAGGCCCGGTTCTCCACAAATCAGAAACACCAGCACCATAAACGTTACCTATACTCCAACCTCCGTTAAAGTATAGGTTCCTCCAAATCTGCTGGTTCCAATCTGCATCAATATCTGTAGCCCCACCAAACAAAGGCTGCCAGTAAATGCTCTGACTAGCACCAACCCAGATACTCGGAACCTGCTTGAACGGATCAATAGAGAAGGAGGTATCAAATCCTACTGTATTGTGGTTATTGTATGAAGTACCGACACCACCAAATGTAATGTCGATCTTATTATAGTCAACACTACCTACATTAGTTTCACTCAATGTAGGCGGACTGAGTATAATTGGTGTGTGGTTAGTATTGGTTTCGGCCAATGTTGTAATTGCTGACAATATAGTAATTGCCAGCAAGATTGTAGTTTTTATCATTGCTTTTGTTTTGTTTTAGTTTGAATTTACTGGGATGATGGATTGTAGAATAATGACCTTAAAAAGCACCATCAATTGCTGCTTACTAATATTGTTACCTGTCAGATCAATTGTAACTGCTGAATGTGACGTTGCATCATCTACTAATGGCAACGTATCTTTATATTTTATCGTACCGGTCAATCCTGCAATCTTGGTATCAGTATCAAAGAAAGAGGATTCATCAGATGTTGATACACTAAAAGCTGCATCTGGATTAGGTAGAGGTTCATTAACTCTGATATCGAAGTCATATTCACCCAAACCATTTGATTCTCGATTACGATCTGGAACCCACCTAAAAATACCAGCAATTCGATCAATTTTCACACCACTTATATCATTGTATTGAGCAGTCAGATTATTGAGAAACCAACATTTCTTATCATAATCATATAACAGCTCACCATTGACAGTAACGGAATCATAATAACCTAACGGGCCTTGACCAATTATGACTTGATTAAACGACATCTTATCATACTTCTTTAGTTGTACTGTAGTTGTCTTACCATTAATACATCTGGTAATGTTAATCAGGCTTAGACTATCAGCCCAATTATCCGGTTTATTAGGTATCTTGCCAGCAGCAGTTCCTTTAAAGTAGCTAGTAAATCCTCCAGCTTGTCCCATTGGTAGAATATCGAATACTAGACTACCTGAATCATAGTTATATATCCCGTTATCATTAATAGGTACAATACCATGTAATGATCCAATATTCTTGGTTTGAGCAGGATTATGTGGGTTAACTACATCACAATCAACGTTATAAGCCAATGATCGATGTTGAGTCACAGCCTTGCTCACCCAACCACTAATGATTTGTGGAGTGTCTTGAATAGTACCGTGAAATAAGACACTATTGGCTACGTTGAAATTCAGATTATACACATCCCTCACACCAGGTATGTTGGGTGAATTGAAGGTATTGAATTTAATGTCCATTGTCCCTTTAATGAATAAGGGTGAGGGAGGTGTTTGAGCCGATACTCCGAGCACAAAAAGAAGTGATAGGAGTAAGCTGTTGATTTTCCAAAGATGTGTGTTCATGTATTAGTTTTGTTGTTGATTTTGGTCAGGCATAACAGCTTGACTATCTTGTTGTTGAGCACGGTTTAAGGCCAAAGCTACCAAAATCAAGATGACTATGATAACAATTGACCCCATCAGTTTATAGTGTTTCATGTGATTTTTTGTTTAGGTATTCTCACGATGTCATTGTTACTAGTTGAAGTAACTTCCGCATCCCAAATCTCAGCATCTTTTAAGGCTTTAGGGGTTGAGCTAACAATAGCTTTCTGTTTATCCGCCTCTTCCTCAGCTAGACTGATCTCCAAACTACTGAATGCCTGATTAAGACTAGTCTGCACGCTATCCAGAGCTGTAGTAGTCTTTATCTTGGCAAAAATATCATTATCATTGAATCCAGCTGCCTCATTAGCTTCTCTAGCAGCTTGAGCTAATTGCCATTCAGCATCGACTCTTTCAATAGTCTTGCCAAACTTCTGCAATTCATCCTTAGCCGCCATTAATTTCTGGGTCCTGGCTTTATAGATTTGATGGAGTTTCACACTCTCATCCCGATAAGCTGCTGCTCTATCAGGATAGTCTTTAATAAAACCATCCAATTTACTGTCAAAATTCTTGCACTGGGCACCAATATTCTCTACTGCAACTTTAGCAGCATCCCACAATTTCTGCTTACGCTGCTGTTCCACTAATAGAGTTTCTACTGGGTTTTTATTAGCTTCAGCCCTAATAGCCTTCAACCTCCAATTAGCAAATTTCATGCCGATATAAGGCCAGAAGTAGAGGGTGGAGTAACTGATACCGAAAGCAACTATCATACCCAGCAATCCTTGGATAATGGTGAATATAAATGGAGCAACTATCAATGCGGTTAAGCAAAGTCCTCCAATTTTTACAATTGCTTGAATTCTTTCTTTACGTTGTTCTGGTGTTAATGTGTTCATTATTTGTTTTGTTTTGGCTGTTGTTCAAAGGAGGGAGTGGACCCTTAGCACGGTATCCACTCCCCATAATTATATTTCAGATATAACGTCTAGGCTAATCAACTTATTAATCACAATGCAACAAATGTTTAACTTAATCATAACGCTCTACCGCTAAGCTACCGGGCAATTCTGTGAAGTGGAATAAAATGGCTGCCCAGCTCGGATTTGAACCGAGGTCTTTACTTTAGTACATCTGTTATTGTAATTAACTACCTAAACTAATTTTGAACTTAGGGTGAAAACTTGAGCTTCAACCTTATCTTTAACTTTAACTTGAGCTTGAGTTGCAGAGCATAGTATATCTATGTCTCTGCTCACCCAAATTGTTTGATCACTTACCAAGGATGTATTTGACTATGTCCTGGCCGATTTTCTCGCCCACAACATCAATATTGTTGGCGCGTGCTTGTGCTGACTTGATAGCGGCCACCAAGTCCTCACAACGAGACAAAAGATCACTTTTTTCAGCTGGTGTGAGCATGCCAGACCACTCCGTTTCATGCTTATAACCTATTATCACATCCCTTACTTCTTTCGTAGCCTGGGCCGGATGTTGAGCTGTGGCAGGAACCAGTACGAAAGGATAGAACTCCTTGGTAGTCCTGGAAGTGACCCGAGGTTCAGCTTTATAAACATCTTCACCTTGATCATGGTCAGGCTTGAAGTTTTTGACTGGATCAAGAGTTGGGATCTTTTCGAGCAGACTTTTGAAGGTCTGAATATGCTTTTCAAGTTCCAGCAGACCAGTAGCCGGAATGTCCTTGAGTAGAACTGTACCATCCACAATTACATCTGCCTTAGCCAGACAATTTGTGGAATTGATTCGATTACAGACATCCAGAACATTAGCAAAATCATTGCCGATCCAGCTCAGTTCTTTCCGTACTGTAGTTTGCCGCTTCACGTTCTTCTCCACCACATCCTGTTGATTTTCGCCCAAAGGTTTGAATATAACATGTTCTTCAACAAAGTGAAGGTGCTTCTTAGTGAAGAGTTCAGTCAAGTCACTGATTAGCTTTGTGAGCTTACCAACGACACCTGACTTTACTGCCAGGATTTCATGTAGTTTAGCCATAATTAGTTTGAGTTTAATGTTTAGTTTGAGTTTTAGCTTAGTGTTAGTTCAGGAATATACTTCCCGTTCTTCGTTTCTTTTTGTTTCACCAGTTCCTTTACAGACTGGACATTTTTACTTGTTTCTTTTGTTGGTTACGTGATGCTTGCCAACAATCCCTCTCCCACCACAATTAAGGCAGGTGGTTGGTACTTCGACTAGTTTTGTGTGTTTCATGATTTTAGTGTATTACTCCAAAATGTTTAAGGCACCAGAAAATAAAGTAAATAACCCCGCACAGTATAGTTAAATAGATTGTTACTGTAATCACCCAACCTAAAATTAGGTATTTGATCGCTTTTTTCTTGTAGTCAAGCATAGTTTTAGTGTTTTGTTAACTAGTTTACTAACATAAGTATCAACAAGGTTCCTCCAAGCAATACAACAAGAAATAGTTTTAAAACGAAATAAGGATATTTATTTCGGTCCTGTATAGAATTGACGTTATGATGATAATCTTTACGATCTCTACAATATGTACAACCACTACAACTACTACAATCACTACAATTACTACAATAACTACAATCAGTACAATCAATACAACTAGTACAATTACTACAACTTATACACTGATTACAACAAATACAATAACTACAATCATAACAATTAATACACGCAATACTACAATCACTACACCTTCTACAACGACTACAATCATTACACCATCTACAATCACTACAATCTCTACAATATGTACAACCACCACAATTATTACAATCACTACAATGACCACAATAACTACAATCAATACAACTACTACAATTACTACAATAAGCACAACTACTACAACTACTACACCATCTACAATAACTACAACTACTACAATCACTACAACATCTACAATTAGTTAGGGTAGGTGAGTGTAGAGTAGCTAGTTCTTCCGTATCCCAACTATTATCGTTTTTGTCATACCATCTATTACCTCTTTTTGTTAGTTTCATAGTGTAGTAGTGTAAACTGCAAGTGTATTGCTAAAGAATTGTTCATAAGGCCAGGTAACCATATAATTAGTTCTGGTCCAAGGATTGTAAAGACCGTGTTTTAATACTACATATGTACTAGTAAAATAGACTAGACAAGCATGTGGATTGGTATTGTAATAACCAACCCAAACATAAGGTTGATTAAATTTTATCTTACCTACGAATTTTAAAGTCTGTCCAGTCTGTTTAAACCAAGCTGCTTTTATAGCAGTCATTGGTTCATTAGTCAGATTCCATGTACTAGCCTCAATATCCATGTTAAGTTCCTCTGCTGCAAACATGGATAGAGTAGCAGGCCCACAAAAAGGTTGGGTTTGTTCTTGATAACTAGGTGTAGGAATGTGTTTAAATTGGTGAATTGAGATGAGCCAGGCTACAAAAAATCCACACATCCAACCAAAACACATTAATAGACCAGAAATTGTTTCCTTTTTCATCTTTTAGTAGGGAGTGAGAGAATTACAAATCCGATAGCGGCTAAAACACCACTAATTCCATCTTCAATCAGTTCTGCATCTGATTGTGGAAATATTTTGGAACCATGGAAAATTGTTTCGGTTAAACAATAATACAAGCCCATAAAAACAACCAACCAGCCTATAAAATTAGAGTTTTTCATAGATTTATAATTCAGTGCCACATATGTTGAAATTCTTTGATCCCGGTTTTTTCAATTTCTTACGAGTAAGACAATTATAACATTTTTCACAAGCAGCATATTCATGATAATCCACTTCAACAGCTTGCGTACATGCAAAGCTTTGATGCTAAATTATAGAAATTAACAGTTTATAAATATTAGGTTTAATCATATGTTTATATTCCAATTAACATTCGGTCAAAACCATCCTTTCTAAGATAGTTATAATGCTTTAGTTTTCTTGTATTCAATTTTTTACCTACATTTCGTTCCAATACTGTAAGTTTTACTCCAGCTCGTGTAACTTCCATGTTAACTACATTACGGAATGCATATATTTCTCCGTCCGGTCTAAACATCTGAACTAATTTTAAGGTTTTGTATGGCATATTTAGTTTATTGAACTTTAACTTCATTCAGTTTAGTGTTAGCAGTTTGTAGAAGTTGAATAAGAGTTGATACTTCATTAGTATACAAAACAAGTTTTTCTTGCTTCTTGACATAAACTGAAGTCATACCTTTACCCATTCGTACTTCTAGTTCACCTTCACTAGCTGTTATCGTGGTATCTGATGTTATTTTCATTGTTTTAATAGAAGATAGAGGAGCTAATACTACTAATGTCAAAACTACTACTATGAATAAAATGAGTACTATTGCAAGTACTCTTACTCTATTATCACATTTCTCGCTTGGTAAGAATAGAATCATATGTTATTTAAATAGTTCTGGATGTTGTTTTCGAAATTCTCTTTTACCTTTATTTGATGCTTTACACCACCATTCAGCATTACTATCATCTATGCTGGTTTTCCTGATATAATTCTTAATATGTTCTCTAAGTTCTTGATCTGGAATAATATCTAGCACAACCAGATCCTCTTCTAGTAAGAATTCTCTTACTAGAATGTGTTTATGAGCACTACAAAATGAACCTAAAACATTGAAACCATCAGCTAGAAAGCCACAAACTATACATGTTTGGGTAGAAATACCCATTACACCACCATTAATTATTATAGGGAAGGACATTGTTATTTTGTGTAAAAGTTACTATACGGGAGTGTATGGAAAGTAGTAGTGCTAGATGGATTCGAACCATCGACCTAACCCTTATAAAGAGCTTGCTCTACCACTGAGCTATAGCACCATCAAAATTAAAAGTGCAGTACACTCAGAAACATAGAATATACTGCACCAGGGCTAACTAGTTAAAGCCAGCCTCCACCAGAGCAACGAATTGCTCAATTACAAGTCATCAAATCTACGAGGCGGTATGGAGTCAATGATGACTTGGATATCATCAGGATTGTCCTTAAATCCATCCTTCAATTCTTCGGTTACAGTACGGGGATCTCTACCTTCATTAATAGCAATAGTAGCTGCTATGGTAGTACAGATAGTCTCTTCATCTTTCAGCATGATAAGATTCTGCCCAAACAATCCTTGAAGATGAGCCTTAATCCCTCTATCTCGGCTATTCTGAGCATTACTAGGGAACAACCAGTAAACATTGAACTTCTGCTTCAATTCCTCCAAAATTGTGGTAGTAGGAATGTCAGCTTCAATGTCAATTCCAATCCACTCCTTAACCTCTTGCTTACTAACAAAAGAATAGGGTTTTTCATCACCCAAAATAAAACAGTAGCCTTTCTTATTACGTTTTTTCAGGCTATCCAATTCAGTCAATCTTGCCAGCACAAACATGATTAACTCATAGCTTTCGCATTGAGTACCACCTCCGCCACCTTGGGAGACTAAAATATTGGTAAGACAACCATCCATCTGATTACCGGACTCAAACTGACCGACTTCAAGAGCAGCTGCAGGATAAGTAGTTGCATCATTTACAGCCCCGAACAGAATATGAGGATCAGAGACATACTTTGCTTTAATTAGCAAATCCATCAGCTTAGGCAACTGCAAAACTACTTTGGAAGGTATTGTGCTCATCGAACCAGTAGTATCAAGACATACAGCGATTGGCAAACTATTAGGATGAGCCTCACTATCAAGACTCTCTCTAATTATCCTACCAGCCCGGTTAGGAATTCTCATATCAAGCGTTGGATGAGCCTTATTTTCAGCTCTTCCTTCATTCACTGCTACGGCATGATCCATTACAGATACGCCAGCAGCAGTTCTAGAAGAGATGTAACTTCTAGTTATAGTTGCATCATAATGTGAAAAACCCATAATTAATTAGTTGTTGTTGGTTTTGCTGCTTCAGTTTGTTGAAACGTATCAGCTTGTTTAATCTGAATTTCTTCAGGATTGCTCACTTCCTCAACAATCGGTACTGCAGTTTTAACTGGAGTATACGTTGCCGGGAGTTCATTTTGTTCTAGTCCCATATATAATTTGTCTTTTGTGAATTTACTGTGTGAAGTTATTACTATAGGTAACTTCGTAACCTTTTGAATTTCAGCTAATAAATCTGGAACTTCATATAGCAGGGCCTTATTCTTAGAGTAGGCCTTAGTAAGATTCCAGGCTTCCAAACCAGCTTCTTCCTTGCAATTGTAACTAAGCAAATCTATACCAGCATAAGTCCAGCAAACTGTACGTACTTCACGATTACTTAAATAATCACAGTGAGTAACTGCCAGACCATTAAGACCACCGCACTTTTGAATAGCATATTGCAAAGCCATCAAGTCTAAATTACCTACCCTAAGACATCCTTGGAATTTACCTGTCTTATTATGATCATGTGCTATTAAAGCATTCAAATCATTTGTTTCAGTCAGAAGAGGACCATTACCATGCCTAGTCATAAAAGTCCTGGTAATGCCTAACTTATAAGTATTCTGTATAGGGATACCTAATCTATACAACATATCCATAGCATAGGTAGGAGTAGTATCAGACCAGGTAGTGTAAGGATGAAAACCATGAAGTTTATCCAACAATACTCCTTGTGCTCCTTCAAAAATAGGAAGGTTACTGTCTTTGATAATATCAAGACTATGGCAAACGTTGACCTGATTTAACCATTCAAGGTAAATATCGTATAGTTGGTTGTTTAATTGAGGTATGTTAAAGGTAAGCATCAATTCCTCTGCTGCTTGACTTTCCAAATTATAATCATGCTGCAATTCAACACATTTCAAAAAACAATACTCCCGGATATTGTTAAGAATTTGGAGGACACCACTTTTATGTTCACTTAAACCTCTTACTCTCAAGACCCAACTACTACGTTGTCTAGCTAATTCTGCAGTAACTCCAATACCATTTCCAGTACTGCCGTGTACATTTGTGCGAGCCAATTCTCTCATTTGATTCAACGCTATATGGTATAGCGTAGTAATCTTGCAGTGAGGCGATATATGTATGAGAGATAATGGTTTATCTACTCCAAGCTTATACAAGCTATCAGCCTCATCCATCATCAATTTAGGTGAGATAATAACTTCATCACCTATATAAGTTCTAGCCCCACTCAAGGTACCAGAACCGAACTGATGGAAGGTGTGATGTCCTGTCTCATTGTGAACGTTATGGGCAGCTTGGAATCCACCATTATAGCGAACCACCAAATCTGACTTGAAGTGTTGGACTAGACTATCAGTTACAGATCCCTTCCCCTCATCACCATAGTTCAATCCAACTAAGATTATAGCTTTTATTTTTTGCATAGTTTAAGTAATTGTGGTTGTTAATGTTAACTAAAATTGAAGCACCTAGTACTAGACTAGGTGCAAGCCTTCTCCTTTAAGAAGCACCAATATGCAACTACCTCATCAATCCGTTTTTTGCTTTAAAACTAGAGGTTCCTGTTACACACCGCTTAAAAAAGAAGACTAAAAGAAGACAGCACTGCAATAATAGGAGGTATCTTAATGCCTAACTAGCAAGAATTAGTCCATTTAACTAATACTGATTGGTTTGCAGCGATCACGGTTTAATCCTGCAACTCTACATACAGCTAGTCAAGAATCCGCGCTCTACCAGCTTTTCTAGTTAAAAATTATTGCAATGCTGCCTAAATTAAAGAACTGATGCTGCAACAGAAGAATTCCCGGCCAAGGAACCCTTCTTACTGACTCAATCGTCTTAACAGAACTATCCTTGTATTGACAATTCGGGACAGTTGGTTAAGAGTGGACAACATAAACAGCTCATGCCATATTGCTATTCAGTCTAGTAAGCCAGATTTAATACAGCACCAGTTCAAAGCTAAAAATATTAAAGATAGGTGATTGGAAAATTCCTAACAAACAACCAATCACCTACCTAGCACCAACACTGAAGAGCTTACTCAAAGCTCACACTTTATTCAGTATTAGTATGTTTCCCCACCAAATTTGACTTTTCAGAAAACTTAATCTCAGAGCCGTTTAAAGATTCCTTCCCAGGCATTCCAAGAAGGAGGTGACATAAATGTGAAGATTCCTTCTCCGGATGTATATTGATCTAGCTGACTCAGTTGCAAGTCGATTTGGATACTGCCAGAACGTAAAAAATGAACTGGTTGTTTGTTAAGATTTACAGTAGGATCAGTGTCAAAGTCTTCAAAAGCAGTTAACACATGAGTAATAATGCCTTTCTTAGTCTTTTCAAAAATCCAAGCCATATCTCCAGACTCATTAAACTTACAATCAATCAACATGTGAAATCTGTTTTCCTTCTGATATGCTGCCAATTCAGCGAGGGTTCTAAAGTTTCCAAGAGCTTTTGTAGGAAGAACAAGGATGAATTGTAACTTATCTTGAGATACACGAAAGCCTGTAGTAGTAATATGCACTTTGGTATCAGGATCAAGTTCAGTATAATGATAGTTATTATCTCCACCACCCATTAACGTATCAATTCCTCGATCCAATGTGATTCTTTCAATTTCACCTAAACACCAACCATCAGTGAACTTGAAAGAAGGCTGTTCCCTTATAATAGCTGGAACAACCTCAGTAGCAAACTCTCTGAAAGAGACAATTTTGAGGGTTGGTTCGATTTTTGTTTTAAATATAGATTTCATATGAAGCCTTTCTCTTTTGGGCCAATTTGTTTGGTTTGTGTAACTTGTCTATCAGGCATGTTTAATGATTTGAAGATAAATCAGCACTTGTTAAGTACTAAAAATGAATCTGCAAGTCAAAAAACTCCTATTCAGATTATTATACCTAAAAAAACCATTATTCTGAGGGAGGGGAGGGGTCTGGGAACTTACTATCTAAATAGTGCTTAATAGGTATAAGAACCTGACCAGTACAGCCTTCATAATTCAAAAATACACCCCCTCCATAAAGATCCAAAGCTGTTTTACCATTAACTATAATATCATAAGGAACAACTATATAAAGATCTGGGCTGGAAACAACCAATACCGAATCTGTTTTAGCCGGGTCTGAGGCTTTTAAGGTATACTGGCAATACAGATCGCTTTTATAGAAAGACTTCTCAGAAAACAGCTTATTAATGGATAATTTAACATTAACTACATAATAGGTATCTCTAATAACGTAATTTGGCAAATCAAAGTGAATAAGTCTTTCCTGTACCGCCCTATCCATATCTATCAATCCTCTCATAACTTTATTAGGATACCCAAAATGTCTGGCAAAACTACTAATTAACCTACCTTGAGCCAAAGTTAAAGTAGTATTATCAACATAACTAAAAAGAGTAAGGTTGTTATTCATAAGTCACCAAAGTCTAATCTTCTAAAAGGTACATCGTTTAGCTCCTGGGTTTCCAACTTCTTTGGTTTCAGTTTAGGTTTCAATTCAGGTTCGGATTTGACCTTCTTTCTTTTAGGTCCTTTATTGTAACCTTTGGCTATTTTTTCTGCTATTAAAGATGTATAAATTTCTTTAGCTTTACCATAACTAATGCCATCATATTTAGTTATGGTCTTTAAAACCGAACCTCTCCTACCATATTCGGCAGTAACTACAAAATCAATAACTGTACCTTCTGCGATTTGTCCTTCCACTTCTTTTAGCGTCACATTATATACTTTATCATGATTATCATTATCATTATAAAGATATTCACTCTTTAATATAGTACTCATCTTTTTAACCAGTATTCCCATTCCGGAACACCTTTAATATTTCTTAATGTATCTTTTACCGGCATGGTTTTAGGGGTTTTAGGTTTAATCTCTGGCAATCCTAACTCATGTTTATACTTATTACCCATTCTGCTATTAATACATCTATCGACCAAGATGATGTTATTTAGCTTATTTTCGCCACCTTTAGAGACAGGTATTACATGATCACGACTAGCCTCCTTCATTGTTAATCTTTTCTTACTTATCTGACAAATACCTTCATACAGGTTATAAACAGATTTTAAGCTAGTATTATATCGAACTTTAGGCATTTCTTCACAAGCCAGACTTACAACTACTCTAGGCACTCTTACTACAAGGTTAGGGGTATGTACGAATAGATCATAACTCCTTACTGGCAAGGTTATCCATTCATCCCAGTCAACTACCCGCATATTAAGAAGTTTGGAGAAGTCGTATAGGTCATCATCTATCTGTTCATAAGTAATATCATAAGCCAGCATCTTGCGCATTTTATTACCTTTAACATCCAGTATATAGTTCTGTCTTCTATCAACCATATAATTAGCCAAAGCTGTAAATACATCTTTAGGCGTGAAGAATCCTATAGGTAAATGATTTTTATTCAACTTAAGCACTTCACGACTAAAAATGAGGTCAGACATATTAAATCAAGGTATGGTATTTCTGGTAAGCTAGAATTTCAGCTACTATATCAGAAATAAGTGAGTACGTTCTACCGGCATTAAACTTAGCTACATGAAACTGATTAGGCCAAAGAATGCCATAACCTCCATATTCAATAAACCTACCAATCTTCCTATAGTTATCATCTATTAATACTTTATTAGGACCAGCACATAAATGCTTGTGTTTCCCCATAATAAGAGGAATCTCTGGATAATGCTTTTGTTGCCATAAAATCTTACCCTTCCCAGCTTCAGGGTTATCTCCAGGGCTAGTAAAGAAGGCAACTTCATTAAAGTTATTTTTTAACTGGACTATCAGATATTCCATCCACCAAAAGCTATCAAGAGTATACCAGAATTTAGCACTTCTGTTATACATTAGTTTGCGAAATTTATTTTCTCCTCCAAATAATTCAGTAATTGCTTCCTCAGTTAGAGAGTCTGGATTCTCATAAAATTGAGTAAATGCACTGATTGGTAATTTACATTCTTTTCTCATCTTATCCAACCAGTCTACAATAGTGCCATCCAAGTCTAAAAATACAGTTAGTTTATTGTTCATTTTGTGTTAATCTTCATTGATATCTTTATCAAGGTCGTCTAGATAGAGATAAAGGTAAACCGGAATTGCTACTAATAGTATTGGGGTATGTGTCATGCCTGCAAACAAGCTTATCCCACCAATAACGCATAGTAGCATTAAAAGGTCTTTCTTCTTTTTGTCTGGTTTCATTTAGTTTGTAAATTCAAGGTTTTTGTGAATAGTGTTATTATATACAACAATGATAATGATATTTTCAAGTTTTATAACCAATAAAGAGTAAACAAAAAATCGAAAACAGAATAGTTAGTAAAAAGTGATGTGTAAGAGCCGCTATAGCACTTATGAAGATAATAAGATTTATCCATAAACAGGCTTCTAGTATTTTTTGCAGTTTCATAAAGTTAAAATATGAATATCTTTAAGAGCAATAATACAAAGAATACTGCCCATAAGATTTCAATAATGTTGTCTTTTGTTTGATCGTCTAGTTTCATGGTTTAATTTGGTAAGGATGACAGGATTTCAACCTGTAACTACTCTTTAGGAAAGAGTTATTATATGCTATTTCACTACACCCTCATTCTAGTAATTAGCAAACTTTAATTGTTTTAGCAGTTCCAGCTCAAAGTTAAGGTGGCTAGGATGAAATATCTCAGTCAACTCATCCCCATAAATCCAACAGTTCATTAATAGTATAGCGGCCATAACTTTAACATGGTCAGGCCTGCTATCTATAATAGAAATCTGTTCACTTAAAGGCATGGCTATATCTTTTAATGATTGACCTTCAGCTATACAGTTCTCCATCGCCAAACTCCAATCATTAACATATTTGATTATAGCATCAGTATGTTTATGTATTAAAGTCTTGGCTACTTCAAATTCTTCTTCAAAGCCTGGTTTTATTTTCATAAAAATGGTTCCAGATTTCGATCTGTTAATGCTATTTCTTTTCTAGTTATTAGTTCCGAGTTGTCAGGGCCAGTTTGTGGGAAAAATCTTATTCTATCTATAAGTAAACTACACCAACTACAATCAATACAACGAGTACAATCACTACAACCGCTACAACCGCTACAACGATTACAACTAGTACACCTACTACAATTACTACAATCACTACAACTTATACACTGATTACAACTACTACAATCACTACAAACACTACAAACACTACAACTAATACAACTACTACAACTACTACAATTACTACAATTACTACAATCATCACAATAACTACAATCAATACAATTACTACAATCTCTACAATCAATACAATTAGTTAGGGTAGGTGAGTATAGAGTAGCTGCTTCTTCTGATAACCAGCTATTATCGTTTTCGTCATACCATCTATCATCTCTTTTTGTTAGTTTCATAAGTAAATTGGAGGATAGCTGAGGTAATGCTCCCCACTCCAGTTAAGGAGCAATCAGTTTAGTAAACTGTTCTAGTAACTTTACTAGTTAACTATCCTTTAAAACTAATGTCCTATATTAAAGTCTGCAGGGCTGTTAAAATCCCGGCTATCTGGTTTATGTTTCATTAATTCACGTAAATGTTCCACTGCTTTCTCAAAATCCTTACCTAGACATTTAACACTAATCATCAACTCAGCACAAGCAGCGAAGGAGAACTTATCCGTGGCGTTAACCCACTTACCCAGTTCTTTGTCATCAATCTTAAGCTTATTCTTAAAATAATGTCGTCTAACTGCTTCACTAGGCCAGTCAATCTTAATCACCATATCAAATCTACGAGGTCTAATGATTCTCCTATCCAATACTTCAGGGTAATTAGTTGTTCCTATATTCAAGACTTTGTTGATTTGACTTTCACCATCTAATATAGCAAGAATCTCCTTCTCTCCATATCTTTGAATCAAGGCATCAATATCTTCGAATAGACAAACTATGAATCTATCTGGCTCAACTGCTCTAAGGTCTCTTAAACCTAGTTCGATAGCTTGTGGGTTATCACAAAGCAAAATCACTCCATTCTGGTCAATCACCTTCTTAATGATTTGTTGTACTAAGCAAGTCTTGCCTGAACCTGCTGGACCATAGAATAAGAACCCTCTTCTATGCAATACATCATAGTATTTAAAGGTTTCCGCATTGTCTAGAAAGGTTTGAATCTCTTGAAGTACTAGATCTGAAGTACTATCAGGTAGTAATAGTAGTTCGTCAACATTGATATTAACTTTCAGAAAACCCCATTTATTATCTGAATAAGCTACATACTTATATACATTAGACGGTAACTTCTTAATTGTTTCAGGTGTGGATAAAAACATTCCTGAAACTGGCTCCGTCCATTGAGTAGGAGTTTGAGCTGATCCATTAGCTACATTGATTTCTTCTGGTGCAGCATAAAGGATAGCATCAGGTATCATAATCTGATTAGATTTAGCTGTATGTTCTGGTAGTTTAGTACCAAATTCTTCTAAATTATTGGTGGTCATAGTTCAATTTCAAGTCTTCTATTATTAATGTCAAGTTCAGGTCTTATTATAGTATCTTCAGTGTCATACTTCTGAGGTTTTAATTTTTCTTCGTTGTAATGTCTATACAAACTAATACAATCTCTACATCTATAACACTCACTACAATTACTACAATTAACACATATATAACAACTAGTACAATCACTACAATTACTACAATTACTACAATTAATACAATTACTACAATTAGTTAGGGTAGGTGAGTATTTAGTAGCTTCTTCTTCAGAATACCAACTATTATTGTTTTCATCATACCATCTATTACCTATTTTTGTTAGTTTCATTTACAAATAATAGTTACAGTTTCTTCTTTTTCATCTACTATTAACCAAGGACGTTTTGATACATCTACTATTGGTGTTTCTTCGTTTCTGTCTTCAAACCATACTTCAGCGTGTTGTTCCCCTTGTCTTTGGTAGTAACTAGCTAATACTTTGGCTTGATTCATGGTAATATTCTTTATTATTAATTGAGCCATAATGTTATTTAAATTGGTGCCCATGGCAGGACTTCAACCTGCACGACTTTTGAAGGTCACGGGATCTTAATTCCCGGGTGTCTAGCAATTCCACCACATAGGCATAAAGTCTAATCTAGCAAACCTGTACGTTTTCGCAATAAGTATATGAATAAAGAATCATATACTACTAACCTATTCTTGGAATCGACGTAGGGTGGCCAGTAATCTACATGTCCTTTAAGCTCGGTTAAAGGAGTTTTGAGGTTCCAAGCTTGATATTCATCCCAAAGTAGCCTAGCTTCCTCAGTATTCGGTATATAAAGATCATTACAACCATTATTAGAGAGAATATTACTAAAGCTTTCAATAGCTTCTGATAATAGATGATCCTCCAAGTCTCTCTTATTACATTCAAGCTCTGTTCTCATTAATCAATAGTTTAATAGTATCTCTTCTATCTTCTGTTTCTTAGAGAGGGTAGGGGAGTGACATTCGTATTGAGGTAGTTCTTTCAACTTATTGGCCTTACATACCTTTACAAGTAGTTTGGCGCAATCCTCACCATCCTTTACTTTAGGGCCTAGATCACCGTCAAATGAGATATAGGCTGGAATACCTCTAGTAGACAGGAAGACTTCAAAATCATTATAGGACGTGACCTGGAGCCAATAGAGCTTAATAGGAGGGTTTATAGTGTTAGTATTGGATAAGTCATTAACACTAAATCTATCATCTATAATAATACCTATATTAACTGCCAAGGTATTAACAGATGCTTCAGGATAGTTTGAGGAGTAATTATCTTTTAGTGGAGCTTTGTCCAATTCAATTTTTACTGTAGTTTGCAGTTCTTTAACTAGTTTAAGGTATTCTTCATTCATAGATATGGGTCTAGGTTACGGGAAAATGGGTCTTCTTGTCTAACTTGTCTAATACTCCGTGATACTAGTTGAATATTCCTTATATTACATCCATAAAGAGGTTCACGGTCTGATAAACCTTTAACTACATAGTCTGGTTTAAGTACTTTAGTATAAGACGTGATCATAAACTTATCATCGTCAATTACAACACCAATAGCTTGATTACCAGAAAAAGTAAATGTTACAGAAATAATGTCACCTATATTAAATTCATTCATAGTTCAATTTCAAGTCTTCTATTATTAATGTCAAGTTCAGGTCTTATTATAGTATCTTCTGTAGCAGGTTCGAATTGAGCAGTAAATCTTGTTCTGTCTGTGAGGCAACAGACATATTTACAATCGTTACAATCATAACAATCAATACAACTACTACAATTAATACAACTACTACAACTACTACAATCAATACAACTATAACAATCACTACAATTACTACAATTACTACAATTACTACAATCATCACAATAACTACAATTACTACAATTATAACAACTAGTTAGGGTAGGTGAGTATAGAGTAGCTGCTTCTTCTGATAACCAGCTATTATCGTTTTCGTCATACCATCTATCATCTCTTTTTGTTATTGTCATATCTTAGAAGAAAAAATCATTCCAACAATTAGGTTTACTATCTTTAATTACAACTTTGTTATATAGATTCACTATAATAAGAGATATAGGATAAACTATAATTAGTACTATACAACTTAAGTATTGGTCAGTCAAACAAGCATAGTATATACAGTTAAGTACTCTTTTATATAGTAGTTTCAAGTATTCAATCTTTAATTTCATGCTCAGCCCAGGTTATTAGTTTCTTACACTTCTTTAATGTTGAATCCATATTTCAAAAGTTCTATTTCATTAAGGATTAAATGAATTACCATTATATCAGTATGCTCCTTAGAGATAGCAGGCAGATTTAAGGCTTCAGTACTCTTAATTAATAGACTATAAAGAGTATCTAGTTGAATCTTCTTTAATAACTCAGCATCAAGTTCAACAGTTAAGTCATTATCCGGGTCATTGAGGTAGTTAGTTAGTGTTTTCATATATAAGATCAAATTCTTGTATTTTCCAGGCTAGTTCTGCTAGTTCAAAGGCTAGATTATGGTTGGATAGAGCTTTAGGGTCACGGCGAAATCCTAATACACTATAACCTGGATCTGATACTATAGTAGAGCCTAGTAGTGAGTCTTGGTTATGATGTACTATACTATTTTTAATAGGGAATACGTATTTATCCACACCTATACTAATTGGGATTTTGTTTATTTTTATTAGTTCTACTTTAGGATTCATATAGTTGGAAAGTTATTATATAGAGTTAATACAAGTTTCGTAAGTAGTTGAAATTGTGAGTGATGGGGAGGATTATGGGGAGAGAGTGGTAGATTGGAGTAGAGAATGTGGTATATAAGGTAAAACAGTTACTTATAGTTCCAAATCTAATCTTCTGTCTAACATAATATCAAAACATTGTCTTATAATGGGACCATCCAATCTTATTATTTCACTCTCTATTAAATAAACTGCTGTACCTGCATTGAGATGATCATGTTTTATTATAATTGCCCTTAAATAATTAAAACTAGTACAATCGGTTTCGACTATCTTAGCAACTGCCTCTGAGTTAGAACTACCAGACCAATAAACTACAACATCTCCTACTTTATATTCACTCATAGATCTGGTTCCAATTTTCTATCAAAAGGATTCTCTGTTCTACTTGGTATTGCTTCGGTATTTATGAAGCTAATGTTACTATAAGGATTTGGAAATGTCTCCACCGTTTTCTCTTTATCATTAATTTCTGTATAATGCAAGACTTCAACTTCATAGGAAGTATCATCAGCATACCATATTATTATTCCTACAGCTTTATTACCGCTATAAAAAGTAACTATAACTTTCATTCCTTCTTCAAATTCATTCATAGTTCTAACTCTAATCTTCTATCTTTTGTGATGTCAAATTCTATTCTAGGTTCAACATGTATACCTGTTATTTCATCAGGAAATATATGCCATTTAGTTCTACTAGGTATACCGGGAAATTCCTCTATAATTACAGCATACATTATGTCTCCATTATATGGTGTTATAGTTCCTATTCCTTTCAAATTACTAACCTCAAAATCAACCACATCTCCTACTTTATATTCCTTTTGTGTCATAAGTCTGGTTCTAATAGTCTGT
>QGNH01000112.1_pt3 | contig 47820 bp, 70 predicted proteins | sample 1735481 | NCBI WGS metagenome assembly QGNH01 (sample SAMN09239004, study PRJNA386568) | Viral metagenome, whole genome shotgun sequencing project.
GGCGACCGCGATTTTATAATTCGAGATTTCGATCTTGTCCCGGTTCCGGTATATCTGTTCGGCGACCGCTTGGGTGTCGTATTCCCCGGCGCTGTCATTATCCGAAAGGGAAAACTCGATCAGCTGGGCTTCGTCCCTGGGGCGGACGATTGTAATCGCCACCTCCGGGGCCCCCATCTCCTCCAAAATCCGGAGGCGCATATTGCCGCCGGCGACGATGAATTTCGCGGCCTCGCCGTGGAAATCGTAGCCGTATTCGTCCGGGTCCGGGGCGCAAAGCAGGCGCTTGTAAATTCCGAGGGTCTGGATCTGGTTTCTCAGCCGATCAAAATCGGCCTTCCGAATAATGCGGGGGTTGTCCTTCCAGGGGCGGACCGCCTCGATCGGAACGATCCGCTCCTCGAGGGCCGGCCGGCCGGCTGCGTCGGCTTCGGTCATCGGGCCCGTCTTTTCCCTTTCGGCAGGGCCAGCCGCGGCTTCGGGAAATGGAGCGTCAGCTTTTTCGTCCGCGGGTCCTGGGATTCCCTTTCGGCATCGGCCATCATGGCCGGGGCCGTTTCATATTCCCTTCGTTCCTTCGTTCCGTCGAATCGTTCAACGTCCATCGGCGTCCCTCCCTTATTTTCCCGTCATTTTCAGGATCAGGCTAATGACTCCGGTGAGGGTCCCGACGGCGCCGAGAAATCCAAGAACGGCGACCCAAACCATATTGATCCCCTTGCTCTGCCCGCCGGCCTGGGACCGGCCTTCCCGGAGGCTCTTTACCTCCGTCAGCAGTTCGCTGAACATCGGATCTGAAAACGCGGATTTTCCCTTGCTCTCATATCCGGCTTTTTCGAGGGCGGCCAGGCGCTCCGTAATAGCCGCGACCGTTGCGGCCGTCTGGTTGGCGATCGTCGTCGCCGTGACGGTCAGGGCGTTCCGCAGGTTTTCGGCGTTCGCGGTCGTTTGGGCGGCGAGGGTCGAGATGGCTGCCTGGGCCCGGTCGGCGGCTGTGCTCACGGCCAAAACGTCGACCTGGCGGATGGCGTTCAGCCGGTTCGTTTCAAGCTCCCCGACTACCTTGCCGTGTTCCGCCCGGAGGCTGGCCATTTCCCGAAGATGGCGGATCTCCGATTCCAAATATTTATTGTTGGATTCTCGGAGATCGTCCTGCCTCTGGACCGCCGCTTCGGTCAGGGCGATAACGTTTGCCGTGGGATCGACTACGGGCAGGCCGGAGGAATCTACCGCCATTCCTGCGGGGCCCTTGGGCCTCGGGTTGGTTGTCATTTTTCCCTCATGGTGACAGTCTTCCCTCTTTTGTTTCGTCGATCGGCTGATCGATTAATTGAATTCGCGCAGGGGCGCCGGCTTCAAATGAGGCCGAGGATCTTCAGCAGGGCGTTCCCTTCCTTCGTGATTTTCTCCAGGCGGGCGTCGATCTCGGGGGTCCTGAATGCGGGGTTCGCCTTGATCTCCCTCTTGATCTGCCGGCGCTCCGCCGCGAGGACGTCCCACTTGGCCTTGGCTTCGGCCTTGGCCGCGGCCTTGGCGGAGAGCTTCCTCCCCTTCGGCTTGGCTGCCTGGGGCGTCTTGGCCGCGGGCTTGATCCGCTTCGGATTCATCATTCTGTTGTCCATGGTTTTCCTCCGGTTTCTATTTGATTATTCCGAGGAGTTTCAACCCCTCGATTATCGCGGCGCCGACCCCGACGCCGATGGCGAATGTCTTTATTTTCGTGCCCAGGATTGAATGCTCCAGATGGGCCAGGTTATCGTCGGCTGTCTTCCATCCGGCCTTATTGGTTTTGATCTCGGCCTTCCCGTCCTCGATCACCTTGGCGTCGTTTTTCCTTTGCTCCTCGCATTTGTCCAGGGCCGTTTTATTGTTGGCCGATTCTCGAAGTGCCGAATCCCTGGCCGTGACCGCGGTCTCTCCGGCGATGAAAATATTGAGGGTCGATTCCGTCCCGGGGCGGGTGAAAGAAAAAACCCCGGAAGCCATGGGCTTCGATTGGCCGGCGCCGATCCGCAGGTTGATCGCTCCGGACAGGGCGTCATCCGTCAGGGCCTTCGTCAGGGCGATGGCGGCGTCCCGTTCCTTCTCGGCCTTCGTCCTGCCGGCCGCCTCCGCCGCGGCTTTATCCAGGGCGGTTTGCTTCTCCGCCTGCAGGGCCGTGTTCAGGGCCTTGAGGGCGGCGGTCTCGATCTTGTGCCGGTCCTCCTCGGCCTTGGCGTCCGCCTTCATTTGGGCTTCCTTGCCCTGGCCGATCAGAAGGGCCTTGCTCTGGCCTTTCGCGTACCAGATTCGGCCGATGAAAAAAAGCAGGATCAGAATCCCGGCGACCCCGAGAATTCGCTTTACCGTGAGGCTCATGTGGTTTCTCCTTTGACCAGGTTGATGAAAGCGTCCCAGGGGAATGCCGCCCCCGGGCAGGCCGTTGCGTTGAAGTGGCGATGAGGGAAAACGGCCGTGATCGGGATTTTATAAATCTGCATCCACATGGCGACCGTCTTCGCCGCCTTCGCCAGCTGGGCCTGGGGCGGCGGTGTCAGGCTGAAATCTCCGATCAGGCAAAGGCCAAGGGACCGCCCGTTTTCGCCGATCGTATGGGCTCCGCTCCAGGTCCAATTCCGGCCCAGGATGGTTTCGTAATCGGTCCCGACCTGCTCGACCAGGGCGTTGTAGGAAATGTCCCGGTAGGGCCCGTCCGCCGGCCCGTTCGGCGGCGTCCCCATGTCCCAGCGGCGGATCGTCGCCGTGTCGTTTCCGGGTCCGTCGTGGCCGGCGCTGTGATGGATGATGATCTCGATCGGCGTCATGTGGCGGGTCCTCCTCCTCTCAAAATATGCCCGTTCATGCTGGGCTGTCAAGGATGGGCGTCAGCCGCGTTCGCTTCGTTCCTTCTTTCGCCTGCCCTCCAGGCTGCGGCGCCAGGGCTCTGTTGGGGGGTCGATCGTATAAAGGCCGCTCGACCAGCCGAAAAGGGCGAGGGAATATCCGGCCAATCCCCACCAGGTGAAATGGTGCGTTATTGCCAATAAATAATAAAGCGTCAGGCCGATGCTCACGGCCGCGTTCGCCAGCCCGGCCTTGAGGCCGCCCTCGAGGCCCAGCTTTTTCTTGATCCATTCGACGTTGGATTTCACGACCCGGCCGCTCAGGAGGGTCATTAGGGCCAGGGTCCCGTCCGGCGTCAGCCCGAATAATCCGCCGATCGGGAGAACGGGTCCGGTGCTCGGCGCTTGTTCCTGGGCTCCGGCGAAGGCTGGGGCGGCCAGGAGGGCCAGGATCCCGGCTGCCAGAAGGATGCGCTTTCCCTGGTTCATGCGGGGCCTCCCTTCTTGGGATCGGCCGGCGTGGCCGGGGGCGGCTCATTGATTCTGTATTGGAATCTCGGGGGCTGCCCGTTCCAATTCTTGAAGGCCTCGACGATTTCGTCCTTCTCCGCGTTCGTCAGGTATTCGAACGTGGCCCCCCGCTCCGCCCGGAGATAAATTTCCATCGCGGTGTGGATCCCGCTCAGGGCCAGCTTGTCCAGGATGGCCTGGCTCAGGTCGAGCGCCTCGGCTGGGGCCGGCTCCATAAGTTCGCTCTCCGGCGCCGACCCCATCTCGAGCGCCGCGGCTGCCCGGCTCAATTCCCGAAGGCCCAGGAGGGTCTGCGTCAGGGCCCCGGTGATGTGGCTAAGGTGCCCGATGTAGTCGGTTATTTCGTCGGCCTTTTCTTCGATCGCGGCCTGCAGGGCCTTCGCGTCCATGGGCTTGTCTTCGCTCTTTTCAGGTTCCATTTCAATCCTCCTTTTCTTCGTCGACTTCGATCGCGTCCTCCATGTCCTGGTTCCTGTACCAGGCCCATGGCGCGTTCGTTTTGAGATCGAGATCGGGATGGTTTTCGCATATCCGGATCGGTCTGTCATTGTCGAGCGTCGGGGTCCTCGCCGGAATTATGAAAATCCGGCCGCCGCAGTCTTCCCGGCGGCAAATCTCGCAGACCGTCGTTTGGACCTTCATTTCGGCTCCGCTCCCGGCTCGGGAGGCTCCGGGATCTCGAGGGTCTCGAATATCCCAAGCTCGGCCCTCCGCTTCATCGCCTCCTCATAGGCCTTTGAAAATTGGAAGGCCAGGCGGTTGATCCTGACCTGTGCGGCCGTCAGGGGCTCCCTGAAATCGAAGCCGTCTTTTCGGTCCAGGCATTCGATTGCGGCGATGGCCACGGCCGCGACCTGGATCATCTCTTTGCGGTATTGCCGGGCGTTCCCCTCGAGGGCGGCCCGGCAGGCCTCCCCGGTTTCCTCTCCCAGGATCGTCAGCCAGCCGTAGGGGCTGTGTTCCTGCCGGCCCCATTTGTTGTCCTGCCTGGCCCGCTCGAGCGCTACTTCCTGGTAGATGGTCATTTCGGCGGGTCCGGCAGTTCGAGCGTCCGCTTTATTCCGTTCACGTGAACGCTGGCGGGCGTCCCCAACGCTTCAAGTTCGGCTTTCCGGTCCGCCCGGAATTTTAATACCCGGGCCACTTCCTCCATCTCCGCCTGAATGTCTACGGGGTCCTTGAGCGCCGTGGCATATACCTGAAGGGCGGCGGCGGTTTCCTCGAGGGTTCCGTCGACGATCCCGACCGGGCGCCGGCTGGTTCCATCAAAAATAACGAGAAGGGCGTAGGGCTTTTCCTTGATGGCGCTCATTTTTTCTTCCGGCCGGTGTGCAGGGGCCTCTGCTGCCGCTCGGGCTTCTCGGCCGCCTTCGGGTCCTTGGCCGGCTCCGGCTCCTTCGCTCCTTTGGCCGCCTTGTCTTCCGCCGGCGCGTCCGGGATCTCGGCCTTCGGCTCTACGGCCATTTTCCTGGCCGTTTTGAGGGCCTGGTCGATCCCTTCCTTGCGCTCCTCCATGTCCTGGATCTCGATCCGCTTCCGGTTCATGGTGAGTTCGGCCCCGGCGATGTCCTTCAGCAGAACGTTCCGCTCCAGCTCGAGGGCGTTGATAATCCCGTCCATCGGGCCGAAAAGAAGGGGATGCTGTTTCGGCTTGTCCTTCGGGGTCTCGATCGGCTTCCCGATTTCCTGCGGCTCATCCAGGTGGATCCCGAGCTTCTCTCCGGTGTCCTTCAGGTCCTTGCGGGCCTTGGCCCCGTCTTTCATTATGGCGCCGAGGCCCGCCATTTTCGCTTCGTCCTGGGCCTTCCGGCCGGCGGCGGCGAATTCCGACATGGTCATCTTGATCAGCTTCCCGCTACCCGACCGGACGGCGATCTTGTCCTCGGTCAGCGGGCCCGGGTTGATCCCCAGCATGGCCGCGGCCCCTTTCCGGGCCTGGGCCTCCGCTCTGACTTTCGGTCCGTCTTCAATCTTCGCTTTTTTCATGTTGCCTCCTTTTGGCATCGAGTATTTTGTGGCATTCCTTGCAGGCCCATGTGACCATGAGGGGCTTCGAATAATCCTCATGGTGCCCTTCCGGGTTCGGGTGCCCGAGGGCGTCCGTGTCGGGCCGGATGATCCTTCCATCCCGGATTGCGTTATTCAGGGCGACCTGCGCTTTTCGTTTTTCCGGGTTCGCGCTTTTCCATCGAAGCATGGCCGCCTGGATCTCCTCCGGGTGTTCCTGTGCCCATTTTCGGGCGGCCTCGGGATTGTCCCGCCGCCTTTGAAGTTGAGCCTTCCGGCGCTGTTCACGATGGTCTTTCTGCCATCGCAGTTTTGCGATTCTCCGTTTTTCTGTGATGCTCATGGCGTCCTTCCGCCGCCCTTTCGAAGATCGGCGCCGCTGGGGTCGAAGTGGTTTATCGCGTAGCAAAGCTGGATAAATGCATCAGATTCGTTGTCATCCTCGAAGGGGTGTCCTGCGATCCGGCCGGCCGCCTCGATCATCTCCTCTTTGCTGGCATGGCCGTTTCCGGCCCCCCATTTTTTCAGGGTGCTCAGGTTGATCTTGGAATACTCCATTTTTCGGACCGCGGCTTCCTCCTCGACCCGGCTGGCCAGCCCGATCAGGAAGGCGGTTGCCGCCCAGCCGCGGACAATCGGCATTTCGTATGTTACGAGCTCGGGCCGGGTCTTTATGAAGATCTCCGCCAGCCATGCCCTGAATCGGATGAAGCGCATCCCTCCGCTCTCGCCCCGCTCCAGGCGGGCGTCGAAATATCCGCTTTCGATCGCGGCCCTGGCGACCGGGTCTTCACTCAGGTTCCTTTGGCCGGGCGTAAAGGCCCAGCCGGTCCGCGTGGCAAGGTCCAGGCTCAGGATCCTCATGGGTCAATCCTCCTCGATCTCGATTTCTTCCAGGCGCGTCTGGCTGGGCAGGTGGTCTTCGATGTGCTGGGCGGCGTGGTCAAGCTGGCCGTTCAGGTTGTCCAGCTTCCCGCCGGCGGCGACGGCTGGGTTGATCCTGAAAACGAGGCGGGCTGCCTGGATTCCGAATTGCTGGATTGCGGTCGTTTCCGTGATCGTGGCCGTCCCCTTCGCCGCTGGGATCAAAACGGTGATTTTAAGTTTCGTCATGGCTTATTGCGTCCTGCCCGGCGTCGGGTCCGGGGTTTTCGCCATCTTCCGCAGTTCCGCCTCTATGGCCTCGACCCGGCGCCGTAGGGCTGCGTGGTCGGCCAGCATTTGCTGGATCAGGGCGTCCAGGGGGATCAGGTGCGGTTGCGTCTTGGGCTTCTCCTCCGGCTTCGGCTGTTCCTTTTCCCATCGGTAATGGCCCCGCTTGTCCAAAGCGACGACCCGTCCGCACAGGTCTTTTGTCAGGCCGTCCTTCGCCCTTCCCAAATTCCCCAAAACCCGGCCGGCCCAATTATTCAGGCCGTCTTGCTTCCGCTTCGCCTGGTTGTATGCCTCCTCGACGTCAATCGTCCCAAAGGTCCGCCCGTCGCTGAATTTCTCGGCGACGATTTCGGCCATGGCCCGCTCGGACCGCAAGGTCCGGGAGTTTTCCCCGCGGCGGTACTTGATCTTGGCCTGTCTCTTGTCCGGGCGGGGCGTGACCTTCCTTATTCCCTGGAGGCGGGTGAAATCCACTAATTCCTGATACATCGGCGAAGGGTTGGGCCGCCCGTTTGCTCCGATCGTCTTTCCTTGGTAAGGACCATATTTCTTCTCGAAAATGGCCCGCCAGACGCCGACCAGATGCTGTTCGAGTGCCATCTGCAGTTTGATTTCGGGCTTTCTCTGGATCATCTCCGCCGTGAAGGCTTCCCTGGTTTCACGTGGAACGTCCGAATTTTTGTATTCTTTCATGTGCGTCCTCCTTTGCGTTTTTTGGCCTCGGCCTTCCTTTCCTCGGCTTCCTTGTTCGTTTTGTAAATCATCAGCATTATGTTTTGGGCCAGCGTCCAGGCCTCCAGCCGGGTCATCTGAAGGTGGATCCCGCCGGCGCTTATTCCGATCTTCGTCCTGGCGATGTCCTTCGGCCGCATCTCATGCCGGTGCAGGGTGACCTTGATCATCGGGTCCTCCCGGCTGTTTCCCATGGCGGCCGGCGCTGCCAGCGCTTCAGCCGGATCGGCGTCCAGCCGATGCCGACGAGGGCCTTCATAATCAGGGCCGCCTCCTCCGCTGCGGCGCTGAATTTTCGGAATGTCTCGCCGAGGGCGGCCATGGCGATCGTCGCCCTGGCCATGCTGGCGCCGAGCGCCGGCTGGTAAATCTCGGCCTCGACCCGCCTCCGCAGGTCCCAGGCTTCGCTCCGCAGGACGATCGCGTTCATCGTCCGCCTCTCTTGTTCCGCAGGTACCGGCGGCCGGCCTCCGTCCCCGCGACCTTGCTCCCTCTCATCCCGGCCAGGAATGCCTGCCGGGTCAGCACTTCGTCCGGGGCAAAGGTCCCGGGCGGCAAGTTGAATCCGGCGACGTCCAAAAAAACCACGTTATAAAGCTCGGCCCATCGGGCCAGGCTGTGCGTCTTTTCCTTCATGGTGTCCTCCGTTTATCCCTGTGTTCCGATCCTGAAGAATGCTCCGTCCTCATCGGCCTCAAATCCGAATAGGACCGTCCGGCGATAATTTGAATCCTCCTCTCTGCTGATTTGCTCGATCCGTGCCCGCTTGAAGGTCATGAGGTTCCCTTCGTCCTTCACCATGAATTGATGGACGGCCAGCGGGCCGCTGGAGGCGAGGCGGTCGATCGCCCGAAGCCAGGCCGTGCTGCCGGTGAATTCTATCCGGTGTGCCGTCAAATAAACCATGGCTTCCCCGGTCGCTTTTTTTCCCTGAAATTCGATTATGACCAGCCCGAGATCGATCGGCCCGAAAATGGTACGGGCCTTCTCCCGTTGCCTGGGTTGCCAATTCCAGAGGGCCTGCAGGCGCTTGAATATGGTCATCGGTTCGTTCCTTTTCTCTCGATTTCCGCAATTACCCGGAGGATTTCGTAGGCGACCTGCGGGACGATCGCGTTCCCGAGGGCTTTGAGGCGGTGGGTTCGACCGGCCTCTGTGCCCGCTTTTTTCTTTCGTTCCATCTCGGGTTGGCCGGGTATTCCGGGAGGGCCGTCCATCCGGGAGGGTATCCCATCATCCACTCGACAAAGGCGGGCCGCAGCCGCAGGCCATGGCTCTTTCCAGGCCTCCCTTCCGGCGTCCGGCGAATTGCCGTTGATAAATCGTCGCCTCCCGATCCCGGCCGGTTCTCCCGGGCGAAGTCGCCGCCGAAGCGTTCCGCGTCCGCTCCCTGGGGTGTCGGAAGCATCTTGATCGTCGAATATACCGAGTCCGCCTTCCCCCGGTGCGGCCCGCAACATTCCGAGTCCCCGGCGCTGGGGGTCGGTATCAATCCCGCTATTTGGTCCCGGAGTTTGTAATGCCCGTCGCATCCCGGCCGAATCTCCATGATCCCGCCCTCCGTTTCGACCGCCGAGGGGGTTTTCAGGATCCCGGGCAATAATCCAGACCCGGTTCCTCTGGTGCGGGGCGTCCAGGCCGCAAGCTGGAATAACAAAAGGCGGCGCTGTTTCGTAACCTTGGCCTGCCAGGTCAGCCAGCATTTCGTCGAGCCCCAGGCCGATGAAGCCAGCAACGTTCTCGCCAATAATCCAAGCGGGCCGGGCCTCCGATATAATCCGGCGCATTTCCGGCCAGAGCGAACGGTCATCCTTTTGGCCTCGGCGCTTCCCGGCGACGCTGAAAGGCTGGCACGGAAATCCGCCGGAAAGCAAAGTTGCTCCCCTGAATCGGCGGCCGTCGAAATCACGGACGTCGGCGATGAGGATTGGTTTTCGATCACTTCGTTCAGGTCCGCTCCGGCCGTCCGCCCTCTCTCGAGTTGGGTCCGTTGCTTCCCGCTTCGGTAGTCCCCGACCTTCGGCGTCGGGAGAAGGTCTTTTATTTTCCGGGTCAGGGTTGTCATGTTCGCCTTCGGGCTGCCGCAATCGTCCCCGTCGCTCTGCATGGGCGTCGGAAGCATCCCGATCACGGTCCCGAGCCCGTCCCCGCTCTTTTTGCTCATCCCCCTCCGGTTCGTATTCCCGCTGATTGTCGGCGTCGGCAAAAGGCCCGAATCGGGCAGCGAGGACCGCCTGGCAGAATGGGTCTTTTTCACAGAAGGCGATCGTTTCGAATCCCGCCCAATGGGCCGCGAGGCTGAATCCTCCGGTCCCCGAGAACAGGTCGACATGGGTCATCCTTCCTTCCCCGTTTCGTCCGGCTCGATCTGGCATCTGCAGTTCGGGTGGTTCGGCGCGGCGGTCCATCGAGAGAAAATCTTGCCGCATCTTTTGCATTTCTTGGTCTCGATCTCAAGGGGAAAGGCGCCGTTGAATCGAACGAGGGGGAAATCGGGATCGGCGGTTCTCTCGATTATTCTCTTGTGGATCCCGAAAAGGCAGCGGATCGGCTTCATGGCTTTTTCTCCGGCTCCGGCCCGGCGCTTTTCAGCCGGGCTGCCTGCATGAAAATGTCCGCGGTCATCCCGGCCAGCCGGCGCTTCCGGTACGGGGCGTCGATCTTGAAATGGCAGCGCTGGCAAACCGCCAGCAGGTTTACGAAGTCGTTGTCCGTCCTGTCCTGGTTGATATGGGCCGTGGTCAAAACGACCCGGCTGCCGGTCCTCCAATGGGGCTGTCCGTTTTCGGCGTTGCATAATTCGCAATGGTTCTTTGCCCGGATGTGGATGATGGCCCAGGAAATCTCCCGCCAGCCGGGGTGGTAGTCGGCCTTGTTCATCGGCATGGCTTCTATCTCCGGGGCTGGGGCTGCTCGATCTTGCAGTCCATGGCGGCGACCAGGGTCCCGACATAATCGGTTGCCCGGTCCTCCGCCTGGCCGGGGTCAAACCCGGGATCGTTCGGGCTCTGCATCGGGAATTGCTCGACCCAGCGGCGGATGAATTCCTGGGTCACGGTTGGCCTCCGGATCGGCCAGGCCGACCAGAGGGCGGCGGATCCGATGGCGCTCTGGATCCCGAAAGCTCCGCCCCAAAAGAGGGCGCCGCTCGGGCTGATGGGCTTCCCCAAAATGGCGAAGGCGCAGGCCATGGTCGCTTCTCCGGCCGCCAGGATGAGCAGGAAAATGAGGGCCGGGAGGCGCATCCTTCCGCGCTTCACGCAGGGCGGGTCCTTCCCGACGATCATCCGGCCGTCCTCGTATTGGGCGTAGGGCGGGATCTCGAGGCCGGCCTGGATCGCCCTGGCCCGGAGGCGGGTCAGGCGGTCCCTCCATTCGGCGATCGTCTTCGAGGCGAAAATGGCGCAGAGGAAAAATCCGGCGGCGGCGCAAAGGGAGGCCGCGGCCAGGATCCCCAGGGCTTTCACCACTCCCTCCGGTGTGCCGTGGTCGATTCCGAATAAACCTTGATCCCGGCGCCGAGGATGGCCTGGGCGTCCTGGTGCTTCGTCTTCACCAGCAGGTCGATCGCCTCCTTGTCCGGGAGAACGGTGACCTTGGTTTCCGTCTTTTTGTAGGCGTCCGGGACGTCCTCGATCTTCACGAGGGTCCATTTCCAAACGGTCCGGAGTTGGGTCCCGGCTGGCTCCGCCGGCTGGGGCGCGAGGACGGGCTTGGCGATCTTGCTCGGGGCCGAAATGATGGCCGCTGCGGCGATCGGGCGGCCTTGTTCCTCCGCTCTCAGGGCCAGCGCCAGCCGGTCATCGTCGGCCTTTTTCGTGGCTTCGTCCTTCAGGCGCTTCCGTTCCTTTTCCTCCCGATCCCGCTTCGCCAGCAGGTATTCGGTCAGTTTCTGGTTGGCGACCGTGTCGGCCTGGTCCAGGGGGGCCGTGTAGCTTCGAAGCTGGGCCTTGGCCTTGTCCAGGGCTTCCTGCTGGGCCTGAATTATTGGCCGCGTAAAGGCGACGGCTTCCGCCCGCAGGGCTCGGTTCCCCTTGATGAAATCGTTGACGGCGTTGGCTTGCTCGGGCGTCTTTACCTCGAGCGCCATGGCCTGGATCAGGGCCTGTTCATACTTGTCGATCGGAAGGGTGGTCAATTCGTTCATGGTGTCCTCCTCTTGGGTTTATTTTAGTCCGCGGTGGATCGCGCTTCCTCGCGGTCCGCTGCGGCATCCAGCTCGATCATTTCCCGTCGTTCGTCCTCCGCGTCCTCCGCCTGGGCCTTCCAGGCCTCGAGCTCCGGGCAATCGCCCGGCCGCGGCCAGATGATCCCTCCGGTCTCTCTGTCGACGTCGGGGTATAGGGCCATCTCCCGGCCTCGTTTGTTGCAGGCCGCCGCTGGCGGTCCTGGAAACATGGCCCCGGTTTCGTCGATGAAATTCGGGCAGTTCTCGCAGCGGCTCGGGGGCTTCATGCTCATGCGTTCGGGTCCTTGGGGGCGGCCGAGGGCTCCGCCGCCTCCGGCTGGAGGCTCGGGATGATGTCTCCGGCCTCGATCGGGGTATCGTCCGGGATGGGCTCGGGCATCGTCTTCGGCGCTCCGGTCAGCCTTTCCCGCTCCAGGTTCCGCTCCAATTCATCGAGGCGGCCGATCTGCTTCCCCATTTGCTCCTCGACGGCCGCGATGATCCCGGTCTTGGCATCGCGCAGGGCGAGGCGTAGCCGGGAAATTTCGGAATGAATGTTGATCGCCATGGTCTCCTCCTCTCAATAAAAATAAATTTCAATGTGCGGGGCCTTCAGGGCCTCCCGGGCTTCTCTTTCGTTTTTGTATCCCATTCCCTGCAGAATGCCTCCGATCTCTTTTTCCAGGGCCTCGAGGCGGGCTTCGTCGATCGGCCGTTTTGTCAGGATCAGGGCGGCCTCCCCGTATAAATTCCTGAGTCGCCCTTCCGGTGTGGCGACCATGAATGTTCCTATATCGGCGGCCATTCTCCGGATCTTCGATTCCCGGTCAAATTTCGGCTGGGCCGTCCCGACCCGGCTGCTCCGCTGGGCCGGGGTCCCCCGGAGGGCCTCCCGGGTCTTGGCTTCAAGCTGGCCGTATTGTTTCCTGAACGTCGCCGCCGATCGGATATTCAATTTCCAGAATGAGTCGGTCGTGGCCCAATCCAAAACCGGCCGCAGGCTTTCGGGCGGGACCTTGTCGTTCTCGATCATCAGCCGGAATTCGCCAGCCCATTCGTCCAGGTAATTTGCCGAGATTTTTTGGAAGGGCACGTTTTCCTGGACCCGCTCTTTCAGAAGCTCGGCCAGATCGTGGTAGGGGGCGTTCCGTTCCTTGGCTGTTTTTGGCTTCTCTTTCGTCGGGGCTGGGGGCTTCTTTTCTCCCTCCCCCTCCCCTCCCCCTCTTGAAGAATCAGAATCAGAAGCAGATGCATATGCAGAGGGAGCTTTTCGGTCTGCTTTTTTCTTTGCTTTCGTTTTGCTTTCCGGGTCCTTCGGTCGACCCCCCAATTTACCCGCCTCGGATCGAACGGCGGATATCCTTCCTTCCCTGGCCATCCTTCGGTTGTAAATCACTCCCATCATGTCTTTTGAAGGGACGCCGTGGCTGAAAAGTTCGGCCAGGAGGCGCTCGATTTCATCCTCCGTCGTTCGCTCAAGCTCGGCGAGAGTTTTGCTTTCCATTTTGCTTTCGCCGTCGAGTAAAAATCCCTTGATTTTGCTTTTCGCCATGATGGCCAGCATCTCTATCCAGAGCCCCTTCGCCGCCAGGCTACAAAGCCGGAGTCCGGTGTCCGCCGCCCAATCAGCCCAAAACCATTTATCCCAGGGCCTTTGGTCTTCGCGTCCATCTGTCATTCGGGCCTCATAAATGAAAACCCCGGCCGCCTCCTCTGATGGACCCGCTGCGCTGTCGGCGCTTTTGGCAGAGTACTACGGCCGGGGTTATTCGGCTTCTTGTTCATTCGGCAGGTCCATGGCTGGATCATAATTTCCGGCTCCGTTGAAGTCAAGCTGAAAAAGATGGGCCCGGGCCGGTCCGGTTGGCGGCCGGCTGGAGGCGTCCTTTGGCCCGGGCCCCATGCGTTTCAATTCCCGTGGGCTCAGGCGGCCCCGACCCGCTCGATCGTCGTTTGGGTATATTCGGTTTCCTCGACCGCGTATCCCTTCCTGTGGATCGTCTTGCTCGAGATCTCGATGTCGCCGATCAGGGCGGTGTGCCCGTAATATTTCCCGGGCTTTTTCGCGTTCCCGATCAGGAGCGCCTTCCTCCGCTCATAATCCTTTTTCGCGTTTTCGTATTCCTTTTGGCTTTCCAGGAAGGTCTCCAGGTGGATCGCCTCGGCCGGGTCGATCTCGATCGTCGAGCTTGAGGCCCGCAGCGGCTGGCAGATGTGGTTGAAGTCGCACATCTCGCATACCTGGGCGTCAAAGGGGATCGGCTCCGGCGTCGTTCCGTCTGCGATGTGCCGGTTGACCGATTGGGCCATCTGCAGGTCCGCTTCGCCCAGCTCGTAATCGATCAGCATGGGCAGGACCTTGGGCCGCCGCTGGGCTGTCCCGATGATCAAATATCCGCAGGGGCGGCTGGCCATCAGCATATAGCTGTTCAGCTGGCTCGGGTATTTCCGGAGCCACCAGCCGCGGGCGTTCCTGAAATCGTCGACGGTCTGGATTTTGTCAAAGGCCTGCTGGTTCATAAATTTGATTTCCGCCGGAATGTCCCGGAGCCCGGTGAAGGGCGGGGGAAGCTCCCGGTTCAAGGGGGCCAGGCCGTCCGTCTTCCCGCTGATTTTATATTCGTCCCAGCGGAATCGCTCTTGGTTCCGGACCAGTTCAAAGCCGATCATCCCCAGCCGGCCCCGGAGCCAGCTTTCGTATCGGACCCCTTCCTTGATCCGCCAGAGGGCCGCCGCGTCCATAGGTTGCTTTTGCCTCCAGTCCCTCCGGGCGTGGACCAGGTGCTTCATGCAGGGGTGGTGGATCTCGGAGGCGTAGTTCCAATCGGAATGCGGCCAGGGGGCCCGGCCCTCCTCCGTCAGGAGTTGGTCATCGAGCTTGGCCTCGATCTCCGCCGCGATCTCCGAAATGGCCGAGAAGAGGATCTGCTCGGGTGTCGCCGGCGGGTTCGGGTTCGGCGGGAAAATGCCGCCTTCCATCCAGGCCGGCGAAAAGGCGGGCTTGTCCGGTTCTTGGCCGCTCATGGCTGGCATCCCGCTTCCGGCGCCGCGGCTGGGGCCGCGGGTGTTCCATTGAGGACCAGCAGGGCGTCTTTCAATTCGTCCCGCATCCGTTCGGCTTCGGCCAGGTTGATTTTCGCCTTTTCGATCTGTCTCAGGTTCCCCGCTATTCTTTCGAGAAATTCTCGGCGGGTCCGCTCGGCTCCGGCGGTTGTCTTTTCCAGCCAGTCCTGGCGGCTTTTGATCATCTCCTCGACGTCCTTCAGGTCCCGCTCAATCGCGGCGACCCCCGGATTTTTCGGCCCGCTCATTCGGCGCCGCCTTCGCCGCGCTCGGGCTCATCCCCGGCTTCGCGGATCTCTTTCATGGCCTCGGCTTCCTCCTCGGGGTCGATCGTGTCGACGGTCCCGGTCTGCACTTCGAAGGGGGCGGTTTGATCCCCGCGTTCGGCCTGGCGCAGGATCTCGGCGATCTGCGGCGGGCGCAGTTCGTTCCGGTAGCCATAAATGGTGACCGTCGCCGTGTCGCCCTGGGCCGTGGTCTTCTTCGTGTAAACCTGCCCGATCCCAATGGCCGGGTGGTCCTTCATGATATTCCGCTCGACGATCCGCTGGGCGATCCTGTCTCCGAATCGCTGGCGCTGCGTGTGTTCGTCCATGCAGTCCAGGATGGCCGCATCATCGTAATTGACCCAAAGGCCCAGGGGCGGTTCGGTCGGGAAAAAGGCCCAGCGGCCGTCCCGCGGCGGGGTCATCGTCTTCGGGTTTTCGTCGGCCTGGCCGTAGATGGCGCAGTTCGGGTTGGCCAGGGGCGCGTCCTCCTCGCCTTCAGGCTTCTTCCCTTTCCTTTTCATTTTGGCCTGGACGCTCTGAATGAAGTAGGTATAGGTGTTATAAAAAAGCGTCTTGTCCACCACCACCATGGTTCCGATCGGGCTGAAGCCAATCCCCATTTTATGAATGGTCACGGATTGAATGGCCCGGGTCTGTTTGTCCCGTTCGACGTGCGGGTTGTGCTGGCGGATGCCGTCGACGATAACCCAGGCGGGCGTCAGGAGGGAAATCCCGGCGACCTTGTTCAGGTGGGTGTAGCCGGCCGCGGTGATCGCGCTGTTCATCTTGTCCCGCCATTTTCCCGGGTTATCGGGGTCCTTCTCCCGCCCGGCGTAGATCGAATAAAAATGGCCGAGCTTCTTGAAGAGGGTAACGTCGGCCCGCAGGGGCCGCATGATCTCGTTTCCGCTGGGGTCGATCCGGGCGTATATTTTCCCGAATTCGACCGCCATCACGATCTGTCGCTCCTTCGGGGCTGTCGCCGGCTGGATCGGGTAGGCCGGCCGCGGCGCCGGCTGGGGGGCCTGGGGTCCGGGCTCGGGCTTCCCGGCCTGGGGCTGGGCCGCGGTCTCCGGCCGGGCGGCTTCTTCGGGCTCCGCCGCGTCGCTCTGGCTCGGGGCTTCGCTGTCGGGCAATTCGGCCGGGCTTTTCCCGGCCTTGGCCGGGTCCGCCTTTGCCGCCGTAAAGGCCCGCTCGCCCGGTGCGCCTTTCCTGGCCTCCGCCGCCTTGGCCACCTGGTCAAGCTGGCCCTTGGCCCATTCTTTCGCTTTGTTGATTTCGGTCATGGGTTGTGTTCTCCTTTAGAACGGGATCCCGTCATCGTTCGGGTTGCCTTCGGTCTCTGAATCCTCGGGCCCCTCGGCTGCCTCGTGCTTTTCCCGGATCTCCTCGAGCTTTTTTGCCAGCGCTCGGGGGTTCGAATTCGGCTGGACCGCGGGCCGCTGCCCTCCGCCGGTCCCGTTCTGCCCGGGCTCGTAGGTGTCCAGGAAGATGATCAGGTCCGGCTGGTTTTCTTTTTCCTTGTAATTATTCGGGAAAATAACGATCCGGGTCTTTTTCCCGTCGATCTCAACGTTGCCGGTCCAGCGCTCTCCGCCCCTGGCATTTGGCTTGATCCAAAGGGCGCCGAGCTTCGTCATTTTTTCAGCCATGCTGGTGCTCTCCTTTTTTGGGGGGATTGACAAGCTGGCCGCGGCCATCTATGCTGGCCTCGACGTGCGTTTCCCCCTTTTCAGTTTGGCCGGCCTTCGGCTTCCCTCCGGGGGCCGGCGCTTCCCTTCCCGGATCCGGGTCCTTCGCCTGCCTGGCCGCCTCCGCTATCTTTTCCGTGAAAGGTAAAAGGCGGCCGACCACGTCCGCCATGTCTCTCAGGGTCCGCCCGATTTCAATGGCCCGATCGGCGGCCTTGTCCATCGTCTTCACCAGAAGGGGCAGGGCGTTGGCGTTGGCCTCGATCGGCCCGGCGTACTTGGCCAGGGCCGCGGCGATCCGGCGGATCCGCTTTTGAAATTTCTGCTGATGGTCCGGCCTGCAGAATTCCTGCCATTCCCGGTGCGGCCTGAATCGGCGCTTACATTCCGGGAGTCGGCATTCCCGCGTCGGCCATTTTTTCATCTGGCCTCCGCTCCGCCCTGAACGTGCCGCTCCAGGATGATCCGAATCATCCCGCTCTCGGAACGTCCGTCCTTCTCCGCCTCCGCCCGCAGGCTGGCCCGGGTCTCCGGCTTCAGCCGGATCGCCAGGTATTCGAGCCCGGGGCTGGGGGCGGCCTTCCGCTTTTTAATCGCCATCGTTTGTCCTCCTCGAGGATTTGAATTCTGGCCTGTGGGGCCGCTCTTATTATCATTCGGTTGCTTTCGGTTGTCAACGTTTATCTGTCGTTTTCCCATCGGCCCGTTTCGCCTCTCCCGGCCTTTTTTCGGGGTCTTTTTTTCATTTTTTTCCTCGAAAAAACCGACCAGGAATTAAAAATAAATGAAGATTTATTGGCCCCCGTATCCCCTTTAAACGGCCCGCCTTACGGGGCCTTTTCTCTGTTTCGCTCTGTTTCGGTCCGGTATTATTTGCTATCGCTTTGTTGCGGTGTTATTATGCTCTTGGAAGTTAAGAACGGCCCCCGGCGGGGGCCGGATCTCAGAAAGAGGAGCCCCCCGGGTGGGGGCTCCCGAAAGAAAACCGCAGGCGATCTGAAGGCGGAAGGCGGCCACCCCCGAGAGCAAATACTCGGGGGCGAAGAGGAGCCGGAAGCCGAGGCAGAAACCAGCGGAAGCGCAGGGCGGGTGACCGGGCGGGCTCCACAGGGGTCCGGATCGGAGCCGTCCTGAAAAATGAAAAACCGAAACGGGGCCGCGTGGCTCCGTCGACCGCGGGCTGGCCGCCCGGTCCTGAAGATGGCAGGCCAAAATTCAAACCTGGAGGCTCTCATGTTTTACGCAATTATCGCCGGTTGCTATTTTTCCGTCATTACGCTTTGGGTCATCGCGGTCCGCGTGGCCTCGAAGCTGGATTGAAGCCGAAACGGCCCGCTGGGCCGTCGCTCGGGGCTCCCCTCCCGGGCCTGATGAGGCAGGGGAATATTTCAAATCTGGAGGCTCTCATGCGTTTCATCGTTCATCACTTTTTCACAAAGCAGGCCGGGCGCGTTTCCCATGAGGCTGGCGAGGCGTCTTCCATCGGCGAATTGGGCGAGCTTGTTTGCCCTCGGGATGCATCGGTCCTTATGAAGGCCGCCGCGAATCTGGCCGAAGCCGATACGGTCTCCTATCTGTTCGAAGATTATTTTTTCGTCGATCGTCGCGGGCGCAGGCGCTGTACCTTCGTCGAGACGAAGGTCGTAATCCATCGCATCGATTAGCCGAAACGGCCCGCTCGGGCCGTCCGCTGGGAATGACCGCCCAGCGCCGACGAGGCAGGTCAAATTCAAATCTGGAGGGTGTCGTGGAAAAACAAAAAGTTCGGGAGTTCGGAGTCCGCTGGGAAGAGGTCGACCGCAAGGGGCGGCTGGTGGTCAAGGAACGGATTTTCGACAATCCGGCCGACCAGGGTTCGTTCTCCGCTCGGATCGGCGAGAAGGGCTCCTTCGTCCGTTTCGTCGCTTGGCTGGGCTGAGGCGATCATGTCCATCTATCTGAACGTCGTACCCGTCGATGTCTTCGCTTTCCTGAAAGCAAAGCCCGGGCGGTCCGCTCGGGACGTTTCCTTTTTCCTCCTCGATCAAGTCGCGGGCGAGGAAGATTTCGCCGAAGGCGAATCGGCCGACGATAATCTGGCCCTCCGGGTTATCGAGGAAGCGCTGGATTGGTCGATCGGCATGAAGGTCCTGGGGCTCCTCCAGGCCTATGCGAAGATCGGCAAGCGGCCCAAACCGTTCACGCTGAAGGTTGGCCGCGGCGGTGTCATGACGGCGACCTGGCCGTCCGGTCACACGCTGAATCTCTGAAGCCGAAACGGTCCCCGGGGCCGTCGATCCGGTCTGGCCGACCGGGTCCTGATGAGGCAGGCCGAATTTAAACCTGGAGGCGAAAGTGGAAAAAGAACGGCTGATGAAATCCTTGGAAAAGACGAAAGAGCAGGCGCAATGGGCGATCTGGTCGATCGTCGATTTCGAACGGGCGACCGAGCCGGTCGACCGCTATCTGGCTCAGGCCGAAGGCGAATTGAAGGATGCTCTCCTGGCCATCAAGAAGGCCCGCTTCGAATGGAGCCGATCATGATGAAAGTTGTTTTGTCGCATCGTCCCAATCCGGACGTCCAGGGCGGGTATTGGTCGAAGATGGCGCGGCCGGTCTTCAAGAACGGCGGCGTCCCGAAGCCGGAAATGGTCGAAGTCAAATCGTTCGCCGAGGCTTCGAAGGTCTGCCGGGAATACATCGTCCGGCTCGATCTCGGCGGCGGCAATTGGGCCGGCGGCGATATTTGGGTGAAAGCCCAGCACGTCGGCTATGTTTCCTTTAATGGCCGGGTTTGGGAATCCCGGGCCTTCCCTTGCCGGGAAATTTCAATCTGAAGCCGAAACGGCCCGCTCGGGGCCGTCGCTCGGGGCTCCCCTCCCGGGCCTGATGAGGCAGGGGAAAAATTAAAATCTGGAGGCTCTCATGATGAAAGTTCAGGGTTTGTCCGACAAGCAGGAGGCCGCTGGCTGGGCCGGGACCTTCGACCGCTCCCTTCGGGCCGGTCTTTTGAACGGCTACGTCGATCTCGGGGCCTACATTTCGGCCGACATTTATGCGGCCGTGGCCGCTGGCCTGGATCGCATCGAGGGGCCGGTCATCAAAATCGAGAAGGCGGATCCTTCGATGCGCTGCGGGACCTATCTCCTCGGGTATCTCCCGACGACGTTCGCTGTTTTGACCGCGGCCTTCGGCGATCCTCTCTCGGGCTCCGGCGATGGCAAAGTCCGGGCGCAATGGGTCCTGAAAACGATCCGCGGCGGCGGGTTGCGGACCGTCGTTTTCACGATCTACGATTACAAGGAAACGGGGCCGGTCGGATCGGTGGTCAATTGGCACGTCGGCGGGCACATCGAGAATGTCTCCGATGTCGCCGAGGCCCTCTTGGCAAAGGGCCTCCGGTTCGAGCGCCGCTGAGGGAAATGGCCATGATCCCCGAATGCCCGGCCTGCTGCGGCGATGCCTTCGTCCTCGGAGTCCTCGGGTCCTTGACCTGGTTTCGTTGCCGTTCCTGCGGAACGGAATTTTTTATTAAAACGGCCGATCTCTTGAAGATCGCTTAAGCGCCGAAAAGGGCCGCGAGGCCCTTCGCCTGGGGGTCCCCGCCCTGGGCCTGATGAGGCAGGGGAAATTCAAATTGTGGAGGCTTTTATGTCAACGTATCAGACCAACGTCGGGATGGTCCGCGGCGGCCGGCTGGCCGAAGGGCGGAAGGGCAAGGAGGCCGGGTCCTCCGAAATGCGGCGGCTCATGCGGCGGCTCAAGGTCGAAACCCGCCCGGCCGTCCGGGATCGGATCGCGTCCGAGCTCGACCGCGTCTTCCGGGCCGCCTATCGCTTCCGGATGAAGGGGTGACCTGTGAAGCGCTCCGATCTTGTCCATCGTTACTTGGTTCATCTGGCCGTCCGCCTGACCATGGATATGGAAGGCGCGGACGAGGAGATTATGGCCTTCAATGCTCCTTCCGAATGCCTGGGGCTCATCGTCCGGCTTTCCCGCCGGGAAATGGGGCAGGCGCTTTGGGCCGCTGGAATCATGGGCCATGAAGTCCTGGAATTCGCCGAAAGCATCATGTCGAAGAAGGCTGTTTATCGGCTGGGGATCGGCTGGATCGAAGATCTGACCGAGGACCTTTTGTTCCGGCAGCGGAGGGCGCTGTGAAAATCTATCGCGGGAAAAACAGCGGGCAGGGGGGCGGGCAGGCCGTCGTGGTCTTCAACGAATCGACCGGCGCGGTCCGTCCCCTTCGGCACATCCCCCGGCATTCTCCGGATGGCTTCCAATGGGGCTATGGCGGGTCCGGCCCTTCGGACCTGGCCCTCTCGATCCTGGCCGACGCGGTTGGCCTCGAAATGGCCGACCGCCGCGGGCTCTACCAATTGTTCAAGGATGAATTCATCGCCCGGGCCGGGACGGTCCTCGAAATCCGCGAGGAGGACGTCTTGTCCTTCGTTGCTCTTTATGAACGAAAATGGGCGACGGAGGGATGATGGCGACCCCGCTTTCGAAGCCGCTTTTTCGCTCCGTCGACGTCCCCGGCCAATCGATCCGGGGGCTTGTTGTCGGCGTCCATCCGGCCGGGTTCCTGTCTTTCCGCGAGAAGGGTTGCCGGACCACCTACCGGCTGCCCATCCTGACCGCCTATTATTTTTCCGTCAAAAACGAAAAGCCGGCCCCAAAGGCTGGCCGAAGGCCCCGGCTTCGGGGCCTTCGACGTTGCGGTTGATCCCGTTTCGGCTGCCCGGTCCTGGGCTCGGCTTCGGCCGGGCTCGGGCCGGGCCTTTTTTTTTGCCGTAAAGGCGGAATTTCCCGGATCGCGGGCCCCCTTCGTTCTGTGCCTTTTTTGCCCTTTTCCGGCCCGACCGCCCTTTCCCGCCCCCCTGGCCGACCCCGGCCGAGATAATGCGTTGAACGCATTTTTTTGGCCCTTGGCTGGGGCTTCCGCCGGCGTTCCCGGTCAGTTCTCGGGCTCCGGATCCGGGCCGGCCGTTTTCCCGTCCAAAAGGTCCCAGGCCCGGCCGACGAACAGGATGCTCTGCTGGCCATAATGTTCGTTGATCAGGGCCTTCAGCAGGGCTCCCTCCTCGGGCGTCAGGACGATGGCCGCCTTGGCCCCGTATATCCTGTCGGCCAGGTGGGTCCGGCGCTGCCGCTCCAGGCCTTCGAGCTTCGCGGCGTCCGCCGTCTTCGCCAGCAGGGCGGTCACGGCCATGTCCCGCAGGGTAAACGACCGCTCGATTTCCTTCCCTTCCGCGTCCTTGTCCTTCGTCAGGACCGGCTTGTGGTTCAGGTCCTGGATGGCTTCTAAAAAGTTGACCTTCATGCGCTCCTCCGCTTATTTCCCGGCCAGGGCCGCCAGAACGTTCCAGGGGTCATTGTCCGGGTTGCCCGGGTCTCCGGCGATCGCCTTTTCGATGTCCTCCCAGGCGGGGTCTTTATTTTCCCCGTAATTGTCGAAAAAGTTGAAGTCGGGGATGTCCTCGGAAACGAGGATCAGGTTCATCTCCGTTCCCTGGCCGACCGTGGGTCCCGTCGACCAGCCGGAATAATGGCCGAGGGCCTGGGGGTCCTGGCTGTCGCCGTCGATCCGGACGATGCGGGGCGTCCACCAGCCGGCCGCCTTGGCTTGGGCGATCATCTTGCGGAGGCCCTCCGGGCTGTTGGGCAGGTGCCATTCGACCCGGATCCCGGGATGGGCGTTGAAAATCGCCGGCATGATTTTCGTCATGTTATGGGCTCCGGCTGCGCTGATGATGATCTTCGAATTCGGGACGCCGGCGGCGCTGACGTTGTCCGCAAACCAGGCCAGGAATTCCCCGAAGAGGGCATCGTTTTGCTCGGGTGTCTCGAAGCTTTCCTGGCCGCGGCTCACTTCGTTTGTGCTGATTTCGTATTGCGCTCCGGAGGCGGCGATCCGGCCGGCGATCCATCTGAAATAAATCCCCATGTATTCCTTTTGTTTCCCGCCCGGGTCGTTTGAAAAGCCGCCGTACATCCCTCCGGTGTGGATCCGCAGGCCGTGGTCGATCGTCCCATCGAGGCGGGTGTATTCCCCGGTGTCCTGGGCGCTCTCGGCGCCGAGGTGCTGGTAGGCCATGATCCAGGGATGGTGCCGCACTTCCCAGCGGCCCTTGTCATCGCTCCCGTAATTCAGGCCGCAAACGATCGAAACGTTGAGCAGGATGTCCCGCTCCCGGCAAAGCTGCAGGAGGTAGTCCAGCTTGTCGACGAAGACCGGGTCCCAGGGGGCGCCGTATTGCTCGGAATCGGCAATGGTGAAAACCGGGAAGGGCTCTCCGCCGAATCCCACGTTTGTCACCTGGCCGACGATTTTATAAACCGTGTTTTTCCAGCCCTCGACCGGGGCCATTCCCCAGGTGTCGTTCAGCATGATCCGCAGGCGCGACCCCTTGAATTTGACCAGCTTCTCAACGTACCGCTTGATCTGTTCCTTGCTCCAGGCGTAGAGGTGGTAGCTGTCCAGGCCGATCCTGGGCGGCGTCTGCCGGGCCTTCTCGATCGCCGGTGCCGGCGCGTGATGAATGGCGCAGGTTGCCGTGGGGGGTACCGGCTCCCCGGGCTTCGGTGCCTTGTAAAACCGCCGCGGCGTTTCGGGACACCAGGGCTTGTTCGGCAGAAGGCCCGAGCCCGAGCAGATGTTCTGGACGAAAGTCGGCCGGTCGCAGAAAATTCCAAACCATTTACAGAGTAGGTTCATGGTGCTCCTTTTTCCCCTATGCCCGGATCCCCCTGGGGCGGGTCATTTTAAACCATTCGACGTCGCAGGAGACGGCGTGGTAGCTCCCGCCGTCGCTCCAATTTTGAAGCAGAACGCCGGCCCAGAAGGGTTGCTGGGTATTGCCGGCGAGGTTGGAAAAAACCATCGGGACCCCGGCGGATTGCTCGGCCTGCGTCCAGGCCGCCCCATCTGTCGACCAGTAAAATGTGAATTGGTTTTTCAGGGGTCCGCCGAGCATCCTGATTTTCAGGTAAATCGTAGAGGCGGTGCTTGTGGCCGTCCCGCCGTATCCGACGACTCCCGGGTTGAGTGTATAGAATAAATGGGTCCCGGTTCCGTCGCCATAATAATAATATAAGACCCCTTGGTTCGGCCCCGGGATTGCCGCCGGGTCGGTCAAAACAAATAAAATAATTGATCCATTTTTCCCCAGGATGATGTTGCTGAATTTGGCGATATATTCGCTGGGCTCGGCCGCGCAGCCGGTGTAAAACCCGACCTGGTTGCCGCTCCCCGAGTCGGCGTTCGTGCCTTCGCTCACGGCGATCGAAACCTTATCGCCAGGGAGGGCGATCGTCTTTCCGCTCCCGGTCCCGAAGGTCCGCCACATCCAGTCAAAAGAGGTCCCGACGAAATCGTCCAGGAAGGCGACGTCATCGTCGGCGACCGCTCCCCCGCTGACCGCGGCAAATTCCAGGCCGTCGTAGGTTGCCTTCACGCGGACGAATTTCCCGGCGTCGCCGGCGGCGTAAGTCCCCGGGGCGTCTGTCAGATCGGTGAAGGCTCCGCCGCCTCCGCCGGATCCTCCGGGGCTCGGGGGGGCGGGCTCCCAATCGCTCCGGGCGGCGACCCAGGTCAAAACGTCGCCGTCGCTCGGGGCCCCGGCCGCGACGTCGGAAAGGTCATCGAGGGCCATGGCATGGGAATGGCTCGGAAGGTCCCCTCCGGTTGCGATCGAAAGGACCCCGGTCCCGGTTGTGCTTTTCAGGATCCCTGTCGCCAGGGCCGAGAGGGCCTGGGCATCGCTCAGGCCTGTGGCCGGCTGCTGGAGGATGTATTTCGCCGTGGAAGGGGCGAGGCTGGAGGCGTGGACGCCGTCCAAAAGATCGGCGTTCAGGTTCGGGCACATCGTCGCCGAGGCCGGCTGGAATGGCGCGGTCCCGGTTGTGATCAAGGAATAGATCGGCCCCTCGATCGAAAGCGAAAGGTCCGCGGCGTCGTACCAGGCCGCCTTCGTCATCGTGCCCAGCCGGTTGACCCAAAATTCCAGGATGCCGTCTTCCGTGCTCGGGTTCCCGAGTGGGTTCATCAAAAGGCGATCGATCCCCGTCGCCGGGTCCGAATAAACGGCGTATAAATAAGTTCCGTCCTGCCGGACGCAGGCGAGGGTATGGCCGACCTTCGCGATCGAATAATATTTCAGGCAGGTCGCCGGATCGACCTTGCAGGCCGAATTCCCGTACCCGCCGTAGAGGCGCTGCTGGCCGTTTTCTTCGCGGAGGGCAGGTTGCATCCCATAGAAGGTTTCCGCTTGTGGCTTCCAGCCGCCGTCTACCTGGACGGCCAGGGTGGAGGCGTCCATTTTCAGAAGGTGTTTTTCGGTTCCGTTATCCGCTCCGGACCAGATGGTGGTTCCGGCGCCGTTGATTACAAAAAAAGAAAGTATCCATTTATTGCCCGGCGAAAATTCGGGCCAATCTATCGAGGTGCCGGTTCCGATCATGGTCGAGGCGTTCACGGTGAACATTTTTTTCAGGCCGCTGTCTCCCATGTAAAGGACCCCGCCGGCGATCTGCAGGCCGATCGGGAACATGACGGTCGGGAAGGGCGGGCTCCAGGTCGAAATCAGGGCGTAGCTGGAAAGCAAATATTTATTAATATGGGCGCCGACGCCGTTCTCAAATCCGCAAATATAAAAGTGTGTCCCGTCCGCGCAAATTCCCTTAACATTTACGAGCCCATGGGCGGCGGTCTGCCCATCCAGCGATCCGTCGCTTGTTTTGAATCCCTTGATTTTCCCGTCGCTGGTATCCGAAAAAAGAAGGAGTCCGCCGATGTGGCAGCCGCTGGGGTCCGGCGCGAAACCCAGGGGGTTGATGAATTGGTGCGTATCCAGGTCCCATTCCGTCCCCCGGACCGTTGGGACGTCGGGGCTTCCGCTTGTCGGGGCCCCGCTCCCTTTCCCAACGACCCAGCCGGCGGTCAGCTCGAGGGCGTTCGTCGGGCTGTCGAAGAAGGCCTTATAAATCAGCTTCGTTTCGGGGGCGGCGTCGTTCGGGCCCAGCGTCAGCTCCTTGAATTTCGGGCTGGAGGCGACCTTGACCCCTTGGTCAAACCAGTCCGAAAGCGTCGGGTCTCCGATCAGGGTGATCGTCCGGTTGGCCGCTCCGGTGATCAGGTTGAGGCTTTGGTCCGCGGCTTGGTCTTCGTTCCAGACGATGTTCAGGAAATTCGAGAGATTTGCGTCGGCCAGCCGCGGTTGCTGCCATGTCTTATTGCCCGTCCAAACCTGGCCGGCGGCCCCGGCCGTGATCAGGGGCTCGAATCCCGCGACGATCACGGATCCCGGCGCCATGGCCTTGATCTGGTCTTCCAGGATCCGGATCGTTTCCCGGAAGGCGTTTACTTCGACGAATTCGGGCATGGCTTATTTTCCTCCGGTGAAGGGGAAAATACAACCCGTCGCCGCTTCGGCCGGGTAAAAGGTCCCGGGCTTTTCAATGATCAGCCGCTCCGTCCTGGGGGTGGTCTTCGTGATTATGTAAAAAATCGGCGTCCGGATAACGGCCAGGCCGTGGTAGGCGTCCCAGCTCATCGGCATGGCCAGGAGGGCCTTGATCAGGGTCCTTTCGTCCGCGGTTGCCAGCTCGAGGCGCTCCTCGGCCGCTCGGGCGGTTTCCCTGCAGTTGAAAGAATGGGGGATGTGAAAACCCGGCCGCGGGCCGATGTATCTCAGCATCGGGTTTGAAAGGGCCAGGTCTTCCTGGAGGCGGATCGCGCGGATCGGCCCTTCCAGCTCGAGGGCCTCCAGGTGCGGCGTCTGCAGGCCGGCCTCCCATATCGGGTCATAAATCCCGGCGGCCCAATTCTCCCGGAAGGCGGCCCGGCAGCAGGCCGGGTATCCCAGCAGGCGGCCTTGTGTCTCCATGTCTCCGGCTTTGAAGGCGGCCAGGAATTCTCGGCCGGCCTCGAAGTCCCGGGTCAGGATCGCGCTCACGGCGGCCGGCTGGCCTGGCTGGGGGTCCTCGAATCGATGGGCGAATCCCTGGAATTGGAGGCTCCGGCGGACCGCGATCGTAATCAGCCCGGCTTCGGCCTGCGTTGCGGCCCAGGCCGGGTATTCGGCTTCGTCCATCGTCTGCCAGCTACAGATGCGCTGCCCGGCCTTGACGCTCTCGATCTCCAGCCGGGAAACGGCCGTCCGGGCGTCCTCGAGCCCGGCCTCCCAGGCCTCCCGGGCCCGTTCGCTTGTCCAAACGATCCGGGTGGTCGACGGCAGTTCGATGGGGAGAATCACTTTTTCCCTCTCGCGGAATCCCAATGATCGCCATGGGGCCGGTTCTGCCTTTTCTCGGCCGCCGGCGCGGCCAGATGGGCTCTTTCGATTTCCTCGGCCGTCTTCCGGTCCTTGGCTTGCCAGGTGCTCCCCGAAATCGAAAAAAGGGCGGCGGCCGAGCTCGGGGTTTTCATGTCCAGGGGGCTCTGGAAATTCGGCAGGAGGCCCCGGATCCTGCCCTCCGTCCAGGAAAAGAGGGCCTTGTAGGCCGGGCAGAATCGGGTCTTGTTCCGCCAATCGCCGGCGGCCCCGGTGCCTGGGCATCCTCCCCGGCAGATCGGCCAATAGCGGCAGGCCTGGCATCCCTGATGGGCTTCCGGGAGGATGGCCAGGAGGCTGTCTCTTTCCCGCCCGTAAAGGCGCGGCTGGGGGGCCTGCAGGCCGTCCGGTCCGGCGCCTGTCTTCAGGCATCCCCCGGTCGACCCGTCCGCCATGATCGTCTGTTCCCCTCCGGTCTTCCAGGGGTCGCAGCCGTTGAAGACGCAGGTCCCGTTTTCGTGGCCCGTCAAAAGGTCGACGATGTCCCGGAACGGCAGCCAGGTCCGCTCCGGGTCCGCCAGGCAAAGGCCAGCCAGGTTCAGGAAGGCGAGGCTCAGCTCCTCCGGCGTCAGCTCCTCCTCCTCCCGCCGGCTGGGGTCCTGGACGATGGCTTCGTTCATCCGGATCGAATGGATCCCAAATTCGGCCCCGAGGCGCAGGGCGAATTTCTCAAATTCGATCAGCCGCCCGGGCCCGGCGTTGTATTTCCTCAAAACGGCGATAATGGAAACCGGGACCCCGGCCTTCGTCAGGGCCTCGATTTTCTCGAGCGTCTTCCGGGTCATTTTCTCGGCCAGATCGGGGGTTGCCGGCGGCCTGTTCCAGCGGCCCCGGTTCAGGCTGCCGGTGTCTCCGTCCAGGCTGACCCCGACCGCGGTCTGGTATCGTTTGAACATCTCGATATGGCTGGCGTCCAGGCGGATCGCATTTGTCTGGACCGCCGTCGTTCCCCAGGCGCCGTGGATCCGCTGGAGGAGCAGCTCGAGCTCCGCCGGCGGAATGAGCAGGGGCTCCCCGCCGTGGATCGTCGGCCGGTCTTTATGAACGTCCGGGTTGGCCTTGTGCTCCTCGATCATCCGGTCGACCCTGGCCAGAACGGCGGCCGCGTCGAAGGGCTCCCGGGTGTGGCTTCGGACCGGGGCCTCATAGCAGGAGGCGCAGAGGCCGTCGCAGGGGATCGGTTTGATGGCGACCGTCATAGCTGGGAGTCCTGATGGCCCAGGTCGCCGTGCCCGTCTTCGTGCGGGACGTCGTAGTGGGGGTCATCCCAATGGCCGGAATCGCCGTGCCCATTGTGCCCGCCGTCGACGTAGGGGGTGTCGGTGTGAACGTGCTGGGTAACCGTCAGGTCCCCGTAGGGGGTGTCGGTATGGTGATGCGGAATGCCTTGGTCTCCGTAGGGGTTGTCGGTGTGGACCGTGTCATCGTGCTGAAAATCGCCGTGCAGTACTTCGTCCTGGTGATCGTTATGGCCCTGCCAGTCGCCGTGGGGGCTGTCCTGATGGCTGACGTCCTGATGGTTGTCGAGGTGGGCTTCGTCCGCGTGGAATTGCCCGGCCGCCATGAGATCGCTTATCCCATAAATTTGGGCCCGGGCGGTGTGGATATTCTTGGAGATCTTCAGGGCCCTGTAAACGGCGGCGGCCTCGACCGCGATCGTTTGATCGTCGATCGTCCGGACCGCGTGGCTCAGGATGAATTTGTCCGTCGCTATCATGCCCAGGGCGGCGGCCGGCAGGTCCGGGTTTACATATTTCGGGGGCCGCTTGTTCATGGCCAGGTAAAAGGCCGCGATCAGGCCGGCGTCGACCGGGCCCTGGATCATCGTGTCGATCGTCAGGGTGCTCGAAATTTTGTATTTATAGACCGTGTTCGGCTCGGGGGCCTGAACGTGCAGATATTGCTGGCTTTTGGGCTGGTAGCCGTAGCCGAGGACGACCCGCATTTGGGCCGAGCTTGTCTTTTCCTGGTTTGAATAATCGGCCATGTCGACGTCATCAAAGGCTGGGGTCCCGCTCGGGATGGCCGCCTGGTAATAGCGGGCGGTAAAAGTTCCATCGAGCATCGGGACAACGTGAAAAACGGCGCTCCGCATCAACATCCGGAGGGCGTCCATCGTCGGCATCGCGGCGTTAAACCACCAGCCGAGGGTTTGGGTCCGGGCGATGCTCAGGGCCTGGAAGGCCGGCGCGTCCAGCTTGGCTGCGGGAAAGTCGTTGAGGGTCCGGAGGATGTAATAAGCCAAATCGCCGGCGAATGCGGAATAGAGGCCGGTGCCGATCTGGCACTTGGCCCCCTTCGCGTCGCAGGTGACGACCCCGTTCGCCGGGTCCGCGGTCAGGGTGAATTCCCCGAAGGCCAGGTCGACCGTGGCCGCCGCCGCGAATCCGTCAACCTGGATATTCGTGATGGCTTCGATGGGCCCAAAATAAGCGCCGTCGTGGATCTTGTAGGTGTGGGAAATCGTATCGCAGCAGGGCGGCTGGATCCCGGTCACTTCGCCGATCAAAATCGGGACGACCGCCCCCTCCAAATTCTGGCCCAGGGCCGGGTAGGTGATTGCCGTGAATCTGTTGGGCGGAAGTTCCCGGAGGGTCCCGAATCGGGCATCCGTCATCTGGACCGTGAAGGTCTCATCATTTGTGTCCGGGTCGCTGGCCAGGCCAATAAAGACCGGCTCGAAGTCCGCGTAGGCGCTTCCCCTGTCTCCGATCTTCAGGATCAAATCGAAATTATGGAGGATGTACTTTTTGGCTGCCCTATAAAACCAGCCGTCGTTGAAAAAGGAAACCGGGCCAAAATTGACCCCCATGTCTCCGATGTGGTATTCGCCGACCGATTGCTCGATCGCGGAGAGGCTGGCGCTGTTCAAGTAGGGCAGGTAAAAAACCGGGTTGTCCGCGGCCTGGGGCTTGAAGATGATCCGGTCCGCATCGTCGAATTGGCGATCGGTGAAGCCGACCCAGGTGTATGCCTGCAGGTAATATTTCGGGATCCCGCCGGCCAGGGCGGCGGGGCTGTCTCCCCCGCTTGTCCGGGCGTAGATGCGGCCGTGCGGATGGTCATAAAAAAACGAGCTCGAGGCGGCGCCGCAGGCGGCTGCGCTGGCTTGCTTTGAATAGGGGGCCCCGGCCTCCTCGATCGCTACGATTTCGCCCTCCGCCGAGCAATCGGCATAAAAACTCGATCCCGGGCCGGCCGTCCAGGTCTTCAGGGTGATTTCGAAGGGAAGGCGGGCTTCCCCCAGGACGACCTTGTCGGCGTCGGGCAATTTGCAGAATTCTTCGAAGGTCACAGCGAATCCTCGAGGTCCAGGTCAATCGTCCAAAAGGCGGCCGTGGCCGGCGGTGCGGGCGGCGCGACCGGCGTTTCCTTGTATCCGGCCAGCCGGACCAGCCGGGTATTGGTCATCGTCGGGTTTCGCCTGTCTTCGCAGAAGAAAAAAGGCCGTAAAGCGCCACGGTCCGCGTAGAGGGCCCGGAAGGCCGGCTGCTCATTTGTGGCCTGGAAGGTGAAGGTCCTTTTCTCGTATTGGCTGCCGATGATCCCCGAAAGGTTCCCGCCGATCGACCGGACCGAAAGCGAAAGATCGACCACTTCGGGCTGGCCCCGCTTGAATCCCCGGACCGGGTTGAAGACCGGGCCCGCGAAAACATAGCCGGCTTCGATGTATCCGTCCGGGTTCGCGGCGTCGGTGAATTCCAGGCGGACCTGGTCGGCCGTAATTCCCGGGACCCATTTCGTCATCAGGTCCTTGTCCGGCGGAATGAACGCCGACCAGACCGGGTTGCCGTTCAGGAGGGCGAAGGCCTGGACCGCTGCGTTCGGGGTCAGGTTCGTTTTTCGGATGATGATGGCCTGCAGGAGGAAGGCGGCTTGTGCCGGGGTGCTCAAATAATCGGGCCCGGTCAAAGCTCCGGATCTCCAGGGCCTCATGAAAAACCGGCGCTGCGTATCCGCGGCCGGGAAGGCGACGTCCTGGGCCGAGTAGGTCAGGGTCCCGGTCTCCCATCGGTTGTCATAGGCGATAAAAGTTCGGCTCATGTTTTCGCCCCTAAAACCATTTTTCCCGAAGGTCGAAGTCAAGCGAATTCTTCATTTTATTTTCAGAAAGTTCTGACCGCTGCCGGGTGGACCAGGAGCAGCTCCTTTTTCGTCAGCTCGGGAATAAGGCGGACGATGATCCCCTTGACCGTTTCGGTTATCTTCAGGGGCGTCCCGCCCTGTTCGAATCTGAATTCCAGGGGCGCGTTCCGCCCTCCGCCGCTGCCCGCGACCTGGGCCAGCTGGCTTTCCCGCAGGACATATTCCTTGTCCTGGGCGGTGCCGTGGAGGACCATCAATTCGGTGCGATCGGAAATGGCCCCGGTGCTGGCTCCTCGAAGGTTGGATATGTTTTCGTCGATCGATGCCAGCTTCCCGATCATTTCGTTGAATTGGTCCCGGAAGCCGAAGGACAAATCCTTCGTTTGCTGGGTATAATCCCGGGTCAATTCGCAGACCTGGGTTAAATAATTCATCTGCGGGACCATGTCCGAAATGGTCCAGGCCCGGATATCGACCAGGTGGGCGTTGATCGCCTGCAGGGTCTTTTCTTCCTTCGATCCGGCGCTGCCGAAGATCGAATCGATGATCCCTCCGACAATCTTGAAAGCCGCGTAAAGGGCGATTGCCAGGGCGCCGACCGTGATGAGGGCGACCGCCGCCGCCGCCAGGATGGTCGCCGCCGAGGCGATGGCCGTGGCCAGGGTGACCAGGGCGGTTGCGATTCCGGTGGCAATAATCGTAATCGCCGAGGCGACGGCCGTGGCCAGGGTCGTTATGATCGAGGCGATGGAGGTGAAAACGCCAGCGACGGTCCCGGCCAGTCCGGTGGCCGCCCCTCCGGCCGTGGCCAGGGAGGACGCGGTGGTCGTTCCGATCGCCGCGATTTTCGGCAGAAGCGATCCAACGATCGAGGTCAAAAGGGGCGTTACCAGCGAGGTCAGCCAGGTGGTCAGCATCGTCGCTACCGCGTTGGCGAAAATGTTTTTAACCGAATTCCAGAGGCTCCCCTGGCGTTCCTGCTCTCTCTTTTCGTACCATTCCTTGGTCTTGTCCGCGTCGGCCTGGATCCGGTCGATTTCCTTTTGGGCGGCTCCTTCGGCCGCGACCTTGTCGGCCGCCTCCTTGTCCGCTATCGCCTTTTTCGCCGCCTGCTCTTGATCGTCCAGGGCTTCGGTTGCGTTCCGGTGCTGGATCTCGAGGGCGTCGAGCATTTCCTTTCTTTGGGTCGCGTCCTTTATGTTCGCGTTGATGTATTCCTTTTGCTTATTATAAGAATCTTCTTCCGCGTCCCTTTTGGTCCGGTATTCCTTGTCCAGCGCATCCGTGGCCGCCGCGGCTGCCGATTCAATCGCGGTCAGGGCCGCGGACAGGGATTTCTTGACGTCATCCAGGGCCTTTTTGAAATATGCGAATTGGGCGGATTTGTCGAATTCCTGGATTTTGTATTTGAACATATCGGTTATGCCGGTCATCTTAATGACGGCGTCGGAGAATCCCTTGGCCATGTCCGTAACCATTTGGGCCCAGGCTTTCGAGAAATCGTCGACCGCGGCCTGGGTTGCCGGAAGGGTTTTGGTCCCCAGGTCCCGGATCTTCTGCTGGATCTCGTCCATCTTGATCCGATATTCCTCTCCGGTCAGTTGGCCGGCGTGGAAAAGTTCGGTCAGGATCCGCTGCTGTTCGATGAATTCCCGCGTGGCTTCCTTGATTTGGGGGATGGTCATGGCCCCCATTTCCTTCAGCTCCTCATTGTATCGATCGGACCAGGCCTGGGCCGCCTGGTATTCCCCGGGGGCCTTTTTCAGAACGTCCGCCATGTCCCGGTGGACCTGGGTCAGGGGCGTGAGCTTCCCGGTTGCGATCCCGTATTCGGTCGAGAGCTTTTCCAGCTCCTCCCGCAGCTTTTTCTCGGAATCGGGCGCCAGCTGGCCCTTGTATTTGATCAGGGCCTCCTCGATTTTCTTTATTTTTTCGGCGATGTCCGCGATGAACGTAAGCTGTAGCTCCTCCTTGAGGGTCTTCGTTGCGGCTGTCGTTTTGCCCATGGATTCCAGGAGCTTCCGCATTTTTTCGTCCTGGTCCTTGGCTGCCTTCGTGATCAGGTCATGGGCCGCGGCCAGCTTCTTCCCTTCTGTGGTCAGGGCGGTCTGCATGGCGACCCCTTCTTTGCCGGCCCGGACCGCCTGCATCATGGCCGCATAGTTGCCCTGGTATTTTTCGGTCAGTTGGACGAATTGGGCCCGGGTCAGGCCGGCCGCGTCGCCCACTTCCCGCATGGTCTGGCCTTGTTTTTTGTTGGCTTCGTAGGCGTTATAATCTGCCTCCGTCGCCTGGTTCGTCGCATTGGTCAGGCTGGTGACCAATTGATAGGCGTACATGGCCGCCGCGGCGATGGCGATCAGGCCGGCCAGGGAAAGGGCCAGCTCTGCCGCTGTAATTGAAAGAACGGAGGCGAAGGCCTGGAAAGAGGAGACCAATTTGGGGATGGTCAGCATCAGGCCCCCGGCGACGGTCAGGATCCCGCCGATCGCCAGGCCTACGGAAACCAGGGCCTGGGAAAGCTCGGGGTTGGCCTTGGCCCAATTCTTCGCCGCGGTGAAGGCGTCCGTCATGCCTCCGATGATCGTTTTGATCGTCGGCATCAGGGCTTCCCCAATGACCCGGCCGAGGCCTTCGCTGGCGGCCTTCATGTCCTGCATCGATTCTTCGAATTTTACGGCCGCCCCGGCCGCGTCCTTTCCGACAACGATCCCGAATTTCGCGGCCAGATCGGCGTTCTCCTGCAGGCCCTTCCCGCCCATGTTCAGGAGGGGGATCATGTCCAGGCCGGACCGGCCGAAAAGTTTGACGGCCAGGTCGGCCTTCAGGGCGCCGTCGCTCATCCCGGCGAATTTGTCCGCGACCTGGAATAAAACATCATTCATCCCCAGCAGGTTTCCCTGGGTGTCCTTGACCTTGACCCCGAGGGCCCCCAGGATCCCGCCTTCGTCCCCGGTTGTCTTGGCCGTGGCGACCATCTGTACTGCCAGGAATCTCATCCCATGAACGAGGCCCTCGATGTCCATCCCGCTTTTGTTGGCCGCCAGGGAAAGGCTGGACAGGTCCTCCGTCGAGATGCCGGTCTTCTCGGACATATGAGCAAATTCGTGCTCAACGTCGACCGTCTTCAGGGCGATGGCGGTCAGGGCGGCGGTGATCGCGGCGCCGGCGACGGCGAATTCCGTACCCATTTTTTGGATGTTCGCGGAATTCGCCGCGGTCTTTTCGCCGAGCTTGTCGACGGCCTGCTGGGCGACCTGGCAGGCTGTGGAGAATTGGGAATCGTCCAGGTTCAGGGCGGCGGAAATGGCGCCGGCTATAAAGGTCGCGTCCATCTTACTCCTCCGCTTCGAGGACCTTTAATCTCCATTCCAGCTGATTTATATAATCCCCGAATTCCTGCCCTGCTGAAAACGCCAGGCGCATGAGGGAGGCGTCGGAGATCTTTTTGCGGATCTCCTCCGCCTCCGCCCGATGGGCCCAATAGGCCAGCTCCGGTTCGTCTAAACCTTCGAAGGCTGCGGCGTCGAAATATCCGGGGGCGTAGCGGGCGACGGTTCCGACCCGGTCGGCCCAGGCCCGGAGGCTTTTTTTTCCATGGTGTCCATGGCGGTCTCCGGGTTCATCGCGTGGGCCATCAAGAAATCGATGATCCGCTTGACGTCCTGAACGTCCAGGAAGTCGACCGCTTCCGCCGGCGCCTCCGTCATGACCTGGATCTGCTCGTAGTAGGCCTCGACGTCCCCGGACCGAATCCGCTTTTCCAATTCCCGGAGCTTGTTCCAAAGCGGCCGGGTCATCTTGACGGCCCGGTAGGATTTGCCTTCGATCTCGATTTCGGGCAGCGGGAAAAGGCCGGAGGTCTTCTCGATTACGAGGCGATGCGGGTCCATGGGTTAAACGGACCCGATCGTGCCGTACTGGCCTTCCTCGCCGCTTTCCAGGCTCGGGAAAACCATAAATTTGCAGAGCATGACCCGCTGGTCCTTCCGGTCGAAGCCGATTTCCCAGGCGGCGTAAGGGGCGCATTTGAAGAGGACCGTCCATTCCTTGACGTCCGTGCTGGCGACCCCGTTGACCATCGGCTTGATGCAGATGGCCTTCGCGCTGGGGTACATGGCCTGGCCGCATTTGTTCCGGATCGTCAGGACGTTCCCCGCGAGGCTGCTGCCCGGGTTCATGGCCTCGATCTGTGCGAGGGTGCTCCGGGTCATCGGCACTTCCAGGTCCATGACGCTGCCGGAAAAAACGGCGTCGACGGGCGCGTCGCCGTAGGCTTCTTCATAAACCTTGGCGACGGCGTCATCGTCCTTCAGCTTGACCTTGCCCAGGAAGGGCGAAAGGTTGAGCTCGTTCTGCCCTCCGAAATCCCACACCACTTCGCAGGGCCCAATGTCTCCGATCGGCAGTCGCGGCATTTTGTGCCTCCTTCATAAATTTGCGGCTTCAAAGCCGCGTGATCCTGAATATGTAATTGGTCGAAAAGTTGAAAACCTTTTTATCGTCCGGGTTCAAGATCGGCGCCGGCGAGGCGACGGCTGTGATTACGTTTGCCTTCCAGGCCTCTCCGCTTGTCAAAACCGGGAGGGCCCAGCCGGCCTGGCCGTGGAGGAATTTATAAATCAGGTAGGCGTCGGCCCGGGCGGCCATGTAGCTGGGGGCGGCGTTCCAGATCTGCACTTCCTTTTCCTGGTAATCTGGCAAATCGCCATTGACGCCGGCTGGGGTGTTCTCGAGGACCAGCCAATATCGCGCGGGCGGCGGGGTCCCGGCTTTGGTTTTAATGGGCAGGTGTCCGATGAAGGCGGTGGTCCCAACGACGAAACCTTGGACGTTGTCCTCGATTAATTGCCCGATCTCTTGGATCATGCTGCCTTCGCTTCGCCGCCGGCGATTCCCGGCGGCCGGCCTAATCTTATCACGTCGGCGACCGCCTTCATATATCGATCTTTATAAAGTTCCATTTTTGTGCTCAGGTATTTCGGCCCGGATCCCACGAGGGTCCACTTCCATCCGTCCGGCGCTTCGTGCAGGCGGGCGGCGTAGGCCAGGTTGAATCCGACCCGAATGCTCCATCCCCCGTCCTTGTGGACGACCGGGGTTATGGTCTGGCTTCTCCAAAGGTCGCCCATCTTGTGCGGGGCGTAGGGCTGGACCTTTATCGCGTCCCGGAGGAGGAGCGATCCGGCAAAATGAAGGCCGTCCTTGGCCCGGGCTGGGATTATGTTTTTCGTGATATCCGGGAAGCGCCGCTTGAAATCGCCGGGGTCAAAGGTGAAGCCGGATTTCAGGGTCTTCCAGGTTTGCGCCATGGCGGGTCATCCGATATAGGCCTCGGCGTGGTGGATCCGACTTTTGTCCTGATGCCATTGAAGGCTCAGGATCGGGTGGTCCCGGCCGCCGGCTGAATCGATCCGGATGGTGCTGGCCTCCTCCGCCTTCGTTGAGGCCTCCAGGAAAATCCGGGCCATGCTGACCACATTATCGCCCTGCAGGCCTCGGACGATTTTGTTCCCGTATTCGATCCGGCAGATTTCCTGGGTAATCGTCGGCGGCCCGTCCGGTTCCCCGTACTTGTCCTCGGGCTGGTTCACGATCCAGCAGCGGTTGATCAGGAGGCTTTTAAAGGCCATTTGTCGACCCCCTGGCCCCTGGGCGGGCCTCCCTGAGATAATGCGTTGAACGCATTTTCCTGCGGTCCTGGGCCGCTTCCTTGGCTTCCCCCGGCCGTAAAGGCGCGGCGGCCCGGTTCCTGGGGCTCATGGGCGGAAAACTCCATAGATATAAGGCCCGTCCAGGAAGGTGCGGCTGGCTCCGGCGGCCTTGAAAATCTCACTTATCCGCCCGGGCGTGTAAAGGCGCAGGTGTCCGGGGTCCCCGACCTTGACCGCCGGCGTCGAAATGACCAGGGTCCTGGCCGTGATCGAAAGGAGGCCCGCGACCATGGCCGCCTCGTTCTTGTCCTCGACGTGCTCCAATACTTCCGAGCAGACGACCCCGTCCCATTTTCGGCCGCAGGCCGCCTGCAGGTCATAATCCGGGCTGAAGATGAAGGGGATCGTCGGGAAGGCCGCCCGGGCTCCGTCGATGGCTTCCTGGGAAAAGTCCAGGCCGGTCCATCTGGCCAGGGGCCGCCGGCGGGCCAGCTCGAGGGTCGAATGCCCGAGGGCGCAGCCGACGTCGATGAAATCGGCCCCCTCCAGGTGGTCCGCCAGAACGTCAAAGCGCCGGCGGTGCTTCGCGTTTGTCAGGTGCGTCCAAACGTGCCGCCCTTTCCAATGCTTCAGGTATTCGTCGGCGTTCATGCCGTCCCCGCTTTTGTCCCGTAGATCTCAACGTGCCGGCCGACCCGGCCAGGCTCCGGCTGGGCCAGGGCGAAGAAATCAAAATCGGCGACCCTGGGCGTTTCCTTGCCCAGGACGATGGCCTCGAAATGGGCCGCCTCGAGGGCCTCCAGGATCTCTGAATGGCTGGAGCCGAATTGGGCCAGGCCGTTCGGCCAGATCTCGACGATGATGGCCGCCGCTCCGGCCAGGGTTTCCGGCATCCCGGCCAGCGCCTTTCCCTCCGCCCCTTGGATGTCCATCTTGATCAGGTCCGGTCGAAGGTGCCCGAAGAGCCAATCCATCGGCTGCCCGGTGATCGGCTCCCGGCCTTTCCTGGGCCCGTCCTGGACCTGGCCGAGGGGGCCGTTCTCGGCAAAGTAGAGGGCCTCCTCCTTGTCCCAGGCGGCGCAATGGATCGGGTGGATGTTCTCGAATCCGTTGACCCGCACATTTTCACAAAGGAGGGCGAAATTGTCCGGGCCCGCCTCGACGGCGTAGATGGTTCCGTCCGGCCCGACCTTGGCGGCTGCCATGAGGCTAAAATATCCGACGTGAGCTCCGATGTCAATAAAAGTGCCGCCCGGGCGGATCCGCTGAACGATCCCGGCCGTCCTCCGCTCATAAATCCCCTTTGCCGTGAGGGCTCTGCCGACCCTGTCTCCGTCCCTGTATTTGATCAGGTTGCCGGCGACGGTTACTTCGATCAATTCGTTCATGGGTTTTCCCCCAGCCGGATGTTTCGGCATTTTTCCCAAATCGTCGAATAGTAGGCTTCCCTCTCCGCTTGGGCGACCGGGTTTTTGCAGAGGCATCCCGGGGCGTCGGCCCTGGGAATATGGCCGTAGTTTATCGTCGGGACGACCCATTTTCGAATTTCCGGGAAGGCTCCGCATTGCTGGTATAGCTCCTCGATCGACGAGGCGCAGCCCCGCAGGTCAAAAGCCAGAAGGTTCCGCGGCGCCATGGTGCAGATGCCGACGAAATCGACCCGGGCCGGTTCCTGGATCAGGGGGCCCCTGGCCTGCAGGGTGTTCCCGTAATATTTCGGGCCCTCGAAGCGCCGGCCCATGACCCCATAGAAGGCCTGGCGCTTGGCTTCCCAAACGGCCATGAAATCCTCGACCAGGCCGGGTCTCGGGATAAAGTCATCGTCGGCTTTGAAGACGAAATCCCCGGCCGTCAGGAGGGCCAGGGCGTGTCGGCTCCGGTTCCCTGGATCCGGCGAAAATCGGACATGATTTATCCCGGCCGGGGGCTTGAAAACCCAGCCGGAACAATCGGCCAGCCAAACGTCCCCGGCCAGCTCGAGCCAGGCTTCCAGAATTTCTGGCAGGGTCGCCATTCGGCGGTTGGCGACCACCACGACGGAAATCCGGTCCCGGAGCGTCTTCGTCATGGCTTCTCCCTGTTCGCCTCGATCGTTTCGAGAACGTGCCCGGCATGGCGCTCGGGTGTAAAATGGGCGTCGAAATAATCGGCGCCGGCCTGGCCGATCTCCTCGAGGCGTTCCTTGTCGCCGAGGGCCGCGGCGATCGCATCCTGCAGGTCGCTCAAATCGTCCGCGATTTCAATCCATGGCCGCGGCGCCGGGTCTCCGAAGACGGCGTAATTCCGGGGGGCGAACGTCAGGACCGGGACCCCCAAGGCCCAGGCTTCGACGTGCCGGTATGAACACCAGGGTCCTTCGCTCATCCCATGGCTGGGAAGGGAAAGGGCCAGCCGGGTCCTGGCCATGGCTTCGAAGTACTCGGGGGCGGAGAGGAGGGGCCTCGAAACATCCCGGGGCGGCGGCGGCTCCCCCTTCCGTCCCCTTCCGATCCCGACCAGCGATTCCCAAGGTCCGGCCTGGATCCTCCGGCAGGCTTCGGCCCGCTGGCCGCCGGCCGCGAAAATCCCGAAGACGTCCAGGCTGGGGCCTTCCTTGGCCCGCTTCTCCCGGAGGGGCTTTATCATCTCCAGGTAAATGTCCCGGCCGAGGGCCTGGGGCATCGGGAAAATGCCGCCGGCGGGCCCCAGCAGGAGGGGATGGGCGTGGACCTTGAAAAAGAAAACGGGGCCCCTGGCCGCCTCAAACCATGGATGCTCCTCGCCGGTCCCGCGGCTCAGGCGGTGTTTCTCCCGGCAGCCGATGTCATGGCCGCAGATGGCGATCGTCCCGTCCTCGAAATGAACGGAAAACGGCGTGACCCCTATTTTCGGGCCTTGGCTCGGGATCTCGACCGGGATCCCCAGGCCCTGGAATCCTCGAATCAGGTATCGGCTCTTTTGGTCGCAGGGTCCCTCCGGGAAAACGACCTTGAGCGCTTTCATGGCCGCGTGAATATCGGGGGGATGTTGAAATCGGTCAGGCCCCAAATGAGGCCGGCTGCCTGCCTGGCGTTTGAAAGGGCCAGGTCTGCCTGCCTGTGTTTCCTGGCTTCGATGTGGGTTTCGTCCCTTTCGGCCCGGTTTGTCTTCGGGTGAAAATGAACGAGCCCGGCCTTTTTCTCCAGGTGCAGTTTGTTCAGCCGGATCCCGGCAAATTCAATTTCTTGCGCTGAAAAATGGAAATATCCGGGGTAAAAAAGGAGCTTGTTCGGGTATCGCTGCAGGAAGCGCTGCCCGACCAGGGCCACTCCGGCTGGGCTGTATTTTCCTCCTCCGATTTGCATAAAGCCGACGATCCCGTCCCCGTCCGGGAAGTGCTCGGCCATGGCTTCGATGGCTGCGGTGAAGGCTCCGGGCTCGAAGGCGACATCGTCGGTTGCGTAGATGAAGTCCCCCTCCGTCATCCGGGTTGCCAGGTTTCGGCAATGGACCGACCCGGAATGTTCCGGGACCAGAATGCATCGGGCGACCCGGCTTTCCCTGGCCATGGCCCGGGTGGTCTCCGTGTCCGCATCGCAAATAACAACGATGGCCAGGCGGGCCCCGGCCGCCTCCTCCGGGATCGTCCGGATCGTCCGGTTGAGCTTCTCCAGGCGGTTTCGCGTCGGGATGATGATCTCGATTGTTTTCATCGGCTGGCTTTCCTATAGGCGGCCTCGTATTCCTTGACCCCTTCGATCGGGTGCCATTCCGCCAGGATCCAGGCCCTGGCCATTTCTTGGGCGATGGCCAGGTGTCCCGGGTTGTCGATCAGCTCGAGGAGGACCCGCTCGAGCGTCGCCGCGTCCGCCCGGACCCATGGAATCCTCGAAGATTTATTGATAACGGCGCAGGCAAAGCAGGCCCCCTCCAGGCTTGTCCTGTGAAAGTTCCCGGTGACGACGTCATCGATCAAAATATGGGCGCTCCGCTTGAGCTCCAGGTTCCGGGTGTAAGGCTGGCCCTCGATCCAGGCGATTTCGATATCCCTCTTTCCGGCGATCGAATCCAGGGCCGCCCGCACTTCGGCGTATCCCTTCGCGCAAGGCAGGCCGGTTGCGGCTCGGCTGCTGGGGGCGAAGGCGATCCGGACCTTCGGGCCCCGGGCGGCCGGCCGGTATTCGTCAGGGTCGATCAGGTTCGGCAGCGCCGGCAGGTTATATTCCAATTCCTGCAGGGGCTGGCGGATGGTGTAGCGGTCCCCGTCCCTTGCCTTTTCCCAAAGCTCCCGCCAATTGCCCAGCCGCGGGAGGCTGTGGAATTGGGCCATGATCGGGTGGATCCCGTTCAGCATCCCCAGCGAAATCGGCCAGTAATTGTGAACGTGGAGAACGTCGGCCTCCTCCAAAATGCGGGCGACCTGTTCTCTCCCCGAGCCGGCGGCGATGATGTCGAAGGGGAAGCTCCGGCCGTCCGGGTAGCCGTTCCGCTCGTTTATCAGCCGGGCGTCGATCGTCGTGTATTTCCGGAGGGCCTTCCAAAGCTCGAAGGGGGCGGCGGCCAGGGGCGTCTTGCTATAAATGGCGACCTTCAAAGCGTCAGTCCCCGCTGCGATCGGGCCGCCCGCTGGCCGGCAGGATGCCGCCTACGGTCCGCCGTTCGATGTCTTCCCCGTCCAGGCGGGTGTCATAGATCTCCAGGGCAAAGGCTCCGGTCCGGCTCTGGAATCTGTGCCATGTTCCGGGCTCTATGGCCATGGCCTGGCCCGCCTTGAGGACGGTCCGGTCCGGCTGCCCGGCCGACGTCCAGACGTCGATCTCGATCTCTCCCTCGAGAACGTGAAAATAATTGCGCTTGATCCGGTGCCGGTGTTCCGAGCAGAAGGTGCCCGGCCGGATCTGCAGGGCGTGAACGCTTGTCGTTTCGCTCTGGTAAATGAGCCAGGTCTGTCCCCATACTTTTCCTTCGGTCATGAAAGCGCCTCCCCTGGGTCCCCAAATTCGAAGCATCGCAGGGCGCTTTGCCGGTTCAGATTTACGACCCGGATCCCGCGGTCCTTTATTGCTTCGGCGTTTCTTTCGAAGGCTGGGAGGAAGCTGCCGACCTGGCCCTGGCTTTGGGGCAGCGGGTGCCCGGCGTGGTAGTGCGTCTTTCCCTTTTCGTGCTTCATGTCGAAGCCGAGCAGGTAGATCGGGTTGGCCCCCAAAACGAGGGCCAGGTTCAGGGCGCCGAATCCCGAATTGTTGCCATGGCCCAGGCCGTCCCTGAATATCCAGCTCAGGTGCGTCCGGCCGTGATCGTAATTCCTGAAAACCGGCGCGACGAAGATCGATCCCGGAAGGCTGGCCGTGTAAGTCAGGAGCCAGATTTTATAAGCGGCGGTGGTCTGGAATCTCTCCCGGCATCCCGGGTATTTCGCTTCGTAGGTCCCGTTCGTGATCCAATTCAAGAATCGGGTATCCATAGAAAAAACGATCGTCGGCTCGAAAAAATAAAAGGCCAGGTTGATCCCGATCGTCCGGTGTCCCTTCAGGCGGGCGAAGTTGAAGCCGTCCAGGCTGGGGCCGCCGCCGACCAGGAAGGCCGGCTTATTCAGCCAGCTTCCTTGGGGCAAAATGTCGACGGCGAGGGGGTTCGTAACGGTCGGGCTTTTGAAAAGGACGGGGGGCCGGTCCTGGATCATGCCCTCAAGATAGGCCTTTTCCGTCTAAAAAGCCAGATCAAATCGTCGGCCTCTTGGATCCCCGTCTTCCTGCGGGATTCGTTTTCCTTGTCCGGCCTCAAGCTGTAGCTATAATTTCCGATCGATTCGTTGCCCGGGCTGTAGAGGGTATAAAGGCTGGGGTCGTTCGCTGCCCGGATCAAAATCCGGACCAGCTCCTTGGCCCAGGCCGGGACCGCCGCCTCTCCCATCGTTCCCTTGATCTGGATGTTGGCGAGGCCTCTCGGGAAAATCCCGCCGCCCTGGGCCAGCTCGTTCATGATGGCCAGAAGCTCCGGCGTCGCCCCGGTTGCTCCGCTGCTGTAGATGTAAAGAAAAACGCTTGATCCGTCGAAGGCCCACCAGCTGGGCTCCAGGATGACGCCATAAATCTGGATCTCTGAAACGGTGATGATCTTGGCCGGAAGGGGAAGGGTCAGGCGGTTGCGTCCGCTGCCGTTCATCCGAATCATGAAGGGCTTGGGGTAAGGGCTCCAATTGAGGGCCTTCTCGGCCTTGGCTTCGGCGAGTTGGATCGCGGCCTCTTTATCGGCCGCGGTTGTGCCCGATGGCCAATTGTCGATGGCTGTGTCGCTCAGGTAGTGCCCGGTGTATCCCATGGCCTTCTCCCCGCGGCCGTAAAGGCCGCCGGCTTGCCTGTCTTCAGCCGAGGATCCCGGTCAGGGCCTTGATCAAATCGGCTTTTTTCTGCCTGGGCCCGCCGCTCAGGCCGTATCGCGCGGCGATGGCCCGCAGGTCCTGCAGCCGCATGGCCGCCCAATCTATCGCCTTGGGCTTGTCCGCCCTGGGGCCGGCTGCGGGCGCTTCCAGGCCCGTCTTGAATTCAAATTTCAGCTGCGGGTATTTCGTCAGTTCGTTCGCTGCGTCTTCGTCGTCGATCGCCTTGGTCTCCCCGCGGCTCAAAAAAATATCGCCGAGGCGCGTCGGGAATGAACGGGTTGGTCCCTCGTTCGTTACCGCGACGCGCATCGGCGATTTCCTTCTTTCGTCCCTTCGTTCAGGGGTTGGGCTTAGTCGTGCTCCAGCTCCGTGGTGATGACGATGGCGTCGACGTTCTCGATCTTGACGTCCGTGCGGATCGAATAAAAAACGTAGGTGGCTTCGTCGGCCGCGATCCGCTGGCTTTCGATCCGGATGTCGCGCTGGATCCCGATGATCAGGTTTCCCTGGGGGCTCAGGAGGGCGTCCGTGTAGGCGCCGCTGGCCAGCTTGCCGTCGTTCACCCCGCCGCCCAAATCCAGGGGCATCAGGGGGACGTCCAGGATGGGGACCTTCCCGAATTTCAGGGGCGCGTCGCCGACGATGGCCGCGTCGCCCTGGGGGGTGCTCCGGGCGGCCAGGGCGGCGATGTAGTCCTGCGTCACCAGGTCGCTGTGGAGATAGCGCAGGTTCGCCAGCCCGGCGGTTTTGTAAATCGACGGGAGGGTCGAAAGCATGGCCTTGTACTTGAATTCCCAATCATACGGGACGCTCTGGTTCCGCTCGGCGATCCGGCCCGAGTAAAGGAACGGGCAGCCGCTCTGTCCGCCGTCCGAGGCGACCAGAACATGGGCGCTGCCGGTGACCTTGTTCAGGTAGGGCCGGCCCGCTCCGCTGTTCATGATCTGGTACCGCCAGCCGTCCCACATGACCCGGATGTCGTCGGCGGCGAAGGGGTTATATCCCTTCGTGTCGCCGATCCAATAGGCCTGCTCCAGCTCGTTGGCGATCTTCTTGGTCACCATGAGCATGATCTGGTTCTTGAAGGCGTCCTCGGTGATCCCGACCGGCAGGTCTTCCAGGTCGTCGTCGTAGATCGTGACGCAGCCCCGGGCCTTTTTGGTCTGGAGCAGGATCTTGTTGTCGACGTACTGGCTCTTGTATTTGCCGGAGTTGAATTGGCCGGCCGGGTAGAGGAAGTTGCCGGCGCCGAATCCGATCTGCCGGATCGGCTTCTCGGGCGTGTTCATCCTCTCGACCCGGGCGAAGGTCTTGAGGGTGCTCTGGTCGACCATGTAGTCGATGAAGCGGTCCGCTTCCTCCGGGCTGAGGGCGACCGAGGGAAGCGAGATCAGGTTGTACTTGTTGATCTTGAATTTGTCGAGGAGGCTCTTGGTGGTATTCATGGGCGTTGGTTTCCTTCCTTCGTTGAAATGGCTGGGGCCCGGAGCTTAGTCCTGGGGCTCCGCGAGGCTGGGCCAGAGGGGGCCCTTCTTTTCGGTCTTCTCCCCGGGCTTGTCCTCCGCTCCGTCGACGTCGGCGCTTTTCTTGATCCCGCGGGCCTTCTCGACCTTCTCGAGGCGGTCCTTCAGGTCCTTGATGGCGGCCTTGTCCGCGGCGCGTTCGGTGTCGTCCGCCGTCTTTTTCAGGGCCAGGGCGGCGGCTTCGTCGGCGTCCTGCTTTTTCAGCCGGGCGGCAATCTCGGGGGGCAGGCCGTCGTACTTTTTGACCGGGGCGTCGTCGGCCTTGTCGGCCTCGAGCATCCGGTCGACCACGGCCTTGATTTTCATCAGTTCTTCCTTCGTGGCCTTGCTCAGGCGGGCTCCGATCTTTTCGATGTCGATCGGCAGCTCGGCTCCGTCCGCGGCCGGCGGCCCGCTGGGAATCGCGGCCTTGGCCAGGGTCTGTGCGGCCTCCACGATGTCGTCGGGCAGGTCGTCCTTGTATTTGGCGAAGGCCTCGAGGGCCCCCGTCAGGCCGGCGGCTTCCGATTCGGGAATGGCCCCGGCGTTTTTCTTCATCGGTTCGGTGAAAGCGGCCGCCAGCAGGGCGGCGAAAGCGGCGATCATTTTGTTCATGGGGATGCTCCTTTTGACGATGGCGAAAACCTTACGATTCGCCCCTGCATCGACGAGGCTGATTTCGTCGGGGTCGATCTCGATCAGTTTTCTTGCTTTGGGCACGGTGGCCTCCTCGATCGTTTCCGACCGATCCGGCGGCCCCCGTTTAAGGGCGGGCGCTTGGGGCGTCCTTGGGCATCTCCGCTCCGGCGCCGCTTCCCTGATGGAACGGCCCGGGCTCGTTTCCCGCGGTTCCGCGGTCGATGTTACGCTTTGGTTTTAATCCTGAAAGACTGGCTTGTCAAGGGGAAGGGCTTTTTTCGTTTCAGGAGCATCGTAGCGGGAGGCCTGAATTTCAGGGCCTTCGTTCTACCGGCGCTTGAGCGAAATGGCGGCCCCCCTTTTTCCTGCAGTCCTGCGTTTGAGCGAAATCACAGCGGGGCCCGGAAATGGGGGCGGGTGCGTTTCATGGTAATCCGAGCGATCGTCCAGGTTCGTTTCAGGGGCGTTCTACCGGAATCATAGCGGGCTGGATTTTGGGGGAAGGGCGGGCTTTGCATCGGTCCGGTTTTACGGGCCCCCGCCCTCCCCCGCTTGGGGGGTTGTCCATGAATCAGGAAGGAATGGAATTGCCCTAACCATAAACGGGCGGCCGGCTGAAGTCAATGGGTAAAGTCGGGGGGCCTTCTCGGGCATCACGTCAGGCGTTGATCCGCCTGGCCTTTCCTCCTACTCGCCGCGGCGATTCAGGTGCCCGGTCGCAGCCCCCCTGGCCATGGCTTGGCGGCCGTCCTCGCCCTCCGGTGATGCGGCTGCCCGTTCGCCTGGGCTCGGCGACGGACCGCCCGGGCCCCATTTCAGGGGTAATCGCTCCGGTGCCTCTGCCGTGCTCGGCGAGGCGGCATCGAGGGGCTTATATCAAACCGCCGGGCGCTGCGTCAAGTCTTCGATTTGGCCGACCCGCCCATCGAGAATCCGTTGAGCTTCTTGGCCTTGATCATTTTCCAGATGGCTTCGTCGGCGACCTTGACCGTCAAAAACCAGGCCCCCTTCTTGACCGTGTCCGCCCCCTTTTTCGTGTCCTCCTCCGCCTGGAAGGATTCGAGAATCGGGAAGGAATAGGCCTTGCCCTTGTGCATCACTTTGATCCGGCTCTGGCTTTTGGAATAGGCCTCCATGAAGCGGTACATCCCGGCCTCGATTTCCTTCGCGTCGGTGTAGTCGCCCTGGGTATCGACCGTGGTCGGCTCATAAATGACCCCGCCGACGATTTGCTTCTCCGGATCCGCCTTCATGAATTTGAAGAACAGGCGGGACCGCTTCTTGACCCTGTCCTTCGTTGCCGGCTTCGGCTTGTGGCTTTCGACCCAGGCCTTGGCTTCGGCCATGGTCCATTTCTTCGCGTCGAAAAGGTAAGTCACGATTTTATGGGCGTCGGCGTCCTCCAGGGCCTTGATTCCCTGGGGCGCCGAGAGGGTGATCGTCCGGATCGTGGCCCCCGGCTTGGGGGGCATGACCGGGATCCGCTGGTAGGCAGCCGTGGTCTCCGGCTTGGAAATGTCGAATTTTGCGACCGCCTCGATCCCTTCCGGCAGGTCGACCAGCGCCGGCTCCCGGCCTTCCGGCTCCGCTTCGCTGTAGCTCCGGGCGTCGGCCTCCGCCTTGAAGAAGGCGACCCGCCGGCCGCCCTGGCTTATGACCTGGAAGGCCTGCCCGTCCGGGGCCTCCTCCGGCTGCGCTTCGCCGCCGATCGCCCCCATGTCTCCCGGCCCGCTCTTTTCAGCCGTAAAGGCCAGCGCCGCCGCCTGGGCCTTCTCCAGGTCCCCGCCGGCTTCGATGATCAGCTCCGCCGCCTGGTCCGCCCCCTCCTGGGCTGCCTGCAGGCCGGCCGCCTTCAACGTGGCCAGGGCCGGCGCCGGTCCTTCGATGGCCAGGCGCTGCGTTTCCCAGCTGGCATCGGCCCCCGGGCAGGTCCCGGTGAGGGGCTTCCCATGGCCACAGATCAGGCAGCGGGGCTTGTTCTCCCAATCGGGGAATTTGGCCGCCTTGAAGGGATGGGCGCCGCGGGCCTCTTGGGTCCGGGTGTTCTGCCCGATCAGGATCCACTCCTCCTCCCTGGCTTTTTGCTCGGCATCCCGCCGGGCCTGCTCCTCCGGGGTGATGATGGCGACGTCCTGGGCTGGGGCCTTCGCCGCTCCGGCTGCCGCCTTGGCCGCCGGGTGTCCGGCCGTCTTTTTGGTCATCGTCCTGGGGCGCAGGACCAGGTCGAAGATCGGGATGTGCGTTTCGGCGGGCCCGCTCGGCTGGTAATTGAAAAAGACCGGCCGGCCTGCCAGCTCCTTCGTCATCAGGCTCTGGATCTTGCCTTCCGCGTCCGGGTCCCGGTTTTCGACGGCCGTCTTCAGAACGACCTGGACGTCCTCCGCTCCCCGGGGGTCCTTGATGAAGGCGCCGGTGATCGAGGCGTATCCTTCGGCCAGGGTGATCTCACCGAGGGCCGGAACGTCCAGGTTCCAAATGCCGCGCTTGGCGACCCGCTCCTCGACCATGGCATCCAGCTCGAGGGGCTCCAGGGGCGTCTTCCCCCTTCGGTTCATCTCGACTCGAAGCTGAACATAGCGGTTCAGGAAATCGGCGCGGCCGATCCCCTTGACCTTGGCGTCCGGGCTCGTTTTGTAATACCGCTTGAAAAGCTGGCAAAACCTGAAGCGCAGGTTCTTAAGCTCCCGGTCCTCCGCCGCCTTCAGGGCGCTGGGGGTGATCTCCTCGATTAGCATGATGGCCTCCTTGTGCCTGTCATCTCCGGGCGTAGGCCCGCTTCTTTATCGGCTTCTTTTTCTTCTTGGCTTCCTGCCGTGCCATTTTCCAATCTTTCGCCCGGGCCAGGGCT
>QGNH01000513.1_pt3 | contig 47645 bp, 57 predicted proteins | sample 1735481 | NCBI WGS metagenome assembly QGNH01 (sample SAMN09239004, study PRJNA386568) | Viral metagenome, whole genome shotgun sequencing project.
TACGTCAACGGCCAGAAGGCGACCGCTCTTGTGCCGGGATTTCTGACGAGCGCGGATTGGATTACTTTTAATACCGGGGCTACCCTTGCCGGGGGCGCGGTGCCGTCCACTCGCCTTATTAACACGACCGGCCCACTCGCAGGCGGCGGGGATTTATCTGCTAACCGGACGCTGTCAATTGCGGACGCCGCCGCAGACGGTATCACGAAGGGCGCGGCCACGTTCACCGCAGCCGACTTCAACTCTGCCGCAGGCGTTATCTCCCTCGACTACGTCAACGGCCAGAAGGCGACNNACCGCCAGCGTGCCGGGCTTTCTGTCGAGCGCGGATTTCACGACCTTCTCTGCCAAGCAAGCCGCTCTCACGTTCGGCAACCTCACGGAAGTTACTTCATCCGTCCTCACCATCGTTGGCGGAACAGGGGCGGTTATAGGTGCTGGCGTAACCCTGACAGTCCGCGACGCTGTAGCAGACGGCGCGACAAAAGGCGTAGCTACTTTTACCGCATCCGACTTCAACTCACTCTTAGGTGTCATTTCACTCGACTATGTAAACGGTCAGAAGGCTTCCGCCAGCGTGCCGGGCTTCCTGTCGAGCGCGGATTGGACAGCCTTCAACGCCCTTGTTGCTGGTAGCGTGCCGTCCACTCGCCGGATTGACACGACCGGCCCGCTCGCGGGTGGTGGAGATTTGTCGGCCGACAGGACTCTATCAATCGCTAACGCCAAAGCGGATGGCGCTACGCTCGGCGCTGCCGCGTTTACCGCAGCCGACTTTAACGACAACGGAGCAGGTGTCATTTCACTTGACTACACAAATGGCCAGAAGGCAACCGCCAGCGTGCCGGGCTTTCTGTCGGCTGCTGATTTCGTGACCTTCAGTGCTGCGGCCACTGGTGAGGTAGTTATATCTACTAACACTACCTACTTTGTTCGCACCGATGGAAGTGATGCAAACTCCGGCACCGCGAATACTGCGGGCGGTGCGTGGCTTACGCTTCAGCACGCCGTAGATGTAGTATGTAATTTTGTAGTTCTCAAAGGCATAACACTGACTGTGCAAGTTGGAAATGGAACATACACTCTCACGTCAAACGTGATATTGCCAAATTTTGAAGGTGGTGGGTCTATCAACATCAAGGGGGACGAGACCACTCTGACTAATGTTGTTGTAACTACCAGCACGGCTATTGGTCAACTGTTTTATGGGCAGTCTTCGGCATCTTGGACTCTATCAGGTATGCAACTTGGGGCTACCGGGGGCACTCCGTTCGGGATAGTAGTGGAGAGAGGAATTCTCTACTTTAAAGCTCTCAGATTTTCAACTGGCTTATCTATCCATCTAAGATCGGCTTACGGAGGAGTCCTCTACTGCGTTGGAGCTTACACCATCGCTGGGGCTAGTAGTGTATCACACACTCAAACTACGATTGGTGGGGTTATGGTTATCTTCAGTGTTGTGGTAACAATCACCGGCACTCCGGCATTCCCGAACTTTACACTAGCGAATGCAGGCGGGATTCAGGCTTGGAATGGCACTACCTTCAGCGGGGCTGCGACTGGGACGAGGTTTAACGGCTCAACCCTCGCGTGTATTGATACTGGCTCCGGCGCATCGGCCACGTTCTTCCCGGGCAATGTAGCAGGCGGGGTAGTTACGGGAGCGGTGTATAACTAAAAGTTTTCCTTGACGTATCAGACTTTTTCTGATAATCTCTTTGCACTATGAATTCTGCAATCACAAAGCTCCATCCTGACCCTACTATCAATCTGCCCCTCACTGCCGTTGAGTGCGACGAAATCGCGCAGCTTCTTGACATCGCTGTCAAAGCTGGCGGGCTCCGCGTGGCTGCCGCTGCGGTCAAGTATCTTGATCGTATCAACGCCGCCATCACTGCCGCCAAAACTCCGGTAGCGTAATCGTGTCCTTCGACCACGGCATAGCACTCAGAGAAATCGCGAACGGGGACGACTCAGCGTTTGCGTGTTTAAACACGCTGTTTGACTGGGTTCATGCGTTCGACGATATTCTTGACCGAGACAAGCCGGTCTTGCTTCCGTGGCCGGTGCTGGCAAACTTACGTGCGTTGGAGTGTGTAGCCTCCAACGCATTTTTTCAAAAGCACAAAGCTACCCTTCTGCCGATTCTTCAAACGTCTGCGCTGTCCTACATTGACTCGGAACGCTTTCGCGTGCATCCTGACCCCCTCTACCGTATCGGTTCACAAGTCCTCAAATCCTCCTACCAAGACTTCTTCTTCGCCGTCGCGCGGATTACCGGCGGGGAAGAGTTTATGGTGAAAATGAGTGCAAAGTATCGGGGGATTGACGCTGACCCCGCGCCCGCCCCTACACCATGACCGTCTATATTTTAGTCACAGTTCCAGACCCACAATTCTACGACGCCTGCACCTTAGTCTTTGACTCCCTTCGAGTAGGCTTCCCGACCGCGACGATTCGAGTAACTGTCAACGGGCTCCGCACCCCCGCCCGGCTTCACGAGAAGATTTTTTGTCGAGCTTTCAATGCAGGTGCCGAGGTGCATGTTGAGTCTGATCGAATTCTGCATCACGCGGCGTGGATACGCACTACCCTAGAAGATCATGCCGAGTATGAGTCAGGCCCGTGCGTGATTCTCGATGCCGATATTGCTTTCTGGTCTTCGTGCGAGGGCTGGAAATTTGATACTCTTCTCGCGGGCTACCATGTGCCGCTAATCTGGAACGACTTCGCGCAGTGTGTTTCCTTCGAGCGGCTACATACAAGTTTCTTGTATGTGCGTGACGCGGGGGAGCTTTTTGCACGCATCGAAACTGCCTATCCAAACTCGCACAAGCGCGACGGAGATTATTGTCCGTTCGACGCTTTCATGCCGCGCGTGGAGTTCATTCACGGCATACCTTTTTTCTACGATAGCACGGCGGCGCTCTACGCTGCGATTGGCGGCACGCACTTCGGCCAGCAGCACAAAGACTGTTTCACGCATCTGAATTCAGCTTCGTTTTATGAGGTCATGCACGAGCGGTTGGAGAACAAAGCGGGGTTTGAAAATCTGCACAAAGTTTACGCCAAGGAGCCCGTGAAATATCTGCGCGGGTGGTGGGGTGTTGTTGACCAATACTACATCGAAAAATATCGGCAAGCGGTTGAGTTTTTAGATTCTCTCGGTCAGACCGGGGTGCCCGCCCTGCGTTCGCTGAAAGTTCTTCTTCAATAAAGCCGGTTGCTTTTTCCGGTTTTGTGGAGTATATTGGGAGCGTGTTTTAACGTCCCGAGGGTTTTGTCCTTCAGCTAAAGGAAAAGTATGAGTTTCTGCGGTTCTAGCCAATCAACTAAAGCGCCTCCTGTCTGGGCTGACCCGTTGGGGCCGTCATCTATCGGGCCCGGCGGAGTTGCTCAGTATGGGGCTTCCGGGGCCCCGCAAATGCGCTCCGGCATCTTCAATCAAATGCAGGCGCTTTCGCCCTACACGACCGGCGCAGCGACTTCTCTGGCTTCCCGGCTCCCGGGCGAGGTAAACGCTCCCGGATGGCAGCAGGGTGCTGATTTGGCCAGCCGGACGATGGCCGGGGGTTATCTGAATGGCAGCCCCGAACTTGATCGCGCGATGGCAGCGAACCGGGCTGGGACACTGGCGTCCGCAGCCGACCAAACGGCGCGCATCCAGTCTCAATTTGGAAAATCGGGTATGGGCTGGTCAACGGCGAACCAGCAGGCCGCGCAAGGTAACATGGCCTCAGCGGGGGCCGAAGCCGGGCGAACCAATGCAAACACCTACGCCCAGAATTACGCGATGGAGCGAGCGAACCAGAATGCCGCTCCTCAAGCTTACGCCGCAGCGAAGGCTGCGCCGTTTAATTATTTGCAGGGCGCGACTGGGGCGGTGAATTCTCCTCTCGGTGCGCAAGGAAATCTTTTGTCCGCTTTGTCGAGTGGTGGTCAAGTGGTCACGCCGAATTCTACACAGTCAGTTAATCCGAGCCTCGGTTCAAGTATTTTGAATGGATTCTCCGGGGTAATGGGGAGCCTCTAATATGGGAATGTGCGATTCAACTCCCGCAGCGGCAGGCGCAGGCGCGGGGATGCCCTCTCCCGGTGCTGGATTAGCTATCAAACCCGATGCTGCGGTTGCTTCGGCTCCTAGTCACGGAGTCTGGGACAACGGCTCATGGCAGTCTAACAAGTCTTTGTCGGGGCAAGGCGGCGGGTTTGGGGATTTCGCCGCGCAGTTGATGATGTCAAAAAATCCAGCCCTCGCGGGAATGCTCGGCTCGGCAGGTGTAGGTAGTCTGCCCACTATGGGGGACATGGCCGTGCGGAACCAACCTACTCAGTTAGTCGGTATGGCCAACCCAGCAGCGATGGCAGGACAGGCACCTATGCAAGACCCGGCAGCGAAGCCCGTTCACCAAGGACTCTAATTTTATGGACGACCCAAATTCAGCAGCAGCAGCGAACGCAGTAGCCGCAGGAAGAAATTTCTGGGGGAATGTGCAACAGATGCGGGAGAACCGCTTCACTAAAACGCGCCTCGGCATTGAGCAGCAGGCGGCGGATGTCGGCACGGCTGCGCAGAAGCTCAAGAGTGTGGAATACTCGGATATAACGAAGCCTGCGGCGGACGTAGCTTTAGCGGGACAGAAGACTGCTCTCGGTGTGGCGAACAAAGGGGTCTACGGCCAGTCACACAATCCTCTCACCGCAGCCGCGCCCGACGTGACTCAACAGAATCTTTCCGACCTTACGACGCAAGCGAAGCCTATTACTGACCCTGCGGTAGCTGCTACTCAGGGCTACCCGGTGGGCACTGTTCAATTCCCGACTCCCCAGAGCAAGGAAGACCGGGCTACTTTTGGTATCCCTGACACGCACGACCAACCCACATGGGCTATGCCGCCAGATCAATTTCAAACTGCGGCTCAGACAGTAGCCGCTCGTCAAGCTCAGACTGATTTGTCTCAGCCTTACGACCAGATGTCTCCCCGAGCCCAGCAAGCTATTCTGAAGTCATACAAGGACAACGCCCCTGCGGGCGTCACTATGTCTGACGGGGATGCTGCAAAAGCGTTTCGCGCACAGCAATCCCAGACTCAGCCGCAAGTTACTCCTGAGAGTAAGGGTCTTATGTCAGTTGGGGGAACAGCTAACCCGAACATCCCGGGCTCGTTCCAAGAACAGTATATGGCGAACATGGGCCAAGGTGGGGAAGGGGACAACCAGCCCTTCAGGTTGATTGGCGGGGAGTGGAAACCAAATCCTGATTACAGATCGCCCAAAGACGATAATTTGAGTCTTCAAAAAGTCATTTCAGGAAATCCAGAGCTAAAGTCTGCTCAAGAAAAAGCTACTCACGTAAGCAATGTGATGTCCTACGCTAACGAGCCTCACCCCACGGTGTCTAGCGACAAGAGTTTGATTATGTCTTACCTGAAGACGATTGACCCGACTGTAAGAGTTTCTGAAGGCACGGTTACTACGGTCATGGACGGCATGGGTATCCCTGACGAGATTATGAACGCGGCCCAGAAGTTCAAATCGGGTAGCGTGTTTACTCCCGAGCACCGGCAATGGTTTGCAAAGGCTGCCGCTCAAAATTTGGAGAATGCTCGGCAAGCCGCCGCACAGTCCATACAATCACAGGTGAGCATCGAAGGCGCAACTGGAAATCGAGTTGCAAGGAATTTCAAACTCCCTCCGAACGTTCTCCCTCCGGGTCAGAAACAGGGCCCCGCGCACGGTGAAGGCGAAGCGGTCTCCTCCGGGTCTTCTGGCTCCGAAGTCGGAACGTCCCCGAAAGTTTACGCCACGCCCGCACAGGCAGACGCGGCGGGTCATCCTGCCGGGACAGTATTGAAAGTGGTCAACCCGACGACGGGCCAACCCCAGAGTTACCGCACTGGTGGGGTAGCTCGATAAGGCTACCTATGGCAGGACAATTTCTCAACGAAGACGATAGCACAGTTTCCTTGCCGCCTATAGTTCCGCCAGTCAATGCAGGTAGTAGCGCGACAGGGGAACCAAAAGGGAAAGCTCCTGTTCCGGGCAGCTTCGTAGAGGACTCCGGGCCTCCCCAAGGTCAGTTCATAGACGACCCCTCCCCGGCTTCGGCTCCTCAAGGTCAGTTTCTCGCCCCCGCGAAAGACGACGCTCCTCTTTCTGCTAAACAGATTACCGACCTTCAATCTCAGGGGTGGAGACCTACTACCGACGAGCATTTTAAAACCATCTTTGACGCGCAAGATAAAGCTGCCGCAGATCGCGGGTTAGTGGGGCGTGGATGGGACGCTCTAAAAGGAGTCGGTTCAAGTGTCGCGAATATGGGTAGCGGTATTGCAGCTACTCCGCCGAACATGGCGACTCACGCGCGGGCTAAGAAAATTTTTGCATCTATAGCTGAAGGCACTGTCAATGCGGCGGAAGGGCTCGCAAGTTTGATCGGTATGCCTGTTGGTGAAGATGTAGCGGCTGGACGAATTCCGGTGCCGGGTGGCTCTTACGTTCGGGCCGCATTGCAGACTCCTGAAGAAGCTTTCCAAGAACGGAAACTGGCTTACATGGCTCAGAATCCTAGCGTTGAGGAGCAACCAGATACGGCCCTACCCTACCCGGGGATGATGACTCCTAACTGGATACGCGGCGGCGTTGCTCCTGACCCAGCCCTGTCTGCGGGCGTCTCTACTCTCGCTTCTTTTATGTTACCGGAAGCTGCCGCAGCCGGTGCGAGCAAGTTAGCAGCAACATCCCTCCTCCGCCCGCTCGTGCATGCTGGCGAACTTGCGACGGCGATACCCGCTGCCGCTGCCCGTGCTGCCTATGAAGCTACAGACCTATCTAAGAGCGTGCCTATCGGCACAGTGGCCGGGGCCTTTCCAAAGTTGCAGGCGGCTGCGTCTAATCTAATACCCGAAGCGGGGGCTGTGGGTAGGGGTGTTGCTAAACTGGGAGATTGGGCAAAAGAAGTAGGGGAAGCACCTGAGACAGGCATAAAGTGGGCAGCGGGAAAACTCTTAGGGTCAGACGTAGCGGAAAAAATGGCGGAGAAACTCGGCGCTTACGAACTACCTATTGCGGGTGCTGCGTTTGTGCTCGGTGAGCCAGCTATCGCCGCAGTCATTACCGGGCTGAAGGGGATAGCCAAAGCAGGCCCCGTGATAAGTGGGTTTGGGCGTTACATGGAGCGCCTTGCCCAAGCTGACCCCGGACAATTTGGTAAGCTATACACTCTCGCTAGAGACCAATCCGCGCCGTCGTGGATGCAAGCAGCTTCCTCTCATGCGGCGGTCAAGGCCCTAGCTTCGGCAGGTGACATCGCAAAAAATTTAGGTGTGTCCGCAGCCCACGGCGCAGCGTTCGGCGCGGCGATAGGTGCCTTACCGGGACAAGACTTAGCTTCTAATATCGGTGGCGGGCTCGGGTATGGTCTAGTTGGCGGCGGGATGTATCAGGGCCGCATGAAAGAAGCTCGTATCCTTCAACGGAGCGCCGACTCTAATTTGGCACTTTACAAGTCTCATGTTGCTGAAGGCATATCTCCTGATAGTTTGAAAAAAGTAGGAACCGATGCTTGGACATGGGCATCCACAATGCAGCAAGTGCTCGGCGGGGAAACCAAAATCAGATTTGCAGGGAAAGGGGATGCCGCGATGCCTGCCGCTGTCCATGACCAAGCTGGCATGTATGACCCAGCTACTAAGACAGTTTGGGTAAACACTGACGCAAATCGTAATACCAGTGACACGCTCCTTCACGAGATTATGCACCCTCTTTTTGAGGGGGCTATCAACGACCATCCAGAATTGGCAGACCAAGTCAATAAAGCTCTCGCGTCTGACGGGTTTACCATAGCTGACGCCAAGCAGACCTATGTAGACTCATTGCTGTCTAAGTCACTCGAAGCTGTCACAGACCCGGCCCAACGACAGGCCGCGATTGACGCTCAGATTAAAGTTTACGATGATAACTCACAGGAGAAATCAGGCAACCCGGATACTTGGATGCACTCTGAAATTCTAGCCGAGGCCGGGGCCAAGTCTCTCTATGGCACGCACCCCGTCATAGACGTAGCCAATAACGGCCTCGCAGCTTCGGTTGCCCGTAAGCTTACGCCTAATTTCCTGAATACTTTTGATAGCCTCAAGGATACCGCTTTGCAGTATGCACAAACCGCGTTTGAGAAGTTAGGGGTTACGTTTAAACAGTCAGAATCAGGAAAGACAATTCTTCCGGGTTTCGAGAACGTGGTAGCATCACCTGCTTTGCGACGGGCGGTATATCGCCTTATCAGGGAGCGCAAAAATCTAGTCCCCGAGGCTGGGGCCGAGCCGCGCGGTGTGCCGCTGACTCCTAAAGTTTGGGGCAAGCATCCGGGCGCTACGCTTGAGACCCGACCAGACGGGACAACTGGGAACGACTTCGTTTTGCAAAAGCCGGATGGCCGTATCGTCGAGAGGCCGAATCGGGAAGTGAAGAAGATCGTAGGCAATCGGCGGAAAGAAATCAATAGGCTCTACCCCGTCAGCGATACTCCTCTACCTTCTTCTGACCAGACCCCGGGCATCGCTACGCGCACGACCCCCTCGGGACTTGTCGAGCGCAGCGGCACAAATCTCGGGCCCGGCTTCGATAGCCTCACTACAGTAGGGGCTAAGACGAAGGCCAACGCTCACGCAATCGAACAGGCGATTGCAGACGGAACTTCGATGCAGGGCTGGTATCAGCAAATCGGAAAAGAATCGGGCGCGGGGGACTGGAAAGCTTCTGTCCAAAAAGATACCGGGGCCATCGAAGCCCAGCACAAGGAATTTATTCCCATCAATTTCTTAGTAGATAAACAGAGTAACCTGCTAGTGCGTAATTACAGCCTCACAGCGTTTGACCGCAAAGCCGCTGCATGGGCCGCGCGTAGCGGGCCGGTTAGTCTGGACGAGTTTGGCGGGGATGTCGGCAAGTTTAAAGAGGCAGTAGCTCAGTATCTCAAGAACCATGACGAGGGATTGCCCGGTGATGCCAGTGGAGTCGGCTCTGCAAAGCGTGACATAATTAACGCCTTCCTAGTCGGCGGCAATCGCACGTTTGAAGCAAAGAATCCGCTGCGGCCCTTACTCAAAGGGGCAGACCGTCAGGGAGTAGTGCGCAGCTACCGGCTTGACCGCCTAGAGACGTTGGACAAGGGGGATTCTACTCTCGCGCAACCGGACTACTCGAAGCAGGTTCAGAATATGTCCCCGGCGCAGGCAAAGTCGAGGGCCAAGAAGAAGAGCCTATTTGCCGAGACTAGCGCGCTGACCTCGAAGGGTTGGATTCTACCTAACTCGGAATTCGTCCCGTTGCAGGGAGATTTACATTCTAGTTTTCTGCTCTCGAAGGCCGACGAACTTAAAAAGGCATTTGGGATTGACTTCTCGAAGTATCCCGACACGGACGCGAACGAGGGCCCCCGCATACCAGCCTTGAACAAGGGTTTCGCCCGGGTCAACTACGAGCGCGCTTCAGGCACGCTCACCATCGAAGCGAACGCTGCCCATTGGAGCAAGGCTACCCGAGATTCAATCTTTTCGATTGTGGCTGACAACGCCGCGAAGATAGATAATATCAAGATCGCGCTCCTTGACGATAAAGCCAATATCAAGAAGTATGATTCGTCCCAGCTATTCCAGTATGACGATAAGGAGAAGCTTGAGCATATCCCGTTTGTTTCTGAATCGTCAAGTGGGCGGCGCATGAGCCCTGACACTACGAAGAAGAAAATTGAGATAGAAGGCCCGGACGGAACGAAGTATCCGGCCTACTTCGATGGCTACCAAGATTTCTCCGCGATAGGTAAGGGTAAGATGGCCCAGATCACTCCGCTAGTGGACATCCCCGGCACCATCAAAGGCTCCACTACCTACGACAACGTCCTACAGAAGCGCGGTTTCAAGATACCTGATTTGTCTCAGTTCAGTCCCGACACTGCGGGGGATGCAGACTACCGTAACTCAGGGGAAGCCTTCAAAGACTTCTTCTCGCAGGCTACCCGAGGTGAGATTGGTAAGTCGGCGGTGCCTTGGGAGCCAAACATGGACTTGAGCAAGGAAGCAGCCTTCCGCGCAGAGCAGACCCAGCACACCGGCAATTTCGACGAGCATATCGCCAAGTCAATCCCCGGCTTTCGCGAGACGCAGATCAAGACCGGAAACGCAATCGTTAGGGTATACCCGCAGGGGGCTGAAGTCCTCGACATCGCCGCGAGTGAAGGCTCATACGGCAAGACTATCTCCGCTCTGTCCGGCGGTAAGATCAAGACTACCTCGCTTGACCCGAACCCGGACATGGCGAAATTTTTTGATTTGAAAAGCAAGGTGTCCGGCGCGACCTACGACACGAGCGCCTTTCTGCATGGGTTCGACGATGGCGGCACACACGTCCCGGCCTACAAGCCCGCGAAGCGGTTCGATGTTGTTCACGAGTCAATGGGGTTTCAGTTTATCAGCCCGGAACGCGGCGCGCAGATTGCCGAGGCCAAACGGTTGATGAAACCGGACGGCGTGATGCTGACGGAACAAAAAGTCCTGAATGGTAATTGGGCTGCGAACGAGGCTCACAAAGACGCCAATTACAAATCGAAGTATTTCTCCGGCGAAGACCTCGCGAAGAAAAATAAGATCGTGGGGTTTCAGCAGTCCGAGCAGGAGACAAAAAAAGTAGGGATGCTCGACAACATGGTTCACGACACGGCGCTCGAAGGCGTGCTCGCTCAGAATTTCAAACACGTTACCCAGTATTGGGACAGCGGTAACTTCAAAGGCTACGCCGCCAGTGATAACCCGGAAGCTTTACAGAAGCTTGTCGGCAACATGGGCGACTTGAAGACCGACTACAGCACTGTCCCGACTCCTCGTAAGGTATTTAGTCCTGACACTTCAGAGGCTATGACCGAGGCAGGCAAGAGTCTAATGGATAAACACGGCTATACGCTGACCGACGAGGGCGGAGATTTTGGAACCGGCATGACGACCTTGCGCCTGAAGGACACGGACGGTAAGCAAGTCGGCGCGCTGTCCGCTCACCAGACCGGGCCCGAGGACGCCACTGTAGACGCAGTTCACGTCAACCATGCTCACCAAGCGCAGGGTATCGGCGAGGTGCTCTACCGGGAGCTTGCTGCGCGCCTTCAAAAAGCAGGGGTCACTTCCCTTGACGGAAATGTCATCCATCCGGCCCCGCTCAAAATCCGGGAGAAGCTTTTCGGGGCTCCGCAGCCACTCGGGGAGCCCGGGCAAAACGCATGGGGCGCTTCAACGCAGAAAGTGCGGTCTACTATAGACCCCAACCAGCAATTCAGCCCTGATAAGACCTACTCGCAGGTTGACAAAGTCATCGAAGACAAGTTCAAAGGCGAATCCATGCCGCGCGCTCAACTGGCTGCCATGCTGCGCAACCCACAGAACGGCATCAAAGCCGAGGAAATGAAATGGTCTGGTCTCGACGACCTTCTGAAGGGCTCGGGTAAGATCACGAAGAAGGAATTGCAAGATCACCTTGAGCAGAATCGGGTGCAGGTGAACGAAATTCAAAAGGGCGGAGAACGGAATGCAGACCCGCGTGACATCGAAGCTCTGAAAGAAGGGGTGAAGAGGCTGGACGCGGAGCATTACTACCGCGAGCCGATGGAAGATCACCGCGAGGGGGATTTAGAGTCGCACTACAATCCTAAAATCGCTAAGGCCCGCGCAGAACTGGATGTAGCGTTAGATACCGAAGATTGGAGCAAGGCGCGCAACCGGATTGATAAGCTGGCGACCATCTATGAAGACGCGGGCCTCGATACCCGCTCTTTGGATAAACTTTCAGCACTCGCAAGCACGATGGAAGCCGCCACAGATGGCACCGGGGACAATGCGACTCAGTATGAAAAGTATCAACTTCCCGGCGGCGAGAACTACCGCGAGCTTCTGTTTCAGTTGCCGCCAAAAGGTAGACTCCTACTTCAGTCTTCCGAGCATAAGGGTGAGTTTGATGTCATAGACCCGAGGAACGGTTTCACTCGGTATACCGGGGGCTTGGAGGATGCTCGCGCTTACATTAAGGAAGAAGATCAGAGCAATCGCAGGGGTGACAACTTCAAGACTAATCACTTCGACGAGCCGAACATCGTGGCACACTCGCGCGTGAACGACCGCACGGACACCGAAGGCAAGCCCGGCCTGTTCGCCGAGGAGATTCAAAGTGACTGGCACCAAGAGGGTAGAAAAAAAGGGTATGCCGGTAATAGCCCGAAAGCTGAGTCCGCTAAGTATGTGGAAGGCGAGGGTTGGACGGTTTTTGATAAAGATGGAAAGCGGCTTATGTCCATCGGTAGCCGCCCTGACGAGCCTGTTGAGAATGTGCTCAAGCAGGCCGACCAAATCATAGCCAGCGGGACGGCCACACCCTATAAGTCACTTGTCCCGAACGCCCCTTTCAAAACCACATGGCACGAAATGGTCATGCGCCGACTCATACAGAAGGCCGTTACAGAGGGCAAGGACTGGCTTGGCTGGACAACCGGCGACCAACAGGCCACGCGTTACGATTTGAGCAAGCAGGTTTCCTCAATCTATGCGAGGAAGCGGGAGGACGGAACTTTTTCAATCTCGGTCATCGAAAAGGGAAAGGGCACGCTAACTGGGATTGGTGGCGAGATTAAAGCCGACGAACTATCGGACTATGTCGGTAAAGACCTCGCTGATAAGATGGTTTTGCAGAAGCCCTCTACCGGCCCGACCGTCTATGACGGCCTCGACTTAAAAGTCGGTGGGAAGGGGATGGCCGGATTCTACGACAAGATGCTGGTGGACTATGCCAATAAGTTTGGTAAGAAATTTGGGGCGAAGGTTGAGGATAGGAAAATTCCCGGAGCCCACGACGCTTCACGCGCCGAGTTATTCACTGACCGGGCCAAGGCTGTCCGGGTTCTCGACGGCGGGGGCGAAGTCTATGCAGTCTTCAAAGGTGTGCCGGGCGAGACCCTAGTGCAGAACTATAATCACCTCCTAGAGCTAGAACAGGAGAACGGTAACTCTTTTGCGAGCGGATACTACTTAGGGGACAAGCAGCCGGAAATGACTGTCCACTCTCTTCCTATCACCCCGGAAATGAAAAAGTCTGTTGCTGAAACGGGCGTGAGCATCTTCAGTCCTGACCTCGACAAGAAAATTGAGAAGATGCCTAGCATCCACGCTGACGAGATGCCCGAGGAGACGGCCTACTACTGGATGAAGCAGAACGGCCAGCTTATACCCGTTGCTTCGCATGATGGAGCCGCTGCCAAGCTTGGTGTCGGGGTGGATGACCTCTACTCGAATGGTTTGCTGCGGGTAGCCGTGCGCGCTGAGGAGGGCACGAATAAATCTGTTTGGCTGAATTCCCATGACATCGCTATCCCGACCCCAAAGCAGCGGCAAGCTATTGAGGCTTTAAAAGATCGCGGATTTCAAGTCAGTGACGGTAGCACCGGAAGCGCCATGAGCCCCGACCTCCCGAGCGATATGTTTTCAAAACGGGAGATGAACCCGCAGGGGGAGAAGCAAGAGAATATCCAAGACGAGTCGCTTCTCTACCCTGAGCGGGAGTTGACGCCTACCGAAGCTAAGGCTTCCAACCTCGCGCGCAAGGAGCTTCGAGACCGTATTCAAATCCTGCCGGATGCTGACGACCGTGTGAAACTGCGCCGGGCCCTAAATCGTGGCTTCGTCGAGGTGACTCAGTCGGTAGAGCGGCAAGCGACGGATAAGGCTTTCGATACTGGCGGCGAGTGGTATAAGAAGGACATGGACGCGATGGAAGACACCACAAAGAAGATTTTTCCTGAGACGAAAGACCCGACAAAAATGGTGGTCTTTAAATCTCTGCTTGCTGCTCTGTCGCCTTCCGCGAAACCGCCTGAGAATTACCGCAGCGCAGCCGAGGGTTTCGCCCAGTATTTAAAGACTGGAAAGTTTGCTTATACAACTCCCTATCGCGTATCGGAAACCGGCAAGCGCCGCCAGCTTGGTCTGACTGCGGAGTCGGCAATGGGTAAGCTCAATGACCTTCTGAAGCAGTCCGGCGGCGAGCAACAGTTGGTGAACTACCTGACGACTAAGCACGACGTTACTGTTTACGGAAATAAAGAGGCTTACGGGGCGCTAGACCTTGGGCCCAAGGTAGGGCGCTTTATGCTTAACCTTTTAGGCCACGGCGAAGAAGTCACGGTTGATATGTGGGCGACTCGCACCTTTAATCGCTGGATGGGGACTCCGTTCCGTAAACAGAAAGGCAAAGCTATCTTGCCGGACATCCCGACCGAGGCCGAACGCAACGTTATGATTGACGCCTTCAATCAACTTGCTCCAAAGCTTTCTGAATCTACCGGAATTCCGATGAAAGCAATGGACGTTCAAGCCGTGCTTTGGTATCTCGAAAAAGACCTCTATGCTGACGCCAGTGATTCAGGCCGAACATCGTTTGCTGACGCTGCGAAATCTTACGAAGCCAAGCCGCTGCACAAGCTGCCCCGGACGGTGACGAATGATAAAGGCATCCGGGTCAAATCCAAGGCAGAGACCAAAGCAGACGCGGCGAATATGCTGTTGGACATCAAAAAAGCAGCGGTTGACATCGGACACAAATTGGAGTAATTTAGCCCGTATGAAAACACCGAAAATGTTCGAGAACAGCTTGGCCATCCTGAAACCGCATTTGGAAAATCAGGCGTTTCGCAAATTGTTCGTGAAGGGCCTCACCGATCACGCGGCGGAATGGAACCTATCTCAGGAGTCAGGCCGACCCACTGACCAGACGCAGCAAAATCCTGTCCCGCGCCGCCCGGTGTCCTCAAATCTCCCTCTGGACATTAGTTCTGAGGGTCTCGCCTAAATCTTCCGGCTTGCAAAGTCGGGGCCGTTGTGGTATCTTCTCTGTTGAATTGGAGAACTATTATGGCTTTACCCGACAAGGAATATCAAAGGTTGCTGCGGACACACCCCTCAAGTGCTAATTGGCCTGAATCAGGTATTGAGTGGACACCTGATGTCCCCCTGAATGAACGGCTATTATACGCAGCCGCAGACGACTTCGGAATTTCAGTATTGTCTTTCAATCAGCGCACCATGCCGGGTGTCGTTTTGGGAAACCAACTAGGAATGCAGGCCCTTCGTTTCCCGCTGTTGGAACGTCTCACCGGCTCGCTCGCCCAAATTCTAATCTCCAACTGTCCTCTTTTGCGAATTCTCTACGTCCCAAACTTGGAGAACGCGGCAGGTGACATCCATGTGGACACCTGCCCGCTCTTGCAGATATTCAGCTTTCCCAAGTTGGAAGTTGTAGGGGGTAACTTCAATGTCACTTCCGTCCCGGTGCCTGAAGAGATTGAGATTTTGAACTTAACGAGTGTGGTGCTCGATGTCACCATTGACCTGAACAATGGTCTGAAAAAAGCTCACTTCCCGAAATTGGTCACTGTCGGTGGGCTGAAGATCAGAAACAACGCGCAGCTTCTTTCGTTCATCGCCCCGTTGCTTTCTTCAGCTATCGCTGATGGTATGGACATCCGGGACAATGCCGCGCTGACTAAGCTGGTTCTTGGTCAGTTTGTGCCCGTGAATGGTGTCACGATTAACGTGAGTGGCAACGCGCTAGACTCTGACTCTGTGACTGCTATTTTAGCAAGCGCCGTCGCGAATCCCGCTTACGTCTCCGGCACTATAGACTTGTCCGGCGGAACAAATGCCGACATCACTAGCATAGCAGATACTCACCGCGCGACGCTCATGGCTCGCGGAGTATCGGTCTTTCCGGTGCCGCCCTACGTGCCGCCAACGGACGTGACTGTCACCTTCGGGGGTTCTTCTTCCGCTGGCTTTGATTATCACCTCGATGTCAATTTGACTACCTTCACGGCCAATAGCCTCGCAACCTTGACCGGCCCGCTGAATGTCGCCGGTTGCACGGCTCTAACGAGTGTGGGCCTCTCGGCTCTGGCAACGGTTACTTCGCTGGACTTCTCCGGCTGCACGTCGCTCGTCACCCTCACGTTGTCGGCGATTACGACCGCAAGCGGGCTCCTGAATTTCTCGGGAGACACGGCTTTGACTACGCTGTCCCTCGACGGTCTGACGACTGCGACGGGTGGTATCAACGCCTCCGGCTGTTCGGCGCTGACGACTCCGACTCTCGTTGCGTTGACCTCGGCTGGCGGCTTGCTGAATTTCAGTAACTCCGGCCTCGTCACATTGACGCTGACTCCGCTGGTTACTGCATCGGCTGGCATTGACGCCCACGGCTGCCCCGCGTTCACTACGTTGACGATGACGAACTATCTGCCGACGAATGGCACGACTATCAACTTCAACGGCGGCGCTTTAACGGCGGCTTCCGTGAACACGATTCTAGCCCGGGCTGTCGCGAACGCCGCCTACGTTTCTGGCACGATCAATTGCGCAGGTGGAACCAACCTTGCCCCGACCGGACAAGGCATCACGGACAAGGCGACACTGATTGCGCGCGGCGTCACTGTCCTCACGAATTAAGTCGGACTTGCAAAAATGGTCTGATTGTGGTATCTTGATTGTGTTAGTTTAACGGAATAACCAAAAGGAAATTTATGGCTTTGGATTTTAATGAGTGGCAGGGCGTTCTTCGGCAGCATGAAAACAGTCCCTATTACCCCGACTTCGCAGTGCGCTGGACTTCCAAGTCCTTGAACTTCCCAGAGCGTATCGGTTTTTTCAACGTTGGCGATTTGGGTGTGGATTCGATTGACTTCCTCCAACGGTCAAGTCTGTCCGGCTTCAACATCACCAACACAACCTTGCTGAAGGTTTTGCGCTTTCCGTATCTCCGCTCTGTCGGTGATGCGACTCACGCGGGCGCTCTCGTCATCACGGGCAACACTGGTTTGCTCGAAATTGACCTCCCGGGCCCGCTCACGGTGCAGGGTGCTTTGACCATCACGGGCAATACGGCTCTTCTCGCCCTTGACCTCACCAACCTCCTCGGCGCTGGTTCACTCACCACGACCGGCAACGGCGCGGCGGTTATCACCCTCCCGGCCAACCTGCCTAACACCCTGACGACTTTCTCGTTCGGTGGGGCAACCTCGTCCGGCATTAGCCTGCATGACGACCCGGTGCTCGTTGCATTTTTGGCTACGGCTCTGACGACCCTTACCGGCCCGTTGAACATTTTCAACAACACCGCTGCGGGTCTCACGACTATCACTCTTGGGGCTCTGGCCAACGCAACTTCGATCAACGCCAGCGGGGATACTCACCTGACGACTTTGACAATCAGTTCTTTGCTCCATGCAACAGGCTTGATTGACGTTCACAATGACGTGGCGCTGACTACGCTGTCTCTGGACGGTCTACTTCATGCGGATGGCGGTATCAACGCTTCGGGTGATACGCTCCTCACGACTCCGACTCTCGTGGCCCTGCTCGACGCTGGCGGTTTGCTGGACTTTAACAGTTCCGGCCTCGTCACGCTGACACTGACCCCGCTGGTCACTGCATCGCTCGGTATTGACGCCCACGCTTGCGCGGCCTTCACGACCCTGACAATGAGTAACTTCTTGCCCACGAACGGCACGACCATTAACTTCAACGGTTGCGCGTTGACGGCAGTTTCCGTGAATAAAATCCTCGCTCGCGCTGTCGCGAACGCAGCCTACATTTCCGGCACGATCAATACTGCGGGCGGCACCAGCAGCGCCCCGACCGGACAAGGCATCACGGACAAGGCGACACTGATTGCGCGCGGCGTCACTGTCCTCACAAACTAAGTGACTGTTTAAACTTCATCCCGGGCCGACGCGCTGAAAGGTGCCTCGGCCCGAGTCTTTTATGGACTTGACTGAATCGAGCATCGTGAATGTGCCCCGCCGGGTCTTGGCCGTTGACCCGGGGCTGTCCGGGGCGGTTTTCTGTATCGGGCTGGGAGCCTTCACAGGACGCCGGGACTTCCGGGTGCCCGCCGACATAGCCTTGGCGGTCAAAGACGCCCTCAGCGAAGCCCCAGCGCCGACGTTTGCCGTCGTAGAGGCCGTGCATGCCTTCCCAAAACAGGGGGTTTGCTCCGTTTGGAGCTTTTCAGAGGCTACGGCTTACGCGAAAGCCGCTTTGTGTCTATGCGCGCCGCCGGGCTTTCGGGCCCGGGAGGTGCCTCCGCAGACGTGGCAGGGGTTCTTTCGGAAGGCCGGGCTCGCGCGCGGGGAGTTTGATTCGCGTCAGATTTGCCAGAAACTTTTTCCCTCATACCCACAGTATTTCACGCGAAAGTTAGATCACAACAGCGGGGACAGTGTGCTGATTGGGGTCTGGGGTCTGATGAACTTCGGGGAAGTTTAGTCGCGCGAATTCTCCAAAGTGCTCCTTGGCAGCGGCATCATAAGCCCGCGCCGCGTCGAGTTCTTCAGTGAAATATCCGAGGGAGAGAAGCTTCCAGTTTACCCGGATACGCGCAGACCAGACTTCGTCCCTCGTGCCCCAGCTTACCCCTTTGAATTGGCTCGAAGTTCCAGCACGTTTTCGGCAATTACAATTGTTTTGCTGCCCCGTAGCTGCTCTAAGATTGCTGCGACGGTTATTTAAACCGTCCCCGTCCTTGTGGTCTGTAAGTTTTGCCCCTGTTAGGAGAGTATGGAGCCTAAGAATTTTCCGCTCCCCCTCCTTGGCCAAAGTCATTGCGCGGGCGTAGAAAACGTGTCGGCTTTTAGCGGCATACCATTTCCACAGGCAGACTGCGGGCCAATCCGCCAAATCTACGCACGCCTGCTTCCCCTGTGTAAGCTCTATCCAGACCGTGTCCCCGACGATTTGAAATTTATTCATGGCTAGAGGAACCACAGCACGATCAAAGAGCCCAACAGAAGCCCGAAGCATTTGAAGAATCCCACAACGGCACCCACGACGAGGAGCACTTGGGCGATGCGCCAAAGACCTACTGCGAGCCCTTTGAGGAGGGCCCAGAACCCTTCGGCGATTGCACAGGGGCCATCGGTGAGGACGGCCCAAAGGTCGAAGGATGACCAGAAAGCCGAGGGGGTTGGGGAGCTTGGGGGAAAGGTGCCGTATACCCGCTTAGGGAGGTCAGGACAATTTGCGAAGTCGCTGGCCGGGAGGAACCGTTTGTTATTCGTTTTCATGTCAGTAATCTATCAGAGCTTCGTTTAAACGTCAAGTTTTATTATGCCGCTTCTACCTCGCCCCCGCAGCCACTCCCGCTAATCCATTTTCCGGTGTGGTCACGAAAGCCTTTGTCATAGTTGGTGCCGCTTTTCTGGGGGTCAAACTGGTCACAAAGCGGCATCGTTTTCTGAGCCGTCTCAGGATGCCGGGGCTGAGTGTGCCCACACTTTTTGCATTTCCAGATCACGCGACCCCCATTTCTTCCCCGCAGGGACAAGTCGGGACGCCCGTATCGAGCCATTTCTGAGTCGTCCTGACGACGTATCCGCAGCCGGGGCATTCGCACTTCAGAAGGTGGGTGCCCGCTTTCATGGACGGGGATGGCGTGAGCCGGGCCATTGAGAAAATTTCCTTGTCGAACTTGATGTCCTTCAGAAACGTCTTCGCAGGTGCGTCCAGTTCAGTGTAGCCGAAGCCGACCGAGCGGTCACGGGGTTTCACCAGCAAGCCGAGGCGCTCGGCCATCACTTTAAACTTTTTATTGTGCATCCGGCCCACGCAGTCGCGGATTTCGAGGGTGTTGTTCTCGGCGTGCGCCATTTCGTGAATCAGCAACTCGCCTACGTCGCACGTCTTCAGGTGCTCCGCCGACAGGTTGATTTCATGGACGGCGTCCTTCGCCGCGTCTGAGCGGGGTTTGCTGGCATCGGCAGCTTTCCCTGCCGACCACCGCTTCGCCCAAAACCAGCCGAGCGCCTGCTTGCGGCCCTTGGTCTGGACGGTGACGAGGATTTGCTTCGGCTCGGTCTTGAGGCCGAAATGCTTGATGATTTCGCGGATGGTGCGCTCCGCCTCGACGATGACCGGGACGAGCGTATTTTCTGTTCGGACGTTTTCAGTTTTCATGTTTGTTTACTGGATTGGTTGTTTTCACCGTGCGGTGAACTTGGTGTTTTGAGTGAACTAATCGCGATAGACGAAATTGCAGTAAGGGGCCCGGGACACGATAGCATCGAAGACCTCCCGGGCGTAAAAGGCTGCATTGGTGCCGACAGGCCCGACCGTGCTCACGATGCGGGTAAGCTGCCACAGGTTGTCCCGGGAGATACCTACGGTGCCCGAGTCGAGTTTGGAGATTGCCTGCTTGATAGCCTTCTCCACGTCGTTGTAGAACGGGGTGGGCTGTTCGAGTTTCTTCGCCGTAGTCGTTTTATTCATACGCATAATATGTCAGAGGTTGCGTTTAAACACAAGGGGTATTACTACTGATTTCTACTGCCGGGGTTTCCCAGACCAGCCGGGAAACCTTGGTCTGCTTGTGACCGTTGAAAACCTCGTGTTCCTTGACGGTGAAAGTCGCCTTGATTTGGAGCCCCGGGGCCCCGTCAATGTTGGTGCCGGACTTCCAGAGGATTCGCACGCCATCGGGCCCGGCAAAGGTGTGCAGGTAAGTGTAACCGTATGCCGAGTCCCAGCCGGTTGACTTCAGGTAGGTCAGGGCAACGTCGCGGCAACGTTTCTTCGGCTCGCCGTAGAAAGCTTCTGTAGCGGCCTGCTGCGCCTGCTGTAGGGCCCGGCTGTAGTATTCGGGGACGAACGCCAGAAGACCGGCGTTTTTGAATTCGAGGGCTTCACAGCGGCACACGGTCAAAAGATTGTGGTCAAAATCGGACAGTTCAGCCGAGGGCTTCGAGCCGAGGGTGTCGAGCACGTATTGCTGTGCTTTGTCCTTGGTGACGAAGTCTGCGTCTTCCGGGCGAAAGTAATCCCTGCCGAGGACTGCATTCCGGCCCGGGTTCATCCAGCCCCGGGCGGTCTGCGCGGTGCTCTGCGTGCGACCGCTGATGTCTTCATGCGCCCGCTTGCCGGACACGAACCCGAGGCGGCGAATCGCACAGGCAGAATAAGAGAGGAAATGACCGACGTGAAGCAAGTGGCGACCGCTGCCGCCGCCTTCAAAAAAGTCTTCGTCGCCAGCGCCCTCGCAAATTTCGTTGAGAGAGAAGCAAAGTTCCGCAGCGGCAGCCAGTGCGTTCGGGTCTTTGGAGCCGAGGAAATCTTTGATGCAGTCGGAACCGACCATTTTCAGGGTGCCGTCGTCGTGAATGACAACGTAGGTTTCCCGGCGGGTGCGGATGGTGTTGCAATGATCGCAACGTGAAGCCCCCGTGCGGAACTGGCTCAATTCGATGGTCAGGCCGGGGACTTTGCGGAGGATATTGCCTTCTGCGGAGTGCTCGACGCACGCGGCCAGTGTCCAGCCAGCAAACTTCGGGGTTTGGCCAATGACTTCAACGTGAATGAATTTTTTCACGCCGACGATTGCGCCCGTGATTTCGTTTTTGATGTCCACCATAACGACGCAGCCGGTAGGGATGCAGGTGATGGGGGTGACTCCGAGCTTGGCCGCGCGGCGGTTGAGCTTCGTGATTTCGGCTTGGAGCCGGTTGAGGTTCGGCTCGTAGATTCGATAGATCGTTTTCATGTCCCAGATCTATCAGAACCCCGTTTAAACACAAGCCGTATTATTACTTATTTTTACCCCGGGGAGAGTCGCGGAAGAATTGCAGTCGCTCGGTGCGGTTGAGCCGACGATATTGACGTTGATCGGGACAGGTGGGAAACTGCACGACGGCCTGAGTCCATTGCGGAGCCCCGACCGTCGCGCCTTTGAGAATCCAATAGTAAGCAATCGGCTCCATCATTGCGGGGGCTTGGCAGACGGAAGATGCTGCGTCAGGTGCGGCGAGGCCACGGCGGGCACTATGGGCGCTGCGGGGGCAGCCACGGCAGCCACGGCAGCCACAGGCGCAGCCACGGCAGCCACGGCAGCCACGGTAGGCGCAGCGGGCTTAATCGCCGCAATTGGCGATTTGACTGGGAAAAGCTTGGCTTTAATCGCCGCAAGTGCCGACTTGAGCTTTGGCCAAAGAGACTTGACGAGCGCCAGAGCTTTCTGACCGAGGGGCTGCGCGAATTTCCCAATCTGCTTGCGGTAGATCACCGCCAGCGCGCCGAGGACAAGCGAGACCGCAATGACGGCCAAGTAGTGTGTCGAGTAACCGGCGGAAGCGTGAGCCGTAGCGAGACGGATTGGAACGTTACTCACAACTTGAGACGGAGCCGGGGCCGGGAGCGGGGCGTAGTGGGCGGCACGCGGAGCACCGCAACCGACGAGGAACGTGAGAGGAAGAGACCATTTGATTTGTTTCATAATTAGTTAGTAGGTGGAGGAGTTGAGTCAGGAGATTTTGTGATGTTGGTGACGACAGCTTTAACGTCCGCGTCTTGCGCAGTCTTCTGAGCGGTCACAAACATTTGCTTGACGTAGGCAGCGGTCTTTTCGTCGAGGTTACTTTTATCGAGCATCGCTTTGAACGCTTCGCCCCCGGCCACAACTTGAGTAAACCCTTTGTGGAGGATGCTACTCGATATTCTTCCAATCACGCTAGTCACACCGCCGACTATCGGGTTTGAAATCCCGTAAACCTTCAGACCAAACCAGACCAGAGCGCCGAGCAAAAGTAAGCCGCCAATCATGCTGAAATAACCGATGCGAACTAGGCCGGTGCCTTCGATGGATTTACCAACGTCTTTTTGAACCTTGTCGGCGTAGCTTTCGATGGCCGCGTTAAGCTCCGCGCGATTACGTATGAGGCGGTTCGACAGACTATCAGACGAATAGCGATAGGGCTTAGACGGAGGCCCAAGGGACGTTGAGAGCGCCCCGGCGACCTGTTCGGCAGCGACTAGGGGCGCGATGATATTTGTGCTGGCGTGACTCTGCAAGGCAGCAACCCGGGCCGCGTCTGCTTCGACTACAATTCTCTGCGCGGCTTGGCGCTGGTTCTCTTCAGCCGAGTCCGCGTAGACGGGGACGGCTCTGACTTTGCGCTGAAATAGTTCAACCTTTTTGGGTAGGAGAATGCCGCAGCCGCTCGTAAGCAGGAGCGAAGAGAGTAGGAGTGAGGAGACTAGACGAGGGGATTTCATTAGCGATTTCGGTCTCTCCATTTGCGACATTGGACACGCATTGTGTAGTAGCCAGCTATGCAACCGAACACTGCACCGATGAAGCCAATGAAGACACTAACCTGCGCGGTCAAGGAGCTAAGTGAAGTCACAAAGCCGCCTACGCTGGCGAGTATGCCGACTGCTGGATACTGTCTTATCAGATTTTTTGGGGCGTCACTCATGCCATCTAATATACCGCCGTTCTGCATAAAAGTCAATCCTCCTTGAACGTGTGGGGTGAGACGTTTTTTGCCTTCACGTATTCGTGACAGTAGCCCATGACGTTGAACATGAGGGCTCCGATAGTGTCCTCCATCGTCACAAGCTTTCCGTGCTCGTCCCGGGCCTCGTAGCCTCGGTGGAGTCGCCAGAAATGCAGAAAGTGTCGCCATGAAGACTTCACGTATTCATTCATCGGGATACCCTTCTGCCAGTTGTCCGAGTCGCGCACTTCACCGTTAGCTTGTAGCCGGTGCTTGTGCATGTAGGTGCCGAAGACCTCGATAGCGTGCGGCGATAGGAAGCCGTCGTAGTCGTGCTTGTCGGTAGAGAGATTTCGAGTGGCCCCTGTCGCAAACTGGCGCACACCTTTTGCAAGGGGCCAATCAGAGTTGCCTGATAGCCCGTCGTCCAAAAGAGTAGTCGGCTTTCCCGGGGGCGGTGGAATGTCGTGGTTGCTTCGGACTGCGCACGTCTGTATATCAATTCGCGGGATGCCTCGCCAGTCACAAAGGGCTTTCTCGGCGCGTGCCCCTTTCGAGTCAGACCAATCATCTAGCGCGGCGTAGCATTCAGCCTTCAGCACTTCGCTTATATCTAGTTCGATAGTCTCTTGAAGGTTGAAGCCGGGAGGAAGCTTCGACCAATCGTAATCGTTAGGCAGCATCATTGCGTTGAACCCGTGGTCTCGGTCAAGGTCTGCCGGACTTATGACTTCGTATTCACCGACAGTGACAAGTCGGTCTCGTGCTTTGTCGAACGCGGGGAAGTTGAAATACTTCACCCCTGTCATTTTGCCGATAAGGTAGAGTCTCATACGAATAAGTAGTAGGTTGCCCGTGCTTGATCGAATACGATTTTCTTGACGATGATACCGCCCAGTTCTGCGAGTTTTTTGTCGAGGCTCGCCGGAGTTTCCCGAGAATCCAAGGAGCAAGCGAGAATGAGGGTCTCGACATGCACCGTAGGATAATTCTCACTGAAGCGCGCAGCGTGATACTCTTCAGCCAACGCTGCGGCCTGCCTGCTGTAATCGTAGAAGGCGGTCAGGACGCCCGAGGCACCCTTGAACATTTCTACCATCTTGTGCCGGATGTCGTCGGCGGGCGATATTCCCGGCGGTTTGACTTCCTTCGCCTCTTTGATCATGTCGTCGAGTGATGTCATGGCTTTACAACGAGGTGTCCCCCGAGGATGATTTTATCGGACTTCAGAAAGGCTTTGTAGTAGCCGCGCGTGAAGTAGCGGTTGAATTCGACACGGCAGCGGGTCACAGCGCCGTCGAGGGGGTTGACCTTGAATTCCAAGATCGCGCCGCCGACTTCCATACGCAGCCGCTTCTTGCGGGCGAAGATCGTTTGGTCTTGGAAGCCCGGCATTGAAATGACATGGATGTTACGGTCATTCATGTAGTTTGAAACGTGGTAGTGCCCCTGCACGAGGATGGCGGGCTTCTCGCCGCCTTCGTAAGCTTCAACCTGCTTCTGCCCGGTATACGAGCGAGAATAGGCCGAGCCGCCGCCGGGGTGCTGGATTTTGATGATCGTGCTTACGTAGCCCTTGTCCCCTTTGGTTTTCACTTCGACATCGGATTCGACGTGGCCGATATACTGAAGGTCTTTGCGGTCTTGATCGCGGCAGAGATAGGTGAGGTAGGCACCGAAGTTCAGGCCGTTCTCCATGAGCCACGACTCGTGGTCATCGCCAGTGATGAAGTAAGTTTTGATGCCTTTCCGTTTCGGATAGTTATTGATGACATACTGACACTGTCCGTCAACGGTAGTCGAGAAAACGCTTTCGCGGTTGATGCGCGCAATGTAGCCGTCTACGATATTTCCCGCGTGAAAAACTTCGGTGATGCCTTCGTGTTTAAACACGTCATATTGATTGTGCAACTCGGTCAGCCGTTCCTCTTTGCAACACAGGTGCGTGTCAGAGACCAGCCCGAACCGAATCCATTTTCCGTTGTTCACAATCTGCAAAGGCAGGTGCCCGAATTCTCGGGGCGGTAGTTCAACGGTGACTTGCGGCTTCTCGGTGATGACGTGGCCCTTCTCGGTTGCCACAACGCCGATTTTCCTGCGCTGCCGCCGGATGGTGGCTTCGCTACACCCGAAGACAGCGGCAGCTTCGGTGTGATTACAGTTGAGGGATTTGAGTCGTTTGATGTCTGCGGGAGTCCAGTTCATACAGGTGTATTTGGGGGGTTTAGTATGTGTATTTTTTTGAGGGTGTCCGTCGTTCCTAGCACTAAGTAAACTTTTTCTCCCATTGCGGACTGTCCGGTGAAAGCCAGAATTTCAACAGAGTCCCAACCGTGCGGGACAAGGAGGACATCGGCGTCATCCATGTCTGGGGGAAAGCGTGAGAGAGATTTTTTCAATTCACCAACATTCATAAGAGTAGTTTGCCAGAAGATTAGGTAGCTGTCAACTAGATTTTTGTGTAGCAAGGGGCGTAGTCGCCATCCACTCCGAGGGGTAGCCCGGCGCACCAATCCGGCGACGTGGCGCACAACGTCATGGCTTCCTGTTTGACCTCGGCTCGCTTACGCGGGTCTGACTCGGCAGGCACGACAAGGATAACTTCGTCGTGCGCGGAAAACGCGACAGGGAAACCGGCCCCTTCGAGGCGGAGAATACTTTCGCCGAGAATATCCCGGGCTGTCCGCTGAGTGACATTCTCGGTGAGCGTTCCGCCCCACAAATTGTTCTGCTTGTTGTTTTCGCTAAAGTCACCTTTGATTGTGAATCCTTCATATCCTTTTCCCTTCTTGGCACGGATGGCGAAGTATTGCAGCAAGTCCCCCGAGGGCATTACTATGCCCAAGTGCCGGGACTTGTCGCGCGCCGCCGTGATAATTAAATTGTCGAGTTGCCGCCAGAAGGATACTACCTTCGGGTTGAGCTTTCTGAATCCGTCAATGACCGCCTTGGCTTCAGGAGCCTCTACCCCGGCGTAGGAGATATATTTTTTCCAGCCCATTCCGTAGCCGCAGCCGAGCGCCTCATTTTTGAGCCGTGTATACTTCGCTACTCCCTCAGCTTTGCCGCCCCCGGCCAGTTTACGAAGTTCCTCTTTGAGAGTGCCCTTCTCCCCTTTCCAGCCGCGCGAGGCCGCATAGTAGGCTTCATAGTAGGAGAAGCCGAAGCGGAGAGCTTCCATCATCGCATCATTACCGCAAAGCCAGTTGAGCACCCTCGGCTCTACCTGCGCGAAATCCAGTATCAGAAACTCACACCCGGGCGGCGGGATAATCCAGTTACGAGTCCAGACAGACAGCGTGTCCGTGACCTTCATCGGAGCCTTGTCGAGGTTCTGTATGTTGAACCCTTTGCTAGACCACCTGCGCGTATGCGGAGCCCCGCAGTAAATAATATCCATCGGCAGGATACCGTCGTCAGAAACGCGACCTATCAGGGTGTTCGCTTTCTTCAAGAGTGCGTTAGCTTTGCGAAACCTTCGCATGGTGGACAGCACAACATTCAGGGCCGGGTGTTCACTCATTAAGTCCGCGCAATCTTCATCCGTCTTGGCGGTGGAGGCCGGGACGGGTATCCCCTGCGTGAGGCACCATCGAGAGAGCGCCGGATAGGATAGCGGCTTCTCGTCCGCGTGCCACGGGATAGCCTTGAATGACTCGAAGCGCATCGCGGACATTTTCGTCTTATCCTCTTCGACAAGCGCGACGTTGATGTTCACGCCCCGGCGATTTGCCATCCGAGTGTATTCTGCAATCTTGTCTTCCGTCGAGGACATAGACGGCATCGCGCGCAAAACTTCGTGCGTGCGCCGCACGTCGTTGATGCAGTAGCGTTGCACTTCCAATCGCCGGACTTCTGATAGCTCCTCATAGACGACACCTTTCATTTCGTCGCGCGTTGTCTTATCCAACGGGATACCAAGCACGACCTTTGAGAGCATCGCGAGGTTGCCGGGGAACTGGTTGAACCGGCCCACGTCGAGGACGCACTTCCAATTGTGCGCCGAAGGGCCCCAATACTTTTCCGTCCAGCCCTGATCGAAATTACTGTTAGCCGCCCAGCATTGGACGTTCGGGTCTTTGATCAGTTGCTCCATCGTCGGGCCCATTTCTGCAATCGTGCCGCAGAAGATTTCTTCCCCCACCTGCGCCGCGACGATATAGGCGTCTGCATCGCGCATGTAGTTGATGTTCCCCTGCGTGCTCACAGAAATGTTTTGCGAGTAGAACGATTCGTAGTCTATAACGGCATCAGTCATAAGTTTGCTTTTGTGATGGTGAAGTCGCGGTAGGAGCCGAGCATAAATTCTACTCCGCCTGTTTTCTGCTTCGCCAGCCCTGTCATCGCCTTCGCGATTCTGGGTTGCGTCCATTCCCGCATTATAGGCTTGAGGGGGTCGTAAGAGCCAAGCTCGATAAATAGCTGTGTCGGCGAGCCTACCCATGTTTCGTTTCCTTGGTCAAGCCAGTAAGGAGCAACGGTGAACCATGCTCGCAACAACTCTTCGAGATTGTAGGAGTAAAGCTGCTGCCGCGAAAGCTCTAGGATGACTGGGTCATAGTAGCTGACAACTCCGCCCCGGTAGGACGACGACAGCACGGAAGCGGGAGGGTTATAGTGATTGTCGAGCCAGTAGGCGAAGGCCGGTAGCTGCGCTGCAACTTTTGCTTCGATAGTTTTCTGGTCAGGCCAGACGCCATCATACGCTTGCGAGGCAAAGAACATCATTTTATCTTCAGTGTTAAATCCTACGTCCGGCAGTATCGCGGTTGAGCCGGGGTCATCATTCAGGGTGACGATGACCCGCCCCGTCCAGTGGATACTTACCCGGGAACAAAATTTCGGATGGTAGGTGTGAGTCGGGTTCACGACGAATGACTTCAGCCGGGCGAGCATCTTATTACGTTCGCCTTCGTTGCGCGGCGCGTCCTCGTCGTTGATGGTCAGCACACCTGCATGGAAAAGTTCGTCATTGAATTCAGTCTGACCAGTCAGAAAGTTCATCGGATTCGCCGTTCGCGTGCCGCACATAGGGACGATGATATGGTTTGCAACCAGAGTCTTCCCGTTGTTGCGGGGCCCGCAGAAGAAGAGAGCTTGACCTACCCGGCGCTCGTTGTTCAGAAAAGCCAGATGACTAAACTTTAGCCAAGTGAGAAAGTGGTCAAGGGGAAAATTCTCGGGGCGGGCGAAGAAGCCCTTAAGCAAGTGTTTGATGAATCCAAAGTCTATTTCCGGGTTGCCGGTGAGCCCAGCAATGGGCTGCGTCACGGCTAAGTTAGCCACATTGAGGAAGCGGAGTCCGCCGACTTCGAGCAGGCCGGGCTTGTAGTTCACGAAGGGTGCGGCCCCCTCGACACGGTTAATCTGTTGCGTATAGTCCAGCACCCTTTCGACATCGCTCTGGGTTTCACCCTTGGCGCAAGTGTCTGAGAGTCCCCGGCCTTTGAGCCGTAGCATGATGTCGGGCCGCGCGACACTCACCCAGCGCACCGACTGCTTTTCCCAGTAGACTTTACCATCGAAAAATATATTCTCACCGGCCTTGCCGAGGTTGAGTAGCTTCTGTTCCTCGCACCATTGCCTGCCGAATAGAGTTTCCCACTTCACGAATCCGGTATCACCAGTGAAGCAAAGCATCCCGTCAGGCTTAATTTGGCAGCCGGTGGGATTGTCGGCCTTCTCGTCCCAGAATCGGATACCCACTGCATCGAGTCGGAATTCACCTGACCATCGGCCCGGGAAGCGCCGTTGCACTTCTGCCTCGATAACCTCAAGCGGGATTTCAGCTTTGCCGAAGAGCTTTGACTTCTTGCTGACATCGCAAACTACTCCAAAGCAATAGACCCACGGAAGCGGAGTCTCTTTGAGGGTATACCATGTCCCGCCGTTAGACCATCGCTCAGTAGGCTTCAGGGAGCCAACCGGGTCATAGCCAGCGAGCAAGCTAGGCGCGCCCAGCTTGTCGGAAAAGTGACTGATAAGCTCATTACAAAATTCAGAGGACGGCGTAAGGATTTCCCGCTCGAACACCCACACGAGCCGGACGTTTCCGCTCAGTGTGATTTCTACAAAATTAGGATGAAGCTGCTCGGGTGTCTGGTTTATGTGGCCGCAGATTGTGTCTATGTCCGTCACCATGTCATAGTCCACAACTATCCCGCGCAGCGCCGCCGGAGGATTGGTCTTCGATATTAACAGGTTCGGAGCGAAGCCCCGGACTGCTGTATAGCAATTCCACAGTGCATCTTTTTGGAGCAGGGCTTTACGGCGGGCAGGCTTGGCCAACTTCTTAGGCCAGTTATCGGCCTCGGGGACGATGAAGTCCCACGGGTAAGCTTCGCGTAACTCTTCACCCACCAAGTTAGGCGCTACCAAAAAAGGTATGAAGGGCATGAAAAGTTCCTGCACCCAGTTTTGACAGAAATCGTGTATACGAAGTGTGTCAAAAGCTGGATGCGGGAGTTGAGTTATTCAGCCTGCGTATGGACTTCCGAGCCGCTTTCGAGACCTAGTTGCTCGATATACGCCCGCACGTCAGGGCCGGTGATTTCCTTGGCGAGGAGCCGGACAGAAGGAGCCCAGACTTGGAACTGGCCGCGCGTAACCTTGGCGTAGCCGACCGTCCAGTAATTTTTGTAGAGCATCGTAGTCTTCTGGATGCGGCCTGCGGCGTCCAAGATCGGATTGCCCGCGTCATCGGTGACGGGAACTTGCAAGCTCGTCTTGGCAGTGTTATAGATGACTTTGGCGAAGGAGTTGAAGTCCCCACCTGAGACGTAGTAGATTGCGACGGCGTAATCCCGACCGTCGCACGGCACCACAAAACTCGGATGGTCTGACCCTTCCGGTTTCTCAATGAGGAGGATGCACATGGCCGAGGGGCTCCATGTCGGCTTGACGTTGGCAATCCATTGAGTTGTTCCGCCCATTGCTTCGACTTCTTCGACTGACGAGGCATTGCGGGGCATCTCTCCCATGTCCTGAGCTTCCTTGGTGAGGTTCTCACGCCAGCCCTTTTTGATGACGAGCGGCACGAAGTAGAGCACCGGGTTCACCGCGTTCGGAGCCACGTCCGGCGGAGCCATGAGCGGCAAATCCGCGTAGATCAGGGTGCCGTCGTTGAACTGTTTGGAAAGCTCACCTGAGCCCCGCACGATGGCCAGCCGAGGATACTTCAGGTCTTCTTGACCCCAATCACCTTGGAGACCTTTGCCGTCAGAAAAACCAGCACGCGCGAGCGCCGCCGGGGGACGGACGATGATGGCCTGCGCAGCCGGTGCCGAGTCTTCGGGATTTTCCGGGCCTTGGTCAATCACGACCGCTTCCTGAATGACTTCCGCCGGGGCCGTGAACTGCTCGCAGCCTTCCGCTACATTCGCGTTGTCTACTGCCGGGGCAGCCGCAAAGAGTGTCTCCTCGACATTTTTGACGTGAGTATTGACCGACTCCACGAAGACATCGGCAACGGGTGTTGCTGTCTCGACGACTTCAGCCACGGCTACCGCGACCGGAGCCGCTACAGGAGCCGCAGGGCGAACCGCTGCCGCTGCGCGTGCGGACGCTGCTGCGATAGTGGCTAAGGTGCGAGGCGGAGCCACAGGACGCGGGGCGACTTGTGTGGTGACTGCTGACGGACGCGGGGCAACCGCTGCCACAGGGCGCGGTGCGGCCACAGGGCGGGCCGCTGCTGCGACTGCCGCGACCGTTGGGGGTGCAAGTGGCCGGGCGGGAGCCCCAACCCCAGCACGAGGAAGGATGGCCGCAGCGACGGCGGGACGCGGAGCGGCTGCTGCCGGGCGTGCTGCGATTGCAGCGGGCGCTGCCGCCTGCTGGACTTGAACGTCTGTTGCCGTGGTTCGGAGTGTTGCTTTTGTCATAGGATGCTTTTGTTATGTGTTATTGCCTATATCGGCGTGTTATGTGTTACTGCCCATACCGGCTTCGCCGGGCTGGAGAGATTGGATGTATGCTTCTTCATTGGCGTCGCCGATTTGCAGCGCCGCCGGAGCCGGAGGAAGCTCCTCTTGCTTCTGCTGTTTTTTCAATTGCAGAAAGCGGATTTTGGTGTCAGGTTTGGAGAGGAGCCCGAGAGCTTCGAGCGTTGACGTAGCTTGTTCCCACGCGGCTTTTTTCGTCAGCTTCTTTTCGCCCTTCTGAAGGTTACTGTTGTGAAGCTCGGTCATCGAAGTTTCGACGATGGGCTTGAGCGCGGTCAGGGACAGCTTTGCGGCCCCGAGAATTTGCTCAAAGGTCACAGATTCTTTGAGAGCTTCAGAAATATCCTGAGCACCGCCGAGGACGCGGTCAGAATTCCGTTCACGCATTTCGTAAACGACCTCCTCGCCGTTCGGCAGGGTGCATCGAAGCTCGCCGCCGTTATTCTCGGCGACTTGCTGACACTGAGCTTTGAACCCTTCGAGCCCTTTGTCAATCACGTCTACCCAATATCGCGCCAGCGCCCAGTCTTGAGGCTTCTCAAGTGTCAGCGAGGCGATAGGGACGGGCATAGGCAGGCTGCCGAATTGATTCGCGAAGCTCGCCCGGTGATTCGCCAGCACTGCGCAATGCTTACTGTTCTCGCAGTAGTCGCAATACGGGCCGGGCTTCATAAATTGTTGAGCGGTCTCGGGATACTTGCTGACGGCTAGGGAGCGCGCGACGACAATCTGTAGGCGTTCGTAATACTCATAGACGTTGGCCCGCTCGAAGATCGCTTCGCTGACGCTACCGAGTTTCGGTTGCACAAACTTCACGCCGATGCGCTGGATGTCAGGAAACATTTGGAAGACCCCGACCATGTAGTTCATCCCCTGTAGGTTGATCGAAGCGTGAGGCACCGGGATATAGCCAAATTTGAAATCGAACAAGATGCCCGTGTTACCGCCGCGAATGAAAAGCACGTCGAGGTAGCCGTGATTGAATTCCGAGCCGTCCTCGTTTTTAATGACGACATTGATTTCTGAGAGAACTTGCTCGGGATGGAGCGCAAGAACTTTGTCGCATTCCTTGCAGCAAAATCGGAGGTAGTTAATCTGTTCATCAGTCAACTCGTGGTTCGACGTAACCCACTCGCTGATTTGTTCGAGGGTAGTCTTGAAGGCCCCGACAGCAACTTGCTTGATAACGTCGTCCATCAAGTCGTGAAGCATGGTGCCTTCGTCGCTGTAGGAGGTATCACTTGATACACGGTTTTCAAACGCGGCGCAAGTGTCGAGATATTCGAGACGAGACGGGCCGAATTTGTGATGTTTGCGGGTGGCGGAATTTGTTAGGGTGGAGGGTGTTTGGGATTGGATTAGTGTTGTCATAGATGTCGTTTCAGTGGGAAGAGATTAAGTCATTAGTGGTTCTGTGTCAAATTAAAATTGCAAAAGTGAATTTAATAGTAGTTCTATAGTAAGGAGTCGCCATCGTTCAAAAGCTCCAAGTTAGTCATCCGCTGAAGCACGCGCGCCGCTGCCTTCTCGTGCTGCGGCACGTTGAAGTAAAGCAGCCATTGCAGGGAGTTGGCCCCCTGCGCGCGGTCAACCCGGCCCAAGATTTGTTTCAACCGGCGCGCGGAGTCCTGCGGGAAAATAAAAGCTTCACGCTCAACCTTGCCAGTCGGGTCATGCAAGCTGATATTCTCGCCCCCGGCCCCGGCGTTGAGCACTATCGCCGCGAGTTGATTTTCCTGATAGCGGTCTATGAAGTTCCGGCGCTGGCGCTCGCCCGAAGCTCCTACCTGCGTGCCGTCCACAAACCCGACCCGGTCAAATCCAAACTTCTTTTGCAGGGCCTCGGTCAGAGCTTCCCGGGTTGCCTGATAGTTGCAGAAGATCGCGACACGCGCTTCAGCTACCGCGTCTTCTGCAAGCTCAACGACATCGGGCACCATCAAAAGCTCTAGCTGCTGTGCGGCGTGAACCCATGAGCCGGTTTGAGTAGCTTGCTCTTTGTATTGCTCGTGAAGGTCATGTAACTCGCCTACTAACTTGTCGGCCTTACCTTCCGCCGTGAGAAGTTTGATGTCGAGTTTGCTGTGCGGGAAGTCGGGGATTTCTGACTTGCGCATCCGGGCCCCGCGCGACGGAAAAAGTTCCTTGTGCAGCGATGCAAAGGCCGTGCTCTGCCGGTTCGTATCATAGCTGATAGTGATACGGTTTGTTTCCTTGTCCAGCGTGCAGCCATGCCGCAGGAGCCACGGGCGGAAGCCAAACTTACCATTGAGTTGATGCAGTCCGAGGGCGTAGCCAAGCGCCTTCATTTGCTGCGGGTCATCGGCGACCGTAGCGGAAATTCCGACTACAAATTTAGCTGATCGCTTGGCGGCAATGAGGAGCTTTGATTGGAGAGACTTGGAGCCGCTGCATCGGTGAACTTCATCGAAGAAGATCGCGGCGTAGGAATTTTTGAACTGAACGAAGCTGCCGGAGCCATACTTTTTTTCCACAATCCATTCTGACTCTGAGGTGTTTTCTTGGCCTACAAAAAACGGCTGTTTAAACACGTATTCTCCAAACTCGGTCTCGAAGTCGAACTTCTGTTCGTTCGCTGATCGTCCTATGTTGACGTAGTCCGTCGCGTCCGAGTGCGTGCATCGTTTGTTAAAAACAACCTTACCACCTCGTAGGCCAACCACACTGACAGGAGTATCAAATAGATCGCCCCGGTTTTCAATAAGACGTAGGGTATCAACTTGCATTCCGCCCCGCAGCATACGGCGACCTCGGACTTTTTCGTAGTTTGCATATTCAATTTCAACTTCCATTTGTTTCGCGGCTCGTTCCCATGTGGCCCGACCGTTCTTCGGGCCAATTACTAACGGAACGATTTTTAGTTCTCGACAGACTGCAAGTGCCGCGTAGGTCTTGCCTGTCCCGGTATCCGAGGCATCAAGCGCAGCCCCGTAGCGCCACAAGGCCGCGAGTAGCTGTTTCGCGTGCGCTGGTTGCCACGGTAGGAGCCCGGAAATGTTCATTTAAAAGTGGCCCGGTAGAGGGGGTTCGTGCGTCAGGGCATTTAACCTCTACCGGGCTTTGGACTTACACAGAAACGGGAGCTTCTACCCCGCATTTGCCGTAATTAGCGGACAGCCCTTTTACAAGCTGTAAACGTCTGCACCGTTCGTGTTCTGTGTGCTTCGTCAGCCATGCCTTCTTAGGGACTTCACTAGCTGATTTCTTTCGTGAGTCCCGGTAAGGATTGCTCCCCCCGGCCCACAAAATTATTCACCGACAGAAAACATAACGCGACCCGTCCATAGGCGCTGCTGCTTGAGAGGCCGCGCGTCACGGACACCGGGGAGGCCGATGCGCCGAGACAAAAGCTCGGCTTTCAATTCCTTGTTCGCCTTCAGGCAGTTCACGAGGACTTCCCTCGAATAGGAAGCGGCTGCCGCTGTGAGCCGCCGATGCGGGCGGTTGTCGGTGAGGAGTTTCAGCGCCCGGCGACCGGCGTGCTGAATTCGTTTGTTTGCTTTTATTAACTGTTCGATGTTCATTTTCATAACGGAGACTTTATCTTACTTTGTTTTCTATGTCAACTAAATCTTTAGAGTGAATCCGACCACAAATCTATTACCGTCCCGATAGGAGAATTCAAATCGAAGGCAGCCTGTAAAAGAGCGCGGTGAGTAGATGGATTGACCGTCGCCCAGATACGCACACGCTGACCTTTGACACGCGGACGCCCGGCCCCGGCGCGCTTGCCGCCCCAGTAGAATTTGTGCTTCACGCCCATAGGAGGCGGGCAAGTTCGGCGGCGATGCAGACACACAGAAAAATCAGGAGCCTACGGTAGAGCCGGTCTTCAAAATCGTTCGGCTCTTGCGGGGTTAGGAAAGCAGGCCAGAGGCTGATATCTTCAGGGAGGTGTTTTGTGAGTCTCATTGGTTCGGTGGGTTGACTGGGATGTATTGCCGCTCGCCTTTAGGGAGGAAAACAACTCGCACAACCCGCTTCGCAGGAGTCGCCGGATTTTCCCCCTGAAGATTTCTTGCCACTTCGGAAGGTCGTAGATCACGGCAATCCACAACAGATTTCGCAAATGTTCGAGGCGCGGGCTCTCGGGTAAACAGGCGCTTGAGGAAGTTAAACATAAAATTTCTTTTTGACTTGGCATCTAACGATTATGCCAGAGGCCGCAGGCACAGTCAACGCTTAATTGAAACGGTAGACAGCTTCATCTTCATCGAAATCGTCCGCGTGCTCGGTGCGGATTTGCTGCTGCTTCTCCAAAATCTTTTGTAGGGCGTGTATCACCGGCTCGGGAGCCTCGAAGGTTCGCAAGTCAAAGCGGACGACCCCGCCCAATAGGTAAGGGAAGGTGACAAGCTCACCGTGCGTGACGAAGACTCTGTTTTGAGGTGTGAGGCGTATCTCATACCGCCAGAATTTAGAGAGCATTACGCTTGCGTCTGGTTCACTTCGGAATTTTATTTTCATGTGTGGTTAGGGTAGGAAATAGTTTAGGTCGTGAGTCTTGGCCCACGTCTCGATTAGTTGACTGGGAAGAGCGATGGCTATGCCTTCTTCGCAACGTTTATCAGCGAGCCCGAGGCATTCGCCGGTAGCTGTGAAGAAGCCGCCGCCCGAGGAGCCGGGATAAATCAGGCAATTGAATTGGTAGTAGTGTGGCAGCCAGTTTGTTGAGGACAGAAATCCCCCGCTGTAGCTGTCCGGCGCTTTCGAGCCGTAGAAATTTCCAATGTGAAACACGGGAGTCCCGATGTCGGGCGGAGCCCCGTGGTAAAATCGAACGCTGTTCATGGAGTAGTCCGGCTTGCTGATTTCCAGAAGAGCTAATTCATACTTCTCGGAGTAGGCGATGATGCGGGCGGCTGACCGCTGCTGCTTCCAGTCAGTGACCTTGATGTCCGTCTCGACGGCACCCTTGTTCAGGATGACGTGCGCCGCCGTCCAAACGTAGGTGTGCCAGTGACCCTCGACATACTTAGAGACCAGCACGCCACTGCCTTCGCCGCCGGGCATGGTGATAAGCACAGTGTCCCGCCGCGCGGAGGAGATAGGTGCGGGCGATATCGGGGCGGCGACCACATACGCGAAGAAAAAGACCAAGGCCGCAACGACGAGCCCGAGGAAAACATCTACCGTCCAATTAAGCTTTTTCATAAAGACACTATACCTTTAAACCGTCTTTCTGTAAAGTCAAGCTTCACGCCGTAATGTTGGCCAGCACTTCACGAGTCGCTGCCTTCCGCGCGCCCCGGCGCTTCCCGGCCAGCCGAAGATCGCGTTCACGCATCCGAATTTTATTCGTAGATTGCACGACGGCCTGCCGCGCGGCCTCGACGAGGTTGAGCTTATACTGTGACCGCTTGCCCTTCTCCCGAAAGCCAATGAAGCCCGAGGGGTGAATCGTCACAATGACGCGGTGTGTGGGAAACCACGACGAAGGAATATCGCAGTCGCGGTGAATTGCTGAATCGAGTTTTGTTGCCATAATTTTTTTTTCTGTTACCGAAATAGGTGCCGAGAGAGGGAGTCGAACCCTCCAACCATGAGCCGATGACCTTTGGGCGGGCACTCGCCCTGTGCAGTCCCCGGATGCCCCTCAAAGTCCTACCGAGCCCGGCTATCAACTGCCCATACCCTATCAGTCCCCAAAGCCCGTGTCAACTTTATTTTGTCAGGACTAATACGGAGAGGGAAACCCATTTGACATCTGGCGAAAGTCTGTTAGACTCGGAGGATGAAAAAACTTTTGCTGCGGCTTCAAGAATACTTCTCCACATATCGGCAGCCCGTCATAATTCAAAAGGGCGTTAAGTCAGAAGACCTCCAATGTCGGCTTTCGATTCGGCGCGGTAAGCTAGTGGTGACGGCTACCGGCGGAGCCCCGGGGTTCGCATCCTTCCCTGACGGCACGGGAGTCAATGTCGTGCCGCATGAAGACCTGAAGCGGATTCTCGCCGAGGCTGCTGAGTGGCGCGAGTGGGCCCCGTATGTTCGCGGCGGTATCAACGATTACGTTGCGAGCCGGGCCAAGGCGATGAACAATCCGCATCACGAATAATTTATGAGTGCCTCTCGCCCTATCCTGTGTTGGCAAACTTACGCTTGCGGCTGCAAGTCACCGACGAAGGTGCAGGAAACTGAGTTGCCCGAGAAATGCCCGAAGCACAACGAGCCTTTCACGCAACGCTACATGAGCCGGGTCGCTAGATTTACAGTTGAACAAATCGAAAGCAATGAACCAGTAAAAATATGAAAGACAATGACAACTCAACAGAAGTTCGGCAAGTCATCCTCAAAGGGCCCCCCAATGAACTCCCGACCGGCTTCCGCAAGCTGAATGCGGGCTCCATCCTCAACGATGGGGATTTGTGGTGGGACTCCACTGATCAGGAATTCAAACCTACGAACTACTCTGGGGACAAAGTTCACCAAGGATTCTACATCCGCAAGGAGGACAGATGATCAAGCCCTTTCTCGTTGACGGCGACGTGACTAAATTCGAGTGCCCTATGTGTAAGGCGAAGCTGAAACAAGTCACGGGTCATCGGCTCGCGCCGACTGTTGGCTTCACGCTCTACTGCGACAACGAGCCATGCCCGGCTCAAGAGGTGATGGGCTACGGCCTGACCCCGGCGGCAGCTTTCAAAATCGTCACTGATCGGTTTAGTTTTGCGCGCAAGGAGGAGTGACACCATGAAAGGTATACAGAAATACACCTTCCCTATTTCCAAGTCCTCGACGTTGCGGATTGGTGTCGTCGTCCATACCTCACAGGCCAAGCTCAACGCCCGGCACCGTAAGATAACGGGCGGGGAGGTTGGCGAGGTGGAAGCTTTCTGCCATTACGAACACGTCCCGAGCACCGACAAAATTGCAGAGCTTCACTTCTACCGTCAGCATATCACGCCGCAGCTAATCGCCCATGAAGCTTTTCACGCTACGCTAGTCTTGGCGCGCCACTGGCACGCTGACCTAGAGAATGGGGACATGGAAGAGATGCTCGCGGAGACTATTGAAAACATTATTCTGAGCACCCTGAATTTAATCTGGATGCCTGCGAAGAAAGACAAACTATGAAGAGACTCAAACGGTGGCTTTGGCACAAGTATATGGCTTGGAAATATCGGCGATGGCGCAAGGCCATGCTGAAGCACACAGCGAGGACGGTGGACAGCGCCGACAGTTATTATAGCTGACGTTTAAACATTATGTTCCTCGACTTCGTAGACTACGACGGCGTGACGACTAACATTCAGGTGCGGCACATAATGGCGGTGTGGGCCAGCCCCGAGCAGCTTGCGATGCGCCCCTACCCGCAGGTTAATTTTTTGATGCAGACCGGGAGCGCCTCGGAAATTTGGTTGATTCGTGGTGAGCTTGATGATATAATGGATAGGTTGAAAGATTGCTGGTGAATGATGACTGGCCAATGCCCTATGAAGTCGAATACCGCTTTCCCGGCTGGGCTGCTGATTGTGTGGACTGGCTCCGCGCGCACCCCGTCTACCTTTTAGAAATTAAACTTGAATGGAACAATGAACTTGCTTTGCGTCAACCCTACAGTTGAAATGATGGCCTACATTTGGCGTCCGTGCCCCTTCTGTGACCGTCAGCACGCCCCGGCAGTGGACTGCATGACGGCGCGATTCACCTGCGCTGAGTGCGGAGCCCCGGTGACGCGCTTCAATGATTTCTGGATACCGAGACCCGAGCGGATGCTTTTCTGCGATTCATGCGAGAACAACGTCCGTATTCAGCTTCGGCATTTGATTGGCCTCTAATCCTGATTTATGAGCCTCAACTCTCCTCACAACTGGGCAGCCGCTTTCGTTTGCTATTGCAATAATCATCCGCTCGAAGAAATTTCTGATACGCTGTGCATCCCTCTCAGCACGCTGGAAAACAAAATCTTGCAAGAGCGATGGCCCGCGATGCGGGGACAACTCTGCTTGGCTACCAATGGGCCCCTAGAGGTCTCTCCTGCCCCCGTTGAGGATATTGGCCCCCGAGACCCCTTTGCGGGCCCTGAAGCGTCCAGCGCGGTCGCAGTGGCTCAGAAGATGCCCCCGGTGCTGGCTGCTAAGCTGGCTGCGTTAGCTGCCAATCGGGAAATCAATTACAAAGACGCGGACAACCTGCGCAAGCACGCTCAAGGGCTGCTGACGAGCCTCGTCGAGGGCACCTTGGAGATGGAACAGCTTTACCACAACAAAGGCGAGGTCGTGCGCGCCGCGCGCCGCCTGAGCCCGGCGGACATGGTGAATATCGCCACATACGTCCGCATCATTCAGGATATGACCTACCGCGCGCTCGGGGACGTGGTCGTAGGGGAGAAGGGTCAGGACGCACCGACTGGCGGCAATCACGCTCCGCCGCAGATTACGATTTACCTCCCGGCAGCCATTGCGCAGCCCCGGGAATTGCGGGAGTCCCTCGACATGCAGGCCGCAAAGGTTATTGACATCAAAACTGTTTCAGAAAGTCCCGACAGTTCAAATAAGGCTTGAACTGATTAGTTTAGGAGCCGCAGTTCAAGCAAGACTTGATCTATTGCACCCAAATCAAGCAGAAGACCGATATATGAAGCTCATTGAAGACCTAATCGCCCGCTGTGACGCCATCGCTGACCACAACAACGATCACTTCGCCTATCACATTAAGATTGTGCCACTGGGCCGGGGCCACGGCTGCCGGTATGAATTCGTTTGTGAAGAGACCGCGGACGGTCATCCTATTCTCGCCGGGGTAGGTGACTCTATCGAAGGCGCTATCAAAGACCTTGCTGGCGATCTTCGGGCCTCTATCGAGGGTTGGGGCTACCGGCTTCCCCCAGAGGCATTGAAGCTTTATCCGCTATCATCATAACGAAGTTCGCCACGTCCGCAGCTTCCTTCTTGATGTCTTCTGCATTGCCGTTCTCAATAGCCTGCCGAAGCTCCACGATTTCATTCCGCATCAAATTCCAAAGTTCGTCGGTAGTCAGCTTCAGCCAGCCCGCGCGGTCGCCCTTGTGCCGGTTCTTGGCGAGCTTCGCTTCCATAGCTTCAGCGAAGGCCAGCACGTAAGGGAAGGTAGGGGACTTCAATAGCTGTGTAGCCTTCTCACAGGCCACAAACTTGATGTGAGGCAGTGTCTGTTGACAGCACACTGCGCAGTAACCATCGTCATAGACAGCGTTGGAGCTTGAACATTTTGGGCATTCTCTCATATTAGTTCTCCCGAGGTGTATAGGTTCTGTAGTGCTTCCTGTGTTTCATCGCAACCTATGCAGAGCACGAGGTCGTGAAACGTGGTGAGCGGTATCAGGCGCGTAATCTCTCCCGGCTTCGTGGTCTGAAAGCGCAATCGCTTCTCCTCCTCTAGTTGCCAAGCGCGCGAGTCAAATCTATTCGCTGCAAACTGCCAGCGTGTGCCGTCGTTCCAAATGTGAACGGCTATCTTGGGCTCATGCTGATCAGACTTGCGGGGCCTGAAGCTGTGTGCGTCGTAGTGCCTCATTCTGGTTTCCCCTTGGCATGTTGGCATTTCTTGGCGATACGCAGGGCCAGCCGTGCGAGCCAGTCATACGCTTCTGCATCCCACTGGCCGGGCTCGTCCTTGATGATGTCGTAAGCAATAGGCAGAGCAGCCACGATGAAGCGGTCATCCGCTGAGACGTTCACTGAGTAGCCGCGTATCTGTTCAAGCTGTTGTTCCATGTCGGCAATAAACTCACGGAGGTTCGGGTGCTCGGCTGCAAGCTCGACTACGCTCTTATAGGCCGGGGCTGTGCCCACCTCAATACGTGTTGGTGCGATCATGGGTTCGGGCCTCACCTCTCCCACGCGGAGCACCGAGCAGGGCACCGCAATGTGCCCGCGTGGTTTGGGCCCGAGGTGATACCACACGGCGGGCGCAGGGGCCGGCACATGGGGATTCAAAAGACGAATCGGGTCGCCGCATAGATTACAGAGAATAGCGGGCCCGGGAATGTCGCCGGGGATAGGCTCGGGCTCTGGCTTTACTATCCGCTCGTCGTTCTGCGCGGTGTCGAAGTGCTTATCAATAGCGGCATAAGCTTCATTCAGCGCACCATGACCAAAGGAGTTAATAAGGCCGATGTTCAGAAGGCCATTCGCCCCGGCGGTAATGGGGCAACCTCGGTATATGAACATGCAGAGGCAGCGAGTGCATCGGCCATGCTTGGGGACAGTAGGAGTGAGGCAGTAAGGGCAGAGCCTCATAGGTTCAATAGATTGTGGTGTCATAGTAGGATGTAGTGAGGATGGTTTATGATGGTGAGAGGTTAGTGAGGGCTTATAGGGCGGGGGCTGGCTCGCAAAGGGCAGAGTGTTGTTGTCGCAGACATCGCAGTCGCCTGAGTCATCAACACTCATGGACAAACAGATAGGGCAGTTTCTCATAGCGGTTAGTTTTGTGAGTGAACCATACCGCCGCCGCCGCGCAATATCATTTCATAGTGGGCAGCGGCAGACAAGTATCGGAAGCCAGCCTGTGCAAGCTGTATCACTAACTGGTCAGGCATACCCTGAAACATTTCATGTATCTTCGACTGTGTCAGCTTAGGCCGGTGCGGTAGTGCGTCGTCAGCCGCGCGGAGCACCGCTATCTGTTGGTCAGTGAATGGTTCGATGTCCATAGCAATAAGCGTTGGCGAGGCGGCGTTGAATCTCGTCCTCGGCGTAAGCCGATAGGTGTTTGATGTCGGCGTGTGCAATCTGTTCGAGTGCGCCGAGCATAGCGGATTGCATGATGTCACGCAATTGCGTTGAGTGTGTTGCGTTGAGAGTGCCCGTCGTGCCGAACTTCGAGCGGAGCACCGCAAGCTGGTTGTCAGTCATTAGAGTCGTCTTATTAGTTTTCATGTGAGGTAGATTAAACTAGGCCGGGGCTCTTGTCAAGCAGCGAATTTCTTCACGCAGAGTTGGCGCGCCTTATCTGTTGCGTGATAGACGTGGCCGGACTCAGTGAGCATCCCAGCCTTCACCATCCCAGCCATTACCTGTTGGTATTGGTCAAGGGACAGCTTGCCCATAAGGACAGCGTAAAGATGGCCACTGATTAAGCCGCGATCACCAGCCGCGATAGCTGATTCGATTATCAGTGAGGCGAGGGCGCGCAGTGCTTTGATTTGTATTGATGTCATAGGTTATGTGGTTGAGGGCTGCTTGCAGAAACTATTGCAGTGTTCAGCGAGCTTCTGCATGTCGTTGCGAATTGCCTTAAGTGCATGATGCCGGGCCTCGTGTTCATTGCGCGCGTCCTGCATTGCCTCCGGGCCTTGAGGATAGAAGTTGCGCCCGTGAGTTTCAACGGCGCGCAGTGCAGTGAGCGCCTCGTTGAGTGCGTTGTATGCGTTGAGGTATTGTTCGCGCAAGACTTCAGCCTTGTCGCCGTTCGTGTGGACTGTAGGTAATGTCATGTGCATAGAGTAGCGTGGCCGGGGCTGTTCGCAAGAAGAATCGTATACGGAGTATTACGGACTGTCATCACTTGCGCGTAAGTGGTGAGGAGTAGTAAAGCACGGCACGATATAGCGCCCGAGTATATCGTGCAATTATGCGCTGCGGGCATACCGTGCATCCTCAATTAAGTTGAGGCTGTGTGGCCGGGGCTGTTATCAAATAGGTCAGGAGCCGTGTGCTTCTGAGTATATTTAAAGACTGCATCCAGCGTCATTAGCTTGTAGCTAACAGCGTGAGTGAGGCGCTGCGAGTGGCGACGACGATGGCAATTAGCGCAGACGACATCGCACTTGAGCACCGCGGCCTGCACGCGATCTAATGAGTAGTTCCAAAGCTGCGCAGTGATGTTGAATTCTTTCTGTTCAGGGTCGCGATGATGCAGGTCTAAGACTCGCACGTCCGACTCACCACAAGCGCAGCCCCGGCGCGTGAGGTAATCAAAGAGCCAAGCGAAGTTGCGACGATGCCGCGCCCTCTGAAGTTCAGAAGGCGTCTGAGTGTGGCCCAACACAGGACGCGGGCCGGGCTTGAACTGGCCGGGGTTGAACTGGCCGGGGTTGAACTGGCCGGGGTTGAACTGGCCGGGGTTGCTAACAATGCCAAATATCTCGGGGTGAGCGCGTTTAAACGAAGGGCTGTAGGCCCACGCTGTTGAGCGGTAAACTGATGACGGAATTGCTTCATTCATAGCGAGACTATAATATATCGCGCCGAGGCTGTCAAGCGGTATTATGTGCTGACTAAAGAATTCAAGCGGTATTATGTGCTGACTAAAGAATGGAGCAGCACACCCGAGGGCAGGCAGCCAAGCGGAGCACCGAGCACTAACTAATAATAAAGAATAACAATTAGTATATAATTAGTTAGTGCCCGGCGGAGCACCGCGAGCCCGCCCATCTGCCCACGACCCGACGCGGCGGTGCTGGTTTAAATCGAGCGGTGCTCCGCGTAAGACCTTGATGCTCAACATCACAGGCCAACTAAAGATAACTTACATTGTGCTGTGTATATTCACCCAAGCGTTGAGGGTCAATGAGTTAGCTCGACGCTGATCGCATGTGACAATCGCAGCGACCGAGCCGAGCCCGAGGTGCGAGCGAAGCACCGCAATCGTAGCAATGACCTGTAGATCAAGACCTTGCAACTCGACTTTGCCTTTTGTGGTTCCATCCTGCTGAAAGCCGGGCGGGGGTGCGCACGCGCATGAAGGATGATGCCACCCCCCACATTATTTTTTTTTTCAGAAAATCCTCATAGTCAACGTTTTAACGGGGTCTCAGAAAAACACGGCCCGCTGGGATTTTTGCTTTTTACAGGGCCGGGCTCCGCTGGGATATATCTAATTCAGAATACTTCTATAGTGAGAAAAGGAGAATTGCAGCCTTTTCCTAAACCCTTTAAATGTGAGAGATAAATATAAAGAATAGATATACCGTTATACATTCTTTATATTTACACTGAGTTCTATAGGGTTTTGGAAAACTTTTTCCGAGCCGGGGCTCTGCCGGGATTTCTGGATTTCTGGATTTCTTTAGTGCCCTTCCGGGGCTCCGCTTTAGTCCTGTATTTTATTCCGCTTTAGTCCTGTATTTTATTCCGCTTGACAGCCTGCTTTGGCTCTGATAATCTACCTCAATGAAATACACATTTGTCCGACTTTCCGACGACGGCGCGGGCGGCACGCTGCCTGAGTTTACCGTAGTGGCTCAGGTTGACAGCGGCAGTCCGGGCCCCGACTACCCGCTTGCGCAGAAGCTCGATACAGAAATCTTCCGGCTGGTCTCTGACCTCATAACCGCCAGCGTGCCAATTGAGGGGCAGCCCGCGTCCGTGGCCCGTGGCGGAGCACCGCGCGGCAGGCCCGGCCAGCTAGTTCAAGTCATCGCCATTGCTGACCCTGTGAATGTCCCGTCCGGCGTTGCGTTGAACGAGACCTACGGCACGAGCGAGTTGAGCACGCTGCTCGGCTACACCTACAACGCGGTAGTGCAAGCTGTTTCGATTGCCCGGTGTCAGCGCGCGAAAGACATGGCCGAGGCGAAAGACCCAGTGGAGAAATTAAATATCTCCTCCTACCCTCCTCAAGCCGTGAAGCGTGGAGTTACTTTCTGTTACGTCAACGACCTATCCACTGGAAATTTATGAACAACGAAACGATACGCGGTAGACTCTACAACCCCAGCCCCAGCGACCCGCTGCCCGGCAGTGAAGCTCACTATGAAACCGGCGACCCTACTCCCCCGCCGACTCCCGAGGTAGTCGGGAAGATTCACTATCACGAGCACAAAATTTCCGGGCCCGGCCCCGTCTTCCCGCCCGAGGTTACGGCGAAGCTCCGCGAGGATGCCTTCCATGTCGGCAAGTATGCGCTCGTGCGCCTGCCTAACGGCACCCTTCATATCTGGGACGGCGTGCGAGGTTGCTGCCCCGACGAGCACCGATTTGAAGGGATACTCGAAGCCCTAATCTACAACCGCCCCTTACCAAAGCAAAACAACCTATGAGAAGAGAAACACCATCCAACACCGGCAGGCATTGCAGCGTCAGCATTACCCGGCCTTTCTGTGACCCTATGCCGTTCACCGGCTTCGTCGTCGCTGAGACCGGCTCACACGTCCTCGTGACATCACCCAACAACCGGGTAGGGGAATGGTTTCCCTTGTCCTCACTCTGCACGAAAGTTCACCTCAATGCCAACTAACATTTTATCCCAAGCGGGAAAAGGTGACGCGCCAAGAAATTGTTTCTCCGCCCAGTTCCGCGCGGAGCATGATCGTATCTTCGGCAACCGCGAAACGCGAGTCTGTCGGCACGGTCTTCTGATAGGTGAACGCTGTGATGCCTGTTACAAGACCGCGAGGGTATCGCACGGCAGCGTGAAGATCACCCGGCGCGAAACAACTGACTTCGCCAAGCAAGACCCGGAACATCGTAGTTGACACCGTCGTTTTTCTAGTGTAAGCTATCTCTTGAAATGAAACAGTAGTAACCACGAAAGAAAAAAAATTATGGAAGGTCTACATACCATGTCCGCAATCAATGCTTGGGCGGCTTCGCCTGAGTGCAAAGCAATCGTCTCCAAGGCCAAAGCCAATGGAGGCCCCTCCGACGCGCGGCCTTTTACACTGCGTGAAATCAAGGGTCAAACCTTCTGTGTCTACGCGGACGGCACGGAGAAACTCCTCGGGACTTAATCCTATGAATTCCAACACCAACACGGACGGAGCCAGCAACTCCGATTACACAGGCTCGAAACCGGACGGCGCTGCGCCCTTCAACAAGGATGCAAACTCTGTCGGCGATTCTCTCCCAAACACTGAGGGGCAAGCCCCGTCGCGTATCTCGGTTGAGAGCGTGGACGACGGCAACCGGCCACTGAATCCCGGCGGCGAGAATCATATCCGCACCGGCTGCAATCCGTCGCTGTAAACAGCTTCCCTCCCGACTGCCGTTTAAACTCGGAGTTTTATCGTCGTTTTCCTCTGAGCTAGGCTGAGTCGGGAGGTTTCTTCAAACGATTTTCGCAAGGGTTACAAGGGGGCGAAATGTGGGCCGGGCGAAATCAGGGCAGGTAATTCCCTGACGAAACCCGGCCCTTTCAATCACGGGATAGCTCAAGTAGACAGAGCACCATCGGGGAGCAGCCTTTGGAAAAGACATCGGGCAGAGCACCGAAGGGGGTGGGGGTATCGAATCCTTCTCCCGTGACCAATTTTTAGGTCTCGTTGCAGTTCTCTGAATACCGTTTGAGACTGAAGGCATTTGCAGTGCTAGTAAGTCGAGAGTTAGCTACTCACGGAGGAGTGGGGTAGACCCCTGACGAGACCGCCAATTTTTGTTGTGCCGATTAGTGTTGACGCACGCTCCTATGGGAGAAGGTCGGGTAGCCATCCCCGCACGGCACAGCTTCTCAGGAGTGGAGTGTAATCCTCCTCAATAGCCGTAGGGCGTTCTCCTGATTTCTGCAAGTATGGAAACCGAAGAAGCACTTAACCTAGACCCCTCCGGGTGGTATCGTCCTTGTCAGATGATGAAGGAGTTTCACGCTTCCAAGGCGAGGCTCCGCGCGCTGATCGGGGGACGTGGCTCCGGCAAGACTACGACTATCGCCGTCGAGACCGTCAGTCATGGCTTTCACAACGCGGGCGCACGCATCTACATTCTCCGCAAAACACAACTCAGCAACTCCGACACGACCGGCGAGACTTTTGAAATGAAGGTCTTTCCCTACCTCGGCACCGGCTATATTGACACGGGCGTTTCACTCTTCAAAAAGATGGAGGGTGGAAAAGAATTTCGGCTTCCCTCCCGCAAGGCTATTGAGCTTTACAACGAGTGGAACATGAAGCACCCCCGCGCGACGAAGCATGACAAAGTTCAGTGGCTCGACAGTATCGGGAAACTCTACTGCTCGTTCGTTCTGTTCGCTGGCGTGCCCGAGGAACGATACCGCGCGTCTCGCTTTCGTGGCTTCGAGTGCTCGCTCCTTATCTTCATTGAAGCTGATCAGTTGTCTCGCGACGACCTACGGCTCGGGACGGCCTGCATCCGCTGGAAGGGGTCTGACCCGGCGACGTGCGATTCGCTCGGCTACATCCGGGACTCTGGGGTTATCCTCGACTCCAATCCCCCGTCGAAAAAACATTGGATTGCAAAATATGAATATGAGAACGCAGGCGATGAATCAATCAGATTTTGGCACATCAAAACCAAGGACAATGAGCACAACCTACCGCCGGACTACTGCAAAAATTTGGAGAGAGAATATAAGGATAACCCGGCCATGTATAATCGCATGTTGCTCGGAGAATACGACGATGCCTTCTCAGGGCAGCGTGTTCTATTTTCTTTTTCCGAGGAGGCTGCGCGCGTCAA
>QGNH01000444.1_pt1 | contig 47606 bp, 56 predicted proteins | sample 1735481 | NCBI WGS metagenome assembly QGNH01 (sample SAMN09239004, study PRJNA386568) | Viral metagenome, whole genome shotgun sequencing project.
CGTCCTTCTGAGCTATTCTGGCACGCTTCATCTTTCGATGAACCCATGGTCGCTCTTCCGCGAATTGAAGGTGTGAGACTTTCTCGATTGCTCGAGCCCACGCGTACGTCTCTGGTACATGCGTTGATTTTCTATAACAAAACTATACCATAGATGATATCTAGTGAAAACTATACAACTGGGGATATTTATCGCACGTTATTTCTACGTTTTCTATCAGCCTCAATATGATGTCTTTTACATAACCATTTAACTTTTAATGGTTTAGAATAGTCTTCATGATGTGCTTCTACTTTCTTAGAACCACAATGACAGGGATTTCTTATTAAAGATCTATTTCGAATAGCAACAAATACTGCTATTTGAGCTTTTCTTCTTTCTGGATATTTCAGTCTCCATCTTCGAGTTGTCTCAGTTATTCTTTTATAATATATTTTTAATCCTAGCCTTTCCTTTAAACGTTTTTCTTTTTTACGAGATTTTAATCTTGATTTTTCAGGATTATTTTTAACCCATTCTTTCAACCATTTTCTTCTGCGTAAATTAATCTTATCTTTATTTTTAAGATAATATTGTCGTTCATATAACCATCTCTTATGAGTCATTTTCACATACGTATATTACCACACCATATAACAAAAAACACCCCAATCAAGGAGTGTTTCATGTGAAAAACTTATTTATGACTGAACCTACGCTACTGTTGGAGTAGTGCTGATCAGGACATCATTCAACTTTTTCATAGTCAAATCTGACATAGTTTCTATTCCTAACAATTTTGCTTCAGCCTTTTCAACGCTCGTTTCGAGGCTCTGGTTGAATCCAGCATTCATGACTTTAAAAGCCTCGAAGATATTATCCATAATATATTTGACCTCTAACATAGACAACTTCTCTTCAGTAAACAAAGCATTGATATTCGCTTTTACTTCTGCAAAATCCGCATCAATCTCTTCAGGAGTTACGTTGCCGAGACGGATATTTGAATCAGCGAGGATACCAAGGATCTTGTTTCCGATCTTTCCATAACGAATATCATCGATAGGAACTACCGTACAAGTCTGAACCGTTCTATTCAATCCCGACAATGCTCCAAGGATCAACTGGAAGACATAGGGAGTCTCAACCTTGATATTCAAATCATTATCCAAATTCCTCTGGAGAACTTTGAGAATCATTGGATTGTAATTCACAAGAACATTGGCGTCCTCCGGCAAAAGAGTTGTTGAAATATCTTTCATCACTTCTCGAGCAATGGGGATACATTTCTCGTCACGAAGTGTATCTAAGTTCGGGGTTGTTTCTGACATAAATTTAATTACAGAATTCTGCGTTTATTTCAACAGGTTCAACGACTCCTGGAATGCTAATAACATATTTTACTTCCGACTGAGCATAGTAACCATCAACCTTATCACCTGTAGAGACTAGACCGTGCTGAGGGTCGAAGACTGAAACATCAATCTCCTCGCCTGTAGGAACTTTAACAACATTCTTCTTTGTCTCAAGAATCTTACAATGAATCTGAACACCGTTATTCAAGAGATCAAGCAGACGGACCTTTTCAGCTTTCAACTTGCCTTCAGTGTTACGGTCTTTTCCAAGGAAGAATATATTGATAAAATCTACCATCTGACGATTGACACCTGTAGCATCAACTTCCTGGTATGAACCACGATTGTCCCAACCAATAACATAACCAAGGTTATTATAATCACCAGCTATAGGATATTTACGAATACGAACTGTTCTGAAACTAGGTTCGAAATTCTTCTTCTCACGAATCTTTGCTTCACCTTGAGCTGGTGCACCCTTTGAAAAGAGTTCTTCGAGACCCGCCATCTTTGCCTTATCCTCTTCACGCAAACGTTCCATTTCAGACATCTTTTCCTGCATCGCAAGAAGGGTTTTCTCTGACACTTCTACTTTCTTATCTTCAACCTTGTTTTCATCTTTGGCCATAAATTAAATATGATTAACTAAATAATAAAAAACTATTTTAGCTTCAAACCAAGAAATTCTGCTCCTGCTTTTCCTTTCTCAGTATCAGCAAAAGACTTCTCTTCTTCTTTCTTTTCACCTGGAGGAGCGAATGACCCACCATTAGCGCCGAGCGCAGCCGCAACCATGTCAGGTTCTGTTGTCTGCAATGCACCAAGAGCAGTAAGGGTCTTTCGACTAATCTCTTCTGGTGTATTTGCCTCAATGCCAATAACCGAATACATGTCCTTAACCTTTGCAAACAACTTGTCATCAGTACCAACCTTGGCACGGATAGTTGCATCAATCTGCTTTTCAATCGCCGTTTTCTTTGTGGCTTCTTCCTTTTCTTTTGCATCAGCCATAAACTTTTGGTTCTCATATATCGTTCTCTCGGCTACGGTGAGTTTAGCGACCGTCTCGTCATTCAACTTTCTGAATTTACCAAATTCAGATGTACGATCACCTAGAGCTTTCTTTGCTTCAGTAAGCTCAGAATCTAATTGAGCCTTTGTCTTACCAAACTCTTCTTCTTTTGCCTTCACAGCGGTTGTAACAGCTACGGTTTCGCGAGCTGTAACTTCTTCTGCAGTGTAGACTTCTACTTCAATTCCCTCATCGTTCGTTATCTTCATACTTTTATTTTATTAAATTTATAATCACTCCACACTAGTGCCCGGATCAACAGGGGTCTTATCCTGGTTAAGCATTTCATCATATAAAGAGCCCAGTCTCTTTATTTGTTTTTGAATTATTTTTACACCTGATATTTGAGCCTTGCCATACTTTAAAACTTGACCAAGTTCTTCATCATTTCTCGCTGGTGAACGAAGCATTTGATTGCCCTGGCTATTAACGATCCAGTCCATCAAATATTTAAAACTTGGATCTTCACGAAGTTGATACCCCATCATCTTCATAAGTAACTGGCTTCGTTCGTCGAGATTTTCCTCCGGCTTTTCAAAGTCCTCACTGAAAACTCCATTGAACGTCTTATATAGAGGTTCAAAAGGGTCCATCGAATAGATGATTTTGGCTACTCGAGAATTCACTCGATTATCTACCTCCTCATAATGACGAGGTGCAATTAATCGCGCGAGTTTTACTCTGAGTTTATCGACCATATGAAAATAGTATATCAAATCTACCGCATGATGCTAGCAGACTTATTCACAGGTTTAGCTCCGCTGGCCGCGCCGGCGATTGTTGGACCCCCTGCTACAGGTTTACCAGGAACCGCAGAGCCTTGTGGGTTATTCTGCTGGTCTTGTGCCGCCTGCTGTTGTTTTTGCTGGAGCTCTTGCTCCGTGAGGAACCATGTATCAAAATCCTCTCCAGTCTTGGCTGCAAACTTATGCTTCAATTTTTTAACGTTCAAAGAATCCGGTCCGAACATGTTTGTAGCATCAGTTACTTGCTTTGCAAATAACATATAAGCTAGTGGATCTGAACCGTTTGGAACAGGGACACAAGTGTAGAACCAATTCATTTTCATCGCTGCAAACTGTTCTGGATGTAGATAAGTAATACGAGTTTCCTTGCCTCCGTTATCCTTGGCATGGTCCATTTCCTGTTGATGGAGATTTTGTGAACGCTCGAGCGAGGTCTTTCCTTCTGGTGGAGTCTTGCTAAAGATGATTTTTTTTGTAGCCTTTTGTCCGCCGCCAATTTCAGTTGGAAGAGTGACCGTACGATATTTATCAATAATCGCTTTCTTAAATACATCAATCTGTTGGTCAACTGGCTTGGTCCAGTTTCGTGCGATGTTATATGTACGCAACCAATTCAATTGATTCTCGCCTGAAATGATACCATCGAACATCGATGCAACTTTGAGCGACTGCGCTTTCAAATCGTTCATATCCTCAGTAGCAGTCTTGTCAGCAGGAGATGGCTTAATTCCTTGGAATGAATCTTCAAGACTATTTCTTGAGATGGCGTCCTGTACCAATTTATACATTGAAAAGTCTGACGTAGAAGCACCTGTAAAATTTGGCAAGATAGGAAAAAGGTCTCCTTCACGAATATCATTGATAACCGTGCCAGGGTCTGTGGCTTCTTCGCCAAACATGCGCCCACTCTTGTTACCAAGTGTTGGCTTCGCCTTCTGCTTTATCATACCAATCATTAATTTTACGAACATATTCTCAACATCGGCCAAGACGCGCATTTTGGCTGTACTTGCCTTTGAGTAAACAAAATCATGCATAGGCTCGTTATCAAACTTTGCAAAAGGTATCCCTCCTGATGGAGAAATCTCAGCAAGAGGAAATCCTGAGATATGAGTTGTTTTGGATCCGTCACTTGCAGTGACGTCTTTCTCCATAATAGGCAACATATCAATACCATTGATAGTTATTGCAAACTCATTGGCAATCGGATCATAATAACGAATAATCTCACAGTAGTTATTTGAGATAGGACGAAGTGTCCATGACGAGTTGAACGTTGTCTGCGTTGAGACTTCAGGAGTGTAAACCACAGTGGTGGGGACGTACTTCCACATGTCCCAGTTCTGGAAGATAGCTTTCGTCGAATCATAAGGTTCATATTCCACCGTAAAAAAGAATGGCTGACCAAGTGGTCCATTCATGAAATATTTCCTAATATCACCAAAGTAACATTTTCGAAGGTCCCAGAGTTTTGCAATACAGCCGTCCATCTGCTTCACAAGACGCTCTTCCCACTGAGCAGAAGATGAACCAAGTTTTGGAGACCAACCCTTTGCAAGGGTCTTTTGCAAAATCCAACGTTCGATCCAAGCGTCCTCCACCATAGCAGTTCCAAACGCAACCATCGAACGGTACGTCAACTTTGCCTTATCCTTGTAGGACTCCATCAATTTAGATTTGCGTACAAGGTCCTCCCCTGTCTCAGCCATCTCTTCGAGCATTTCATCAGAGTCATCATAGACCTGTGCAACCGGTTCGAAATCATATTTGGCCGCGTACTCAACCATCGTGGTATTTTTATCACGAACTGTTCCCATGTTGATAGACGTGTCCTGCTTGTTTTTTCTCGGCGCTACATACTGGTCGTCAATCTTTTTGAGAACATCATAATATTTGAGAAAACCCATGCCATCAAACTCATCGTGAGTTGTATCACGAATATCTCGGGAGGCGATCATGCGCTGTCTGCGGAAAAGTATGTACTTCTTTTTAGCTTCTGAATAATCCGGTTGCGGAAAATTATTTTTTTCTGAATTTGGGTGGAGTGTTTGTGCTCCTGTGAGTGCAATTGGTTCCATATGATATTTAGGCTATAGCACGTATTTATAATGTCAAGGGGGATATTTATCGCACGTACTAATCCATAGTCGAGTGTGGGTCAAACTCGTCTGCACCGGGTGTGCCTGGCATGTCGCCAAAGATAGAGCGTCGTTCGCCGTCCTTTCGCAGGAATGTCATAGAGATAGCGTCGGCCTTGTTGGGCGACTTAAAGCCTAGTTTTGCCATCTCGACTTTTGACATGATCTGAATGCGTCCATTGATGGTGCGCTTGAATCGAATAGATAGCAACTCGTCTTTTAACCCAGTCACAGTGGCGTTCAGGTCGACTAGTGGCAGGTCCATAAACTCTCCGCCAGCACGTGCCCAGAGCATCATTTTATGGAATATCATGGCTCGTATATTGACGTATAACTCTTTGTCAGTCGGGTCTGAACACGGCTCACCGATATTCACAGGTGTTACGCGCCAAGGTCGCTTCTGCTTGCTTGTGGCTAGTGCTATTTCCATAGACACGTCGCTACCTTTTCCGAAACTGTCGATAACGAAGTCGTAAGGATCTACGCTAAACTTGTCGCAGACTGTTATGGACTTTATAGCCATGCTTGCAGGTGTACTGATCTTCTCTTCAGCCATTATGCAGGCACGCATGCGGTCGCGTATAGCCCACTCTGATTCGTCTTGCCCCTCGCCAGAGGCGTCGAGCGCACCAATGACGCGTCCTACCGGCTTCCAGTCGGGGTCATACGGAACGATATGCAGGTCTTTCTCGTTAAACAGTTGCACATAGCCTTTATCATCCATGACGCCCTCGTCTGGAAACATGCCCTTAACACGTATTGCATACTGTACAGAGTCGCTACCGTACTTTTGCACGATACTATCGACGTATTTCTGGTCGACGCGCGGACTGTCTAGAGACGAGAAGCTATAGTTTTGCCAACGTTCCTTATCCTTGTGGTGCGTGTCGTAGAAATAGCCTAGCGAACGTGTCCCGTTACTGATTAGAAACACTATGACGTTACCGCTAGTCAATGCTCCTTCCATAGTCTCAAAGATAGGCTCTTCAACTCCTGACGCTTCATCAACTGCCATGAATACCCAGTCTGCATGCACGCCTGCAAGCGCTTCTGTATTCTCTTTGCTAGACGTCTTTGCGCGTGCGAACCAAACCGCTGGCGACTCTTTCATGCGAACGTGGCTAGACTCCCATGCGTACATGTCTCCCATGCCTTTGTCCATTCTATCAATCCACTTCTTAAGCTCTTTCCATAGCACGTCGTACATTTGTTCTTTGCTAGGTGAAGTACATGCTATCTGACAGTCGGGGTGAACGAACAAGAACCATAGTATAAGTACAGACAACATCATACTCTTGCCGATACCGTGTCCGGAGACAATAGAAATGCGTGCCGAACATTCTCCGCGCAACGATTTATCAATACCATACAGAACAAGCGCTTGTTGCCAAGTCAAATGATATCCCTCTTTATACTCTGCAAACCAGTTAGGGCGTACTTGCAAAACAAATTTATCCCATGCTTTGCCAGTCAAGCACAAACCAAGTTTAAAACGATCTTCAAATTCGGGCTTCAATGGTTGCGGAACTAGCCCCCAAGCTTGTTTAATAAAGTACAAGCTCGACGCTTCCATTCGTGCATATTCGTTTGCTTCAAGGTCTACGGTATTCATTTAAATGTTATTTTAAAACCGTGTTCAATATGCTCTATATGAAATGGTACAAACATGAGTGCAAACGCGACTGCAACGGGATAAAAGATTTTATAAATAAATGTATGTTTTATGATTTTCATGATTTTTTGACCTCTTATAATGCGCTAGGACTGTTTTGCAAATCGTTAGACGATACTTCATCAAGCTCTTTTGGCTCTTCAATCGCCTTTGTTGCAACGTCTGTTACTTTACCTAGTAAAAGATTTTTGCGACGCTCTGCCAATTCTTTCAAAGAGAATTTAACATTCACGTTAACGTCAATAGCTTCTTTTGCTTTACCATGCACACGATTGAGCAAACTATCAATAGCATTATTGTCTGGTTCTTTTGTAGTGAGAAAATAATAAGTTGTCGCAGGATCGTTTTCATTATCAAGTGAACCATTCTTTTCTGCTAGCTCTTCAAGGTATGCAAAAATTTCTTCTTCATCTTCAACAAGCTTCGGTGCAAGATTTTTATAATATCCTTTGTTGTCCTTGCCAGTGCTAACAAATTCTTTTTCAATTTTGTAAAGGAATTGCTGACCGATTGCTTTCGACGCTTGAGCATTTAGCAAACGATTTTGCAAACGCAAAACTTTTTGATCGAATTTTGACTTTGCAACAACTTGCATAATTGTACCTTTGTTTTTGCTTCCAGTTTTTCTTCCACCAAACTTACTCGCATTGTAACGGTTTTTCTCCGCTTTAGTCATTAAATGATATGGTTTTGTAACATCATTTTCCATGTATGGCAACATAACAATTATTTAACCTTGTCAACACTTCTTATACTTGTATCAACACCTCTAATTTTTACATGAAACTGTTTCCCAATTGCTCTGCGACTAGCCCTGTTCATACTTTGCAAAGCTTTTATCTGATCTCTTTGCGCCGTGTTCAAAACGTGTCTTTTGATAGTCTCATCAGACACAGAAACGTCGTTAAACTTCACGCCGGTGCGTGCAACTGGTTTTATATCACTATGTAAAACGTTATTTTGCATTTTTTAATTTTTTAGCTTCAATCATTTTTAAGGATATTTGCTTTCGTTCCTCTTCACTCACTTTCGACCATCGAGATTTAGACACAAGTGACATACGCCTAAACTTCTCCTTAGCTGAAACGCCAACCCAACGTTTACGACTGGCAATAGTGTATTTCGTATCCATAAATTCGAGACTAACATGCGATAGATTGAACACAAGGTGGGGACAACTATCACCACAACGGATATACCTATGTCAAACAGGTATATCCTCCAAAACCTATTATTAAAGCCATATAATCACAGGTGGATATACCTAGATATACCTCACCTCAAAAAGGTATATCCATTTTTTCCTATACCTAGACTCATATAATCACAACTAGATATACCTTTATATAATTTCTTACTACTTCCTACAGGAATATAAAATAATAGGTGTACAAGTGTACAAGTACACCTATCCTCAAATACCAATCTATAAGGATTTTTTTAAAGGTATATCCACTTTGCAAAATATCCTTATTTATACGCCTATAAAATGGATATACCTATTGACACGAGGTATATCCAGCGTGTTATAATAATGGCTAACCTTCGTAAACCCATTTTTTAACACTCGCAAACAAGTTTGCTTGCATTTATATATTTACATATGTTATACTTTTTTATTATAAATAACACATAATATATGCGTAAATTACCTTTCGAAACAGTAAAAATGCACACCGTATCATTTCGCCTAGATCAAAGCGATAATGAGAAACTACTCGACATTATTCATTTCTATTCACCAAATGGCTTGACTGTATCAGCTTCAAAAGTAGTTTTAAAACTAATTAAAGATGAATATGATCGCCTTATCAAAAACAAGCTAATAAAGACGTAATATCTATTGACACCACTCTCTATTCATGTCATAACATTCTAAAACAAGGCTTAACTGCCTTGTTTTTTAATTCCTCCGCACGTTATCCCCACAAACCTATTACTATCCTTGACACCGACAAGCCCTCGCGCTATACTTTACCCATACCACAACGAACACCTACCCATGTTCAAAACTGGTATAAAAAACACTTAAAAATAACATCATCAACTAATCAAATGAACTCAAACATCACACGCAACCCGAACGGACAATTCACCAAACGTAATCGCTATATTCTCCGTATCACTATATTTATTATCCTCTCTCTCGCTATTCTCGCCCTTACTCACTACTACATCATCACTCACCCTACGATCATCAACACCACAACCACTGTGGACACCTCACCCGCCATGTTCGCTCAAAAGATAGACTCCCTTGAGAAGTCAGTGGTCGAACAGGTACGCGCCTGTGAAAGCAACGGACACAAAGAATCAGACGGCTTAATTATCTTTGATAGCAACAAGATTGCCTCAATAGGTACACTACAATTTCAGACACATACCATAATCTATTATTATAAGTCTCTCTATCACCTCACAATCACACCAAAGGAAGCCATTATAATCGCCCTAGACGACGCCAAGGCAGGCGAGCTTGCTAAGGACATTATGTTTACCTCCCCAAACCTCGCTAACGACTGGTTAAACTGTTCCACTCGTCTCTCCCTCACCTCAACTATTCAAGCCATTAAAAAAATCAGTAAGTAGTTATTCTTTAGAATAACCCCACCCTAACCCCCATGCATTACATCTCACACTACAAAAAGAACATCGCCCAAACTCGCCTCGCAACCCTCAACGCCCGTGTCTCCTACACCCTCTCCGCCCTCACGCTCCTCTTTATCGCCCTCGCATGGCTTTACATCATTATTAAAATAACATCATAATCACATGAAAAACGAATATATAGAAAAGAAAATAGCTCAACTAGAAATAGCTTTCACCGCAGATGATACTACAGAACTATTCTGTATCATAGACAACATTTATTCTGAAAGCCGTGATCGTTTAACATACGATGAATGGCACGATATAGGATTACAAAAAGGATTTAATAAATAATATAAATATATGAAAACATATCAAGTTATCTATGAGCGGAATGACTATGGACGAATAAATATCAAAGCCAATAGTGCCGAGGAAGCACGAGAACTCTTTGAGTGTGGGGAATGGGAAGAAAAAGACTTGAACATAAAAGGTGGAGAGATGATAGCGGTTGAAGTAACTGAACTAGCATAACCCGCTCGGCTTGCTCAAAGCATTGCGTTAAGTGCGGATACATTACAAATAATAATTAATATAAATATATGACCCTCAAACAACTACAAAACCGTATAGACACATTAGACACCGAACTCGCCCGCTCTTTAGGTTCAGCAGAGTATGACATGGTTACTGAGTTTGTGGAATTATCAATTGAACTTGAGCGAGAGTGTAACAAGTAACCCGCTAGGCTCGCTTATCACACGATAGGCGCGCTTATGAGGGCTATAATCGACATTATAATAACAGTTATAACGTCCTCACATTACAATGCTATGTAATGTAGTGTCCCTTGAAAAATGAATACAGAAAAAATCAGTTATAAAGAACTTGCGCGACGCGTAGGTGATTGTATTTTAAATAATACAATCCATTCTGAAACTAGCGAACACTACGGGTATGATTTGTTTAGTGGAGACGATATAAAGTGTTATAAACACGAAACAAAAGAAGAGTGTAAAAAAGATAGTGACGCTTGCGAATGCGAACACCGTGAAATATATCAAGAGTATATCATCACCGAAAACGGAGCGGATTATCTCAAGCGAAACACAAGCGAGATAGTTTACTACTGTCAATCGCTTGACTTGTACCTATGGGGTATAACTCACTTTGGTACTTCATGGGACGGAGTTTATACAGATATTAAAAAAGCATACTAACATGAAACTATACGCAACCCTAGAAACGAGCAAAGGTAAAGTAGTATCAGTCAGTGATAACTCCGAAATCACCGCAACATTATATGACGGTAATATGAAAGCATATAGCGTCACTATCTCATGGACTAACGTGGGTGATCCCGACCATATCAGATGTAATCATTGTGACTGGAAGGGCGATGAGTCAAACGTATACACAAAAGAGATAGGCGAGGAAATGTGTCCCAACTGTAAAAAGGGAGACGCTCTGATGGATATACCGGCAGAATACGGCGCAATCGTTCAATCCCGTGAATGGCGAAACAGACCGGAGACGAATGATAGGCAAGGAATAAACAAATGCTCTCACAAGAAAACAGAAAAAACAGTACACGGCAAATATTGCCTTGACTGTCATGCATACCTATAACAGGCACACAGCACAGGCTCAATTTAAGAGCCACAGCAACAAGCCACTACAACATAGCAGTAGTGGTTTTTTGTTTACCCAACAAATCTTGACAACATCATCAACCTATTGCCTTTCATATCTCGAAAACTACTCCCATTTTCAAAACCTTTTCATATACTTTTAGAGGCAAAAATTTTCAATTTCATTTATTCATATAAAAAAATCCCCCATTTTCCCCAAACCAAAAGCCGGACAAGCCGGCTTTATTTATTTTCATTCTTACTCCACACAGTGCAACCCTCCTTTTAATGAACCTGAAACGCCACAAAAATAAGGGTAATCATCGTTGCAACAAATAAGCAAAACCACATGCGCGAGTTTCTCTTATAATTCAAGACCTGTCTAGAAAGCTTTAATATCACCAATGCTAACGGATCAAGAACTTTACTATAGGTACTTCTCAATTCCAACATCTCCGCCCCCCTACTCTGTGCAATCCTCTGGTTATGATCCCGGACAGATCGAGCAACTTCCAAATTCTCTGATAATCCTTTTATAAGAAGCTCGCGATGTTTAAGTTCATTCTGCAACCGATACACCTCCTGCATGACTGTACCCACGGTGATTTTCTTCTCTACACCACCTATAGGTACCAGTTTCAATCCTTTTGTACCCTTTCTAACATACCCCGGATTCTTGATTTTTTTCATATATTTTATCTCCTATTATTAATCGGAACCTGCACCAACTCCACAACACATCCCGCCACCTCCTTACCTGCTTTCAAGTCCGCCAACACTCTACTGTGATTCAAATCATAATACTCAATAGGGATCAAACCTTTATCAAGCACTTTTAAAACCTTATCCTCACGAAAACGAAGTGTTCCACTATCGACCTCAACCTTTGCAACCGGCTTCTCAATCGCTTCCATCTTCTTACTAGCCGTCTCAAAGCCAAGCTTGCCACGACCTTCACCAACTCGAGCCGCGATCTTCGCTTCCTCTGCCCTGGACTTATTCATCATGTCTGTCTGGTACCTTCCCAGCCTTCCCCTGACGTCCTCAATCGCGCCTGCAAGCATCTTTTCAACTGGACTGTATCTTGCTCGGATATTCTTCAATAACGCATTTAAAGGCACGGTGAGCGTCTCACGATCAGCCACAACGCGGTCATTCCAAGTATTGAGCTGACTTAATATATCTGTGGCTATCTCTTTATCCTCTTCAGACTCAACGTCAATACCTATTGCACGACTGATAAGAGACGGGACTTCAACTTTTGCAATCACGAGTTCTTTGCTTTCTTCGACAACATCTTTCTTAATTATTTTTGGCATATGTAATGCGATTATTTTATATTATTAATTACTTCGTAAAAGTAACCTTTTCCTTCCACACCTCCCCTGATCCTGCAACCGGGGTGACTTGGTACAGAACGCGTCCGAAGACCTTTTTTGCACCGAGTACCTTTACTTCGATCACCATGTCTCCAACATTCTTTTCTCCTTTGATGACGAGAGTGCCTTTCTTTCCAATGTTTTTCTCCATATATTAGGTAGTTAGTTTTGTAATTCGACCTCATGACTCAATCTTACTCTTGTCGGGTATCATTGTCAATGACAACAAATCTTCCGCATGTGGATAACTTTATTTGCAATACCTTTGCACGAGCGTATAATGTTTGCTATGAAGAAGATATGCATTATAAAAAATTCTAGTTTAAAAAATGTCTCCCACGATCGCAGAAATGCGTCACCTAGTAATGCAGGTGCTTCAATCGCGGGAGACATTTTTTGCGCTAGAGAAGAATGGAGACCTATTAATGGATACAGACATTCTTATGAAATAAGTAGTTTTGGTAGAATAAGAAGTTTAGATAGGCGTGGAAATAATTTCTTAACAAAAGGATTTAATTTATATAAAGGAAAAATTATGTCTGGTTCTTTAGATAAAGATGGATATAAACGTGTTCATTTTATAACAAATGATGGAAAAGATCGTCAATTGAGTATTCACCGCTTGGTTGCTTTGGCCTTTATTTCTAATCCGCAAAATAAAGAGTGTGTGAATCATTTAGATTGTGATATAACAAATAATAAAGTAGAAAATTTAGAGTGGTGTACAAATAAAGAAAATGTTGACTACCGGAATAAATTAGGTAGACAAGCTCGGGGAACAAAAATGAATACTTGTAAATTAAGCGAAAAGGACATTTTAGAAATTCGTAAAATAGGTAATTTAATTCCTTATTGGAAAATAGGGAAAAAATTTGGCATTTCTAAAACTTATGTAGGTCGTATTATTAGACGCCAAAACTGGAAACATATATGAGTTATTTATCTGAACAATTCGGCGACAAAAAAATCTGGGTAAACTGGAGGCCTTTGAAAGTGAAGGGGCGTGTCACAAAGTTACCTTACCAAATAAATGGACGCAAGGCCTCAAGTGTGGATCCGGCTACATGGTCCACCTATACCGAGGTTAAAAAGCGGAGTGATAATATTGGTATCGTTTTTCCTGCTAGTGAAAGTTTTCTCGCTGTGGATATTGATAAATGTATTAATAAAGAAACTAATAATATAGAACATGAACAAAAAGAAGCAATCGCGGAGTTTGTCCTTGAATCAGATACATACAACGAAATCTCTCCCTCGGGTACGGGTTTGCATTTTATCTTCGTTGTCGACGGTGAATTATCTCTCCTCGCAAATCGTCACTCTTCCTTTGAATGTTACCGCCAAGGCAGATATTTTACCGTTACTGAAAGACCTTATGGTGAAGCTCGTATGGTTAGAACGATTAACGTCGACGAGGCCAATCGTCTCCTCAAAATCATCGGATATCCTTGGAAAAAAGAAGATACCGCCGTACTTCCCAAAGAAGACACTAAAAAGGGACAAGAAACCCGCATAGCCATCTCCCTCGATGATGCTACCCTCCTTCGCAAACTCTTTGCGTCAAAGAATGGTACAACTATCAAAGCGCTCTATGATGGTGACATTACCTCTCACAATAACGACGCCTCAAAGGCCGATGCGTCACTTCTCGCCCATCTTGCGTTCTGGTCCGGAAAGGACACTGCTCAAATGGAACGCTTGTGGCTCGCCTCCCCCCTCGGTGCCCGGGAAAAGACACAAGACCGAAAAGACTACCGCGACCGTTCTATCGCCCATGCTATTGAACAGTGTCAAACAGTCTATTCAGTGCCAGAGCAAGTCATTGCTACCCAAGATATGTACGAGACATGTGATCTTATGTATATATTGAATGATAAGAAAGATAAGGTGTATATAAAAAATCTTGAGAATATCTCCCGTGTATTAAAAAATCATCCGGACTTTCACGGCCGTATTCGCTATGACATATTCAAAAGTTGTTATGAGATTCGCCCTATTGACACAAATGTTTGGAGAGCAATGGAAGACGCTGACGGTTTAAATCTACAACGAGCGATTCAGGTTCTTTTTCTTCCATTCTGCAATGTGGCTAAAGATATGGTCTATGATGCTATCACTACGGTTGGTAAAGAAAATGCTATTGATAGTGCTCTCGACTGGGTAAAATCTCTTGTATGGGACAAAAAACCTCGTCTTGATGATTGGCTCCATTATACAGTCGGATCCCCTAAAGACGTATATCACACCGCTGTGGCCTCAAACTATTTGAAAGGTGCCGTCAAGCGTATTGTTGAGCCAGGATGTAAATTTGACTACGTTCTAGTTTTGGAAGGTCCTCAAGGGTCACGTAAAAGTTCCTTGCTTGCTACACTTGGTGGTAAAAAATCCCCAGAATCTACTTCTCCTCGACAACATTTTTGGCACGTTGAGACAACTATGTCGACTGATAACAAAGATTTCTATATGCAATTTATAGGCAAACTCTTTGTGGAATTCTCAGAAGGCGAGACCCTCAATCGCACAGAGACGAAGAAAATGAAAGGTATTATTACAACCGAATTAGATCGATACCGTCCTCCGTTCGGTCGCACTTCGCAAGATTTTCCTAGACGTTGTGTATTTGCCATGACAACAAACCAGGAAGAATATTTGAAAGATGAGACAGGAAATCGTCGCTGGTTGCCGGTGCGACTAGTTAAAAAGAAGGCTGACACACAATGGGCCGAAGATAACCGTGATCAATTGTTTGCGGAAGCATACCACCGTGTAGTGAATCTAAAAGAAAATGTGCATGAACTTCCTGAAGAAGAGACGTTGGCCGTGCAAAATAGTAGACGTATACACGATCCAGACACTGATACTATCGTTGAATGGTATTACAAACTTACTCACGAACAGAAAATGGATGGTATAACAGTTAAGAATGCTTTTCAATTTTTGCATGGGAATAGAGAATCCGGTTCAGTTGATCGAAGTAGTGAGATGAGACTGGCCGACATATTCAAGAATGTACTTGGACTTACAAAGACTCATCCAACGAATGCTGGAGTGAAAATGACAAGGTGGGTAGACGCGACATTATCAGCTGAAAAACCTGAAGATGATTCCAGTCTAAATGAGACCGATAAGATTTTGAAAGGATTAAATTGGTAGTTATCCACCTCCCCTGTCATTGACAGGTAACGTGCGGAAGATTATAATTAATATATTAAAATGGCAACAAATAAAACCTTCGACATCAGAAAATTCCTTGCAACACGTCCGCTGTCATGGAGTGCACTGTCATCGTTCGAATATGACAAGGAACAATGGTTCGAGACATACATCTTAGGCAAGCGTCAGGAGTCACCAGAGATGACGTTTGGAAGTATCGTTGATAAGAAAATACAGACTGATCCCTCATTCCTTCCGAAACTTCCGAGGTATCCTTTGATGCAGTATAAAATGAATGCAGTATTTAATGGTATACCTCTCACGGGTCTACCTGACGGACTCTCTCTAAATAGTGTTGAAACAGAAAATACAAAAGGATATAAAGTTTTCTGGGATAAAGGATATATTTTAAGCGACTACAAAACTGGTCGTAAAGCGTGGGACAAAAAACGTGCCGACGAAACTGGCCAGCTTACTATGTATCTCTTCTTGCTTTATATCCTCCACAAAGAGAAGCCGGAGCAATTCCGTTGTTTCATCCACTGGCTCCCTACCGTCAAACACGAAGCTGGTGACTTCACTGTGAAGGTCGATTTTCACGATGGTATACATGGCGAGGATGGTATCAAGACGATCGAGACAAAGAGAACGATGGCCGACCTATTGAAGTTTGGAGAACGTATTAATAAAGTAATTAAGGAGATGGAGCAATACGTCAGAAATCATGAATAAGATAATTAATGACGATTTTAGAAATCATTTAGAACATTTTACAGGAAAAGATGTTTATATAATTTCTGATCCTCCATATAATCAAAGATACCATTACTCATCATATGGTGATGACATGCAATTGAAAGAGTACACAGACATGCTTGCCGATGCTTTTGGTGGATATAATTCTATTATTATTCACTATCCGGAAGAAACTGTTAATGTTATTTCAAGAGCAATGTCAGCGGATTGGTGTGAGCAATCAGTTGCGTGGGTATATAATTCTAATACCGCAAAACAGCATCGACAGGTGACATGGTGGAACTGTAAACCTGATATGCGAAAAGTTGGTCAACCATATAAGAATCCAACTGATAAAAGAATTGCGAAGCGTATTGCAGATGGCAAGACTGCCAAAAGTTATGATTGGTGGGAAATAAATCAAGTTAAGAATGTTAGCAAGAAAGACAATCCCCACCCATGTCCAATTCCATATGAGTTAGCTAAGAAAATAATACTATTAACTGTTCCTGTTGGAGGTACTGTTATTGACCCATTTGCAGGAAGTGGAACTGTCCTTCAAGCTGCAAAAGATACAGGAAGAAATTATATAGGTTTTGAAATAGATAAGATTTATTATCAGTATATGAAGTCTAAGGGATTATAATTATGTCTAAACTCTGCATCAATTGCCCACCTGAGAAGCAGGTGCCTGCTACACGCAAGTACAATCAACTCAAACCGATGTGTGAGAAGCACTTTGGCAAGGTAATGGCGATTGTAAGGGCATTCTGTGGCCCTAGGACGCGCCAGGAGCTTCGGGAAGGGTATAAGTTGGGTAAGGTTGATATGAATAACAGTGATGTAGCGGAAAGACTTGATGAATGGAAGAAGTTATCCACCTTGACAGGGATACGTGCGGAAGATTAAAATAGAACAGTAGTACATTGAATTCCCTGAGTCGAGCTATAGAAAGCGGTGGATCAAATAATATCGGTTATCTGGTCCAGGGAATTTAGTGCATTACATGTCGGTATATCCGACGGGTCGAAACACTAAATAATATTAAAAATAATTTTCAAATAATATATGAAAACATCTACAGCAATAGCAAAACCAATGAGCGACGAAGTTCGCGAACAGCTTGACGCGGCGTTTCCACAGGAAGCGTCTGCCTTGCGTATCCAACTTCCTCGCTTTGGAATGGTTTCTCAGGACATCACTGAAGAGACAAAGAATCCGAAGACAGGGAAGAAAGAAATTACTATAGTCACTGAAGCCGGTACGTTCTTTACCGAGACTCAGACAGAAGATCTCGATGAGAATGGCAAGAAATTATGGGAGAAGACCGAACTTGGTATCGAGATTTCTGAGATCATTATCCTTTATGAGCGCAAGCAATTAAGCTTCTTTAGTCCTGATGAAGGATATACTTCATCGCCTATTTATGATACGGCCGATGAAGAAGTCCGTCTCTTCCACAAGAAGAAGGAAGTGGCTCGTGGAACTCCAGCTGAACTTCGCGCTTTACCTCAATTCCAGGGCAAGACTGCAAAAGGTAAGCCTACATCTAAGCTCGAAGAGAACCGTGTACTCTTTGTACAATTAGATGGTGTTGTTTACCAGTGGACTGTTCGTGGATCATCTATGTATGAATTTCTCGGTTATAAGAAGGCTACGAAACCTAACCAGGTTATTACGAGTCTCTCAAGCGAGTCTCGAGAACAGGGAACTACCCGATGGAATGCGACAACATTTACATCTCTTCGCCCACTTAATGCGGACGAGTCTGTAGAGGTCTTGACTAAGATTCAGGACATTCAGAAGGCTATCTCAATTGAGAAGGGGAGTTATGCTCAGACTAAGGCAATCAAAGAAGGTGACGATAAGGACTTTGATGAGGCTGCGGAGGCTCTAGGAGCGCCTGCAAAGAAGGGGAAGAAAGGTTTTTAGCCCGTTAGGAGGGCTATGCATTACTGGCCCTCCAATACGGGCCGACTAACGGTCTGTGAGTTATCGTAGCTTATTCAGCAAGCCGGGGGCTCCAGTTGCAACGAGGTTGATCGTACAATTAACCTAGTCCCTGTAAGTAGGTGCAAATCCTATCGATAGCTATATGTCAATCACACCAATAATGGAACAAGCGTATCTTGCAGACGAAATCGTCCGGGCAAAGAGAGCACTTGAAAAAGATTCTACTCTTCGTCGAATACTCGAACGTCAAGATATGGTTGAATGGTCCAGATCACCTGATTATGAACGTCCAACAATGTTTATACCTCGTCCGAAAAAATCTGTTATGAGTTTAAAACAATTCTTTCATTCATTAAAGCCATGAGTTCAAAATTTTCAAAAGAGATTCCAAAGATATATTATAAGCTTCACGATAAGTTCGGTGTGGAGTGGGATGACGGGGTAATCATTCCTTGGAATGATAAGATTCATTGTAAGTTTGATTTGCCAGAGGAGAAGATTGTTCATGAAGAAGTGCATCTGTGGCAACAGCGTCTGAAGGGTCCAAAGGCATGGTTTGATAAATATATTAGTGATCCAGTGTTTAGATTAAATCAAGAGGTCGAGGCGTGTCGTGCAGAGGTTAAGTGGATTGAATCTAATGTTCCTGATAGAAATAAGCGCTTTAAAATGATCCACGCAATAGCAACTCTTCTTAGCGGCTCGGTGTATGGTGATCTAGTATCTTATCAAACAGCTATGGAATTAATTAATAAATAAAATGACTAAAGCCTCCCAAATCTTCGAAGGTGAAAACTCAAGTCTTAGAAAGACGTTTGATGATGCAGTCTCCCCCCATCAAGAGGAGAATACTATAAATGGCGGTACATGCAATAAGTGTGGACAAGAGAATGTGACTATTACAGGAGTATCCACAGAGTTCCTTCATAAATGTCATTTTGAATCCTCCCTCCACCTCGCAGAACAGAAAGGGAGAGAAAACCTAAGAGAGCAGATAGAGAAAATTGACATCTCCAAGATGACTTATGGTGCGTTTAGAAGGAAAGTAATTAAACTATTAAAATGACAAACACAAAAATACCAGAACTAAGTTCGCTCATCAAAGACAAAAAGTTTGATTTTGTCAATCCTGACATTCGAGAAGGGCTGTTTCCTACACCAAAAGAAATAGGTACAGAATACGAACTCGTACATTTCGATAGACACATTTTATCAGAAGACGCTGTAAAAGAGTTAGAAAAAGACGGTTGGAGACCTGCTACGGCTTGGGATTTGCTTAGTTGGAAAGGTTGGAATGACAAAGATTTTGTAATAGCTTTAGGCTCCGTTGGTGAGGTCGATGGCGGCCGCCGCGTCGCGTGTCTCGGCGAGGGCAGTTCGGGGCGTCGCCTCAGCCTCGGCCGCTGGGACGGTGCTTGGGATGCCCACTGCCGGTTCCTCCGGGTGCGCAAATCGTCACTTAGTAACTCAGACACTCAGAAAAATGACACTATGTCCCTTGGAAACTTGAAAAAGCGTGTTAGTGAATTGGAGAGAAAATTAGCAGAGATAAGTAAAATACTAAAATGAAAATAACCGAAACAACAAAAAAGACAAGTGAACTAATGAAACTCCTCAGGAAAGAGACTAGCATATATTCTTACTGGGATGACAAGAAATTGGATGATAATTTTCCTGTACCAGAAAAATCTACCACAAGAGAGTTTTCAGATAACTTAGAACCTGATGTTTTAGGGAAGTCACACGATGATTTTACTAAAGAATATGGCGATAGAATGATGACAATTCGAGAGTATATTATTGAACAAACAAGACGTGCAAAAAATAAAGAAACAATGTTAGATGAGAAAAATTGGACATTTTTCAGGGGGCGCCTCCCGAGTGGCAGGGTCGCGCGCGGCGACTGGGATCCGGATCTGCGCTACCGCAGGGTCAGGTTCGACTGGGGCAGTGCTGACCGCGTCAATGCTGACTGCGGTGCTCGTCTGGCAATTCCCCTTAAATCTTGCGATTCTCTTGTTCCCTTTGCGATAGACGAAGCGATAAAAATCGTTAAGGAGGCAGGGTATCAGGTTAGTAAGATTATGTAACTTAACAATCAAATTCTTGAAATGAAAACATTCAAACTATCAGATTACAAGGGGAAATATTATGTGATACAAGACTCAATTGACCCTGATGATTGGCATGATGTCGAGTGTGGAGAAATGAGAGAAGATGAAATCACTGATGACTTTCTAAGGAGACACGTTGAACAATGTCAGTACTATGGTATTCCTGCCTATCATGGAGATGATAAAAAGTTAAAGAAACGTATAGGTATAATTTACGATATTCTTGAGAGCCTTGAAGAAGCTAAACATGAACCAGATCTAAATGACTCTTCACAATTTCCAGCAGAAGGAAGTGATATTGAAAGGTAAAGGAAAAGACGTCATTGCTGGCGTCTTTTATTGTTGTAACGGTGGTATACGCATAGAGCAGACACGAAGAATGTGTTTGAATCCATTATCCGTCTTATGCACTACACAGGTAGCCACAGGTAACTTAATGTGTTTCCAATGTGTTGGCTTGGCATTACAGTCCCAAGCGATTGGACACTTGAATGTAGCCGAGATGATGGGTTTAGCATCAGCACTAGGAATTTCGATGGTGTAGCGTGTTTTCATCCCCCACCTCCGTTCTCACAGCCATCTTTGGACGACCAGTGAATGAATCCATCCCATTGAGGGTCGTTCTTGACGAATGACTCCTTGGATTGACAAGGAGGATTCGGTATAGGATTAAAGTCGCTATAGTCGAACAGGGTCGCATGGTCAACGTCGCAAAAGATGCGATGGTTGCGATGATACTGTGGGAGTCCGTTTAGGGACTTTGTGCAATAAGCACAGACCGCAGGTTTATTTTCCATATGGTGTCTTTCTATTTGAGTTGTTGATCCGAAGGGGGTATATAGTATTTACATACAAGAAAAGATTAAGAAATCTTTAAACCCCCACTGGCTAAATATATAGCCCCTTCGAATCATAACCCTATGTGAACGATCCCCTCTGTCTTTTAATGCTATTACTTTTAAAGAATAATGAAAGACCACTTATCCACTTTTCAAATTACGTGCGGTAGATTATAATACATTCATGCTATTCGAACATCAACGAAAGATTATCGATGAAGACCCGAAAGTTACCGGATTGTTCCTGGGTACGGGAGCGGGGAAAACTCTTATTACGCTCTCCCTCGCTCGTGGTCCTGTTCTTGTTATTTGTCCAAAAACACAGAAAGAGGATAAGAATTGGGAGCGAGAATATAATAAAAATAATTTCAAATATCACCTTGATGTCGTCTCAAAAGAATATTTTCGTAAAAATTGGGATATTATTCCTCATTTATATACGACGATCATTATAGATGAAGCTCATACATGTCTTGGGGTGACTCCGAATGTCTGCTATGTAAAGAAACAACCAATTCCCAAGACTTCACAACTCTTTAAAGCCCTTCAATCATACATAAAAAAAGGAAAACCAAAACGTCTCTATTTATGTACCGCAACAATCATGCGATCACCTATGACAGTTTGGGGAGCTGCTACTATACTTGGTGAAGACTGGAATTGGTACGAGTTTCGTGATGCATTTTACTTTAGGTTGCCTCTTCCGGGCTATCGCGAAGTTTGGGTCCCCAAGTCTGATAGTGAGACCAAAGACAGATTGGCGGCTGCGGTTTGCAATTTGGGCTATGTAGGACGTCTTGAAGACTTCTTTGATGTTCCTGAACAAACGTATAAGACGATTCATCTTGAACTTACACTAGCGCAGAAAAAACGTATCAAAGAAATAGCTATAGAATTTCCTGAACCAATAGTTAGATGTGGAAAAATTCATCAACTCGAGAACGGCGTGCTTGCTGGTGATGAATTCTCGGAAGGAGAATCATATGACAACACAAAGATAGACGCTATCCTGGATTTGGCCATAGAGTTCCCTAAAATGGTCATATTCGCTAAATACCGCTCCCAGATCGACCAAATCCAGAGAGCCTTAACAAAGGCTAAATATGCCACTTGGACGCTCACAGGAGATACGGAGGACCGCGGAGGGGTCATTAAACAGGCTAATGAAGCTCATTCAGGCATATTTATAGCTCAAGCACAGATATCGGCGGGCTGGGAGCTTCCAAACTACCCTGTGATGGTTTTTGCGTCTCGTACCTATTCATTCGTTGACTACGACCAAGCGCTAGGTCGTATACAGCGTGCAAATAATATCAAGAAAAATCTTTACATAAATCTCGTGGTTAAAGGTGGAGTTGACGAGGCGGTGGATAAGTGTCTTGCCAATAAGAAAGACTTTTCTGATAGAATATATACATCACAATGATATGGTCTCGTCTTAAAAATTTGAAGTGTCCTAATTGCAACAAGTCTCTTGAGAAGATTTCTGGACTATTAGGAGGATACTCATGCTCATCGCAAAAATGTTCATTCACCATTTCAGATATCAGGTTTGATGAGGTCGTAAATAATCTTTATAAACGTCCACCTACACGGGTACATATCCCGACCGACCTCGAGAATTCTGAAGACTTGAATAATCTCGGTTTAGAAGAAGAGTCGGAAGGCTTTGATAATGACGAAGAAGTATATATATGAAGAACATGGCAGAATCAAAATCAGCCGTTCTCTTTCGCCATTATGTAAGGAAATTTAAACTACCTTCATCATGCTCGATAGAGAATAAAGACACGCACGGAAAGAGCTACCTGGCCTTCTCAGAGGTTAAACAGGCACAGATAGACTGGGGCAAAGCGATATCGAGTGATCAAGGAGTGCTTATTCGAACAGAAGGTGTTGAAGGTTGTGCAGACTATCACTACCTTCGCAACGAGCCATCCTTCATCGTTATCAAGTACCCGAAGTGTTTTGTCCTCATCAGCCCTGAAACCTTTGAACTCGAGCGAGACCGTAGCAAACGTCGCTCCCTCCTGTGCAGTCGTGCAAAGGAAATTGCAACTAAAGTTATAGAACTATGAGAGTCAAACGTAAACTAACTCGAGTATGGACGACTGAAGCAGAGGAGATTGTTCGATGCCCTAAATGTAAATGCAAGATGAGAAAGGACGATATGAACAAGTATCGATGTGGAAGATGTTCGTTTGGTCGAACTGGTCTCGAATACTCGTAATGATATTTTAGTTACCCCGTCATATACGGTATCTCTTGGACAAGAGATAATGTTCCGCACATCCTCCTGCAAGGATGATGCGTTTCAATAAAAAAAGACCCCGCAAGGGGTCTTTTACCTTATATATTCTGTCCCGTAACAGTAAGCCACACCTTTCGAACCAAGCCGTATAGACCAACAATGGCACCCACAAGGGTTAGTGCGACCTGAACGATCGATGCAATCGAGTCTAGGATACTATTCAAGACTGTTGAAGGATCACCTCCGATAGCTATATGGGTTAGACCAATGACTGGTACAAGAAATCCTATAACAGTTACTCCTGCACCCTTGAGTGTTAGAGATACTTTAGTAGGATTAGCAGACGAGTAAACGATCCATTGAAAGATTTTTTTAAGCATGTTATTTATTTAATGAAGTTCTGGTAATAGGACCAACAAAACCTGATGCCGAAATCCCATTCGACCTTTGATATGACATAACAGCAAGCATAGTTTTCCAATAAAAGTTTCCAGTCTGACAATCTGCAGGCATGCCAAGACGGACCTGCAATGCGTGAACGTCAGCGTTATTGGTCATTCCAAAATATAAATTATTATTATATTTATATTGTACTGGTGCGGTCGGTAAAGTAGCGAAGCCGAGTTCTAGAACGTGGGGAATATATGACGCATCAAAGTTGAACATGCCTTTATCGCCCCACGCTACCGACCAGGAGTTAGGACCATCCACGATTACCAAGCCATATTCAGTAGCACAGATGAAATGATGCCCGACGAGATTGCCAACGTGTAGAGGATTGTTCTGTGGTCCCCATGAAGGCAACCACCAACCGTCACCACAATCTACAAGAAGAAGAACGGCCTTGTAGGTTGAGATAGCCTGCTTGATTTGTGCCATATTAGGAGTGTCGATGAAGCCATATTTATCTATTTGATACTGTTTTGCATTTGAAATCATTGTCGGAGTAACTTCTGATATATCAGAATACTGCTCAATACTTCCTTCGAGAGAGTTGTCTAACAAAGAAAGTTCACAGACGCCACGAATGGCATTTGCATCAGGACCGCTTGGATCAGGTTTCTGGAGCGCTTTAAAAATCGAACGCATGTCAGTTCCATCATTTAATCCAAAACCGTCAAAGGTTTTTATAATCTTCCAAAGAAACTTTGGACAGAATATCTTTCCCGGGAATAGAACGTTCATTAGGGCTGTACCAGCATGCGCGCCACACGTCCCATAAGTGCCCTGCATATAGACATAGGGCACTGGAGCTGAGATAGTGTCAGGATAGAGTCCTGCCATTCCAAGCGATGAAGATTGATAATCGCGTTTATCTTTAGGACGAGGACGTCCACCTAAACCAGGGGTTGGATTCATACCAAAAGCCTATACCATTTTATCGCTCGTGGGAATGGCCGGTTATCCACCTTGACATTAACGTGCGGTAGATTTAGAGTTAGGGTATGAAACAAGTCACAGTAAATGGAAGGATGTATAACAGGTTCGAATTGCCGGACCTACGTAAGATTAAATATATGTATGAAGTATTACATTATTCTTATGCAAAGATTGCTAAAGAAATAGGTTCAAAACCGGCATCAGTATGTGATGTTTATAACCATAAATTAAGAGGACAAAAATACCTATGAAATCAATCCTTATTGCATACGTGGTCATGTTCCTTATATGTTTTATATCCAATGACCTTTTGCTATCTTTAATTATGCCTGCAATGTTTCTTATAATACTTTTTGGTATATATGGAATACTAGTTTTGGTTGGAGCAGACGACGTAGACTATCGCTATTAGTATTTACCATTCTTAATGTCGGTCAAACTAACTGACTTGTTTATTTTATAATCTATTGATGCTTTGATAGCGTCTGCACGGCTAATTGTTCCTGCTTTATATTTCGCTCCAAGATAGTCTTCAAACTGTTGATTAAGTTGATCTGACAGTTTTGAAATAAGCATAAGATTATCCTTTGTCATCGTTCCTCCAGCCTCAATAGGCACGATATGATCCAACTGAGTATCCGCTTCATTATATCCATTGTCCTTCCAATATGAATCTTTGTTAAATAGGTCAGTTTTTATTTGACTTGAAACCGCAAGAGAGAATCGCTGATATTCAGGTTCTCCTTTAGGATTCTTGCCGGCAACTGTACCATCATCACTTTCTTGTTTAGACAGGTTCTGAATGGTTGGACTGCCATATTTGGTTGCCTGTTGATTCCAGACTGCCTTACCAGTTGTACCAGTACCTTTATTGTAATGGTAAGCTTTTTCAATTGTAGCCAAAGTCTCGTTCTTCACAGTGTCAATCATTGCAGATTTCTGATCATCGAGTGCGCCTTGGTAATCTAGTTTCTTAGCAATAGATTGATTAGTTGCTGGTTTGATATATTGATTATCCATAAGTTTCGCAACATTCGAAACAAACAGTCCTGTAAATTGATTCATTGCCTCTTTGTATTTATCTGGAGTAAGTTGAGCTTTTAGTATTTGAACATCAGGACGGTTTTCAATATTCACCATTGAAGGTGGTTTAGCGCTTTGGTTAAGACGTTGAATTTCTTCTAATACAGGCGCACTACTACCTTGCAATATGTTCACAAGATTATTGCCCTTTGGAGTATGAATACCAATCTGTGCCATGAGGAGTTGGCCAACAGTCATTTTCCCGTCAGATATTTTTTGTGTCAAATCATATGGAGAGATAACTCCTGCGGCATGAGCAAGACGTTCTTGTATTGCTGTCCCAAAAGAATCCCCTTGATTAACAATCGTTTTGCCTGTAAATTCATCCATTCCCAAAAGACCAAAAGATTGTTCAATAAATTCTTTTGTTCCAGGAGGAAAGTCAGCTATTGTTTCCCTCCATTGATTAAGGGTTATTTTACCACTTATTAATTCGTTGAGATTATTAATAACAGATGCTTCACCGAGATCTGTAAGATAAGCATTATTATTACCTGTCATCTTTTTTAATTTTTCATTAATAAAAGGTGTAATTAAGAAGGTCAAGATAGCCATCATTATTATCTTGCCAGCAGCATCTTTTCTCACCTTCCATTGTTCTTTACTGAAATATGTTTTTTGTCCTTTCTCATTCATATGTACATTTCCAGGTTCATTACCAGTAACCAAACTGTGTCCAAGTTCAAAGAATGTTCTTACAAGATTATAACGATATGATGCGAAGAGTAATATATTTTTTGTCATGTATCCTGGAACTGTTCTTGCAATTACAGGTAGACGATACGTAGGAAGGACAGTAAATACTTTTGCCATAGCTATATCGAATATCTGTTCCGGTGTAGCAGTCTTAACAGTTAATCCTGCTTTAGCAAGCTCTTCGCGAACCTGTTGATGCGTTATCATATCATTTCCTGGCCATGTCAAAGCATGCGCCCAGTGGAACGGTGTAACATTACCTGCATATTGAATAGCTTTTCTTCCAAGTTTTTTATATGGATCACTCTTTTCCCCAAGTGAGTCTAATATATTTTGCCTGTATTTATCCTTATCAATTCTTGCGGACATCGTTGGAACACCAGAACGAAGTATTTTTATATAGTCTTCATCTTGAGTAGCTACACTTATTATTGACTGTATTCCAGCTCTTACTGATCTAGGATATGTAAGTGGGTTTAGATTATCAAAGCCACGATTAATGAATGCGCTGGAAAGCACACGGAGTGGGTGAATAACGGGAGACATGAACATCGTGTTAATCAAGAAATTATTTATAGCTGAAAGGGTACCAATTAGAATATTTGGATCACCTGTTCTTATGTCATTAACATATGCCTTCAATGCCCTCGCGGTACTAGATTCAAAGGCAATGCCTCTAAACTGGTCAAGGCCATCAACGGTATCGTACCCTTCAGGTTTTAGTCCCTCGCTTAATTTAAATGTTCTATCAACAAAGTTTGGATCACTCTTTAAACCTTCCATTAATTGAACGGCACGGAAGGCTGTAGTTATATCGTCATGTGCAAAAAGCATGGCAAGTAATGGATTGTCGTAATATTCGACATTTGAATGCTGTTGTATCTCCGCTCTTGTTGCTTGACCAAGAGTATACCTCTCACCATTTGTAGCCACAAACTGATTACCTTTAATGCCTCCCACGTGCTGTCCACCAAGTTTTCTCATTCCTAACTCGAGGGAGCGCTCTATATCACGAATAGGCGCCAACTCTTTGTGATCACGAAGAAACTCGTCAAACTTTTCGTACAAATTTGGGGCGACTTCTTGGAACTGTTCGGGTACATGGAGATAGGCCTCAAAAAGCTGAGCAATCTTTTCTTCACCCTTTCGAGTATATTTCTTATATGTATCAGACGCGGTTTCTCCAGCCTTTAAATCAGCAACTGCACGCATTTCGTCTTTCATAGTGTCACGTCCATAGTTACGTAAATCATCCTTCTCAAACATCTTTTGCATACCATATTTTTCATCAACCTGATGTCCTATTTCATGAATAAGGACACGTTCAGGAGCTCCAGGGTGTGTCTGAATCTTCTTTTGACCGGTAAAGGACAATCCTGCCTTTTTGCCCTTTAGAGCGGTCACCTCATGCTTTATACCTAGGTCTTTAGCAACTTGTTGCAAGATAGGGGTGACATGCTTATCAAAGAATTCCTTAGTACGTGGGGTGATAGTCTGCTTTTTTGGACCAAGATTGGTCATTTCTTTGTCTTTGAATCCGGTGATATTACCGTCCTTTACACCAGGATTATGAATGACCATACGTTCACCAGTTTTGTTGTTTGTAGCGTTGAACATTTCCTGATGTTTGAGTTCAGGCGCAGACTTCTTAAAGACATTTTTATTACCTCTTATTCCACCTTTAGGGAATAGTTTGTCTTTTTGTTCCCTTATTTTGTCGAGTGGTCCACCCTTATCTTTCACAATGCGGTGATCGTAATTTGCGTCAAAACTGATAGGTACACCAGCTTTTCTCATGTATGTAACCTTATCGAATATGTCTTTATATCCAGCAGTTATTGCTTCACTAATACTCTTTTCAGTATCAGAAAGTGTGATTGAAGGTTCAAGGCCAGCACGAACTTCGTCGCGATATACACCTACGTTGTGAACGGTAGTCAAAGGAATCTTCGCGACTTCTTTTGTAGCTTGCTGATTTTGAATTTGATCAGCCATATTATTCTTTTGTGCAATATAAAGAGTATCATCTAACTCTTTGGCAAATGTTATATTTTCATTTGTTTGTTTGATGTAAGTATCAACCTTTTTAGTGATTGTTTTTATATCTTCAGCTATTTTTGAAGGGTTGATGAAACCACCTTCCAATGCCATCTTACGACTCTCTATACCTTTACCTAGAGCCTCAAGAAGTGCTTCGTCATTCTCAAAACCACTATCTGTAGCAATTTCATCAAGAGAAGAATGGTTGCCGGATGTTCGGAAGATACGTCTGTAATTACCTCCTCCAAGACGGTGTATGACCTCTGCTTTAATGGATTGAGGTATTTTAATCTTTTGTTTACCATTTAAAATGTCTTTAACAGTAGGGTGTTCAGAGTCACCAATCATTTCTCCCATAATCTCTTGCTTGATATTATCATGAAGAGTTTCAAAAGCCTTTGCTTGTTCGTCAGAAGGTAGGTTGAAAAAGTCCTTGGCAGTTTTAATTGCCTTAACTTTTTTACCGACAACTGCTTTGTTTATGACGTTTTTAGGAGAAACATCTTTATATCCAAGAGCCAAACCGAGCTCTCGCTGTTTGTCACCCTCGTTTGATAATTTGATTACTTTATCAACGGACTCTTTTGTCTTTCCGATTACTGGTGAATTTTTGTTAGTGAAACCAACTTTAAGATTATTATCTTTAGCAAACTTCTGAACTTCAGTCGATGACAAAGTCCCGTTATTTAGGTATGCAGGTTTGTCTACCAGAGTCTGTTGCATCTCCCATCGTGACGATTCTTGAACAACTTTAGTATCAAACTTTCCTGTCTCTGCCATTTTATCAAGCTGAGTCCTGTATGGATTATTAAGGTAGTACTGATTCTGTGTACCCCACTCTTTAACAATTCCGTTCCTAGTTTCAGCAACAGTTGGTGTAGTTGCTACTTCTGAAACCTTTGTCTCAGCCAAAGGTAAAGGTTTAACCGCCTCAATCTTGGCACTACGTACAGTATGATCAAGAACAGCTGGAACAGTTATTTCAGTTGAAGAAATAGGTTTTGAAACTTCGTTTGCAGCATTCTGTAAATGCTGTGTCATTAATGCTTCGGTTGGTACAGATGGAGTAGTTGGAGGTTTTTCAATAGTATCTTTTAGTGTTCGTACACTTCTGTCAGCCGACATAATAATATTGATTGCATTATCAGGAACACGCGTTACATCACCTCCAAATTTACTTTTAAAGACATCAAAATATGAAGGTTTTAACTGAACAATTTCTCCGGTCATGACACCATTTGTTTTTACCGTCGTTCTAAAATAACTAGGTAAAGCTGGGTCATATTTTTTAAATGTTACTCCCTGTTCTTTTTGAAGGGCTTCAATTGCTTCGTTTGGAACAGTTGAACTTCTTACTGTAGGAACTTTGCTTATTCTAAAGCTTTTTGTTTGAGGGATCGATGCTTCCCCAGGCAAATCATTAGTTTTTACTCCATTAGCAATCACAGATTCTCGTGGTGAAAAGGCTTTTTCAGCAAGTCCTGCAACCATCAATCCATCAAAAATAGACTGTGGAGCAGCTTGTACGATTGCTTGATATGGATTAGTTCCATTTAATACTGCTTCTTTTGTTGTTTGTTGTATATTTTTAATCTCACCTACTCCAGGGACATTAAAAGTTTGAGGACCAGCAAATATACCAACTACATCAGCGAATACCGTACCAAAAAATTGTCCTACTGCTCCTACCACTCCATGAACCACATCTCCACCACTCAGATTCATCGCAGCTTGTTGTCCTTCTGGTGTCGCTAAGAAATCTTGAATTTGGCCAGGACCTAAGAAGTCCCATGCCGCTTTTGGCAATCCGGTAATTGTATTATGTACAATACCCATAAAACTATCATTAGAAATTTTATTCCCCATCATATCTGTGAAAGCCACAGTTGAGTCGGTATTGTCTTGTTTCGTAGAATCTGGGGTAGATTGGCTTCCTTTTAACCATTTACCTCTTACGTTGTAATTGTCTACATCTGAATTGTAGTTTGCTGACTTTGAAGAATAATCACCCACCTGTGCATTGTATGAATCAAAAGATTGTTTGTAGGTTTTTGAAAAGTCTTGTAATTTTGATACAGCATCATTGTATGCTTTAACTTTAGCATTATGAGTATCAAGCATTGGTTGTCCTACCATATTGTAACTACTATATGCATTAATATTACTTTCTGAAGCGTCTAATGCACTCTTTAAATTAGTGACATTTTTTTGAAGTTGATCATATGTTGCTCCTTGTTTATCCAAAGATGTTTTGGAAGTCACAAGGGTATTTGAAAGCGTAGAAAGATCACTTCCTCTTTTTGTAAGAGATGAACCTTGAGATGATAGGTAACTACTTTCAGCATTTGGGTCTGAGAGTGGAACTCGAGAAATACTACTTACTATAGGAGTCTTTTGGGCAAGAGTTGCCCCGTCTGTAGAAGCTTTTGTAGATGAAGTTGGTGAAATAAAATCACTAAGAGACAGTGAACTTTTCGATAACGACGGGGCCGATGATTTAGGAGTGGAATTTGTAAAATCACTAAGAGACAGTGGTTTACTAGCCCCTCCAGATGGTGCGGGGGTTACAGGTGAAGGTGTTGAATTTGTAAAATCACTGAGTGATAATGACATGTTATTTTACTGATGTAGAACTGGCAGTTCTTGTTAGTCCGTATAATCCCTCAAGAACAGTTTTTGTCGCATCGTTTATAAGAGGACTATCAATTATTTCTTGAGCAGACTTTATATATAATGCTTGTGAAATAACTTTAATATCATTACCAGTTAAACCAGTTGACTCTAAGGCTATTGTTGTTGGCTTATCAAATTTGACTGAACCTGTACCAGTTCCTCCATTAGAGGCTTTATCTGCGGCAATTTGGTCTTTTTGTTTACGACTTGTAATATTACTTGCCGTATTTGCAAGACTTGCAGCGGTCTTATCAGCCGTTTGAGAAGCTGTTTGTGTCTGGCCGTTTATCATTCCTAGGAATGTATTTGCTTCAGCACCACTTAGATTCATCGATTTTACAGTCTGAGAAACAAAAGAATTTATGAAAGCCGCTTTATCAGCAGCATTCATACCCTTTGTAGCAGAAGTAATTCCAGCAGCAGAACTCTTTGCATAATTATTCATATCTGTGAAATTTTGTTTTGACTGAGATTGATCAATCTTTTGCTGAGCTTGTAATGTCTTAGTATTATTATTTGCTTCTGTCATTAATTTATTTAAAGCATCACTTTTTTCTTTTGTTAAAGAATCTAGTTGTTTAGAAGCGGCATCAAAAGCAGCTACATCACCTTTTTTATAAGCAGCAGCAGCTTTTAATACTGCACTTAATTCATTATTTTTAATAGTATTCATTCTATCAAGAGCATTATTTTGTTCAACACTCATGAAATCATTAGACATCTGGCCAAGACCTCCATATGCAGCGATAGCGGTTGAAGCACGACCTAATACCATTGAGTTTTTGTTTTTCATTATCTCCATCTGCTGATCAAATTGCGCTGTGATTTGGTTAATAGCCGCTAAAGCCGCAGGATCATTATTCATCGTAGCTGCAACAGATGCTAAAGTAGATTTAGCATCATTTATTTGTTGATCCATACTTGTTAACGTGTCTTTATATTGAGAAACTAAGTTTGGATCCATCGTTCCTCCATCAGTACGTGTCAGATTGCCATTAGCATCAGTTGTATACGGACCAGTGGATGTGTTATTGGTCGTTGAAGTACCATCTGCTCCAGCGGGCGGGGTAGTGGTTCCTCCTACAGGAGGAGGAGTTATTGTAGTAGTGTCCGTAGCCGGCGTTGTCGTACCCTTTCCTCCCTGAAGTATCCCAAGCAACTGAGTATTCTGGTCCGCACTACCTGTGTAATTCTGTATGCCATTTTGCTTGGCCATTGCCGCGCGACTATTATAGTCAGAAGGCATCTTATTATTGTTCAAGAAATTCACAATAGAAGGATCGCCTCCGGACGGCTTCAAGTTTGAAGTTGCAGTATTGAGCGTGTTGACGTTATTTGCGTAGTTTGATCGAGATGCACCAGAGGTGGTGATGAGGGGTGATGAATTAGTAGAAGATTCTGTTGGTACAAAATTACCAGTTTTCATATCCCATGAACCAGACTGATTAGCAGTCGATGGTGCAGCAACAGGTGTACCTGTTGTAGATGCGGCGACTGGAGCTGTTGTTGATGTATCTGCCATATATTTATATTGCTATTCCATACCAGTTCATCTGGATGGAAGGAGACATGTTATTATGTTGAGTATCTGAACCGACAGAACCAGTTGAAATTTGGCCACCTGACGAACTATACAATCCGTTACCCACAGCTGATGCAAACTGTGAGTTATTATTACTACTCCATAACGGAGTTGTGTGTGTATGACTCGCTAATTCTCCCTGAGAAAGACCATGAGCTTCTTCACCAAACCCTCGACCAAGTATGGTACGAGCTGTGAGAGTGTAGACGATAGTACACACTCCACTCATGCCTGATGAAGTGAATGTTTTATCAGGAGTAGCAGCATTTGCCAGGGCTTGTGTTGTAGAGAGACTGATTGAAGTCGATGAAATGCGATTTACATAGTAAGTTGTAGAAGTCGCTAGTCCTGTAGGAAGAGTACCGGTGAGAGTGATGGCTTGACCTTGAGATGGAAATATTCCATCAGGAACGGCGATTGTATTTGTACCAACAGCACCTACTTCAAAGGCAAGTGAAAAATTATTTGTAGCACCCACACCAAGAATACTCTTGCCACGCAAATCTGGAAGATTAAAAGTGGTTGAACCGTCACCTTTACCCCACGCGCTCTCATACATCGTGTGAACCCCTGAGCCAGCAGAACCAGCAGTAATGGTTGTTCCAGCAGGTGACAAGGCAGTCACAATGGTGTTTGCGTCTGTAACTGTTTTTACATAATAGTCAGTGTTTGCCGCCCAACCAGTAGGAAGAGAACCTGTTGTAGTAAAGTGAATCTTATCTCCAACAACAAGACCGTGAGCCGTTGCTACAACCGCAGATGAACTGTTTGTAAACGTAGCAGCAACTGAAGGGCATAATGCAGCGAAAGTGAGTGGATATGAAGCACGAGATACGGCTGATCCATCAAAGAAAAATGTACCAGATGCCGCAGTCCTTCGTCCTGTTGGAAATGCTGTACCAGCAAAACATCCATAAAGAGTCGTAAGAAGTGTTTTTTGAACTGCTGATGGAAGTTGAGTTGAGTAAATTGAGGCAGCAAGGGTATCTGGTGTCACACCAAGTGGTGCTCCAGTTGATCCTGTTGCGGTGCCCGCATTGACTTGAGCGGTTGTAGGAAGTTGTAGAAGACCTTGAACACTTGTGGAAGCATTCACTGCCCCTGCAATCGCGGCTGCATCAATGTACGCTTTAAGATTTCCATATATCTGAGGGTTATCAGAGAACACAACCACAGCGGATGAGCCATGGAGTTTTCCCCCACTTGAAGAAGCTGTATATGGATATTTACCAAGGAGGTTGCGAGTGAGTCCTGTGAGAGTTGCGGTACCGTCGCCATTATCAGTAATACCTGTGAAGCTACAGATTTCTTCATAACCAGAAATCTTTGGATCGATAGTAAAATAGGCAGTAGTTCCAAAATCTGCCATTGTTAGTTTTACACCATCAAGATCGACTGGATAAGGAGTTACACGACACGAAGTGTCAGAGATTGCCATTCCTGAGTAGAGACTAATTGCTAGAGATTGAACGTATTGAAGTGACATGTTATTAATAATTATACAATTTTTATAATATTTGTTAAGTGGATTACTTTTTATGTGAGACAGGTGTTGTACCTGCATCAAACTGATTCGACCCATGGGCCACGAGCGCAAACTGCGCGTCTTTAACGTTCATCGTATACTCAACAAAATGTTCGTTATAATCCACTCCCGCCATTGAATCATCTTGCCAAAAACGAAGCATTGGCACGTTCGCTCCTGGCAACCCTGATATAGGGTCGAAAGGAGAACCGCCAAGAGGGTTCTCGCCAAGCGGTGCATCTCCCAAAGGCGAGCCTTGAGCTGGGTTGGTGATAGTTGTATCACCTCCTGAAATAGTCATGGTCTTCTTTCCAGAAATACCATCAAATCCAAAGTACGTATTCATATTGATGAGGGCATTCGCGGTCAGATAACCATCCGACCAATATGATGACATATTTTTAATACGGTCACGTCGTCCTCCGTTGTTATAAGCAAAGCGTGCTACCTGAGATATGAATACTCCGTTATCATTCGTGCCACTAAACATCTTATACGTCTCATTGGTCACAGAAGAATGTCCGTAGAGCTGGCCGTTGATAATAGACCATCTACCAACTGGTATCGTCTGTGGAGGCTGCCAAAGTGAACGCTGGAGGTCATAGATGAGAACTATGCCCATAGCAGGAAGAGCGATATAGAGCGCGCGTTTCCAATACCTAACATGGCAGTTTGTAAAGTCGTAACTATCGAAATCGTTCTTAACCAAATCAGAAAGTGGGGTGTTTCTTGAACCGTCCGGACTTTCGATTGATCCTAAAGCTTCAAGTGCTGGTTCTTGAGAGATATAAGCAGTCGCATTTTTGATTGCAGAGAATGCATGTTTTGAAATGATACTAGAACTTTGAGAAATCTTATGCTGAACAATTCGAACTAGTTCTGCGGAGTTATCCTGAGCCATGTGAAAGTCCAATATATCAAAAACATTTGGACCTGAACCAATTACAAAGTTACTTTGAATATTTGTTACATTAGCCACTGTATCAGTTGGGATAATACACGTAGCCGGTCCCGCGGTAAGAGGACGCTGAAAAGGCCCTCCAGGAAGACGTGGAGAGGTAAGAGTAAAATTTGTGTAATCTATATCCTGAGACCCGAATATCATGCCACTATTGGTACTTGCCAGAATAACCTGGTTGACCTGACATGCAATCATGTCCGGAGCAAAGTTTGGAAATCCTGAAGTGATAGCGCTTGGCAGGGCGATAGTCGAAACCGTCTGCCATACCGCGTCCCCAGCAGTAACTGTTGGAAAGGCTGTAAGACCTGTTAAGGTATCTGTAGTTTCTCCGCCAGTATAGGTATAAGCGACACTATTATAAAGAAGCGAACGGCCCGAAACTGATGAAAAGAATCGCGCTGACTTCCAGGTTGGCTCTCCGTTATGAATAGTGATAGAAGGTCCGGCTACCTCACTCGTCAAAGAGTTACTCATGATAAGGGTAATCGTTCCTGCGGTTACTGAACCGATAGTAAATGTTTTACTGTTGGCTGTTGAGCCCGTCACAAAGAGAGAGTCTCCCGCGGCGAAGCCTGCAGTTACGAATCCACTATTGCTATCCGTAATCGTTGGAGCAACACTTCCTGGAGTACCAGCAACAAAGGCGATAGTTGCTTTGCCGGTTAAGACACCCTGCTTAGTGAGAGTTGTAGCGGTTGATGAGGCAACTTTCGAAACTCCGCCAGACCATCGATACATGTTTGAGTTACTTTGCACGAATAGAAGAACATCTGTTTGCTCAGTGAAATCAAGGACTTGGCAAAAATCTAGGAAAGGAGTTGAGAGAGTTGTAACGAGACTGTTATAAGTTCCGTTCCAATCGAACTCCAATTTACCGTCGTATGAACGAAGGTTAAAAAACTTTCCGGTTGAAGTTGTCCAGTCAAATGATCCACGGATAGGTCCTGCGCCGGTATTCGCCTGGCGATATAGAGTATATCCATTACGAGAAATGACTCTGTTTGCATAGTCAATCAAGACGTTCTTACTTCCTTTTACCAGGAAGTTTGGGGCAAGAGCAGTGATTTCAGGCTTAGATACATATCCTCTAAAACCCGATGTCAGGTTGAAGTTGTCCTCTTGCATTTGTCCATTGTAGGATGATTTAGCCATAGTATTTAACAGTCAAAATCGTAAGTTTTAGTAACAGTAACAATCGCTGAACTAGGATTCATCTTAGCGTAGTCTGCATATAGTCCATGGTATGGAGGGTCTTTAACATATCTCGTTTGAGGCTGACCATTCAACATTTGTCTCCAATCAGCTAGCTCACTTGACTGTACCGCACCTGTACGAATTGATTTCGTAATATCAATCATCATCTCAGTCTTCAGTATCTCATATGACGACTGACTAACGTTAATCAAATCAGTATCAGTAGTCGGTACTGATATCCAGCCACCTGTCGAAGTGCGGAAAAGGAAGTTCGAATAGTATTCAAACTCATAAAGTTGACCAATAGAATCAGTCCAGTTGTCCACAAGAATGCCTGGTATAGCGGGACCGGCTGTATATGTCATGCCAAACCTGCGATAGGTATTTTTCGTGTCATCTGGTGAACCAACAACCGCCGCTGAGTTCCAGTTAAATTGAATAAAGTTCCAGCCATCAGTAAAGGCTGTACCATCTATCTTAGTTGTTGCAACCGCCTCTCGATAGTTACTTGCAGATGATCCGCGACGAATAGCAACGTTTACAAAGCGTGCACAAAATCCATAGGGAATCCAGAAAGCAATAACTGAAGAATCGTTATAACGAAGTTGAGACATGTCTGTAACCGTAGCTGTCGTGTTTACGAGATCGGCAAAACCTGTTGAACCCGATAGATTGAAACCAAGAGAGCCGTTTCCTTCGACGTAATTAAGTATTTCTTGATATAAACCTGATGCATCGCCCTCAGCTGTCCATGTGCCATTACCTGTTGCACTATCGAATGAATCCATTTGCATAACGTTGCCCACTGGAAGCTGTTGAGCACGGATGGTGCGAACCATGTTATTCCAACGAATTGAGAATGAATTCGGACTTAGTCTCTCGTTAAATTGGCGAGGAGCTGTTTCTCCAAAGTGTGAACGTCCAGGCATCGATGTACGATTAGCTTGAGGACGAATATCAATCATCCTTTTATAGTCAGATGGCAAAGCATAATCTTGAACGTTGTCGTAGAAAGGAGTGGTTGCTGTAACTGTTCTTCGTGTCTCATCGGTATCAATACGAGACAACATACGATTGGCGGCAGCTGCTGCAGTTCCATAAAAGTCTTTGACCTCACGAATTGATGTACCTTTCATCATTCGGACAATATCATTCTTCATCTGAGACATCGTTATCAAGTATGAACCAGTAGGTGATATTGTCGAAGCGCCTGAAGGTTGAGAGATGTAGTATGAAAGAATCACCGATCCTCCAGTCGGTGCGACTACAAATGTTATAGTCAATCCAACCACTGTCGCATCAGTTCCATTGGTCGATTGAACAATACCATTGACCGTCACAAATGAGGGTGCATTCGTTGCGACGAAGACCTTGTTTGATCCGTTTATTGTTCCTGATGGTGTCTCTGAGAGAAGGGTTATTGACATATATTTATTATAGCATTTAATTACTCTGAGCTAATAATGTTTGAGCCTCATTAAGTTTTTCCTGAAGACCATCTATATAAGACTGAAGTTCTTCAATTGTTAATTGAGATAAATTGCCAAATACTCCTTCTGCTGTATTATTTTCAGATGATGATGATGGGTTCATATTTTTATATATTTGTTAATCTTGCTAATGTCGCATACGCCCAATATCCTGTAACAGTTCCACTTGAATTAGGAAAACCAATACGAACTGTTACTGTAGTATTACCTTTAATTGGTAATGGGAAACTTGCACTACTTTCTGAAAAGCCAGGACCAAAGATACTACTAGAGAAGGTTATAGAATATCCATTTATATCCGTTATATCTACTTGATATTGAGTTGTTGTTGTAGATGTATTGTATAGAAGTGTACCTAGAAACTGATAGAGACCGTCACTTGCTGGGGTTGTATATGTAAACACTGTCCCTATAGTAGTTGAAGCAAGTATCTTTCCTTTTGCTACTATTGTATTCAATCCTAAAGTATTGAATCCGTTATAACTCGTTACATTTTGTCCTAGAATAGTATTTCCATTTAATGTGCTTGTAGATGATACAACCAACTGTGATGTAGAGGCGATGTTTGTTACTGCCAAATTAGTTGATGTAGCATTTCCAAATGTTTGCCCACCCGTCCATGTATTCGCATTGGCTAGATTTAAGTCAGCGGTAATAGTTCCTGATGTTGTCACAGGGGTAGAACCTATTGTTAGAGTAGAATTGGTAGAAGATACTCCTACTGAAGAAACTGTGGCAGATGAAGTATTACAGGTTGAACAGCCAATAGCTCCAGTTGAAGCATTATATGTTACTGGAGATGTTCCACTTAGAACTGAGGTTGATGCGAACGCCGTATTCCAGTTTGTAGTAGAGGCAGTAAGAGGAATGTTATAACCCGATGTGAGAGTTAATCCAAGAGTCCCACTTGTTGTAATAGGGCTTCCTGAAATTGAAAGACCTGTTGGAGTCGTTAGTCCAACAGAGGTAACAGTTCCACCGCCTCCTCCACCTGTACCAGGAACGATACATGGCTGACCTGTCGATGTGGCAAAGCAAGGTGAAATGATGCCACCTACGAATGTCGTAGTAGCTGAACCTGTGACTGCAAGTCTTGTGGTAGTTGCGTTAGTAGTAGTTGAATTCCCTAAGATAGCATTTAATCCACCTTGCAAATCTGTTAAGAAATGAGAAGGGCTAAATGTCTGCCATGTACCAGCCCAATCGCCACTGTTTGAAGTGAGGCAACTTGAACATCCAATGGTTCCTGAAGTCGTTATAACACCACCAGTCAAGGGGGATGAAGCTGTGATTGATGTAACTGTACCTGAACCACCCCCGCCAGTTATACCGAGCGTAGAGGTAGCTTGCGGCCCCCATGTGCCATTAGATTGCCCTACAAGGACCTGACCGATCGTGGGCGCGGAAGATGTTCCTGTACCCCCTTGATATGGGGCAATGACTGAACCAGCAAAAGCAATAGCCGATCCAATGAAGGATGCTGAGAGAGCAATGAGAATGGTTTTAAGTATTTTTGAAATCATGTTATTGGTTGCTTAATTTAGCTTGTATCCATTTTAAATCTGTTTCTATTTGAGAATACTGTGCGGCGTTTTGAGTAGAAGCAGTTTGAAAAGCTTGTTCATCGACTCTTTGTTGACTAGAAACAGCTTGTATATTTTGTGCATTTACCTGCACACTACTATTCAAAGCAGTCCAAGCAGCGGTACCTGCAACAATCAATCCGATGACAGACACGATCAATGGTAGGTGATTAATCACCGTGCCAAGGAGTCGTCTGTCTTTTACATCTATGTATGAATCAGATTGAGAGTTTGACATGTTATGCAGAAGTTGCTTCTTTTGATTTCTCAATGACGATGTTTTGTAAGTCAGCGATACTATCGTTTGCTGTAGTGAGGGAATCTGACAAGGTAGCACACTCTTTTGTTTTTTCGTTTAATTCTAGTGACAAATCATTTGCTTCCTTTTGAGCATTTTCTAGTGCCGTGAACTGTGCCGAGTACGTGTTGTTGAGCAAGTCAGAAGCAATCTGCAATGCTTGAAGATTGTTTGTTGCGTTAGTAATTGCTGACTTGATTATGTTTTGAGCTGTTGTGATTTCCATTTTAGTTATTGTTAATTAATTATAAATCATTCGAAATACAATGATAATCTACCGCTGTGCTACTCAATGCTCCGATGTTTGTAATAGCGATAGTTGTTGATGACACTGTGTAACTGAATAGCAATCCTGCCTCTGATGAGAGAGTACAGAATGGAGCACGAGCATAAGCAGAAGCGAATGTAATTGTTGCACCAGTTGCAATGGTTCCTTCGCTGATTCTGCCAGCAGTGTCTGTTGAACCTGTATCAATTGAAGGTGATGTACCTGCCGATGAGAGTGTTGGAATAGCACCGTCTGTACCGATGTGACCCTTTACGGTTAGTTTAGAGCCTGGGGTTGAAGTACCGATGCCGATGTTCCCCCTCACTGTACCAGCAGCGTTTATACCCAACAAAATATTACCATCTAAGCCAGAAGCATTTTTTGCTCCACCCAAGAAATACATTGAACCACCGTTTGTGTTACTACCACTTCCACCTGCACCACCCGTGAAGTTCATGTCTCCACCATTTTGTGCGATGTTTATAGCACCGTTTGTAGCATTTCCACCATTACCTCCTGTGAAGTTCAAAGCCCCAGCAACACCTCCTGTAACAATAGAACCCTTTTGTGCAAATGCACCATTACCTCCTGAAAATGAAAGTGAGCCACCCTTACCTCCTGTTGAGGGAGTATCGTTAGTATTTTTATTTAGTACAGTACCACCCGAACCTCCATAGAAAGCAACAGCACTACCGTTTCCACCTGTTGATGTCCCTGTAACTGTATTACTACCAGCTTGTCCACCAGTACCTCCATAGAAACTAAAAGCACCAGCATTTCCTCCCACATTTGTACTTCCTAATGATGCTTGTCCACCAGCACCTCCTCCTACCGACATAGAACCTCCATTTCCTCCTGTGTTGGTCGCAGTAGTAGAAGCTGTAGTGTTAACACCACCTGCTCCAGAATTAAAGAAAAAAGAACCACCAGTTCCACCTACTTTACCAACTGCACCTGTACCTCCAATACCAGGTGTATAAGTTATGCTACCAGAGTCACCACCATTCAGATTTAACCCTACACCACTAATTCCTGCACCAGTATTTACGGTTATTTGACCACTGGCACCCAATTGAGTTGAACCAAATGCACCTTGCCCAGTTGTTATATTAAATACTCCACCAGGACCACCTTGTGCAACGGTAGCTCCAGCACCAGTATAAGAACTACCTGTTCCTGTTGTTATATTTAAAGTACCACCAGAACTACCACCACCATACCCTGTCGCACCAGTTGTGATTCCACCATTTCCTGTTGTTATATTTAAAGCACCACCGCCGTATGAATTGCCAGTTGTTGAATTTCCACCATTAGCAGATAGAAGTGACAAATTATATCCATTTACTGATGTCGTCGCATTTGATACTGCGATAGTACGGTTAGCACCAGCGGACATAGTTATACTTCCATTTACTTCCAAAGTAGTGGTTGGTGAAGCTGTCCCAATTCCCACATTTCCATTGTTATTTATTTGAAATACAGAAGTTCGTGCTCCTGAAACTGTATTCAAACCCGTAATAGCAAGATATGGATATGCAGCAGTCGTAGAAGCTTCGATGGATAGTTTCGCTGTTGGAGTTGATGAACCAATACCGAGACCTGTGTCACTTGAACTTGCAGAAAGAGTAGTTACCCCAGCAATTCCACGCAATGCCATATCGTAGTTAGCCGAAGTGTATCCTGGGCCAATTCCCCATGCCATATATGCTTTTGAAGCTGTAGAAGTAGATACATCGAAAATCATTGCACCGTCACTTACTTGCAATCCTAGAGAGTTAGCAGGAAGACCAGGATATGCAGAGAAGTTAGGACCAGTGAAAGCTATAGCGGCGTAATCAACAGAGTTTGTGCCGACAAAGGTACTGGAAGCATTGTTAAAGACGATAGGAACGGCATCATAAGCACCGACACCTGTGTTTGCCAGTGTGTAACCACCTGCAAGTTGTCCTGCGCCACCTGTGACAGAGTCAGGGTTAAATGAAGTCTGTAGAGAAGGAGTTATGTAAGGGATACCAGTGAAACCGACAGGGGCGAGCATACCGCCGTTCAAAGCGTTGCCTATCATTACTTTAGTTAGGAATGTGGAGGTGGCAGTTGTAGATGTGGCTACAAAGTGGTCCGCCCATACTCCTGGCATTATTCCATTTACGGATAGTGGGTAGTAGTTAGGAGTAGACGTAGAAAGAAATCCCCAAGTTCCAGTATAAGCAAATGAAGTTAAAGGGATTGTGATAATTGCGATAGTTGTAAGTAAAAGTTTTTTCATGTTGTAATAATTATACCATTTTTAAGCTATACCGAACACACTTTGATTTGGTGCAAAGGTTAAAGTAACTGTAGTTGTACCTGTCCAATAAATATTTCCTGACTGGTCTACCTTTTGTAAGAGCTGTCCGTCTACCGCTATGGCATTAGGTGCTGTTGCAAAGACAAAGACTTGATTTATACCGTCTACGCTACCTGTTGGGAGAGTGAGAGACACTGATGTCAGATAGGTCGAAGAATCCACACTTCCGTCAGCTTTAAGGAATTGAGATGAAGTACCACCTGATTTGATGAAGGAAGCCGCAGTAAGATTCCCAGAAGCATCTACGGTAGCATTTGCTGTTCCCTTTATCGTATTGGCAGTTGTATCGCCAAAGGCAACTTGACCAGAGGTGATTGAACCGCCGATGCCAGACCCTAATGCAGTCCATGTTCCACCACTATTTTTAAACTCAATCGTGCCAGCGTTATCACGGAATCCGTATCCTGAAGATCCTGAGATAGAATTGAAATTTAAATATTTATTTATTCCATTAATAAGAACATTGTAACCAGTTGGGTTGGTGGTTTGTATATATGTATTATCTAAACCTGGTTCCCACTGATCATCTGTTCTTGCCATGGTATTTAGTCTTCGTATTTAATTCCTGCACGTTCGTATCTCGACTTGATGAACGCTTCTTTTTGGTTAAGCAAATCCTGCTTCTGTGTGATCACAAAAGACTTCGATTCGACTTCTTTATATTCTTTTTTCTTTTTTTCAATCTCGATATCAAGAGTCGTTGACTCTTCTTTTTTATCAGACAAATCTTTCACGATAGAATTGACCTCTTCACGATACTTGAGATAATCAGAATTCAATTCCTTGATATCTGATTTTATTCGCTCTATCGAAGATTTGAGATTAGTCTCCTGGAAAAGAAGAGACGTTATTTTTTTTTCAAGACCTTCTAAAACTATTGAAGAATCTTCGTTAGCCTTTGATTGATTATCTAGGATGACTTTAGCGTCTTTAATATTAGACTCAAGACCTTTCTTTGATGAATCCAAAACTTCTATCTCCTTGTTTTTTTCTTCAACCTCTTTGTTTTTTGAAGAAATAAATTTTTCGACATCAGAACTTATTTTTTCTTTTACTAATTCGGATTCCTTTTTAAATAATTCCAAGTCTCTTTTAACGTCTAATATCCCAATATAAAGGTGACCCAATTCTGCCTTATGACTTTCAAAAAGTTTTATAGACTCCTGGTGATTATTTTGAACAACAACAATGTCTTGTTTAGTTTTTTCAACCAGGATTTTGTTGGCAGATATTTCTGATTGAAGATCGACGACATCTTTCTCTAGTTTCTTTTTGTTTTCACTAAGAATAATAAATTCACCTTCAGCTGTGTTCTTTCGACTCTCAGCGAGTTGAGCAGAATGTTCTTGCTCAGATTTTGTTTGAGGTTCTTTAGATATTCTCAACATAAAATTTAAGCGTTAGTTACCATTAGTGCCTTCACAGTGATGACACCCTGAGTCCATGTAATTGGAAATACGGTCATGTACTTCATTGCGTTCACGTTTATCTCATATTGCTTAGCGAGGTCAGCTCCAGTTGCCACAAAACCTGTAGCGCCGTTAACGGCCGCTGCTGTATCAAGATCGATTGCCTGAAGGAAAGTGTATGGATTAGAAGGTGATACGGTTGCTGCCATGTTTACATAGTCATAGCGAGGGCTTGTAAGACCTGCTGTATACCCTTTGCCAAGTGAGCCTGCTACTTTCAAAGTGGTAGTTGCTGTACCACTTGTAAATACTTGAAGAATGATATTTCGATATCCTGTAGTCAAAAGTATTGGAGGAGCTTTAACCATTACACCTGATGATCCTGCTCCAGCACCACTACCAGCCACACTAGCTCCAGTAAATTCATCTTGAATTGAATAACTGTTTGCGTCTACTTTAGTAATCTTAAAAATTCCATTCGCTGCAATGTTTGTTGTGTGACCATAAATAAGAACACGGTCACCTGTTACTAAGCCATGAGCTGTTGCTGTTACAACAATAGGTGTTGCATCAGTCGATGATGTGACTGCGACGGGCGTTACCGCGTCGTACAAAGTTATTTCTCTATATTGTGGATACATATAAGTTAATTAAATTTTTTAACATTATTAATAAGTAGAGGTTCGCGACCTCGGTGCGGTCCGTGGGTCGAAGCACGGACCGAGTGAAGTAACGACTAGTTCGCACCAATAGCAGGAAGAACATAACCTGAAGCATCGGCATCACCGATAGCGAGGTTATTGAACATTCCATAAATGGAACCAGCAGTCACGAGAATAGCTGCGGCTACATCTGAATGGAATACGTAGTTATCAGCTACGATACCTGTATTTGTTGTCGAAGAGGTCGTAATAAGGATACCGCCTGTTGCAGTATCTGTATTTGGACGGAAGACACGATTGCGATACATCTGAAGATTTGTAACCACCAACGCTGCGTGAGCAAGAACAGCTGAAGTGTTGTTCAAGATTGCAAGATTGATGTAGTTATCATTGATCGTCAAACGATTATGAGTACCAACTATCTTTATAGGAGTAGTAGCGGCAGTTGTACCGAGACCAATAATCGTATTATTTTTGAACGTAAGATTATCAGCGACGACAGCAACTGTTGTAGTGACAATTGCGAGGAAGTTGAAGACTGAACTTGTGTCAAGGAACTCACAAGAATCGACTGTAAAGCCCTGAGCAGTAGTCAAAAGGAATACTGTAGCGATATCAGCGAAGTTTGCGACGAATTTAATATTTTTGACAGTGACATTTGCTACTGAAACTGCAATCTTTGCTGTAGCGGCAGTATCGAGAGTGAATGTTGGTTTGAGACTTCCATTTCCAAGACCAACGATAGTGATACCTGCAACGTTGAAAGCGAGAGCTGTAGCACTTGAGATAGTCTCTGTGTGACCAGGAAGAACGATGATCAAATCACCACGACTAGCGACACATTGAGCGATGGCAAGTGCTAGAGTTGTATAAACAACTGGAGTACCATCATTGTAATTGTTTCCGTAAATAGCTTTCACTTCTGAAATAAGTGCAAGAGAAGCTGCGCCAACAATGAACACGCGTCCTGTTGTTGGATTCTGAAACATTGCATTGTCAAAGAGGGCTGTTGCCATCTTTGCGCCTAGACCTGATTCTTTGTTTGGATACATGATTATAATGTTTGAGGTTTACCAGTTCCACCTCCGTCCTAAAGAGCGAGTCCGATAACTCATATCTCTCATAAACTGGGCCTCGTTAATTTGTAAGTGAACACACCTTACGGACTGGGGCTGGTATACACCGCCTTGGTGCGTACCTGCCCAAGCCCATAAGGGCTAAGGAACTAGTTAGTTGGACAAGAGAAGATGATACCGCGACCAGAAACGATACCGATGTTGTAGGCCTGGCGAACGTTGAAGTACCAGATATCCTTGTGCACATCTTGGCCGTTTCCAGCTGTTGAAGGAATAAGGTTCTGAGCTTCCCATTCGATAAACCATGCCTGCCATCCGCGGAGACCTGCACCTGCGGCAACGAGCATCCACCAGTTCCTCTTTGTAGCATCGATAGCACCTGTTGCTGTCGTTGCGAGCTGAGGAAGAATGAGGTGGCGATATTTATCCTGGCTTGGATTCATGACACCTGCGTTGTTCTGAGTGTTATCAGAAACAGACTTGAGAAACTGTTTGACCGCATTCACAACTGTTGGATTGTTACCCGTGACAATTGTATTGAAGTCCATGACACGCTTCTCACCGAAGTTCGAAAGAATATCAGTAGTTGTCAAAAGTTCAGCAGCTTCGAGTGCACCCTTTGAGAAGAGAGGATCACCAGAAACGCGGTTCGAGTAAGTGAGTGTTGAGAACTTGAGAGCATGAGTTGCGTAAGCGAGACAGTTTGTATCACCAACCGTGAGATCAACTGTATTACCGTCCATATCAACATATGAAGTTGATGTAGCGAATGTCAAACGGTGAGTAAGGTCGAGTTCTACACGCTGAGGACAGAAGTTTGGAAGAGACTGGATTGAGGCCATGACTTCCTGCTTCTTGTTATAACGACGCATTTCCCAAGTAATTTCTGACTCGAGACCAATACGCTTTGCTTTGATAGTGATGAAGTAACCGATACCGAACGCAGCTTTCTTAGCATCCACACCTTGTGGCTTTGCCTTGGCATACGTTGTCATATCGAATTCCTGGATGAGCTTGAGTTCACCTTCACCAACTCCCATTGAGTCTGTAAGGAACAACTGTTTTGCAACAGGAACAATCAAACCACCAACTGAAACGAAATTACGATTAACAAGGTCGGTCAACTCAGGGAAGGTAACCGTTGCGAGGAACGAACCTTGGTTCTGAGGATCTACAGCATAAGGAGCTTGTGACATATAAGTAAATTAACGATTAAATGAATAATAATTGATAAGGAAAACTGAATTGAAATTCAGTACTACGCAGCTGGACGCAAATGCTTGAGACCGTTGACTTTGAAGTAACCTGAAGTAGCTGATACGAAAGTGATCAATTCGAGAACCAAAGCTGCAGCTGGAGTATCAGTAGCTGTACCTGCATCTGCAACAACACCTGCTGTTGAAGAGAGTTTTAGAAACTGACCTTCCATTGCCTTTGTAAGAGTACCTGTGACGTTGTCACAAAATACCAAACAGTTTGGACCGAGCAAATCAACCAAGACGTTTCTTGCCGAAGAGTAATCTGAATCAGTTGTAGCGCGAGTCTCGAGACAAATACCTGTAATAACGTTTGATGAACTTGACGACTTTGCAAGAGCACCACTAGCTGAGGTGACAAGACCGCCGGCTACGAGAACAGTTGAAGCTGCACCGTTGCAAGGCTGTATGTCTGCAGTACCTGAAGCGCGATAAAATGACATAAATTTAATAAATTAACTTAATAAACGAAAGTGT
>QGNH01000118.1_pt1 | contig 47479 bp, 67 predicted proteins | sample 1735481 | NCBI WGS metagenome assembly QGNH01 (sample SAMN09239004, study PRJNA386568) | Viral metagenome, whole genome shotgun sequencing project.
AGCAGCAGGCCCAGCCCGCCGCTCGGCCCCCAGCCGTAGTGGTGCCAGCCGAAGCTGGGCGCGCTGAGCCCCGAACCGCAGAGCAGCAGAATCACGAGCACGATTAGGATGACGTCCATGGTGAAGCCTTTCAGGTTATCCCCGGCTCATCGTTCATTCATCGGGGGGGGGGGGGGGACAGGATGTTCCAGGTGTCCGATCCGGTCATCGAGCTTGTCGGACACGGTTTCACGCCGCGCCACGGCGGCGCGAAGGTTGCTGTCCCGCGTGTCATCGCCCGCATTGATCTTCGCGTTGAGCAATGCCAGCACGAGTTCGTTCTGCACGGCTCGTGCGTCGGCCTGATTGTCGCGCGCGTCGTGCTGATCGAGCCGCTTATCGACGCCGGCAAACCGAACGTCGCCGGCCTGGAAGCGGGCATCCACCAGGGCCAACTTGCGGCTGATGAACGCCGTGCCGCTCACCAACATCACCACCAGCCCCATGCTGAACCAAGTCGAATCGCTGAGGAATGTGCCGGTGCTGTTGGTGGCCGCTGTGGACGGCTGGCTGGCCTGAGCGACGACGGTGGCTCCGGCGATGGACGCCAGCACGGCCACGGCAATCGTGGTCAAGAGTGGCATTCTGCGGCAAAGGCGGACAACGTGGCGGTGAGGCATGGCGGAGGCTCCGAACAAAATGGCCGCGGGCGCCGGGGGTTTGGGGGATCATAGGTCAGACAGTGTGGTCGGCTCTGCAGTAGGTCAGCACGCTCTCCCAGCGCTGGATCAGGCGAGAAACCGAAGTTGTAAACCCCTTGGCGGTGTTCACCCCAAGGCTCGGAGAGTCACACCACGGCGGGGCGTCCAAGCTGTTAAAGACCCCCACCACGGTCGGCGTGTTGCTGGTGAGCGTAACGCGGCCTAGCTCCTGATAATCCAAGCTCGCCCAGGTCTGGCCGCAGGCATCGAAGACAACAGAGTCGCCGGGGGGAGCGACGCACCGGACGATTCCCTGCGCCACGCATCCGCTCGCCCCGGTCGGCATCGTTCCCGTAGCCGTGAGTTGCGCCACCAGCCGGGCGAGCTGCGCGGCATAGGTGCCACCGGTCGGCGGCGGCGCAGCGTAGCCGCCCGACGAATAGGCATAGGGGCCAATGTGCAACTCGTAACCGTTCATTCCGTTCGCGCCCCACAGCCCGCCTGCCACAGTGGTACAGACCCCCCATCCGCTCACCCCGTAGCCCGCGCCATCGCCGTACACCTTCTGGTTCTGGGTCCAAGTATCGGGGATGCCCCAGTCGTAATCGCCCAGCGTCCACCGCAGGTAGTCCAGCAGCCGGCAGGCCACGTAAGGCAGCCACGGCCCCACGATGTCATGCTCAGCCAGGTAGCCCGCGGAGTAGGCCCCGTCGCTGAAGTCGCTCCAGTGGGCCGGCATCTTCGTGGCCCGCGGCCAGGTCGTGAAGTGGCCGCCCGTGATCAGCTTGAACACTTTCGCCAGCGCCGGCGCGTCGTAGAGGGCCGGATCGCGCGTCCGCTGACCGACGTACTCGAAAGCTGCCGCGTCGTCGGCGCACACCACGCACGCGGGGAAGAGGGCTTCGATCCGCCGCTGCAGCCAGCCCCATCCGTAGACGTGGGTCGCCGGGTCGGCGTCCTGATTCTCGGTGGCCGTGTCGAGAGCGGCCAGGGAACTGGCGAGCGAATCGACCTTGCAGCCGGCGATGGGCACGCGGGCGAACGGCAGCCCGCCGTTGTAGGCGGTTCCGAAGAAACAGCGATATCGCTCGTTTGTGGCCTTGACCAGCGTTTGCCACATGGCCAGGTCCAGCGGCGAGTAGCCGGCGTGAGCCGCGGGGGTTGTGCTGTCGGCCCACAACATCAGACCGCTCCATGGGCTCGCGGCGGCCCGAGCTTGCCAGGGGTGTAGAGTGCCACGCCGTCATACGAGCCGAGCCCGTCGCCGGGCAGGTAGGGGATGACGTCGCCGACGGCCCAGAGTTCGTAGCCGGTGAACGCGGTTGCCGGCGAATCAGTCAGGCCGATATGGATCGTGGTTCCGGTATCGACGCTGCTGCCGTCACTTCCGCAGGGGTTGGTTTCGGCGTACATTTGGTATCCGCTGCTGGTGACAAAGTCCACCCAATCGGTGGACGCGGCCGACTTGATCTTGGTCACCTTGGCGAACAGCAGCCTCTCGCCCCGCATCGCCCTCGGCACCCGTTGCAGCATCGCCTGCCAGTTGAACGAGATGAGGCCGCTGGGGGCGAGCGAAATAAACGTCCCGTCCCCCCGCAGCGCGTTGAGCATTTCCACCACCGCATTGAGCTTGGGCACCGCCGGATGCTCGCCTTGGAAGCGCTGCAGGGTCATCAGTTGGAGTCCAGCGTGATCGTGGGGAAGTCGAGTTCGGGGTACGAGGGGAACGACATCATGCCCGTGTTTTCCACCAGGTCTGTCGGAGGAACGCCCGTGTCCGGGTTGACGAAGGTAGCCCGTGTGTCCCAGCCGCCGGGGAAGTTCGCCGCTTTACGGCGCAGGTGGAAGGTCACCGCCGCCTGATAGGACAGGCCACCATCCGCGGTCGTGCCGGTCACCTGCTCGATCAGCCACTCGTGCGGCTGTCCGGTTATGCCCCCCAGCGTGTACGTGCTCTTGTTGACATAACCCTCATACCCAGTCTTGTACTGGCCCATGAGCGTGCTGGAGTTCTGCCCGCCACCCGCCGCGATCGTAAAACGCACCGTGATGACCGGCTCCGACATCCCGACCGGGAATAGGCCACTCTGCTTCTGCGTTTTGCCCGCCCGTTGGGATGGCGTGCCGTCCAGATCGTAATCGCTCGGGTAGGTGTACTGGAGGACCACCGGAGACCCGTCAAGTTTCAGATTCGTTTCGCGCTGGTTCAAGCCGCCGCCGAACTCGAACACGGCAATCGGATAGCCCCGGTAGACGATGCGGACCTTGGCGCTGGTGGCGCTCGGGAGATCGACGTTGAACGACGCCAGATAGTTCGGGATGGCCAAGTCCCGGCATTGGCTGCCACGGCCCCCAACCTGCTGCACGACGGCGCGCTCCGCCGCTTGGAGTAAGTTGCTGGTGGTGTCGGGCTCCAGATCCTCCACAATCGCCACCTGCGTCCACTCCCAGCCACGGGACAGGTCGTGCGAGCCTGAGGTTCCTTCCAGGGTATCGAGCGTGACAATGGGCACAGGCAATCCTCCGCGGCTAATTCAGGCCGCCACGCTGGGCGATGCGCGTTAGGGTGTCGGACATGAACTTCTGAATCTGCAACTGCTCTCGGGCCGTGGTCAGGGCATCCCGCCGCGGCGTCTGATCGAGGACACTGGTGTTCACGAAACCCGCTTGAAAACGCGTGGAGAACTGCCCCGGGTTTCGCGGCGCCCACCGCAGGGCGTCCCGAGCCTCGGCATTCTCCGCGATTGACTTCCGCACCGCATCGCCCTCGGCACCAGCCATGCGAGCCTTCGGATCGGCCAGCATGGCGCGGGCGATGTCCGCTTCCTTCATGGTCATCTTCCGGCGCTTGACCGCGAGCTCCAGCCGGGCCTCTGCGGTAGACCGGATGTACTGGCCGGTCAGTTCTTCCTTCTTAATCGCATCCAGTTCGTCGGGGGTCGCGCCCTGAGCCTTAGCGTCTTCCATCCGCCTCCCGAAGGCTCGCTGCGCCATCATCGGCGACCATGCGGCCATGCCACCCTCAAGCCCCTCCCGTGCCCCCCGCTGGCGAACCTTGCGTAGATCGGCCTGCTGCTTGTCCACAAGGTCAACCATCGCGTGGCCGTTCTGCTTCGCGTTGTCCATCTGGACGCGGAACGACTCTTCCTGAAGAGCGACCGTCTGAGCGTACCCGCGATGTTCCGCCGCCACCTTGGCCTCGGCCGTCTGGTTGGTCTGGTTGCGCAGCGCCTCCTGATAGCGCACCTGCTGCGCCGTCAATTCGCCGGCATGTGCCTCCCCGGCTTCATTTTCCCGCCGCTCCTGCTGAGATCCTAATTGATTCTGCGCTTCTTTGGCTTCCGTCCAAGCGGCCAGCGCCCCGTGGTATCTGTCAGTGGCCGCCTGCTTTTCACCTTGGTTGGTGCTCGGGCTATTCCAGATCGGAATGCCTTGAGCGTGCATCCGATCCGCCATCTCCTTAGCCGCGCTGACGGCATGGTCGGCCTTGCGCCGCTCCGCTTCGTTTTCCACATGGCGCTTCTCATCGTCGGCGGCGATCTTGGCGCTCAGTACCCGCTCCTCTTTGAGCAGCCCCGTGCGACCCTGACTGGCGGCGTAGATGCCCTTCTGCGCCGCCGCGATCCGCTCTTCGCCCTTCACCTGCTCGGGATACTCAGCTTTCGAGAAGGCGGCGAATGAGTCTGCTTGCGAACTTTGCAGCTTACGCTGCTGGTCCATTCCCGTGAGGTTCTTACCCCAGGCGCTATCCCCGATAGCGGTTCCAAAACCAGTCAGCCTATGCGACCCCGCCGACATTCGCTCCCACAGTCCAGGCCCCGCCCAGATTGCTTCTGCCATTTTGTCGGCCATGGGGACTACGGCCGCCAGCGACTCGTGCGCCTGCCCCTGCATTGCCTGGCCGAAGGAGTTGCGGCCGACCGTGGCCAGTCCCAAATCTCGCCATTTGTCAGAAACGTGGGAAAGTATGTCCCCGTATTCTTTTGCGGCCTCTCGCGAAGCCTTGAGTGCCTCATAGTGAACCCTGAATGAAGCCCCAACCGCTTGCATTCCAACGACAAGCGCGCCAATCCCGGCATTACCAAATACAAACGCGCTGGCGATGTTCCCGACCTCCGAACCCAACTGCCCACTGCCGGAGATTTCTCCGGCCATCATTCCAGCCGCGCGCCCGAGCACCATCTTGCCGCCAAAGCCGCCCAGGGCTCGGGCCATGCCGCGGCCCCGCCGCCGCTCCCCGACGTAATCCTCTGCCCGGTCTTCCTGCCTCTGTAGACTATGAAGTCCCTGCCGCCAGAATCGCCACCTGTTCTTTTGCCACTTCTCAAAGTTGCGGCCCTTGCGCTCTTCCGACCGTTCCGCGTCGACTGTGTCTCGCTCCCGCGCCTTCTTTTGGGCGTTCCAGTCCTTTACGAGTCTTGCGCCCTCCCGCAAGTCATTGCGATCTTTCCTCTTCGCATCACGGAACGCGAGCGCGTCAGCAGTCCCCTCGTCGCGATCCTGCCGAATGCGATCCGCCTTCGCCTTCTTATCGAACATGCGAATCCAGGTACGCTCTTGCTCCCGCTCCGCACCCCTTTGCGCTTCCGCCCGATTTGCGTTTTCGGAATTTCGTTCCTTCACTCCGTAAGCGTTTGCCGCATCAATCAGATTGTTGGCGCTTACCAGTCTGGCCTTGGCACTTGTGATCTCTTCCGCGTCGGTTGACTTGCCGAGTATCGACGCTTGCTTTTTCGCGGCGGCCATGCCCGCTGTAATCGCCTGATCGAGCTTGCCCTGCGCAGACTTAGACCCCGCCTCATCGAAGACCATCCGCAGTCGAATGTCAGCTTCAGCCATGGCTCACTCACCAATTACGTGCTTAGTGATCGCTTCCGCCGCCGCTTCCGCCGCCTGCTCGCCCAAGGCGTCCACCGCCTGCTGCGCGAACGGCACGGGATCAGCCTTACCGACGACGTGCAACGCACCATCGGCCCCGCGCCTCATAACCTTGTGCCCTTGATGAACAATGTTGCCATAGAAGATCTTGCGCCGACCCTTGCCCGACAGACCTTTGGCCCACCGCCTCTGCTGCGCTCGCCCGCTGCCCCAGGCGGCCTTGAGGTCCTTGACCGTGGCCGTGGGGCTGGAGAAGGCCGTCACGGTCCCAGGCCGGTCCCCACTGCCACTGCGGGCCGCCAGCGAGCCCGACAGGGCGCCGCTCTTGTTGTGACTGCCCAGGTACGCCCGCTCGGACGCCACCAAGGGTTGTAGTGCCTCCACCAGCAACGGGGCAATCTCGGCATGGGCAGCCCGCTCGGCCATCCCTTCGTACCAATTGAGGATCGCCTCTTTGGCCAGGTCGTCGTCGATTTCGATCAGGATCGTGGCCATGGTCAGTACACCGATCCGTTCAACCGCCGCCGGACCTTGCTGAGCAGGCCGCGGGGCGGCTTGTACCCGCTCATCACCAGGGCGTTCGCATTCGCCTCATCCCATGGCTGAAGTAGGTAGTAGGCATTCCAGTAAGCGATCAAGCTCGGGGGCCAGTCGTTCAAAATCTTCCAGAAGTTCGGTTCACCGAACCGCAGCCCGAGCTTCATGGCGAACTGAAGCTCGGGCTGCGTCGTCAGTTTTTTGCGGCGTCCTTCACGGTGATGCCGTTGAGTTCCCGGGCCGCGTCCAGAATCTCATTTTGGACCGAACCGGGAACATCATCGCTCAGGATTCCGTCGATGGCGTCGCAGGGCGTCATCGTGGCCGCCAGCCACTCCCGGCGGAAGTTCACGCCCTCGCGGAACTTGAAGAATCCATCCTCCCCAGTAGTCGGCTGATTCTTCTCATCGACCACGACGAACTTCCCGTCGGGGCCCTTCTCGTAGAGACGATCATTGAGGGCCTTAATCTCGTTGCGGGTCAGCTCGCGAACGGTGACGGATACGCCATCGCCCAGGTCGATGCTCTTGGTCTTGAACCGCTTGTGGGCCGCAGCCGCGATCTGCTCTTTGGTTCCATTGGCCATCTTCAGTCACTCCATGGGTGGGTGGGGTTGAGGCAGCGGCTTAGCCGACGACGATTTCGTAGGAAAGCGGCTGGACCAGCGTGCCCACAAGGTCAATCGTCTTGTTGCTGCTGCCGATGTCGCTGCCGGCGTCATTGAGGCGGATCATGGCCTCGGCTCCGGGCGTCAGGATGATCAGGAAGGCCGCTCCGAACCCGTCGTAACCGTTGGTCACCCCCTTCTTCACCGTGATGGGGTTCCCGTTGGTGGCCGGGTTGAGGAACTTGGCGAACTGAACGCGCAGGCCGGTCCCGTCCACGGAAACGCCGTTGGTGCCGGTAAGCGCGGTCAGGTCGATGGTGCCGGCGCCGGCGGTAAGCGCGAAGTCCGCCCCGCCGCGCTTCGTGCAGGCCGGACTGGAGGCCGCACCCTGCGCCACGAGCGTAGTAGTTAGCGCGGCCGTCACCGCGTTGGCGGCGGTGGTTAAGTGGGTGGCGATGGGGAGAGTTTCGCCGGTTTCGAGTTTGCTGGTGTAGTTCACGCTTACGGTCATGGCTGAGTCTCCAAATGGGAGAAGGGTTTAGGGGAACATAGGCAAGGCGCAGCGCTCAGGCCGCGCCGCACGGGATCACGCGGACGCAAAAGTAGAAGGCAGCGATACGGTGAACTCCAGATCGTCCGTGCGCTCGCTGCTGGCGTTGATGGTGCTGCCCTTCATGCCCGTCAAGGCACCAGAGTAGGTGTCGCTGGAGCCATCGCTGTAGGTGACCACCAGCGCACCCTTAACCTTGGCCGCCAGGCACGTCTGTGCCGCCGCGTGCTCGGCGGAGGAGTAAGTCGCCTTCACCTGGATCGTGGCCGAAGGCACCTTGCCGAGGATGAACTGTTCTTTGCCAGCGTTAGTCCCGCTGATCGGGGTGAACTTTTGCGTCTCCACCTTTGTGTCAGCGGGCGTAAACTCCTGCGCCTGCGCTTGGGTCGTTCCGAACGCCGTCCCCGTGGTAGGCGTGAACGTGAAACTGATCGGAATTCCAAAATCGCCATCGTACGCTACATCAGCCATGGTAAGGCTCCTATCGAAGTTTGTTCCAAAGGATTAGGATTATACGGACGCTTTGAAGACCAGGATGGTGTCGCTCTCGTAGACCCCGACCTCCATCATTCGGGCCAGGCTGTACAGCCCCACCTTGTCGGCACTCCGCAAGTGGGCGAGGAACACGCGATTGACCGGATGCACCGCGTTGGTGAGGTCGAACATCCGGCTCTTGAGTCCTTCGATCAGTTCACTCCGCAGCCGAGTCAACTGGGCACACTGGTCCTCTCGATCTACCGGTCCTCCAAGTTGCTGCTGGAGGTACAGGTGAATGGCATACTCCGAGGCGAACGCGGTGGAGGCGCCCTGCCGCTGTGCCGCCTCGGTGTCGGGGAACACATCCACGCTCGCGGGATCGCCAGACTGGGGGATATCTTTCTTTTCGCTCAGCATAGCAAACCGCCGCTCGGCCGCCACGGCCAGACAGAACTTCGCCGGGTTGGCGTTTATCCACGCGGCCACGGCCACCGCGAGGGCGTCGGTCTGTCCGTAGATGGGGGTCGTCTCTGCCATGGCTCAATGCCCAATCACATCGGGAATCGCAAACGTGTCGCCGCTGGAGGGAACGGTCCCATGGTCGGACCAAGCCCCACCTTCGTACTTCACCTGGAAGCGACTGCCATAGATCAGGTTGGCGAACGACACCAGCCCGTTGCTGTCGCTGGTGGCCGACCGAATGCTGTTGTCGATGGCGGCGCCGCTATCTCCGGGCGCGCCGACGATCCGCAGTTCCACGATCTGCCCCGGCGCGGCTTCGCCGTTCGCGTCGTAGCAGGTGAGGTAGCCCGTGGTCATGCCGGGGCTGCTCGGGGTAATCGCCGCTGCCGTCCCGCTGATCGTCACGGAGCCCACGCCACTGGTAACGACGAGCGAGGCGTCGGCGAACAAGACGCCATTCTTCGCCGCCGTCCGCACGGTGTAGGTGCCGTCCGCGAGCGTCATGGCGAACGTGCCGCCCACGGTGCTCCTGGCCATGCCCTGCCCGACGATGGCGAAGTCCACCGGGCCGATGGGGGCCGCGTTGCCGTCAAGCCAGGCGAGGATGACCGAGCCGCCGACGGAGAGCCCGCCGCCGCCACCCCCGCCGCCAGTAGCAGCCGTCGAAACCGAATATGCCAACCCGGCCGTAATCGCGCGAGCGAATGCCGGCGCGAAGGTCAAGCGCCGCCGCCCCGCCACGATCGCATCGACAGTGCAGGTGGACGCCTCCCATGCGGCGACGAGGCCGGGGGAACCGATGGTGCCCGGCCAGTGGAAGGTGTACGTTTTGCCGACCTCCAGCCCAAGCGACGGATCGGCATCGTTGGTGAAGACGCCCAGGTCCAGGTGCGTGGTGGAGTGCGTGCCCGCGGGCACGATTGGCAGGTAAGTGGCGAGGCTCGGTACGAGCGCGATGACCGGGGCCAGACCCCCCTCGGGCATCTGGATTAGGTACGGCAGAATGTTGAGCCGCAACCAGGCATCGCCGCCCCACAGGGAGCCGTAGGAGCTGGGAATCACATGGTCTGCCGGCAGGGCGTCCCACATAGCTCCCGAAGTAGCCGCCGGCGGACCCGCATAAAGATCGAGCGAACCGCTGTCGTTCGCCACCAGCGGAGGGGAAACCGTGATCGTCGAACAGTCCCCCGCCACGGCAGTAACCCGAGTCACGATCCCGACGCTCCCCCCATCCGAGCCACGAACGCGCACCCACCACCCGGGGCTGACTTTTGCACCGAACACGGCAGTTTGGGAATCGCCAGAAGAAATTGCGACGACAGCGCCGTCGTCACCGGTAGACCAGCCCACGGCCGCCACGTCGGCCGATGCTTTCGAGACCACATCTTCCGGCGCTAAGCCGAGATACGCGCGGGAAAGTCCATTGAAACTGGATGTGCAAATCTGGAAGGGCACCGCCTGCGCGCCGTCGAACCAGCTCAACCCGACAAACGTAAGGGTGGCACCATTCCCGCCATGGGCTCCGGGTCCGAGCGTCACGGTCGGCACTCCCGCTACGGCGGGGGTTGCCGCTGCCGTGCCGAGCCAGGTCTGGACGTCCGAGCGGTAGGGCACAAGATCGACTTCGAGCCGGCTCACCTTCCCGCCAGTCACACCGAATAAAATCCAGATTTTCCCGCCCGCCGGGCCAGCTTGAGATGCGCTGATGTGTACCTCATAGACGCCATCGCTCGGCGCGGAGCTGCTCAACTCCTTGATCTGGACGTGCCCCGTAGCGGGGTTGCCGTAGCTACCGAGGATCGAAATTGCATCGACAGTTAAAGCCTGAAGCGTCCCGCCCTGGACGACACATTTGGCGGTGAAATCCCCGCTGGCTTTGCCCGTGAGATTCGCCCCCGACGCATCGACGGCGTTCACGTACCGGACGAGTTGGCTGCCTGCAAGGCTTACATCGGCCATGGCTCAGTGTCCCATCACCGGCGGCTGCGCCACCTGGACCGTCACGTTGCCGAGCAACTCCGTCACGTCGGCCGGGGCGGGGATCGTCGGATCGGCGTAGGCATCCCGCAGCCACTTCTGCATCGCGTTGCAGGCGTCGTTTACCCCGCCCCGCAGCACGTCCAGAGCCGCCTGCCGCTGCCGCTCCGCGAGGTCAGTCCGCAGGGCCGTCACGTCATCGTCGGTGAGCGCGGCCTTCCAGTCGGCATCGCTCAGCGCCGCGGTGTCGCCGGCGGAAGGAAGCGGCCTCGGTTGAGGCTTGCTGCCAGGGTCAGTTTGTAATTGGCTCATAGTCTGATCCTCACTCGCGTTGGAATCCGCCGTCCATCGTCGGGGGCACGAGCAGGCCGCCACCGATCTGGATGATCGGCACGCTCACCCAGCACGAACCGCTGGCATGGCACCCGCGAATCCGCACGATCAACGGCCGGTCGGCGGTGGCCGTGTAGCTCACGCTGAGCGTGGCCCAGGCATTCGCCCCCGCCGTGCTCGCAGTCTCGACCAGCAGTTGCCCGGCGGCGAGCGGCGGGCCGACGTTGGGGTCGATGATCTGGATACGCGGGGCTTCGTACATCGAGCCGTAAGCCACCGTTGAGTTGACCTGGATCGAGGCGCTGATCGCCTGTCCCGCCCGAGCGAAGATCGGGAGGTCGTAGAAGCACGGGTAGGCATTGGTGAGGGTTGAGCCGGGGTAGGCACCCACGCCCGCGGTGAAGGCCGGCGCCGCGAAGTCGAACTTATTGGCGGTCGAGAGCGTCGGGCTGCTGCCGGCGGGGATCGTCGCGGTGTCTGGCGCGATGGTCCCACCCGACATCCACGCCGCGACATTCCCGATGATCCCGGCGTTGTCGTAGCTAATCGCCTGCTGCCAGCCACCGAGGCCGTTGTTGGTCTGGCCGTAGGATGTCCAGCCGGTGAAGGTGGCACCAAGCCCCTTAACCTGGCCGCCCGAGAGCACCGAACCCGTGGGGATCGCCAGCCCTTGCACGGTCACGTCGCTGCCAGAAATCGGGACACTCACGCCCAGCATCAGACCGCCGGACACGACTGAACCTCGGCAGTTAAGGCGACCCGTGAGAAAGCCAAGGCTGGTCCCTCCCGTAACGGTGGTCCCGAACGATGCGTTGTTGAGCGTGTTGCAGTTGATCGCGGTTGTCCCGGTCACCATGATGCCAACCGTGGACATGAGCTTGGTGCCGCACCCGCTGAACAGGCCGCCACTAACCAGCCCGCCAATGATCGCATTCAAGGCCGTCAAGAGGCCGTTGAATTCAACCGTTCCGCTGATCTGCACGTTGGTCGCCGCGTTGATGCCGTTGGTGCAGCCGGAGATCAGCCCGCCGGAGATGACGTGGTTGACGCCGGAGTTAATCCCTCCGCCCGCCGCCGCCAGCGTCCCCACCGCCGCCGTGAAGCCCGACATTACCCCGCCGCTCATCGTCACGGTCGGCGTGGCAGCGCAGGTAATGCCAAAGAGCGTGCTGGTCCCATTGCTGCTAATGCAGCCCCTGGCAAACGTCACAGCCTCGCTCGCGGTCTGGAGACTTACCGCGGAGCCGGCACTGCCAATGTGCAGGAACGCCGCGTTGAGGACGTGCGGGCCGGCAGTCCCGCTCAAGAACAAGTTGACCGTGCTCGCCGTCCCCGTCACCATCACATTGCGAGTGACCAAGATGACCGGCGAGCCCGTATTCTTCGCTGCGGTCAACCCCGCCGTGATAGTCAGCGACCCGTTGCTCACCGTGTTGATCGTCCGCCGCTCGCTCTGCGCCGCCCGGTTGCAGTTGTCGATGTTGAGCAACGCCCCCGCCCGCGTCCACTCCGCGTCGGCCGACATGTTGCCATCCACGTACAGCGTCGTCGCCCCGGCCGCTGCCGCCGTGGCCGAGCACAGCACGCCGGCCCCGCCGCTGTAGGCCCCGAAACTGGTCGAGTCGATCTTGACGCTGAAGTCGAACCACTTGAGCGTCGCGGTGTCACCCGTCACTCTGGTCGTGCTCGCCGCGAGCACTCTGACTCTGACCCCCTCCAGTTGCGTCATCGTCCCGAGCTTGCGAAGCACCACGTTCGCCCCGGCCGTGAACCCGTGGGCCGCCGAGCAGACCACGGTGCAGGTTGCGCCCTGACTGATGCTGGTGATCGGCATCGACGCGGGGATCGAGCCGTCATAGGGCGTCGTGCTCGCCGTGTTCGGCGGCGGAATCAGCGTCATCCAGCCCGTCGCCTCATTCTCCGTGCTCCCCACCCGCCCGCCGGCGGGGTTGCAGTAGAAGTTGCACGTCGGGCCGTTGATGCTGAAATTGCCGTTGAGCAGGATGTTGGCGGTGTACGTACTGCTCCACTCGTTCCCAGTCCCGGCCGCTCCGATGTTGACCATCCCCGCCCCGGTGATGTTCGCCGCCATCACCAGCTTGCGGTTGCCGCCGGCGAGGTAGGTCAGTGTGCCGGTCACCACCAGCGCCGCCAGGCCCGCCCACCCGGTCATATCCACGTTCATGAACACTTGCTTGCCGCTGCTGATCGTGATCGAGTCCCCGTCCGCGGGAATGGCAGATCGGGCACTCTGCGTCCCCGCGTCGTACCACGGGGAATCGCTGTGGTCACTGGTCCGGGACCAGTTCTTGCCGTCGACCGGGGATGTCCAGCTATTCGGCATTTCTCAACTCACCGGCCCGATGGTGTGGATTTTGAACACGCTGCCCCCCGGACCCATGCTCTCGTAGACGTTGAACGGCTTGGGAACCGAGACTTCGTAAACCCGACCGTCCGCTTCGGTGATCCGCACTCCACTTCGCGGAATCAACTGCTCGCCGTCCGCAGTCACCAGATAGACCTTCTCAATGAAGTATGTCCGCGACTCGTGCGCGATCATCACCGGGCCATCGACCACATCGAACAGTCTGCGGCCAACCGTGGCGGGAATCCCTTTGATCGAAATGCCGCCGTCGGCGTATTCGACGATGACGGCGGCGCAGAGCTTGAACCGCGACATCAGCGTATCCACGGCTCCCTGCATCCAGTTGGCGTTCCTGACCACGCGAGCCTCCCTTTACTGCGCGGCCCGGTGGATGGACCACCCACCATCCACCGGGCCGTTCAGACCGTCTTGGGATTTCAACCGCTATCAGACCACCGTGGCGCCAGTCAGCGCGGCCACGAACCAGGTGTCCGCCGCCGTGCAGATCGCCAGCATGATCCCGTTCGCCGGAACCGTGCAAGCGTGGCTGGCGGTGCCACCGTTGATCGTGCCACCCGACTGCGGCCACAGCTTCGCGGCCGTCGCCGAAGTGTTCACGATGAGGAGGTTCATCTTGACCACGCCGGTGGGCAGGATCACGCCGGCAGTGGCACCGGCGCTGCTGATCGTCTGGATGTCATACGTCGCGGTGAGGGCCGCGGCGTCACCGATGAGCGTGCCGGACGCAGCAACCGGGGTTGCATTGGTCGAGCGCTTCAAGAGGCCACCCGTGATGACCGCGCTTGCGTTCGTGCCACCGATGGTGACCGTGCCCGCAGTGCCACCCGTGGCAGCCCCAGCGTCGATGGTCACCGAACCGGCGGTGCCACTGCCACCCGCCGAGGCCCCGCCCGTGATGGCGATAGCCCCACCCGAGCCGGTCGTGCCACCCGCCCCACCGACCACGGAGGTAGCACCACCGCTACCCGAGCCCTTGCCGGCGCCGCCGGTCAACGCCGCCGTGCCACCGGTGTAATTCGTGCCAGCGGCCGAACCGCCGCCGGTCACCGCCACGGCCCCGCCCGTGCCGCTGGTGGCGCCGGGGGTGCCACCGACGATGGAGGCCGCACCACCGTTGCCGGTCGCGCCGCCGGTACCGCCGGTCATCGACACCAGACCGCCCGCGTTGCCGGAGGTCGTGCTGGTCCCACCCGTCGCGGTCACCGTGCCGCCCTGCGCGGCCTGGAGGCCGGTGATGCCGAGCGCCCCGTCACTGCACCCGATGTCGGTGCAGGTGATGCTGCCGGACAGCGCCGACGTGGCCGTGGGGTTGGCCGCCGCTTCGACCGTGATCCAAACCACCGTGTCATCCGTGGCGATGCTGCCGGGCGTCCCGTCCGATCCCATGCCGTACTCGACCTTGCCGATGTAGGCGTTACCGGAGGCCGTGCTGGTGGCGACAAGGTTGGTGGCGTCCCAGAAGGCCGGCTGGCCAGCGGTGAGGCTCGAATCGTTCGCTGCCTTGGGGAACATCATCGCCCCTTCGATCAGCAGCGCGCCCCACGAATGCGCCGCAATCGGACGGACGGGAACGCCGAAGAGGGTGCCCTGAACAATCGGAGTGCCGGCCGGCAACTCCGAAGCACTGTTGTTGTAGTACCGAGCCGTTTCCCCGCCGTGGTCGAACTGGACCAGCCCCATCGTCGGGGTAACGGTCGGCGTGATAGTCGAGATTTCGCTCATTTTCGTTTCTGCCTTTCAGGGCCAACCGGCCCCGACTGAGGGTGTGTTGTCATGCTGTCGAACCGCCCACTCAGGCGATGTCGTTACGCTGCGCGGCCCGCGGGTTGCCCATGCCGACGCCGTAGGAGAGCCACCATCGCATCCCAATGCCCAGCCGGTCGAAGCTCATCTCGTCGCGCTCCACGATGGGCATTTGGCTGCCGTTGAGGAACGCCGCTTCGACCGCATAGCAACTGTTGGTCGGCTCGGTGAGCAGGTACCACGAGGTCGTCGAGTACCCCGTGATGAGGGCGTTGCTGAGGTACTGGCTGATGACCGGCCGGTACAACCCCGCGTGCGGGTTCTTGCCGAACTGCTGACTGGCGGCGCCCGTGGTGCTGACCAGGGCCGGGATCAACTGGCTGTCCTGATAGAGCTGGTTCGCGGTGACGGCCAGCCCCACCGGGGCCAGGAGGATCGCCGGGAGCTCGCCGAGCGGTTCGCCATTGGGCTTGACCTGGTTGAGGAACTGGACAAACGCCAGGGACAAGCCCGACACCGACAGGGCATAGGTGGCACCCGCGTTCCAGTTCTTGGCGAAGGCGTTGAGGGCCTTGTTGTAGGCCGCGCTAAGACGGTCGCTCTTACTGAAGAACGCCGTGCTGGCGTCGCTCTGGAGGTTGGCCAGGAAGGCTTCGTACACGTCGCGCGCCACCTGCTCGCCGCAACCGACACCAGCGTAGGTCGGGATCGTGCTGAAGGCGTTGAGGTCGTCGTTGACGATGGCGTCGTAGGGGATGCCATCCATCAACGCCTTGATCTTCGCCTGGATCATGTAGGACTCGTCGCCGAGCTGCGCGTGCTGAATCTCGCCGCCGGCGCCGAGGCTCTTGGGCCGGAAGTTGCCGATCATGCGCGTGCGATAATGCGGCTTGAAGTCCTGCACGCTGCCGATGCGGGCAAATTGATGCCACGCAATCCCGCCCCCAACCCCGGCGTTCGGATCGACGTGGTAGTAGCCGTCCAACAGCCACCGATTCATCACGTTACTCAGGATTCCCGGCAACGTGAAGGTAGTGAACTCGGCCCGGATGCCACGCCCACGCAGGTAGTCCCACGCGGAGGCGTTGTCGCGGGGCAGATCGGTCATGCCGGCCATCCGGGCGGCCATGCACATGAGGCCCATAGGCCCGAGGCCGTGGCCATGCCGGCTCATTTCGTCTTCGGCGATTTCCACGCACCGCGCCCCGTACTGCGGATGCTTGGCCAAGATCTCCGACCACTGCTGCTTGTTCTGCGCCCGCCCGCTGGAGATCAGCCCGGCCGCTTCGATGATGCGGCACTGATCGTCGTCGAGCATGGTTGCCCCGGGTTCGACCTCATACCGCCCGCCCTGCGCCGGCTTGGCGCCGTGGTACTCGCCCAAAATGCCCTTGCTCCGCGGCGCCCGCGTCATCACGTTTGGGGCTACCGTACCCGACTCGCTGGGCTTGCGGCTGGCCCGGAGCAGGCCGAGTTCCACGGTGTCGGGTTCGGCGCCGTCCTCAATGGCCTTTGCCACGATCTCCGCGACGTTCTCGATCTTCGAGTACTTCGCTTGGATCTGATCGAGCTTGGCCACACGCCGGGCCTCCAGCGCCCGCGCCTGCCGACTGGCCTTGATCCCGCCGTCGTCGCCCTCCGCCCCGCTGCCGTTGCCGCCCGCGGCCTTGATCCCGCCGCCGGCCGGGGCCGCCGTATTGACCGCGGCACCGTCCGGGTTGGTGCCAGCGGCGATGTTGCCCACCTTGTCCCACCGCGCCTTGATCTTCGCGTGCTGGCCGGGCTTGCCAGTGGCGAGGGCCGCGTACTCGGCCGGCGTCATGTCGTACTCGGCCTTCAACCAGGCTTCGAATTCCATGTGAATGCTCCCTGCGGCAGCAGTAGCCGCAAAATGTGCAGCGGTGGTGGTGTCCGCGCCTAGCGGAACCACAGCCACGTTGGCGAGCACGGCTTCGTCCGCGACGTAGACCGGCCCGGCGATGATCTGTCCGTTGACTTCTTCCGATTCCCCCTCCCGAATGACGTGCCCTTTGGTGGGCATCGCGTCGATGCTGGCCTGCCACTGAAAACCGGCCGCCGCATGCGCCATCACGGCTTGAACCGTTTTGGAGTTTCCGGTGACCTCGCCCGAGGCCACCAGGTTGCACGCCTGCATGATCGTGCAGGGGCCGCTGGACTGGCCGATGAGCTGTTCGATCATGTCCGGCCCCGACGTGTCCGCGTCGATGTGGTTCGCGTAGACCGGGAAACGGTCGGCCGCGCATTTCACGCCCGCACAGCGGATCGCCACCGGAAGCTTCCAGCCCTGAACGTGCATCGGGCCGCCGTTATAGATCGACAGCGAAAACTTGGGCAGCGGGGGCTTGCCGGGCTTGCCACTGGCTTGATGGCCATTGTTGGGGTCCGGGCTCTTGCTCGCCTGATTGCTGTCGATGCCCGCTTGATCGCCCAGTGGGGCCGCGGCCGTGATCGTGAACGTCGTCGGGAACGACAAGGCCATGCGGCCGGCGGCCGTCGCAGCGGCGCGGATATTCTGGATTTTCTGCTTACGCATTGCCAGGTTCCTTCGCCGGCGCCGGGTTCTGCGGCGTCAGGCCAAGTTCGCGCTCTTCGAGGTCGGCTTCGATCAGCGGCGGGGTGCCACGCACTGTGAAAATGCGCGAGCGGATCATGGCCTGTATCTTCTCCAAAGCCGTGCCGTTGGAATCGTCCTTCAACCCGACAATGCGGGCATAGGCAATAAGGGACTTGCGAGCATCCTGCCCCTTTTTCGCATAAACTTCCGCAAGGGTCGTGGCGCCAATAGCAAGATCAATTTCGCGGGCCTGTGCCAACTGGACCGGGTTGCCCATTTCGTGGCCATCCCAGAACCAAGAGAACTCCAGATCGTCGATGATCGCCGCGACTTCCCGCGGGATGTACCGCACGCCGCGGTCTGAGATGAGCGCGGCTTCGCGCACCCACTCGACGAAGAGCCCGTCGAGATTGTCCTCCCCAAGCGTTGCCCGGCGGATGTCGATGCCGGTGTAATAAATCGAGTAATCCAGCCGGCCCGACGCGAAGTTTGAATCGCTCGAATCGCAGGCGGCCACCACGTAGGGCACGTTCATCCCGCGGCCGATTTCCGCGATGATCCGCTTGTCGAGCGCGTCGAACGCCTGTTGCGGCTGCTCCGGCCGGATCTGAGTGGCCTTGTACCCCGCCGGCAGCGCCACGCCCATGCGGCGCTCGAGCGGCACATGATCGCCCATCGGCAACAGCGGGGTCGACTCATTGTCGGCACCCATTTCGGTTTCGAGAACGACCGAGAAGTCCGCCGCTGTTTCCAGGGCGTCCAGAATGGCCGTAATGAGCCGCCGCCGAATGGCCAGCAACGGGAGCGCCGTGAGCACTTCGGGAACCCCGCGGTGCTGACCCGGCCGCTCTGGCGTGAAGTTGTGAACGATGAACTGCGCGTCCCACTTGTCATATTCCCACGGCATTCCGACGTAGCCCGTCGCGTAGGACCAGTAGCCGGGATGCACCCGCAGAATGTGGTACTCGACCGGGTTTCCATATTCGTCGAACCGGATGCCGTCCACTGACGGAACGGTCAACAGGTTGATGTCCACAAACCGAACCTGATCGGCTTCGATGGGGCGGAAATCCAGCTTGACCGGGTGTGCCAAGCCTGGATTGGTGATCTTCTCCGCGAAGACCTCACCGTCCTGGAACTCCGCCTGCCGCATCACCCGCATCTTCGTGGCGAGTTTCACGGCCTTTGCCCAAGCATGAAACTTGCGTTCCACGTCACTGCGGACTTCCGGATCAAGCCGCTCATCGTCGATGTGGAGCCGCGGACCACGGCCAATTGTGTCGTTCACAATCGTCTTGCCGATGCCCCGCGCATAGCCGTTGTTTTGGACTTCGTACCGCGCCCGGTTCCGCAGCACATACCGCACCATCGGGTTCGCCTGCGCGTCTGCGGCCAGAGCGTCGGCCATCGCCCAGTGGGCGCGATTGTCAGTGGTGGTTAAGGCCGTGTCGTAGCGAGCGGCGATGCCGCCACCCCGTTGGGCGCTGAAGCTCGCCGTTGGCCGCGGACCCATCAGCCAATCACTCACCGACTCAGCCGGCAATGAGCCACCTGCCGCCACGTACTCGCGCTGCAACGACTTCGCCTCGGCTTCCCACTCGGATCGCCGTCTGTTCGCCTTGGCGTTCAGGGCGTCCAACGCCGCCGCCACCTTCGCCTGCTGCACCGACGGATCGGCAACCGGCCGGCGCCAAAGCGCGGCCTTGACCATCCGCAAGATGGGGGCGATGGGGTTCATGGGTTAGTGGTAACCGACGCCCAGGACCGAGCCGTGAGGAACAAACTTGCAGCGACGAATGCCGAAGAATCCACCGGGTACGGTGCCGGCGGCATTGGCACGGATGTACTTGTCGCGGGCGATCTGGTCGGCCAGCGAAAACTCTTCGGACTGGCCCATGCCAGCAACAGCCACGGCCTTGGGGCCGGGATCACTCGTGCTGATTTGGGGATCGGCCATGCCCACTATTTAGCGGGTCAGCCGGTGGTATGCAAGAGGAAACGCTTACCCGGGCCAAGAAAAAGTGCCACAAGTGCTACATATAGCAATCCTCACGCTTTTTCTTGGGTGGAGAATCGCCCCCGGCACCGCGGGTGGACGCATTGCCGATATCGCCGCACGAACCCGACCAGCCGCATGGTGTTCACCACCACGGTAATTGTGCATCCGCAGTACGGGCAGGCGATACCGGCCGTATCGGCGCCAGACTCAGCCCGCATCTGCGCATAACTCTTCACCGGCCTGGCTGCCATCACGCACTCCTCGCCGCCACCCGCTGGGCGTAACTCATCACGGTTCGCTTGATCTGGCCGACCGGTTCCCGGTTCGGATGCCGCACCCCCTGCATCGACGCCGCCACCCGCGTCAGAACCGCCGCGTCGAACCAGTGATTGTCCGGCCGGTGCGGTCGGATCGTCCACTCCTGAACCTCACGCCCGTGCCCCTGGGTCCGCACGAACGTCTCCGCCGTGATGTGGCTCGCCAGCAGCGTGTGCAGGTCCGCACGGTCCCCGAAGAGCGTCATGGCGCCAGGATCGCCCGGCGCCGTGAGGAACGCCGAGTGGACCTCGCTCTTCCAGTAATTCGTGTCGACCGCGACGTGCGGGAACTCCCGCGTACCGATCACGTTGGGGATCTGCCAGTGCTCACCCTGGCGCTCGCCGGTCTTCCGCTTGTACGCGCTCATGGGCTTCCCGCCGGCCTTGATGCCGACACCGCGGCTGAGCATCATCGTGGCGCCGCCAACCTTCCGCTTCACCGCCGCGATGACGCCCGGCCACTTGCCCGAGTCCACCAGCAGCCGGCCGATCCGCATCAGACCCCCGCCGCCCACCTTCGTGTAATTCGTCGCCAGCGCCCGCCCCACGAACTCCTCCAGCCCCGCCTGAATCGTCCCTTCGATGCCACGGCCAGGGTACATCGTCTGGAGGTTCTGCTGACTGTCCACAATCTCCCTCAGCGTGTATGATCGGCGCGACTGGGGCGGCCACACCCCGTAGTCGAGGATGACCCCTGTGAAGTCTGCCGCCCACGCCGCGAGCACCCACCACAGCGACGACTGCTGAACGTCCACCCCCATCGTGATCTCGGTGCATTCGAGCGGTACTTCCAGCCGCGCCCGACCGTTGAACCGCGAGGCGCAGACCGCCGCGGAGAGAACCCCCGTCCCCTCATCGCCCGTCAGCGGCTCGTTCTGAAACTCGGCCGCGAAGCCGTCCGGGCCGTACTTGTAAAAGTCGTGCATGGCGTTCTGGAGCGACGACACTTCGCCATGCTTCACATCGAACCGCTCCGCCCAGTCCACCTGTGCCCCGCAATCCATGCACGTCGCCCGGGCCGGGCAGTCGCCACACTTCTCCGCCGAATCGTCGAGGCCCCGGCCTTGCGAACACATCCGCGCCTTGTAAAACGCCGTCACGTCGGACAGCGGCGACCCTTCCCGCATTGCCTGATCTCTGAGTTCCCGGTACTGGTCCCACATCGCTGTGTTCGTCGACCAGGAATAGAGCCGCTTGGTTCGCTCGCCGCGGAAGTCGGGCCGCTGAAGCAGCCGATCAGCGACATCACCGTGTTTGATCACCGTGCAAGGCACGAGAATCGCCGTCGTCGACCCCGGCCCCGCGAGCCCCTGAACATCTTGGACGATCGTTTGTAGCCGGTGCTCCGTCTGGCCACCCGGGCCTTGGGAACGCGCTACTTCTGGAGTCTGCGGATCGTCACACATGACCAGCGATGGCCGAACGGAACTTCCGTCTGGCAACGACAGGTTGCCGCCGCGGATGTCCCCTTCCATGCTGGTCGTGTCGATAATCGAGCCGCTGGATGGGCTCCCAGGTATCGTCGGTAGCACGATGCGTGACAGTTCCCACTTGATGTTGGTATGCTCGCCCAGGTATCGCTGCCCCCGCTGCTTCCGCGGCTCGTTGTCGAGCTTGCGGATCGGGTAACAGACCTCCGGGAAATCCTCCATCAGCAGGTCGTTCTTTTCCAGAGCGGTTTTCAGAACCCCCATCGAGTCGGATGACTTGCGGGCGATAGCTGCGATCAGCATCACGTACCGATGGTAGCCGTACAAGATCGCCCACAGGAGAGCCGCGCGACACAGACTGGTTTTCCCGCTCCCTCGCGGCATGGCCACCGCAAGGCTCTGGTTCTCCAACACCACCTCCTGCACCTTCCGCACCACCCGCAGCAGGTCTTTCGACCAGGCGAAGTAGAAGACCCTGGGGAAGTACGTGGTGCAGAACATCGAGAAGCTGGCGCCGCACCGCGCCCACCGCTCCGGGTCTTTCACCGCCGGGATCTTGCCGATGTCCTGCGCCACCAGCGTCACCGCGTTGCGGCGCGCGAGATCGCGCGCCTTCAACTCGGCTTTGGTGAAGCGAGCAGGGAACCCCTTCTTGCGCGGCTTGGCGGAATCAGGTTTCATTAAACGCTTTCAGGATCGTCTCGTTCATGGCGTCGGCCACAGCCGCCCCCATTGCCGCCGGAAGTTCACTCGCGGGCCGCATGAGTTCCGACCGCTTGAAGGTAAGCGTGAACGCATACGGACTTCTTCCGGTCCGTTTGGACCATTCGTCCGCCATCCGCTTAAACTCGCGGTCCCAAACCTCGAAGGCTTGGATCGTGCTGTCGCTGAAGTGCAGTTTCACTGTCTTCTCCTCATTCGACGATCTGGTAGTGCTCGGGGTTGAGGAACACGATGCCGCTGGCAGCGGGGGGCTGAAGTCGCGACCGCTATCCACCAGGGGCCTCAGAACCGCTTCCGTCACGGCTACGCCAAACCGGTACCCCGCCGTGAACGCCGCTTCCTCACCGCTCACAACCCGGAGCCACTGGCCGTCGATTTTGACGACTTGATCCTTCCCGCTCCACCAAACGGGCGTTCCGATGGGAACGGCAGCGGCTTCGATCACACCTACACTGTCGGTGCTAACCTCAGCCGTGTCCAGCGGGGGCATGTAGAACTTGCGCTGTCCAGGTTCGTTGGGCATCGGCTTCAGCGGCTCACCCTCCGGGATTTTTGCGCACGCGGGGCAACGGGGCCGGCCGTCAACGGGGGAGAGGCATATCGGGGAAGCCTTGAATGGCGCTCCGCACCCAGCACACGTCCAGGTGCAGTGGTCTTTGCGCGCAATAGGCGGTGGGGGTGGCGTTATGCCCCGGTGAATAGGAGCGTCCAGAAACCACCTACCGTGGCGCGACGCTGGAAGTGACTCATATGTCACCCAATCATCCCGGCCAACTGTTTTCCCAATCACGACTCCGATTTTCTCCCCATCACTCCAAATCTCATCTCCGGGCTTGGGGTCGCCTAAGATGCAGCCCTTGCCGAGGTAACTGCCGTATTGCACCCGACGTGGAAGTTGCTCAACCGTGAACGCCGCTTCCTCACCGCTCACAACCCGGAGCCACTGGCCGTCGATTTTGACGACTTGATCCTTCCCGCTCCACCAAACGGGCGTTCCGATGGGAACGGCGGCGCCTTCGATCACCCCCCCGCCCACAGGTGGGGTGCTGTGGTTCAGCGGTTCCTCGCTATGGATTTTGTACTTGGGGAGAAACGGGCCAACCGTATCCAACGGCGGCAGAGACGGAATCGGCACCGGCCCCCCCATGTCGCGGTACATCTCCCGCACGTTGGCACAGATCTTTTTGGAAAAATCATGCACCACTGCCTTGTTGCGGATGGTGTGATTGAACTCAGAGAATACGCCCTTGGACAACTCAACCTCCCGCGCGTGGGCGGCGCGGGCCTCGGCGACCAGATTCATTGCCATCCATTCGCGATCCTGATCGACGCTTGCCATGACGGCTTGGCACAGCAACTCAAACGCATCGGGCTCTTTCGTTTCGCTCATGGCACTTGCCTCTCTCCCGGCGTGGCCGGGGTGGGTGGGGTTTCCTCTTCCGCTACTTCCCGCCAGTAGCCGCAGACTGGGCACATCACGCAGGGAGTGTTCGGGTGGCGCGTGAAGAATTCGACGAGCTCGCCTTTGCCCTTGGGGCAGGACGGGCAGGCGGTGGAGGGCTTGGGCTTGGGCGGGCGCGCCGAGGCGGCTGGGGCACGACGGCTCGACTTGGCAATGGTGAACAGGTTGGCCATGGCTTACGCTGTCTCTCCGTGCTCAAAGCGTGCGGAGTTCGCTGCCCGAACCGCATACCCAACTTGTCCGCAAGGTTCGCCAGCGTCAATGTACTTCCCGCACCGCGGACACTGGCCGCCTCCGCTATCGGTTTCAACGTAGAACTTCAGGACCATCATGCCGCATTCAGCACAACTAGCCCACCAGTAATAGCCGGAGTATCCGCCGGACGGAAATACCTCACTTATCGACGATGCTCTTTCCCATGTTGGCTTTTCGATCTTGCCGCGAGCAATGAACACCCGTTGGCCTGTCGCTTTGGCCAAGTCAACGCACCTGTTCCGATCTTTTTCGGCAACCGGCAACGCGCCCTTTACTTCAAACCACCAGCGATGATCGGTCAACCAAAAGTCGGGCAGATAGCGACCGTACGGAAGCTCGAAGCCCTCCGCTTCGTACTCCCACGCAATCTTCAGGTAATCGAAGAACACTGCCCACCGCGCTTCAATGCGACTGCGAAACAGACAATCGTGGTAGGCGGTTTCTATCGCGCGAAGTTCCATGCGTCACTCCTTCACCAGCATACCCTGCTCGGCAAAGCACAAAGTCGCCGGATCGAACCATAGCCCAAACTCCATGCCCCGCCCGCGCCCGTTTCTCGCCTTGATCTGCCGCAACGTGCGGTTCACCATCACTTGCTCTTGATACTCCTGACCATTGATTGCCATTCGCTTGACGGTCTTCGTCTTGTCATCGTCCGCAGCGTGCATCCAGAAAATCGTCTGTGTGAACCGCGAGTAAGCCCGCCCGCCCGCCAAGTTGTCCAGGTGCGTCTCACCCTTGACCTTGACATTCAACGACCGCGGATGCGTCACTAGAACCAGACTGGCTGTGTACTCGCGCATCAGCCGCTTGGTCGCCAAAATAAACCGCTGATCATCTAGCCACGGCTTGCTGCTGGCCGCGGCCGCAGTCACCGGGTCAATACCGATCACCCTGGCCCCGGCCTTGGCCCTCGCCTCCACCCATGCCGTCAGTTCATCCAAACCGATCTCTCGGTCTGGCGCCGACGCCATGCAAGGTCCAAAATCGTCAACGAACTCGCGGTTTCGCGCCATCGCCTTCTCTTGCTCGGCCGAGTTTTCCTTCACCCACTCAGCATCGGTTAAATTCGAGTTCTGTTCCATCTGCGAAACGGCACGGATTAGGTGGTCTACCCGATCTTCCTCAAGCTCGAATAACGCGACCGGCACCCCCGCTAAGTGAAGCCTCCACATCGCCTCCAGAAGCCAGAACGATTTGGTCGATCCGGGATCTCCACACAAAACCGTAACCGTTCCGGGGTAAAGCGCTCGCGCCGATTTCGTTAGCCGTGGCCACGTCGGCCACGCCACGTTGCTCCACTTCCCGCTCTTCATCGCTGCGAACCGCTCTTCCAGTTCCCGCGACACCCCCAACGGCTCCGCTTCATCGAGCACCAACTGGACGGCAGCCCGCTGGTCTTCGATGTTTCCCCCATTGGCGTCCAGGTAATCCACCACGTCTCCGCCATCACTCAGGCCCAGGTCTTCCACTCGGACCCGCAAAAGCCTCACAGACGGCCGCAGAGGTTCGAGCATGGACTGCACATCCCGAACATAGACGGTGCCCGGCTCATCGTTATCGCGCCACAGGTAAACCGTCTTGCCGGCCAGCATCGACCAGTCAGCGTTCTTACCATTTTTGGCGCCGCCTGGGCTAGTGGTGGCCACGATGCCGAGCGGGTACAGCCGCTCCACGCACTTCTCCCCCTCGACCACCACCACGGCATCCGCTTTCACCACCGCCGGCCGCGCGTAGATCGGCCACGGCTTAGCCGGGGCTTCCATCATCCACCCGCCTCCCGGAACGGGTCTGGCCTGGATGAACCGCTTGCCAGCCCCTGGATCTTCGATCCTCACAACCGCCATGTCGATGACGTTTCGGTCCTCGGGGTTCCGGTACTGGTGAACCGTCGCCACGTTCGCCAATCCTGCGGTAAGTGCCGTCAAGGTGGCAAACACAGGCTTGGGCTTCGCCGGCGCCGTGTGCTGGCCGTTGCCATTACCCGCGGCCGCCTTGAGCACTTCGCCCACCGGCCGCTTGCTGGCCCACGTCCGAATGTCGAACAGGTCGCCACCCCACCCGCACCCCGGCTTGTGGCACGTTACCCGCCACGCACCGTCATCGCCCTGGTGGATGGACGCGGATGCGTGATTGTCGCCGTGCCCGACGCAAGTGCAGTCGTTGCCCTTGATCGTCGCGCCCACAAACCGCAACTCCGCCTCCAAGGCGGTACGGTCGTGGCGCAGGTTTTCAACAGCCGGGGCGATCAAGGCACACCCCCCGGCGGCGGCCACGGCACGCCCTCGATTTCGGCGAGCAGTTCCCCGGTCGGCTCAACCCGCTCCCACTCTGCTTCAGCGTCTCCCCCTGACCCGGGGGATTGATCTTTGACGAACATGTCCCAGTGCTTGAGCAGTGCCTCGGGGGTGCAGTCGATGTCAGGCCAGTGCTTGCGGTAGCGACCGTGGCGGGTGGTGATGTCGTCCGGGGTGGCTTCCTTGGCCTTCAGGAAACTGACGACCTTCCCCACACGGGAGCGTTCCGATGTGGTTACCGGGGTGAGGGAAAACAGTTCGCAGATCCGGTCCCAGATCGGGTCGGGTTCCCTGGTCTTCGGCTTGCCGTTGACTTTGGGCGAAACCGAATTCTTCGTTCGCTTCGGAGAAGCGGGAAAAGGCTCTGGAGATGGAGATGGCTCTGGCTCTGGAGATGGCTCTGGCTCTGGAGATGGCAGGGCACATTTGTGCGCACTGGTGCGCACTTGTGCGCACGCAAACTTTAACCCCTTATCCTTAATGTACTTCTGCACCGATCTTTCGGCATGTTCGCTCCAATCGTGGATGACCAGCCGGTAGGTATCTGATAGGTCCAACCAACGCGACTTAGTTAGAGCGGCTATAAGAACGGATGGCTCGCCCTGCCACCCAACGTAGTACGCGATGTCGAAATCCGAGAGCCGCCCGATGTCCCCGGTAGGGGCATAACGAGCCGCGGCGTGCCATAGACTTTCCAGAATCCCCACGGCGCCCCAGCGTTCGATCTTTAGCCGGCGGGCGAGGTCGGCTGTCTTGGCGTGTTCGATGGTACCGCGCTTCATTGGCAAACGTCCACAGCCGCCCGTCCCTGGCAGTGCGCCGGAGGGGAGTGCGAGTCGCCGTTGGCGCGGATGCTGCCAGGGGACGGGGGGCTGTAGTCAATTCGATGATCGGACAACTCGCATGTCCCCCACTCTACACCGCCGCGGCCGCGATTGCAACCCCCGCGTGTCTTTTTCCCAGCTCGAGCCCGCGCAGCGCCGCGAACAGCCGTTCCCGCGCCTCGGCTTTGTCCCGGCGCCACGACGTGGCAGTGATGATCTCCGAACGGAAGGCCGCGGTGTAGGCCAGTGAGGTTGGCACGGCACCGTGCTGGCGGCGCCACGTCGCCTGGCGATGTCCGTGCCGTGCCCGATTCGTGCCGGCGCGGTTGTGAGTCAGCCCCCAGATCGCGTCTAGGTCCATGTTGGGGAGCGACCAGTTCATCAGCGGCCATGGGTGGATTAGCGAGCCGCAGACGGACAAGCCGACGACGGGTCTCAGCCTCATCGCATTCCGCACCGTCGTGGTGCTGACCCCGGCCACAATTGCCAACTCCTCCAGACTCGCGAACACCACATCGGCGCGGAGCCAATCCAGCACGACGGCGAGTCGACTCACGATGTGCCGCGTGTACTCGTGGTGGTGCAGCGCCCGCGGCTTTCCCAGCTTGCGCCGCACCTGTCGTACCCGCTCTCGGCTCACCCCCAGCAGGCGCCCGAGCACGGTGTCTTGGAGCGACCAGTCGGCGGCGAGGTATTTGGCACGGGCGTCGATGTGGGTGGTAGTCATGCCCAAAACGTACCACGTTGTCATAGACGACGCAATCCCCATAAACGTGGGGATACCCCCACGATCATGGGGGCGTGAATGAAATTACGCTGCCTTTTAACTGCAACCCGTGTAGTCTCAGCACTTTGTATCGCCAGGAGGACCCTACGTTTGTAGAACGCTACAGTGGTATAACCAGTGTATGATATGTATGTCTCATGCTGCGCTATGTATTGCCCATGAGACAGTACGCAACGCGGGCCGCGCCCCTGGTCTTAGCTGCCCCTGGTCTGCGCCCCTGGTCTTAGTTGCCGCCTGGCTGAGCCAGCTAGGCGCCGCCGCCGGTACTGCCATCAGCGTATCTATATATGCTGCCACCATGGTAGTCCTATTGTGGACAACTGGTGGATAAGTAGCAATTGCAACAAATTGACACAAATCGCCTCAAGTCTATTGACAACGCGTGCCGATAGTGTAGAGTGTAGATGTTGAGTGACGATCAGACAGACAGGGACGCCCCCCTAGAGCGGCTAATCAGGAGATAGGACAATGGACCGCACAACGTTAGACGCCTGGCTTGATAGAGTGGAGGATATCATCGCCTCGCGTATGGGGATGGTGCTGGCTGTATTGCCTGCCTGCTGCCAGGCGTGGTACGCCAGTGGCGTTACTCCCGCCGCCGCCGCTGGCATGGCGATAGCTGGGGATTGCGAGTAAACCCCTGCGGGCGCCTTAGCGGGCGCCGGCCGGATTGTCCGATACCACCCCTAGGGTGGCAGCACTTACCACTAGCAGGAGATACGGATCATGACTTCTGACGCCCGCAAGTACGCTCGTGCATTCCTGTCCCACGTAAGCGGCGATTTCGGCCGCGACTCGCGCTACGGGCAGGATATCTCCCCTGTGGTTCTGCCGCCGGCGCTTAACTCCGGCGCGGCCCAATATCTTCGGTCGGCTACTCACCTGGGGATATCTGGGGGGGAAGCGCGCAAGCGCGGGGATGAAGCCCTCGCCCGCGCGCACCGCCGCGACTTTGTCGGCCAGCGGCGCTTTGCCACTCGCTTCGCGGCGATGGATACCGCCGACTTAGAATCCGCATACGACGATGGATACCGCTGGGGATACGGCGGCCGAGAGCCGGCCGCCCTCGTGTAACGGCCCTTAACACCGCCCGCGCGCAACCGGCCCCCACGCGGCGGCCGGCTCGCCTGGACAGTGACTTGACACCCACACTAGAGGAGCATGGCCATGATCACCACCGAACCCCGAACCCGAGCCGAAGCCGCTTATCGAAAAGCGTTGGCGCGGATGATCCGCCGCGCCAAGGGACAGCTCGAGCATGACCTTGCCACGCCGACCCTGGAGGAGCACGTTCGCAACATCGCGGAAGTCGCCCCCCTCATCGTGGCCGACGCCATTGAGGACGGATGGGAAAGGGCCGCTAACCAGTGGACTGCGGGCAACAACTCGGGCAACCCCGAAACGCTAAGACTCATGGAAGCCGAATGCGATCTCACGCAAGCGACGTGGGCGCGCGTGTGCCGCTTGTTCGGGATCATAGTGCAATTCCCCGGCCTGTACCCGATCTGCATCGTCAAGGGGCGGACCTACTATTCCGCGCTGCAAGCCATCACGGCCTGACCCCCCGCTCCGCGCTGGCCTGACCCCCCGCTCCGCGCCCGCCCGACGGCGAGCGCGAGGCATTCTGAACCGACACCGACACCGGCCGCAAGGCCACAACTGAGGAAACGAGCCATGACGACTACCACCCACCCCACCCCAGAACAGATCGGCACCCGAGTCGGCGCGGCAATCGCGCGCGATGTGCTGGCCGAGGACATGCCCCGCAAATGGACAGGTCTGGACCCGATAGACGGCGACGTGCTGATCAGCGCGGGCATCGCGGCGGGCACCCCCGAGTGGGAGCGAGCCGAGGCCGCGGCGAAGATCGAGTATCAGCGCATGCTCTACGCGGCGAGCATTCGCCCGGTACAAGGGGTATTGCCAAACCATGAGGAGGCTGTATCTGCTTTGTGGGCGGATCGGCAAAAACACCGCGACGCGATGGGATTGCCCTAACCCCGGCGCCCCTCCGCGCCCGCTCTTCTGCACGCTTGCCGTCTTTTCACAAAGGCCATCGGCGACACCAGCCCCCACGACAACATGACCAAACCGATGACCGAAGCGCAGGCGCTGGCGCTGGCGCTGAGCCGTGCGTATCACGCTGCCGCCCGGGCGATCCGCGTCGCCATGGATGAGTAAGCCCACCCACCACCCCCACCCCGAACCGAGGTATCCAATGGTCAACTATCAAGGCAAAACCTACGCCGACTGGTCCGCAGTCCGCGCGTCGATGGGCAAGGCGGCCGCGCCCGTAGTCGCTGCCCCGCTCCCCGAGCCGGCGCCCGAGCCGCCCGTTGCCCTATCTGCCGCCCCGGAGCGGCCACCCGCCCGGCGCCAAGCCCTGACCGACCGATACCGCCCCCGCTCCCTCGCGGCCCTGGCAGGCCAGCCAGACGCCGTAGCGGCCCTCCTGGCATTCGTGGCCAACCCCTACTCCACGGCCTTCATCTTCGGGGGAGACAGCGGGACAGGCAAAACGTCGGCGGCTTGGGCGCTGGCCGCCGACCTGGGGTGCAGCATCGACGCCGATCCGCCGGAGTTCGGTGGCGTCTGGTCGATGCCCAGCGGGGAGCAATCCGCCGACTCCCTGCGCACGATCTGGCCTGGCTTGTGGACGATACCATTTCAGAGCAAGGACGGCTGGAAAGTGCTGATCGTCAATGAGGTCGAGCAGTTGAACGGCGCGGTGGAGCGGTTATGGCTCGACAAGCTGGAGGATCTGCCCCCGCAGACCGTGGTGATCTTCACCACGAATGCGCTCGCGTCCCTGCCCGACCGCTTTGTTGACCGCTGCATCGGCGGGGTGATTCAATTTCGCGGCGCGGCCGACGATCTGCGGGAGTCGGCGCGGGCGCTGGCGGCTTCGATCTGGCGGGCAGAGACAGGGCAGGACATCCCCCCCGACGTGCTCGAATCTGTGCTGGTCAAGGCGACTCGCGCCGGCCGGCTTAGCTTCCGACGTGTGGTGCAATCCCTTGTGCCGATTCTGGCGCAGAAAGGCAAGCCATGCCCCTCGTAAACTGCCCCGCGTGCGAGCACCCGACATCCTCGGAGGCCACCGCCTGCCCCCAGTGTGGCCACCCATTCAAGGCGTTGACCATCGAAGCCACGGCGAAGGAATGGAAGTTTCTTAAGATTATCGGCGCGATTATCGTCCTCGGTTCGATGGGGGCGGGTGAAGTGCTTTCAGTGCTCTTCGAAACCCCGGTCCCGCTTATCTTCGGCGGCGTAGTCGCCTCGGGCGGACTCGTCATCGCCATCTACGGCGCGATCGGCGGCTGGTGGGATAACGGCTGAGCAATCCGATGACATCCACTCACTTTCAACTGGCCGCACTCGCGGCGAAAGGACAGGCTAACCATGCCAGAATATGGAACGATTGACGTTAACAGACTGACCAGAAAACAACGCGGGGAAATGCTGTACATCATCTATGATCTGGCCTGCTGGGCGCATAGGGGGAAACCGTTTAGAACGCGCACTGTCAATGGGAAGACGGTGGAAGTGGCGGTTAGAGCAAAAGAGTTCACATCGCTGCTGGAAATGCAGGCGATAGCGGCAGATTTCATCCGAACCGTATCACTCCCTTGTGACCCGAAAGGCAAGCCATGATCCGTACCGCGTGCAGTCATTGTGGTCGGAAGATCGAAGCCGGCGACCAGTACAGCGGGCACACCATCGCCTGCCCCAAGTGCGAGTATCCGGTAGTGATGCCGGGCGAGGTCCGGGGGCCGCGCCCCGACTCCCCGACCCAGATGCCACGGCGCGAACGCCCGAACGACGCCCGCGGATGGTCCGTCGGCGACTGGCTCGGCATCGTCTTTCGGGTCTGGCTGGCCGTGCTTGTCTTGGGTCTGATCGTCGGCGTTCCCCTGGCGTTGATGATGGTTGCCATTCATACGGGCCGGTAAAATGTTCTCCACTCACTTTCAACTGCCGCGACTCGCGGCGAAAGGCAAGCTATGATCGCCCCCTATGCCATAGACGTTGAGGACGAAATCTCCAAGCGGATACGGCGAGGCATCGAGTGGTATCACCGCGATACCAGCCGGGAAGTCCACCCCTTTACCATCCCCGCCCCGCGGGAGCCGGCCGCCCCCGCCGAACCTGAACCAGCGCCCGAGCCGGCCGCCGCGCCGCCCACGTTAGACGACGTGATCGGAAACGCCCCGGCCGTGTTGCAGATCCGCACGGCGCTGGACGCGCACCGGGCGCGCGGTGGCAAGGGCGCGTTTCCCCACGTCTTGCTTTCATCCCCCGGCGGATGTGGCAAGACGCTTTTGGCCGGCATCATCGCGCGGGAGGTCAAGCGCCCCCTGCGCCTGCAAATGGGGCAGAGTCTATCGACCCCCGCTCGCGTGGCCGACGTGTTCCTGAGCCTCAAGGCCGGCGACGTGCTGTTCATCGACGAAATGCACGGGCTGAAGCCGCAATGCCAAGAGACCCTCTATAGAGCCATGGAAGAAGGCATCCTTGTGCCGGTGGAAAAGGCCGGCAAGCCGGTGGGGCCGCCGATCAAGCTCAAGACATTCACGCTGATCGGCGCCACGACGGATGCTTGGGCTTTGCTTCCATCGCTCTTGCAGAGGTTCAAGTACCGGGTGTCCCTTGAACGCCTCACCCCCGCCGACCTGGCAGCGGCCATCGCCAGCCGGGCGGAGCGGAAGTCCATCGCCCTGACCGATGAGGCGGCGGGGATGATCGCCGACCGTGCCCACGGGACGCCCCGGCTCGCGGTGGGCCTGCTGGACGGTTGCCTTGACGCGGCGGCGGCGCAGTGGCGGGTGGCCATCGACGCCGACGTAGTGACCATGACGTGCGCTATCTGGGGCATCGACGATCTGGGGCTGGACGCGGTAGCCCGCAAGTACCTGTCCTATCTGGCGGAGGCAGGCGGCGAGCCCGTGCGGCTGAACGTGCTGGCGACCAAGCTGGACGGGCTGAGCCGGCGCACGGTCGAAATGAGGGTGGAGCCGGACCTTGTGTGGCTCGGGCTCATATCGAAGGACGCCGACGGCCGCCGCCTCACCGACGCCGGTCGGGAGCACTTAACGCGAAAGGTAAAGCCATGAACGACCCCAACCGCGATCATCCGATGGCGCAGTTCCACAGGCAGGAGATTGGCCGCCTGCGAGGGTTGATTCGGGATAAATGTAGGGGGGATATGTCCCTTTGTACTGACACCGGAATCCGCCCGTTGACGCAAGCTGAGTGGGATCGTTACTTGGCCAATGCCCAATCGGCGATTGATACCTATGAGCGCACGGCAGAATATCGCAACCTCAAAACGGCAATGGAATGGGTTCTGTCGAGAGTTCTAATCGGGAGCGCAAAGCCATGCGTGTAACCTGCCCCAATTGTGGCCAGCGCCACGACGTTCCCCACCGGGCCGTGCTCGCGGAGGCGGCGCGGCTGGCGGCGCACCAGACCCAGGACGTGTTTCCGCCGGCCATCTCGATGCGCGCCGCGGACAGGAACCGCGCCGAAGATGAGGCGGCGATGCAGGCGCGGCGGATGGCCATCTTGTGGCGGATTAACGATCATTGTGGATAACTTTCATTAACATTGACATCGCCACAAACCGATATACAATGTGTCGATCTGCAACAAGGAGCATCCCATGGCCAAGCCCAAGTCCAAGCCCAAGCCCGCGTCTGCCGGCAACAGCGTTTGCCTCCGCGAGCCGGATCTATTAGCCCGCGTTTGCGCCGAATTTGCCCGGCGTGAGGACGGCGACCGTTCGCTCGCGTCGATGGTCAGAAAATTGCTCGTCGAGGCGCTGGCGTATCAGGCGCGGGAACGTCGCGCCGCCGCCGCCCCCATGGTGGGCATGAGCCGCGATGAGCAGGCGGCGACGCGCGAACCGGCGCTCTAGTGCAGGCACAGCATCGACCCCCAGTGGAGGCAGGCCATGATCCAGCGCAACCACGATGGCGACACGTTCGAGCCGCAGGCACCGGTTAGTACAGGCCAAGGCGACTACCGGAGTGACTGGCCGGTCCGTGGCGGCTACGAGCCGCACGAGCCGCCGGATGACGGGCCGCCCGTGGCGCGGGTCTGGGGTTGGCTGCTGGTGGGGAGCGTGGCCGTGTGGGCCGGCGTGTTCATCTTGGTGTACCGATGGCTGATCGGAGGTGGCACGTGACTCAACCGATTGACTCAGGGTTTCTGATCCCCGTCAACACGGACGGTCCCGGCGGCTCGGGCCGTGTCTGCTTGCTGATTGAGTGCATCTCCACCCGCACCTACCTAGCCGCGAATGCGATGCAGGGGCTGCTGGCTAGCCACGGCGGGAATCTGAACGAGTTGAAATTCGCGGCGGTTGGGCTTGATGCCGTGCGGTATGCCGACGCCCTGATCGCCGCGCTCAACGCGGAGGCGAAGCCATGATCCGCCTGCGCCTCATTCTCGCCGTCTACGCCGCGTTTGCGTTCGGCGGCGGCATCGTCTGAACCTGAGCAGAACCGGGCCGACGTAGGCCCGCGTCGGGCGGGGAACATAGGCCCCGCCTGGCATTACCACCAACCCAGCCTCCGGCTAAGACCCGGCGTCCGCCGCCCGCGACAGGGCGGCTTGCGGGCGTGATGGATCGGCCGCAGTAAAACGCGGCTCCCCAGAATCGTGACCGAACTTCACGACTCTAACGCGACTGCGAGGTGGGCCATGCCAGCCGGGGGCGGGAAAGCCGCCCCACCCGGGGAAGCGAATGCGATGGCGGGGTAGCCGACAGGCAGCCCGCCGAATTGAAAGAGATCCGCATTACCACCCACAGGAGCCCACCATGACCCGCAAACGACCCGAGCCGAGCTTGATCCCGCCGATGAACCCCACCATTGAACCCGCCACGCCCACCGGCATTGCTGCCATCGCGGCCGCACTTACAGCTCCGCAGTCCCCACCCGAATTCGTCGGTACGGTCATCGCGAAGCTGCCCGCCGACGAAGCCACCGGAAACCCGCGCGTCGTCATCGACATGACAGCCGCCCAGCCGCCCGACTCGCTCCTGCGCGATCGGGTCCGCGAACTCGAAGCGTGGCAGGCCGGCGTCCGAGCCTCGCGCAACGAGGTCGCTACGGCCGCGCTCGAATGGGAGGAACGCAAGGCGGCCGCGAGCGCCGCCAAGTCCGCCTACGACCAGGCCGTCGAACGTGAGCAGCAGGCCATCGACGCGCAGCCGGTGGTGCTGCCGCTCATTGATAAGCCGTGGGAGAAGGAAGGCGCCACCGCCATCGACGGCGAGGCGTGGCGGTTCGTGCCACTTACCGAACTGGTGCAGCATGGTGCCAGCGCGAAGTCCATCGAATTGCTGTCGTCGTTTCTGACGGATCACCTGTATTCGGCAACGCTCGGGAGCATGACCGACTACCAGAATAAGCCGTTCCAGCGATTGACCGACGTGCCGGGCATCGGCCAGGCGAAGGCGGATCGGATCGCCGACGCGGCAACCGCGTGGTTTGCTGCCCACCCGGACCAGCGGCCGGCGGTGAAGGAACCGGCGGCGGTGTCGGCGAACCCCGGCCCCGCTCCCCAGCCGGAGCCCGACCCCGACTTCGAGGCCAACGACATTCCCGGCCCGTTGGCGGCGGAACTCCGCATGGGGCAGATTGAAGACATGAACGAACTTGCGAAATCAGTCGACCTCGGCTGGAATCCGGCCGCTGCGATTCAGGACGATGACGACGTGGACGTGGTCCGTGCCGCCGTGACGCGGTGGAACGGCCGCAAACTCCCCGGCGGCGGCGTGGTGGGCGCGGACATCGTCGGGGCGAACTGAGAATCGACCAATCAACAAGGAATATTTCCATGATTAAGATCACGCCAATTCCCACATCCGATCAGACTCCTCCTGAGCCTTCCCGATGGAACGACGCGGTCAAGGCCATTTGTTCCCTGAAGGCTGGTGAGGAGGCAATTTTGGATACCACTCTGAAGCGGGCCTCGGTGGGCACGATTGTGTCTATCATCCGAATTGGCTTCGGATGGGATGTTCGTACCAAGTTCGGCGAAGGGGGGGCGATAGTGGTCTCGCGCTATTCGTGACCTGACTCAGTCCCCGCGGCGACGGGCGGGCATCCGGTCGCAAACTGCGGGGTGGTGTAACGGTAACCCACCAGGCCCTTGCTGGAGATGTCAGGTTCGACTCCTGACCCCCGTTTTCTCACGCATCAACTCACTTTTGAGGCGACACCATGAAGCGTAAACCCACCCGCAAGCACTGGTATCGAACCTATATCGGCGAATGCGTGCTGTGCGGGCGCGATGAAGGTTACCGCGAGCGGGTGTATGGGAAGCGCCCAAAGTCCGCGTCGAAGCGATACCGTCAGCTTCCCACGTCCGCGTGCGAACACCACTTTATGTGAGGCGACACCATGCACCTACATGCACCCGAAACGCCGGAACAGTGGTGGGCAAACGTCGATGCCGAGTGGGATAACCTGCTCAATCTCATCTCCGACCGGCTCAACGTGCTCGCCAACGCCACCATTGACTGCACCACCGACACCCCGCTGGTGTTACGCAACATCATCCAAGACCTGATTTGGTGCAAGCAGAATCGCGATCACAAACGCCTGCACCGCTACCTGTTCGCCACCTGGCAGATGAACCCGGACAAGCCGTGGATTCATGACCAGCCAGGGTGGGGAACACTCTGCGACCTGCTCAGCGAAGACTGGGTATTCCAACCTGAGGAAGTTCAGCCATGACCACCACCATCCGCAACCTGTTCCACATTGCCGCGCAGGAGCCCACCACCGCGCCGCCGCTGCGCCTCCCTCGCCCCGCCGACCCCTACGCCGCCGCGAACCGCCGCCCCGAGTGCCGGTGCGTGCCGGGCGGTCGTGACGGCGGGAAGTGCCGTAAGTGCAGCGAGGGGACGCATCAGGCGAATGGGGGTGAGATGTGAGTTGCGACGACGACGGCGAAATCATCCTGCCCATGCCGACCACCGAACTGGTTACCGACATCGACCTGCGCGATGCGGTTTTCGACCTCGACACCGATGCGGATGCGTCTTACGTGCTGAACATTCTCACCCGAGTCGAATTTGCCATGGAGCAGGCAAAAGCGCTGAAGGCGACGCTAGAGGCCAGACTGCTGCCCTGGCTCCAGGCCAACGGGCCGCTCACGCTCGGCACGATCCGGTACTACGCCGGCACGACGAAGGTAACCAAGTGCCGCGACGTGGCGAAGGCCCTGGAGGCGCTGATGGACGCAGCGCACGGCGACTGGGCGCTTATCTGCTCCTGCCTGAGCAGCAACGCCCTCAAGCACGGCGCCGCCCACAAAGTGCTGACACCCGAAGAGTGGGACCAGCACTGGCAAATCGAGGAAGTGCCCGACCTGAAGGAGGGAAAGCCGATAACCAAGGTCCAGAGAGTAGACACCAAGTTTCTCCCCGGCCGCGCGGCCGGCAACAGCGACACCACCCAACAGGAGTGAGCACCATGCCAGACGAGTTCGATCAGTTTCCACAGGACCCTAATCAGCAGCAGGCGCCACCTCCGCAGCGAGGTCTGAGCGACATCGACGAAGCGGTGAGCGGCGGCGCGCCCTCGTGCAAGTTTAAGGAGGTCAACACCATCCACCGAGGAGTGATCCTCGGCGCCACGATGCAGCAGGCCCGCGATATGAAGACCGGAACGCCGTTGACGTGGGACGACGGAAACCCCAAGGAGAACTTAGTCATCATGCTTCAGACCGATGAGCATGATGATGAGGTCGAGGACGACGACGGCACGCGGCGACTGTTCTGCAAAAAGCCAGGCGCGATGCTCGCTGCAATCGGCAAGGCGTTGGGCAAAGTCAAGATAAGCCAGTCATTCGGTGGAACGCTGGCCGTCAAGTACATCGGAGACAAGAAGGCAAAAACTGCCGGCTTCAATCCGTCCAAGCAGTTCGCCGCCGTGTTCACCCCGGCCGGTGGCGCTGCCGCCGATTCACCACCCACCACCCGCGGCCAGAGCGAGCCGCCGGCGCCGTCGCTGTCGGATACCAAGGCCCGTTGGGAAACGTGCATGATGCGGCTCAAGATCATGAACATCAACCTCGACACGCTCAAGGCGAAGATGCGCGGCAACGGCATGACCGTCATCAACTCCGGCACCATCGCCGGCATCGAGTCGCTGATCGGCGAGATGGAGATGGAAGTGCAGCGGCGCGCTGACGCGAGCAAGAGCGAGCAGCATGTGCCGCTCGATGAGGACTCCATCCCTTTTGATTAACGCCCGTGCCCCGCGGCGCGGGCCAACCTCGGGCGGTCGTTCAACGGCAGGACACGGGATCGCTACCCGGATGGAGGTTCGAGTCCTCCCCGCCCGATTCGAGATGATGTATGGCACGCGAAGTTATCGACCTGTGGCTGGACCTGAGCAACGCGGCGAACAAGCGGCGACTGCTCGCGTCCATCGGCACGCTCGTCGGCATGTACGACATTCGCATCACACCGCGCCGGGCGATGCGTAGCAACGCGGCGAACAGGTACTACTGGAAAGTCATCGTCGGAACTCTAGTCGAGTTCCTGAACGATCAGGGCCAGACGGTCGATGCGTCCGAAGTGCATGAACTGTTTAAGGCGAAGTTCCTGCGCCGTCCGATAGCGAGCCCAACCACCGGCGAGGTCATCGGCCAGGCCATCGGCTCAACCACGAAGCTCGACACCGCGCAGTTCGCCGACTACATCGAAAAGTGCCGAGCGTGGATGCTAGACATGCTCGGCATTGTGATCCAAGACCAGCAAGAGTTCGACCCGGCAACTGATCAATGCGCTAACCGCCGCGGGTAAACAGCGGTGGCAGCCCGGAGAGACGGGCGTGGTGCGGAAGTGTGTTGGCCACACGCCCTGCCTTTATGGCGGGAAATGACCGTTCGATTCGGCCCGCACCATTGACGACGCACAAAGCGCGATGAGAGGCGAGTAGTCGATGCCACCCACCACTCCCAAAACCTGCCCGCGTTGCGGATACCCGGTGCTTACCGCGCAGAGCACCGACACCACCCGCGAGCACGTCTGCCGCAACCCCGACTGCTCCTGGCGTGAAGTGTGGGTCAACGACCGGCGCGGCTGGCACCTAAGTGACGCGGGCCGACCCGATCCGTTCAATGGGTGGTCCGCGCCACCACCAGACGCCAACGGCGTGCCGATGGCTGGTCACCGCGCACGGCGCGGCCGTCCCCGCGGCGACGGAACTGCCGCAGCATGACCGGGATGCACTAGGAGTTATGACCATGAACCCCACCCACATCCGCCTGCTGACCATCCTCGCCTCGATAGGCGCAGAGGGTGCCACGACCGGCGATCTGTACTACTACTCCCCCTTGTCCAACTACGGCGGCGCGGGCGTTCACATCCACAGTTGGAAGATCAAAGCTGCAGCGAAGACACTGCGCGATGCCGGTCTGATCGCTCCTACTGGCGAGCGCTGGGCAACGATGCACCGTGGCCGGCGCGCCGTCGCTTACGCGATCACTCGCGCGGGGCGAGAGGCGCTGGCAGGAGAGGCTGGTGCAGCATGAGCACCGTCATCATCCGCCCGCGAAAACGCGACCGCGATCGCGCTATGCGCGATGGCTGGATGACGGCAAGATTCCCCTGGCCAGACGGTTCGGTGAGTGCCGAACAGCGCTACCCCGGAGAGGCGTTTGTGTACACGTACGAAACGGACATCCAACGCGAGAAGGTGGAGCGTATGGAGCGGGCGTTGTGGTACAAGCGCGAACCCGACGCCGAACGCCGCGCCATAATGCTCCACGTCTTCTACGTGGGCGGATCACTTTTCACCGGGTGGTGGACCTATCTGATCGGCATTAACGATAAGCGGTACGCGGGAGGCGGCTACAAGCACAACGTGGTGGGTTCTCTGATGACGCAGGCGAGGGAGTTGTTTCCCTTGGTTCTGCCGGGCTTGCACGACGACCTGTGGATGGAGGTCTTTGCACGACGATATCAGCGGCGCACGAGGTTTGGCCGCCCCGAGGGTATGGCCCCGGTGTGGGGCATGGTGCACGGCGATGATGCGGTGTCGATTGACGCGGTGGCTCAGAACGCTGGAGGGTACATCCATGTCCGCTAACCCCCCCACCCCAGCCCCCGCTTCCGCCTGCCCGCCCGCGGCGCCGCTCGCGCCGGCCTGCGCCACCCCCGCGAGCGCGGACGCGGCTGGGGCATCACATGCCAGGTGCTTTCGGCTCGTCTGCGGATCTTCGCCGGTCTGTGCATATGGCGCGAACCTACCGACGCAGAACAGACGATCACCTGTACCCGACTGTCCGCGGGCAAGGTGTGTTTCGGGACGTTGGTGGAGACCAAGCCTGCGAGGAAGTGACCATCGAACAGGCGCGGCGAGCGCTGGGGATATGAGGGTGTGCCCGAAGTCTACTACAACGAAATCGAAGCGTTCCCCTGCGCCGTGCTCCGCGCCCGCATTGCATCTGGAGGCGGGGTGCTGTACAATGCGTCCACTTGCCCGACGCTCGCTCCCCTCAGCATACCACAACCAACGACCGCCACGGTGCCAATTCGCCTTGCGCGCGTTGGGCAAGTCACCGCGGGCGGTCGCTATCGGTGATGCGATGCCAAAGAATCTCAGGAAGTTGACGCCGAATCAGGCGTCAGAATCGGTCGAGCTCTACAACGCTGGCCAGAGCCTACAGCAACTCGGGGAACGCTACGGCGTCTCGCGGCAGTCCATGTGGGATCTTCTGCGCCGACGCACCACGCTCCGCCCCAGGATTCGGCTTGGCGCAGACAATACGTTCTGGCGTGGCGGGATCAGGGCAGACGACCACGCGCAGAACGTGCTTGAGCAGGCAACGTCAACGGGGAAGATTGATCGCCAGCCATGCGAGCGGTGCGGTGCCACCGGAACCATGAAAGATGGTCGGCCACTCGTTCAGGCCCACCACGACGATTACTCCAAACCTTTGGAGGTTCGTTGGCTATGCCAGCCATGCCACCACAACTGGCATCGGTACAACACGGCAAAGGGGGTGCAGCATCCTGCGCGTACTTGACTTGTTCAGCGGGATCGGCGGCTTTTCCCTTGGCTTGGAATGGGCTGGCGGATTCAAGACGGTCGGCTTCTGCGAAATCGAACCATTCTGCCAAGCAGTACTCAGGAAACACTGGCCCGATGTTTGGATTCACGATGACATCCGTACACTCACAACTCAACTTGTTCGGAGACAATGCGAAGCCGTTGACGTTATCGTCGGCGGCTTCCCTTAGTCTTGTCAAGATGTCTCCTGTGCCGGGCGCGGGGCGGGCATCTCGAAAGGCACACGCTCGGGCCTGTGGCGCGAGGCTTTCCGGCTCATTCGCGGATGCCGACCCCCGCTGGTCCTGCTTGAGAACGTCCCTGCTCTCCGCACTCGCGGGTACGACCGGATTGCCGATGCGCTGGAACGAATCGGCTACGCCGTCGAACCGATCGTGGTGGGTGCTTGGGCGGTCGGCGCGCCCCACAAGCGGGACCGGGTTTGGATTGTGGCCGACCGTTCACGGCAACGGGGGCAACAACGGGCCGACAGGTACGGAACTGGGGTATGCGGTGGGGCATTGGGCAACCCCAGTGGCACATCCGGCCAACGGGATGCCGGAGGACTTCCTTCGCCGCAAGCGCGAGAGCGTAGCGCGGGGGAACAAGATGGGAATTTGCCTGACGGACCTACAAATGCAGGTTCAGGCGTGGCCGACCGCGTCGGCTTCGGATGCCAAGCGGGGGGGAGTTTACATGGGCGGGAATCCGACGCTGGCGGGAGCCGTGCAACAGTGGCCGACACCCTCAGCGGCGGACGAGAAGAACACAGCGGATGCGGCCACGGGACAGGCCCCAAACCTGCGCCACATGCTCTCCGTGTTGTCTGGCCAGCCCGCCCCGACGAGCCCCAGCACGAATGGGAAGAGCCAAGACTGGCCTACGCCAAATGTACCGACTCGGGGACCGGAATCACGCGAGGCAAAGGCGCAGCGGGGATCGGGAGGGGTGGACTTCCAGACGAAAGCGGGAGGCCACCTGAACAGTCGTTGGGTGGCGCAACTGATGGGCTACCCGAGCGACTGGTGCGCCGTGCCAACAAACTCGCTCTCAAGTCCTACGGCAACTCCGTCTGCCCCGAAGTCGTCTGCGCCGTCGCCCGTGCCATGCGGGAGGCGGGGATCGGATCGTGAAGCATGAGCACCACCATCGACTACTCGGACCACGCATATAGCCCGTGGTGCAACGGCAACTGTCCCGCGTGTCCGCACCAGCATCCCCCCACGGCTCAGGAGTGGCGCGATGGCCGGCGTGAGGGCTGCGAGCCGGCACCACGCGAGCCGGGCGCCCAGGCCGAGCCCGACGCGGGGAGGCTGTTCGGGGAACCCCGAGCATGACCCCCGCCACTCCCCGCGACCTCGAAGTGGCCTCCGCAATGCTCGCGCACATCTTCGCGCCGTACGACGGCGACGATGATCCGCGGGCGGCGAAGATCCGGGAATTGGCCGCGCGGCTGGCGGAACTGGCGGTGGCAATGCGAACGGGTGAGGCGGCAGCGGTTGAGGATTAACCAAGGAGCGAAGCAATGAAGCGATTTGAATTCGAGCATTCACGCGGCCGGGGTGTCGAGCTCCACGTTGGAAAAACCATGTGGTCCAATGCGTTCAAGTTTCGAGATAGCTGCGCCAAGCTTAGCTGTTACTCGCGGGACAGCACAATGACGGTTCGGCAAGCTGAACAGTTTTGCAAGCTGCTGAGTGTCACCATCGCGGAGGCGCGGCGCATGGACAATGCAGACAAGGGAGCGAAGTGATGACGCTAACGAAAGCACAATTGCAAGAGCATCTGGCAGACGCGCGGCGATTCCTCCATATCGAACGCGGGCATGTGGCTGCGATGGAGCGGCTAGAGCGCGATATTCTCGCTGCGATCGCGCAGCAGGACGCGAGCGAGCCGACCGCGAATCCGGGAGAGGGGGTGGCGGATGAAAGTTGACCCGATTGCCAAACTTGAACGACTGGCCGAACTCTGGCGGCGCACGACGCCGGGGCAGTATCGACTGAGCATCTGTGAGGATGCGGCCGTTGTTAACCAACCGGGTCGCGGCATGGTGGTCTTCGGACTCACGCCGACAGGCGACCCCGACGAACACGATGCGCGGTTCTACACCGAGGCCCACAATATCGACTGGACAGCGCTAATCGCGGCGCTGAAGGCCACCATCCAAAGGACCACCATCCATGACTGAAACCCCGACGACCACCCCCGAACCGATGCCCGATCCCGCCGCGCAGTTGTTGCATTCACTGGACGCACTGCAAAAGAAATTCTCAAGTTGGTATTTAGCAGCTAGTTCAGGTCCGTTTTACGACACTGCCATCGCCCTCGTCCGCGCCCACGATGCGGAAGTGGCCAAGGCCGCGCTACCACCAGCCGAAACCGTAGAGTGCTCAGAATGCGACTGCGGCGTATCGAGTCTGCGCGAAGCCGTGGCAGAAGGATGGACCCAGTTGCAATCCGACGATGGGCCGGGGTGGAACTACCTCGGCTTATGTCCGGTTTGTCAGGCGCCGGAGGAGGCGAAAAGATGGGTGAATCGGACAGTGCAATCCGTCTACCCAGGGCAAAACAGCAAGTGCGGCTGTAAGGAATGCTTGAGCGACAAACAACTAGCCCACGTCCTCCGCACCGCCCTCACCGCCCGCGAGCAGGCCCACGCGAACGAGGTCGCCGATCTCGCGGAGAAGCTGTTGCAATCTGATCGTATGATTGCCACGGCGTATGGCGGCGAGTTGAAGGCGGTAACCGATCGAAAAATCGCCGAGGCGAAGCTGGCGGAGGCAGCGAAGCAGTGGGCTACCGAGTTTGGCACAATTGAAGGACTGAAGTATGCCCGCGGCTTAGCGGTCCAACGTAATCTGGAGGCTGAATCTCGGCTGGCAGAGGTCGATGCGAAGCTGGTGGAGGCGGAGAAGCGTATCCCACGGGCCTACTACAACGAGGTGATTGAGAGTCTAAATGCGTGCCTACAGCGCGCCATCACAGCTGAGTCCCAGGCCCACCGAAGGGGGGAGGCGCTGAAGCCGTTTGCGGATGCGTCCAAGTTCCTACCGGTGTCATGGGATGACGACGGATTGTGTGACAGTCGGTTCAAAGCGGGAACTCTTCGCGCCGCCGCTGCCGCCCTTGATGATCCGCCCAAACCGAACACGCCGGTGCTCCCCACCGGCGTTGCCGATGTTCTCTACAGTGTGCTCGACTGGGTACACATGTTGAAGAGCAACGATGAAGTCCGAGCCGTGATTGAGTCTCACAAGAAGGACATTCTCAGAGTGTTGAACACGTCCTCGGCTGGCCAGGAAATCAAATTCACATCTGACGCCAGAGATCTAGTCGAGATGATCAACCAATACGGATCGGCGTGTCACGACTCGGGCCACACCGGATCGCCGGAAAATGCACACGAGGCCGATGTTCTCTACGCCGCCATCTCTCGGTGTATAGGCGCGCTTTACGCTTCCTACCCGACCGAGCCGAGCGCGAACCCTGTGCCCACTGCGGGCCGCAGCATCGGCGGCGTTCCGCTTCTGGAGCCATCCGACGCAGACCCAGAACCAAGCGTAGTGGTGGTCGCCGATAATGACGGTGTGGAGCGGGCGTATGGGGCAAGTGAGGAGCCGATAACACCGCTGCAGCTACTTGGGCCACCGCCCGACAGCGCCAATTACTCTCTGCCTACGGACATGGCCTGGCTTGAGCTGCCCCCGCCGCTCTCCCCCGCCGACGCGGAGGCGCTGGAGGTCGGGCGGAAGGTGATGGAGTTGGAGGCGTGGGGGAAGGCTCACGACGCTACACCGCGAATGCGGTGGGACTGGCCCGAAGAGGTGTGGGACGTATGCCCCGATCTTGCGCAAAGTCCCGATTTCTTAAACCCTAGCCTCCCCGCCGCCATCTCCGCCGCTCTGGCCCAGGCCGGGGAGAAGGAACCGACGCCGTGAGTGACACCATCGTAGACATGCCCAAGGTCGCTCAAATGCTTGACTCCGGGTGGCAGATTATGATCTACAAAAACGACCTTGGCACCTACGAGGTTAAGGCTCGACACCCGAACGGCCGTTTGGTTGACAAGGCTGTAGACAAGTGCGTAGCGTCATGCGACCCATCGTTACGGGCAGTCGCTCGCAGGTTCATGGTCGATGACAACGGCTACCTGAAGACCGACGACTTCACCCCCGAACAAGCGCTAACTCGGATGGCCTACAAAGTCCTTGGCGAGATCATCTAAGGAGCCGAAGCCGTGACCCCAACAGAACAACTTCAAGCGTGGGTGGACGCTGACCCGGGTGCGCGCCAGGCCAAAACGGACTATTCCGGCAAGGCCGGCGGCTGGTACTGCTCACTCATTGACTACAGCGACGAAAGCGACGACAACGATGGTTTTCAGGGAACCGGCGTAGAGCAAGACGACGCGATCCTGGCGGCGTTGAGGAAGGTGACGTGAGCAACCCAACCTCTGCCCAACTCCTGGCCTCGCTCGCGCACGATCCGGCAATGCAGGCGTCGGTGCGTGAGCAACTTGGCGAACGCGAACCCAAGGCCAAACACCAGCGGCGCGGCCGGTACACGCTCCCAGACTCCGGTCCCGCGCCGGTGACGCGCGAGCCGATGTTGGTGCTCGTACCGATCCACACAGAGAGCCTGGCCAATGCCCGCGGGCATTGGCGGGCGAAGGCGAAAACCGTCAAGAACGTGCGCTGCGCCGTGGCCATGCTACTTAGCTCAAAGACGAGGCGGGAGTTGCCGGCTGTGGTGACACTGACCAGAATCTCGTGGATGCCGTTGGACGACGACAACCTAGGCGGCGCCCTCAAACCCGTGCGCGACGAGGTCGCGGAGTGGATCGGAACGAATGACCGCTCGCCACTGTGGACGTGGCGCTGCCGGCAAGAGTCGTGCAAGCGGGGGAACGAGGCGGTGAGGATCAGCATCGAACCAACCAAGGAAAGGACCGAATGATGAAACCGAAGGCACCGAAGGCAGCGAAGCGGTGGTGCATCGTGACCCCCAGCGGCCGACTTGTCGATGATTACAAGACGCGGGGCGATGCTCGGATGTACAGTTTGGAGCAGGACCGGGTGCTGCTGTACGACCTCACGCCGGCCAGCGTCAGCCTCGACCGCGAAGAGCGGGACGCGGGGCAAGAGCAGTGCGAGGCGTGCGGGGAGTGGAGGAGCTCAGTGCTGATGTACAGCTGCGACGAGGGCGTCTATCTGTGCGAGAAGTGCTATGAGGGGGCGAAGCTGCCGTTGCACCGGGGCAAGGCGCGGGCGGCGGCGCTACGGGAGGCCGCGGATATAGCGTCCAGGTTCGCCCGTGGCGACTACAGCGAGCCCATGCAGATCGCGGCCCAACTTCGGGAAATGGCAGAAGCGAAGCCCGGCGCATGAAAAACCCGCCGTGGGGCTTCTGGGCCACGGCGGGGGAGGATGAAAGAGCACGTCAAACGGGCTTCGGCGACGGCGGCGACTGCTGGTCCTGACCCTCGACAACACCAGCCGCGGCGCTGGTCGCGTGAGCCTTGGCCCGACCCCGGTAGCTGCTCCACAGGGAGATCCCGACCGCCACGGCGGCGCCCACCGCCTGCCCGATCTGGGCCTGGAGGTTGGCCGACTGAGTGGCGCTGAGGCTGAGCCAGCCGGCAAGTGCCAGAGCGGCGTAGCGGGCGGCCGTGCCGACTGCCCAACTGATGATCTGAGTGCGGTCCATGGTCAAGCTCCGGGAGTGGTGGTCTTGGCGAGCGTGTGGCTCAGAGCGAGCGCCTGCGCCGCAAGTGCGTCCTTCGCGTCCAGCACGGCGTCGGTTGGGTCTACGCCGCTTGCCTGAAGATCGGAGATGAGCTTCTCGACCAGACCGAGGGCCAGGCTAGCGGCATTGATGGCCAGGATGATCGTTGCGGGGTCCATGCGTTGCTCCCTTTCGTGGTGGGGGTGGGTGTTACCGCTGCCGCCGACATGGCGGAAAGGGCGGACTGGAACACGTCGATGATGGTCTGATCGGCCGGCGTTCCGGCGGTGATGTTCCGTCGCCACGCCTGGAGCGAAGCCTGCGCGGCGTCTGCGGCCACAAGGACAGCCTTCCACTGGGCGTCGTTGATCTTCCCCGAGGTACGGGCCACGTTGAGCCCCTGGAGTGTGGTGATGAACACGTCTTCGGCCGCGGCGTACTGCTGGCGGGGTGTGGTGGCGCACGCGGACAGCACGAGCACGGCGGCGACGGCGATGCAGGTTCGGGTCTTCACGGCTGCTCCTTGGGTGAGATGGTCAAAAGCCGGCGCGGCTCGGGGATGGGCCGCGCCGGCGGTAGGGGGGCACAGGTTCCAGTCGGGACGATTGATCGTTCGCCGTAAACTGCGGCCCGAGGTTAGGCCCGGCGCCCGACTGGAGCGTGCCTTGCTGGACGCCGAATGTCCGCGACGCCAGGGACACGGGAATGGCGCGGGCGGGGGTCGAACCCGCGACCTCCGGGTTATGAACCCGGCGAGATACCGTTTCTCTACCGCGCGAAATGGATTGCTGAGTCACGAATGCAGTTTATCCGTGACTGGCGCGTGCGTCAATGCAATTTGGGGTTGACGCGGCCGCAGAGCGCGAACAATCAGTGCGGCTCGCCAAGCACCGCGACGCCGACCGATGGCTGAGCGAGCGACCCCCATTTGCGGGGTCGCTCTCCCCCCGCTCTGCCTCCCGCTGGCTGACTAGAACCCATCTTCCTCCCTTGCTCTTCAAGTCTGAATCTGAGCGCGCGCAAAAAACAGCGCGCGCGCAAAAAAAGCTCTTTTGGGCGCGCGCGCTTTTTGGGAAACGCGCAATGAAAACCCCCGACGCGAACCGGCGCTGGGGGCACCCGCTACCACCCAGTAGTGGAGGATCGATCAGCGGCGGTCACATCCCGGCCGTCCGCTTGTCGAGGCCCTTCTCGGCGAGGATCTCCACCACGTCATCGACGTGCAGGCAGTCGCACATGCAGGCCCCTGTGTTGCCGTTGAGCGGCGCGATGCCGCCGTTGCAGTAGTCGTTACCAGGCGTCGCGGAGTGCAGAACGCCGAGGGCAACCACATTGCCATCGGTATCCAGTTGCACGACCTTGTCGCCGTTCTTCGCTTCT